>Ga0222701_1000048_pt1 | contig 57341 bp, 36 predicted proteins | sample AntAcemetage1502_FD_179825 | JGI IMG/M metagenome (GOLD analysis project Ga0222701, IMG submission 179825) | Saline water microbial communities from Ace Lake, Antarctica - #1502 | ecosystem: Environmental > Aquatic > Non-marine Saline and Alkaline > Saline | place: Antarctica: Ace Lake... | reverse complement strand
GGTTGACATGAAGCGTGTTGTGCAACCCGGAACTGTAGTAACCTGTTGTAGTATTTTTTTTATATGTAAAGGATGAAGTAATATCCCATGGCTTGGTTTCCAGTTTCTTGGAACCATTACAGCACTCTTCATCAGTGCTGATGCCTTTCATTTTGAAAGTCGGCTTCACGGGATAATAATTCATATAATCTAAATTTCCTTTCAAAGATAATGTAGCTGATAGTTCGTAATTTGTCAGATTCATTGTGTAAAAATCTTGAACGCCTTTGAAATTATTGGAGAAATTCAGGGTCGTTGAACCGAAAGCTACATTGAATGGCATAGTTGTTAAACTGTGGGTAAGTGTGCTGAATCCTTTCGGTTTTTTTTGGAAATCGTAACTCAAAGAAGTTTTCCATGTAAAAAGGTCATTGAGTTTTTTGGGTTTTCCTTCTTTGTCGATGACCTTTGTCTGCAGTTTGTTCGTAAGTCCGAATGAAATTTTTTCAGATCGAGTAGCTTTTGAAATGGAGATCGAAGAGAAGTTATCGAATCTATCGTTAGAAGAAAAATCAGGATGCATCGTATAAGAAATACTTGGGGAGATAATATGTCGAAGGGCTTTAAGTCTGCCTTTAGGAAAGGTGAATACTCCGTAAATATTAGTAGAAATACTTGTTGTACTGTTGTAGTCATACCCGCGGACAAACTTTTTGTTGTTTTTATCTTTATTTTCCCATATCTCGTTATAATTAAAGGTTTGCTGAAATTTAAAATATTTTAAAAGATCGTGATTATATCTCAAAGAAAGATAATGCTTGATCCCTTCTCGATGCTCTGAGATATAATTGCCAAGCGAATCATAGGTGTCTTTGTAGAGCAGCTGTGCAAGAGTTGGATCATCCGTGTCCAATGTTCCATAATGCAAAAATATATTATTATAGGAAAATTTGATTTTATTTAATATTGATGATTCTGATACTTTTTTATTAAGCATTTTTGCCAGGTTCATTTGGTATAGTCTGAATGAGATCGAGGGAAGTTTCAAGGTCATATTATCAGTCTTTTGGGGGTATGTATAAGCACGGAAATCACAATAGCCCGTTAACTTGAAAGTGGAATTACTTGTTGAATAAAATATTTTTGAGTAATAGGTCTGATCTTTATCAATGAGATCTTTCTTATAATCAAGGGTGGTGTTGAACGTTTTCTTGTTTTTAGCATAGGAATAATAAATCCACGAATGAAGTGACTGGTCCATTCGTGTTTCCTGATCATCACTGGTTTTACGAATGTCGGCATCGCTCACAAAATCCGCCTTCAGACTCAGATCGCTGTATGGAGACAATATTTGTTTGTGATACGCGTCGATTGACCATCGCAATCGGTAATTATCATTAAGTTGCTCATGGTAATAAAAAAAGCGCGAATCGATCTTACCCTCAAGAATATATCTTTTAATATAGCGAGCCCTATACCTGAATTCAATTCCTGTTAACTCCATGAGATCAATCGAAAAAAGCATATCCGCATAATCGCTCAAAGCGAGGAAATATGCTATATCCTTTAAAAATTTACCTTCAGTGTTACTGTAGCCTGGCTCAGGCAGCAGAAAACCTGATCTCCTGTCCTGATTAATCGGAAAAGTGGCAAATGGAAGCACTAGTATTGGGAAATAATTTATATAAAGAACAACCGGTTTTGCAACGATTTTCTCATTAAGGAAAACTCGGAATTTCGGACTAAAGATGAAATACTGGGACTCATCCTCACAGGTAGTAAATTTTGCATTATCTATGTCCAAGACATCCTTTCCAACTTTTCGGATCTTAGTACCAGCATAATAACCATCTTCAAATTTCGTCCTCCCATCAAAAAGCAATCCCTCTTCGGACTCAATATTATAATAAATTGTTGAGCCATATATCTTTTGCTCCCCGTCAAAGAGCTCAGATTCCCCCTGAGAAAGTGCAATTTTCTTATCAAGATCAATATTCATTGAGTCGGAATTAATATAGGAATTATGATATCTTATGAATGCTTTTTCTATGAGTTTTATCTGTTCTTTATCAATATTGTATATAATCTTTCTCGCTGAATAGTCAAGAGAATCAAGAGAAATAGCGGTGGTATCTGGGTCCTCTTGTGCAAGGGCAAATCTTGGAATAATGCAAAGCATAAGCACGAGGAGCAGATAAAATTTTTTCATATATTTCTTTCCCGATATTATGCGAATGGTGTCAAGTATTCTCAACTTTGATGGAAAGGATGATAAATTACCGTATAACAGTTGACAAGATGATTTCAATATAAAAAGTTACCAAAAATTTTAGGATGTGATAGTCTTTTTTTAAAGACTGAAACGGAGAATTCAATGAGAGGTTTGTGCTTGAGTAACAAATCCAAAGACTATTTGAAAGAGCTTCCGGTGATTAACGTGATTGATCGTTTATCAACGGACAACTTCTCAATTCTCAGAACAGTTGTATACCAAATGAACCTGAAAAGGAATGTGTCCCAACATCCTGATAAAGCTGCAAAGGCAGGTGAATTATTTGGAATGATGTTACTTGGGGATATTTACCAAAATATATTTGATTGGTATCTAAAAAAAAATATAGAACATACCGTTGGTAAAGTTCAAGAAAACTTTGGAGAATTGCTTAAATACTATTTCTTCGATCAAAACCCAATTATGAGGAATTATAAAGATCTGTATGAAATTGATGAACCAAAAAGTGATGAGGTAATTTTTACTAACGCAAGAAAATATTTTGGAACTGACAAGGAAATAATATTCGATTTTATCCTGAAACCAATAAAACATGCACCGAACTCTCTCAAGAGGCAGCTTGAATATATTAATGAAAATTGGACTGAATATTTAGGTGATCAGAAAACGATATTATTGAAAGCTTTAGATCTTCTCAAAGAAGAAGAAAAATGGGGCTTTACAGGTCCGGGTGAAAGTAAGCTATACTCCTTTATATCTGAATGGGAAGAACCCGAGAGATTCTCTCCTGATAGAGATTGGATGCCTTCGCTTGTACTTCTGGCAAAGAATATTTTTGTGTGGCTTGATCAGTTAAGTGAAAGGTACAAGCGGGATATTACAAAACTTGATCAGATACCAGATGAAGAGCTGTACCTTCTTGCACAAAGCGGTTTTACGGGATTGTGGCTCATCGGTATTTGGGAACGCAGTCGAGCATCCCAACGTATAAAGCATCTCATGGGAAACACTGACGCACTTGCTTCTGCATATTCTTTGAAACGCTATCAGATTGCCCATTCTCTTGGAGGGGAAGAATCCCTGTATATTTTATCTGAAAGAGCTTGGAAATATGGTATCAGACTTGGCTGCGATATGGTGCCAAATCATATGGCAATTGATTCGGATTGGATGTACGAGCATCCGGACTGGTTCATTCAAAGTTCACATTCACCCTTTCCATCCTACACTTTTAACGGAGAAAATTTATCAGATCATCCCAACGTGGAAATATACCTTGAAGATCATTATTATGATCATGCCGATGCAGCAGTCGTTTTCAAATATATCGATCATCGGGATGGGAAAACGCGCTATGTATATCATGGAAATGACGGCACGAGTTTTCCATGGAATGATACGGCACAGTTGAACTACCTTTTACCAGAAGTCCGTGAAGCAGTAATTAATCAGATACTGCAAATTTCTCAGCAGTTTCCAATAATTCGATTTGATGCTGCAATGACGCTCTCCAAAAAGCATTTTCAAAGACTCTGGTTCCCCGAACCGGGAACAGGTGGCGATATCCCAAGCCGGGCAGAATACAGTATGTCAAAACAGAAATTTAATGAATTCATGCCTGTAGAATTCTGGAGAGAGGTGGTTGAAAGAGTTGCTAAAGAAGCTCCTGACACGCTGCTTCTTGCAGAAGCATTCTGGATGATGGAGGGCTATTTCGTTCGTTCGCTCGGTATGCACCGCGTCTATAACAGTGCCTTTATGAATATGCTGAAAAGGGAAGAAAACAGTAATTACTGGCAGTCCATCAAAAACGTGCTCGAATTCGATCCTCAAATTTTAAAACGCTTTGTGAATTTCATGAGTAATCCGGATGAAGAAACCGCTGTTGCACAATTTGGTTCGGATGATAAATATTTCGGAGTATGCATCATGATGAGCACCATGCCGGGCTTGCCGATGTTTGCTCACGGACAAGTGCAGGGATTTCACGAACGGTATGGCATGGAATTTTATAAGCCGAAATGGAAAGAGCAGGAGCACATTGACTTTATTGAAAGACATAAAAGAGAGATATTTCCTTTACTTCGAAAGAGATATTTGTTTTCTGACGTTGAACATTTTCACCTTTTTGATTTTACAAACCATGATGGCAATACAGATGAAAATGTGTTTGCCTATTCCAATAAGTATGATCAAAAAAAATCACTTGTAATTTTTCATAATAAATTTGAGAATACAAGGGGATGGATTCACTGGACGTACTATGCAGAAAGAGATGGAGGCGGAGAAACGACCTGGCTGAGAAAAAATCTTGCAGAAATTTTTGATGTCCCGGACGAGAAAAATATTTTTATCATATTCAGAGATGTGATACAGGATCGAGAATATATTCGAAATGCAAAAGAGTTGCGCGAATATGGACTTTTTCTAGAACTTGGGGCTTTCAAATATGCGGTGTTTATGGATTTCCGAATAGTTCATGATGACAATAATGAATCGTATAAAAAATTGTCTTCCTATCTTCAGGGGGGGGGAGTAAAAAATTTGGAAAAGGAACGGAAAAGGAACATGCACAAAGCAATGTACGAGAGCTTTGATTCACTTGTTTCAGAAGATACCTTCCTAAAGATGTTCTCAGTATCAGATGACAAATCAATGCTTGATAAAATTTTGAATAAATTTTCAATCTTTTTGCACTCCCTCGGTTCAAAGGTTGAGAAACCTTTTAAGGTAAATGATATGATTGAAATGTACAGGCAGGATGCCCTGAAAACCATCTCTCTTCTTGATGAAAAATTCACCATCAGCCACGATCAGTTCTATGTTCTCTATATATGGCTTGTCCTAAGACGGATAGGCAGAAGCTTCATTGAAGAATACGGTTTAGACGATCAAATCATTGACAAGATCAATGTCTATACTCAATCGGATCTTGGGAGTGCCTATACAAGATTGATCAAGTTCCTTATCTCGGAACAGGAATTGTGGAAGCATTTTGAAACAGAAACCTGCTACTCTTTCATCGAAAAACTTTTTGAAATTGAAGAAGTAAGAGAGCTGCTTGAGTTTAACAGGTTTGATGTCACTCTCTGGTTTAAAAAAGAAGCTTTTGACGAGTTTTTCATTCTTTTTGAAGTTACTCAGACAATTACTTTGATGACCACTTCCAGGAAGATGGACACACAGAATATACTCGTCAAAATTCATAATTGTTTTCATAAGATCAGAAAAGCTTATGCCTTTTCAGATTTTAAAGTTTATCAATTTTTAGAAGGATTGAGGTAAACACTATGAAGAAGTGTATAGTCTTGCTTCTAATGATTGGGCTCCTCGCAAGCTGTACCACTAAACGAAACACATATATCATTACAGATAGTGAAGCACTTGAAGAATTATTTTCGCAACCTCAAAAAAATATTAGAGTAATTTTGGAATCCGGTGATTATCATCTCACCCCTGAATATTTTATCGACCAAACATGTGGTAACTGCCAGGATCCCAATACAGCAATTTCTGCCACGAGAGGGATTACAATTTCTGGGAAAAATGTTTCAATAATCGGACCGAGTGACAGGTCCGCAATTATTCATACACATGCCGGATATGGTATTTATATCAAGGATCTACAAAATGGAGTTCTTGAAAATCTTACGATTACCGGTACAATTCGTGATACAGCACAGATGGCAACCGATGCAGCGATCGTAGTCTCAAATAGTGATATTGCAATTAGAAATAGTACAATTCAAGATAATCTCGGTGATTCATTATTGATCTCGAAACATATTTCAGGTGTAATGGGAATTTGCGGACGGGAAAATTCTCATATGACAATTATCGGAAACGAAATTCTGAGAAACTCATGGGATGGTATTGCGCTGTATAGAGATGCGTACGCGGAGATCATAGGAAATAAAATCGATGGTGTAGATAAATCAACGGGACGTTTGCCAGAAGGCGGAAGGGGTGTTGCTATTGGTGTAACCTGGAATGCCCGGGCAAAAATCAAGTATAATTACATTGCGCGATACTGGAAAGGGTTAGGTATTTTTGTCGATGCTGATTGTGAGGTTGAAAATAATATTGTTGAAGATATGGTCACGTGGGGGATCGCATTTTGGGATGCAGGCAAAGGTAATCCCAGGGCTTATATCAGCAATAATATTATTTATAATGTAGGTGCTTGTGGAATTTCAATCACGAAATCAAATGAAGATACCGAGTCCGGCAGCTTGATTGGGAACATCGTTGTAACGTCCGGGCAAAATGAAAAATATGATTCCCCGGATTACTATTGTTATCAAACCTCTCTTGCAATGCATAAAGTACCGCAAAATTTTGAAATCAAGGATAATCTCTTTTTTGACAACAGGCGTGCAACTGACGATCTGCCTGATTATGATATCCCGAAAGAGCAATTTCATAAAAAGATAATAAAGAAAAAATCAATACTCTATTCAAATCCCTTCTTCATTCAATCGGAATTTTATAAAGCCTTTTTGTACATTTATGAGTTCAAGACATCATAGAAGAAAAGATTTTTTTGAGCACAATGCAACTGCATGGGATAAGCTTTGTAAACATGATGAAGTAAAACTGGAAGAGATTTTTGAGATTTTACCTTTGAAAAGAGGAGATCGTGTCCTTGATGTTGGCACAGGGACAGGAATTCTTATTCCGCATATATTACAGAGAATCGGAAATACGGGCAGGATAACTGCTCTTGATTATGCAGAAAATATGATTAAGAAGGCAAAGGAGAAATTTCCTCAAAAAGAATACACAAATGTGAGTTTTGTAATCAGGAATTTTTTTGAAATTGCTACAAAAGAACTCTTTGACTCAATTATATGCTATTCATGCTTCCCGCATTTCGAGGATAAAGAAAAATTTATTCAGAAATGCTTTGACTTATTAGATCGGGACGGAACTTTACTTATTGCTCATTCGGATTCCCGTACCCAGATCAATGAAATGCATGCTCGAAAACACAAAGCAGTAAAGGATGATTTTTTACCCCCTGTTCATGATATCAAGATGGCAGCAAAAAAAAATGGATTCGTTGTAGTAGCTGAAAAAGATGATGGGAGATTGTTTTTTATCCTTATTAAAAAAAGAGATTAATAAATATTATACTTATTATTGACAAAATAAACACATCATTAAGATATGAAAAACGCAAATTTAAAAGGAGTTTTTAATGAAAAAGTTTGGCATTTTAGTATTGTGCGTACTTGCATTTTCGCTCATTTTTTCGATTTCCCTTTTTGCGATGAGGTTTGAGCTGGAAGAATTCAGGAAATTACCAGCTGATTTCAAAGCAGAAATGGAACCGATCACTGATATGGATATGAATTACTGCTCTGTTATTAAGGTTGAAGTAGATAAACCAATCGATCTTTCCCTTAAGCAGAAAGTCTATAAAAAAGAGAACATTGACGAAGATGAATTCTACTTTTATGTGTCTTCAAGAGAAGACAATATCACTTTCCAGTCATCCCGTTTTGTTCCTTTGACAGTCGATGTGCCAAAGGGTGGTTTGAAGATAGGAACAACCTATTATGTGCGCCTGGCAACGTTTGAAGATGTTGATGTAACGATCAATGTCGAGCCGAAAGATGCCCGGATCATAGTGAACGGGTTAACTTGGGAGCAATCGAAAGGCAATCTGCTTCCCGGAGAATATGTCATATTTCTTATGGCAGAAGGTTATAAAGAGATCATGGATACAGTCTATGTTTCTCCCACAAATACTGTTTTCAACTATATAATGGTGGAGAAAAAGACCATGCCTGTGTTGCAGGAACAAACGCAGGAAGTAGTTCCGAAAAGTGATGAACCTTTTGTGATCGAGTTCAACGATTACAGAATTCAGATAACAGAATGCGAGTATACTCAACAGACACTAACCATAACATTATCTATAACAAATATGATTTCCGAACGCGAACTCACGATCATCAAAAATAACACCAAAGCATATGATGCTGAAGGTAATGAATATATGCCATCAAATCTTGAATTCGCAAACAAAACAGAAACCCGGAACCTTACGCATAATCTTGTGCAGGATGTACCCACAAAGGCAAAATTGATCTTTAAGGATATTAAGAGTCCGATCGAGGTCATTACACTTCTCAACCTTGGCTTGTGGGATTCGGTGAATCGTGATTTTAAGGTGTCTTTCAAAGGTATCCCCGTCACCCAATAAAATACATAACTTTTATAAACTGAGAAAGAGGAAGCTTTGACTTCCTCTTTTTAAAACTTAAATGGATTTTCAAAGATTCTTTCTAAAGAAATTTTTCAGCATAAAGGGTAAGAGGGACTTTTTTTCCTTTAGCTCACTCGTTTCAATTGCCGGCATAACGATCGGGGTGATCGCATTAACAGTATCTCTCGCCCTATTCAGCGGTTACTATGATACAATGAAAGAGATCATATTAGGAGTGAATTCTCATATATACATTCTTAAATTTGGCAGTGAAACTATTGATGATGAAGAATATCAAGGGGTCGCATCAATGCTGGATACTCTTGAAGCGGTACAGGCATATGCACCTTTCTTATACACTGAAGGAATGGCATTGAGAGATGCTGATATTGCAGGAGTTATTGTGAGAGGAGTTGATTTTGGAAAAGAGATAGAAACTTCTGATATTGGACGGTTTATTGACGAAGGTGCTTATAAACAGGAAGGTGATTTTACAGTTATTGGAAAAAATATCGCCAAACGGCTTCGGGTTTCAGTCGGTGATACGATAAAGCTGATCACCCCAATGAATGCAGATGTCACTTTTGCAGGTATGATACCCTCGTCTATTGAAGTTGAAGTTTCGGGAATTTTTTCTTCTGGAATGTTCGAATTTGACAATTCACTTGTGCTTTTGCCGATGAATACTGCCCAGGAATTCCTTTCCGTTTCAGGTCAATATTCAGGAATTTCCGTAAAACTGCAAAAGGAATATATCGAGGAAGCTGATGTAATAGCGTCGCATATTCAACAAAAGCTTTCTTATCCTTATAATGTGAGCAACTGGATAAGTCTTAATAAAAATCTATTCAGTCTGCTGAAGCTCGAGAAGTGGGTGATCTTTATCATCATTGCTCTCATCGTGTTGGTTGCCGGCTTTGGATTGACCAGTGTGCTTTCAATGCATATCCTCGATAAAAGAAAAGAGATAGGCATTCTAAAAGCCCTCGGTACAACGAACAGGGATCTGAAAAAGATATTTTTCTCAAGGAATATGATAATCGGATTTACAGGCATTGTGCTTGGGTTGATTTTTGGCTTGCTCATCTCCCTGCTGCTGACCCATACTGATATAATCAAAATCGAAAGTGATGTTTACCTGATCGAGCATCTCGTAGTAGAAAATCAACCTATAGATTTTATTTCTATAATTCTTGTTGCAGGAGTAATAATTGCGCTGTCATCCTACTTTCCATTACAGAAAATTTCGCAACTCCAGGCAGTATCAATTATTCGAATCTCAAAAAAATAGAGAGGTCAAATGATCTTACAGGCACAGCATATCACAAAAAGTTATTTCGAGGGCACCGAAAGAACTCGTTTAACAGTTCTCGATGATCTTGATTTCGTTATGAAGGAAGGATCAATAGTATCCATAACCGGATTATCAGGCAGCGGGAAAAGTACCTTGCTTCACATCTTAGGCACCCTCGATCAGCCGGATTCCGGAAATATAATTTTCAAAGAAAAAAACATACGGTCTTTTAATGAGAGTGATCTGGCACATTTTCGTAATATGAATATCGGTTTTGTATTTCAATTTCATCATTTGCTTCCGGAACTCACAACTGTAGAAAATGTGGCAATGCCCAAAATGATCTGCGGAAAATCATATAAAGAGAGTATTATGGCTTCCGAGGAATTGTTAAAGTCGCTTGATCTTATTGAAAGAAGATATCATTACCCGAACCAGTTGAGTGGTGGGGAGCAGCAGAGAGTCGCTGTAGCAAGAGCGCTGATAAATAATCCTGATATTGTACTCGCCGATGAACCCACAGGCAACCTGGATTCCATCCATAGCAATGAGTTGACCGACCTTCTATGGAGCTTGAACGAACGCTTTGACACTACAGTGCTTCTGGTAACCCATAACCAAGAACTTGCAAAACGGGCTGATGAAGTGTATAATTTAGAGTACGGTAAGCTTCATAAGCTAAGCAATAAGTAAGTAGAGCTTAGTCTAAAAAGGTTGTGATTTAAAATATGTTAGAAAATTTTTCAAATATTTGGAAACCGATGAATCGGTTAAAAGTGCATATCTTCTTATTAACCGCTAACTTAAGTTGGTGGTTAATGAAACAAAAAAAAGTATTAACCGTTTCAACGGTTTCTCGCTTTCTTAAATTGAACTTTTTAGAGTGGACTCTTAAGTAGCAAGAAAATTATTTACCAATGAGAAAAAGAAAATGGTTGCTGATAGTTGTCCTTATCATCATTATGATAAACCTTTTTTTCTGGGGAATGACCTATCTGTTCGACGTGAACAGCTATATAAAAAACCGACTTACAAAAACAATTGGGAGAGAACTGAATGCGACCATAAGCTTCTCAGCATTAAATGTCACATCAAAAATACTTCAAATATCAGATATAGAAATCACCCATAAGGAAGGTGATTATACATTCAAGGCAAAACAACTATATATTCATTATTCTTTCTGGCAGCTGATCCTGCATAAGTTCCAATTCACACAAGCATTGAAAGAAATTCGTTGTTTTTCGCCGGAGATCATATATAATGCCTTATACAATGAAGAGGAGACAAAACTGATTGTTGACATTGAAGCGTTAGAAAAAACACTCACTCGTTTTAATTATATCTCAATCATAAATGGGAAAGTGAGCGTTAACAGTAATGGGGGAATTGTCTTTTCAGAAAATCTGGAGAAAATTAATGCGAGCCTGCAAAAGCAGCAGGGTAAAGAATGGCATATAAAAATGTCTGCATTTCAGACCGAAAACGAGGGTTCGATTGGGCTCGATGGAGTTTATTCAAAGCAGGCAAATCAATTCAAAATTTTGGTCAAAGATTACGATGTGCCAAAGATCAGCACAAACAATGCTAGCCTGATCAGCTCAAAAATCAATGCAGAGCTTGAAACTACTTTGTCTGAAATCTCAAAGGGAATTGTTTGTATTAGTAATATTGAAAGCACTTTCCAGGATGAAAATATCTCTTTAAAAGAAGTGACATTATTGCTTGCCCCAGATTCTCTCAAAATTGGAAAAAATGCCAGAATTATATGGAATAATAATGTGATATTATGCGATGGATATATATCAAATTATTTAAGCAACGTTTCGGATGTGAATATTTCTTTTCAAATAGACGATCTCGACTTAGTTTCCCTTGATGAAAATTTGTCGGGCAGTATTGATCTGCGTGTGCTGCTGAGCGGTAACTATACAACGCCAGTAATCGACATTAAAGTTATCGGAGAAAGGTTTTTTTATGATTCCTTTGAATTCAGCAATCTATCATCTGAGCTAATTTACAGTGATCATTTCGCAAAAATTACGAATGGTAATTTTGAAGTTGATTCTAATCGGGTGGATTTTTTTGGAAATATTTCAGTAAATGAAAATAAACTATCAGAGAGCAATTTGGATTTAACTTTAAAGTCAGATAAATTCACATATTCAATCGCTGATCTTACACTCCAATCTGATGTAGAGGTTAAGGTTTCCAGCGATGCCAAGAACCCGAAAATTCATGCATCTCTTGCTCAACTAATAATATTGAATGATATTTTTCAACTTCCTGAATTGTCCGGAAGTATTTCTTATGAGAATAAAAAAGCAATATTTGATCTGCAAAACAGTAATCGTTCATTGATATTAAAGGGAGATTTTAATATTTTTTCGAAAACTCCTTTTGTAAATACCGAATTATCTGCAAATGACATTGTACTGACAAAAATGTTGAGAACGGAAATCCCTTTCTTGAACTCCCTTGATCCGCATGTGAATGCCCAATTTCAGCTCAAATGGAAAGATGGAATCATAACACCTGAAGGAAGATTCAATTTTGCTGATCATATCAATTCTTCAGTAAAAGGAGCAATTCTTATTTCCGGTGAAGTTCCTGTTACTTTCACAGGAAAAACGGGCTTTCTTATGATAAAATCAGATACACTTCAAATACATAATGAACCTCTTAATTTTGCCTTTAATTCGACACTTTCTGAGGATGACCAAATTGCGTTAGGTTTGCGAGTTAATAATAATATTTATACTGATGCAATCATTAATTTGAATCAAAAAGACATTCAATATTCCGGAAATTTGTCGATTGATTCCTTGTACATCAACCAGTTAAATAATCTCTTCCCTCTTTTTGAAACAGATGCTCAATTAAGCGGTGTGCTGAATGCTGATTTTACATTTGACAGCTCCCAAAAAATACCCGGGAAAGGCAATCTGGAGTTGGAGGAATTCAGTTTCAGTAAGAATATTAATCCCATTAATGTGGAATTAGATATACAAACAGATTCATCCAAAGTGGCTCTCAATAACATTCATGTACAAAATTCTCAATCCCTCCTGAAAGGAAATGCCAGTCTCTACTTTGCTGAAGGCAATGTTGAACTTAGTGCCTCAGAAGAAGATATATTGTTAGAAAATTTTTTACAAGACATTCCCTTGTTAGGAAAGGCAAGTTATGCGCTGACCGCATCTGGACATCTCAATGCTCCTCATGTGTTGTGTGATGTATCTATTGAGAATGGGGCGTTCTATAATACTGCGTTTAATTCATTTGCAATCCAGTTTTTTCAGGATTTTGATATGTTCTATCTCAATGAGATGGAGCTCGTTGCGCCGGAATTTGTTCTTACTGGAAATGGATCGTACAGTTATAATTTTATCACTGAGGAATTTCACAATAAACCCGATAATATAAAGTTCCATTTTTCCGGGGATATTCTCAAAACTTTTATGCCATATGTCCCCGAGATGAAACAGGCATCTAGCTCTACTGAGCTACTCTGCACATTTATTACCGATGAATCAAACACGATAGTCGATACTGCGAGTTTGCATATTTCTGATGGTCAATTCACAATTAAATCCCAGCCTGAGAAAATAAAAGAACTTTCATGCATGGCAGAAGTGAGAGAGAATGTGATGACCCAATTTGCTGGTTCCTTTAGAATGGGAGGTGGCAAGCTTTACTTTAAAAATATAGTTAATAATGATGAATCCGATATATTCGCTGGGAATATCAATATTGGTTCAATTAAACTCAATACTGATGATCAGGGAATCACAATCCATATACCAAATTACCAGCCCGAAAGAGGTCTTGTTGATGCGCAATTAACAGGATTTGAAGATAAATATTTTACTGTGTATAATGACAATGGGGCATGGGTGCTTTCCGGCAGGATACTTCTTTCAAATGGTGATGCAATTTATGAAGATGAAAAGGAGCAAGACGAGGTCGACGACACAGGATTACCTCCGATTTATTCTGATTTTGATCTTGTTTTTGATAAAAATACCTGGTACGTGTCCAACCCATTTAATCTCAAGATTTATTCTGGAAACTATATGAGTTTCCGTACGAACCGCGAAACTGAAGAGGTTGAGCTCTTTTTCGAGCTTCATTCACAGCGGGGTGAGATGCGGTTGTTTGGCGAATCATTCAGCGTGGAGGATGTGATAGTACGCAAATCGAGGCAAGATGAAAAGGTGTTCATAAACGCTACTTTCACCAAGCGGACGCCGGACGGTTCGACGATCTATCTGCATGTGCAATCAACTGAGGACAAGCTCAACGCTGATGACATAGGCACCGATGCGTATGGAGATGTCGAGGTCTCTTTACGAAGCGATAATCCTAAAGATGTGACTATGCTCAGCATTCTTTCGAAAATTCAATACGGCAAAGAAATTGGTGAACTTTCCGAAGATGAGCGTTTCGACCTCGGAAGAGAACAGGCAATAAATCTTGCCAGCGATGAGCTGAGCAACCTCATTTTCAGTCCACTCATAAGCCCGGTGGAAGGTGTTGTCCGACAGATCCTCGGGCTGGATTATGTCAGATTGAAAACAGGTTTTATGAAGAACATCATACAAACGAGTGGTATTGTTGAGTCGGATGACAATATTATCGACAGGGAATATGACTCTGACCTGGAGCTTCTTGGCGAACTCAGCAAAGATATTTTGCTTGAAAACCTTGCAATCGACCTTGGGAAGTACATAACACCAGAATGGTACCTGAATTACGAGGCACTCATCAGGAAGGAGATGACCTCAAGAAACGAAACTTATATCGGAGTGCAGCACGAGCTTTCCTTAACTTGGGACCTTCCATATAATTTCAGGTTTATCTATAGATATCAATTCTATCCTGCACAGGGAAAAGACAACCAGGGAATATCATTAGAGACGGTTTTACATTTTTAAAATTTAGATTATACTGATTAAATAGCTCACGGATTTACACAGATTCACGCTGATAATAGTATTGATAATATGCGCCAAATTGCTTCATTTTCTTACGAAAAAAAGGGTATGTCATTCCCGTGGAACATGTCCTCCGCCAGCCGGCGGATTGGGGGAACGGGAATCCAGTTTCTGACCAGGAATATATAATTTACCTTGTCATAAGTAGAAGAGCTTGTGATAAGTAATTATAAAGAAAGTGAGAATTGCCATTTCTCCTTTTTGGAATATTTTTTTTTCTGACGCTTCAAAAAAACAAATCCCCTCTCGAGAGGGGTGATTCCGTAAGGAATCGGGGTGTGTAAAATAAACAAAAAATTGGGTAGCTGCAGATACATCCCGCATAATTTATTGAGCTATACCAACCGTTGCGAAGGTTGGAAAAAAACCATTCGCAAGGTTTTTGCTTCGGGCTGGACTTCATCTCTGGATGGAGTTCAGAAAGAAGAATGAGAAAGAATCACCCTTACCTCAAATTCAGATAAATAGTAGTTTAAAAAATAAAAAAGGGGTAGGTTCAGGTTTATCCTGAACTATATTATGTAAAAAATTACAACTTCATTTTCTACATGGTGAAAAAATGCCGAATATCGAATATTGATTAACCCTGTTAAATAAATCGAAGATTTAGCTTTGCTATTTCACAGGGTTAACAATTTATGATTTGAGAAAGTAGGGGCATTTCTCAGAAATGACCGATTTGTTTACACGGCTGATTAGGGATAATCAGCCAAACACCAAAAAAAATTAGGTGCAGGTACATCCTGCATGATTTATTGAGCCATACCAACCGTTGCGAAGGTTGGAAAGAAACCATTCGCAAGGTTTCCACTTCGGACCGGAATTCCGCCAGCTGGCGGACGAAGTCGAAATGGAGTTCAGAATAGAAGCTATAGAATAATATTATGCTCTGAACTGCTAACTTCTAAGTTGAAATTACCACGGCTAAATTAACAAATTACACACCCGAAATTACATTACAGAATGAGAGAGATATTTTTCCCTAAAATTGCAAAAAAGAAAAATTTGACAGAGTAATAATAGATTACCATAAAAAGATATAATGAAAAGGGATAAGAATGAAACACGGAAATCAATTTATCTAAATTTATCACAGAAGGGCAAACTATGACATAGCTAACTAAAATATAAATATCGCATCTTATTATTTGTTCTACTTGTAAAATCGCCAATTTTATGAACACCAGAATAGCTAAGAAGGATGTGTCCCTTGTGGGACACACTTTCTTGCGTCTTGGTGTTCGGGTATGGCGATACCAACAAGTAAGGCGTAATGAAGGTTGCGTCCTTTTTTATTTATCTGAAAAATAAAAAAATTGGAGGATAAAATCATGAAAAGAATTATTTTAATTTTTATCTTATTACATCTTTTGTTTTCCTTTGCTTTAGCTGATACTATATCTATTGAGACAGCAAAGGAGGTAGCCAAGAATTTGTATTATGAACGTAGTGTTCTTCCATATTCTGAATTTGAAATACTTGATGAGTATTTTACCGAGAAAATTAATGATATAGACTTAATTTACATATTCAACTTTGAGCCACCTGGACATGTTATGGTTTCTTCTGATGATAGAGTTGTGCCAATTTTAGGATATAGTTACGAACATAATTATTCATTGGAAAATCACCCTCCCGCATTAGATTGGCTTATAAATGATTATAAGCATCAAATAAAAGAAGCTATTGACAATGATATAAAAGCAAATTTTGAAATAAAAGAAAAATGGAAAAAGTATTCTGCAGATAATTTTACAAAAGATAAAATGAAATCTGTAAATAACCTTATTTCTACCGAATGGGGACAATTTGGCTATTACAATGACATTGTTGAGCAAAATACTGAATGGGGTGTACCGGTCGGATGTGTAGCAGTTGCCATGGCACAAGTAATGAAATATTGGGATTATCCCAGCACAGGAATAGGTTCTTATGGATATTATGATCCAATTAATCATGATACTACAGGAGCTACAATACCGGGTAGTGATTATGGATGGCAATACGCAGATTTTGGTGCTACTACATATAATTGGGCAAATATGCCAAATGAGGTTACGTCTACAAATACTTCCGTTGCAACCCTTCTTTATCACTGTGGTGTTGGTGTAGAAATGGATTACTGTATCAATGGATCTGGTGCTTATCTTGGGGGAATTGAAATAATATATCCATATAGTGCAAGGGCAGCGTTAGAAAATTACTTTAAATATGATGAATCTGCATATTATTACCAGAAATTTTGGTATTCACAGTCAAGTTGGGAAAATATGTTGAAGGGGGATTTGGATAATAGCTGTCCAATTATTTATTCTGGTGGTGGTCATGCGTGGGTAGTATCTGGATATGAGTATTCTCAATTTTGGTGTAACTGGGGATGGACTTGGCATCATGATGATTGGGATGGATTTTATTCACTGGGCGATTTAACACCTGGAAGCTATGATTTTAATAGTGGTCAAGAAGCAGTGATGCATATTAAACCGTTATTACCAAAACCCAAAATTATTGAAATTAGCTATAATGATGCAATTAATGCAGGTGAGTATAGTGATATTTATATTGAATCAAAAAATATAGCTGCTGATTCGGACGAGGGCTCCATCTCCATTAGTTTCCCAAGTTTTACAACATCTTCAGATGACAATCATGTATATCCTATTAATTATAGTTCTGACGGATATTATAATGAATATCCGCATGATTATGATGATGGTTTACAGATATGGCATATAAATGGTTATCTGTTTGAACCAAATTACTTGTTGGTAGAATTTCATGAGAATAACTGGACTAATCAAGAAACAAATTACTTGCAAATTCGTGTTTACCCTCAAATGAGTGGTGAATTTTATTTTTATGTAAGATCCACATTAGGTATAGGGGAAGAGTTTGTTAATAATCTTATATCCTCTTCATATATCGACCAACAAGGGTGGGAAGTTAATAGATATACAATAAATGTTGCGGGAAGTCCACCAGATGCTGATTTCGTAGGTAGTCCAAGATCAGGGGATGCTCCATTAACAGTTCACTTTACAGACCAATCTAATAATAATCCAACATCTTGGTTCTGGTATTTTGGTGATGGTGGTTCAAGTTCACAACAAAATCCAAACCATATATACCAAAATGCTGGAAGCTACACTGTAGAGCTTACCGCTACTAATCAATATGGTAGTGATACTGAAACAAAAACAAATTACATAACCGTTACAGAACCAGGAAGCCCACCAGTAGCTGATTTCGTTGGTATTCCAAGATCAGGGAATGCTCCATTAACAGTTAAATTTACAGACCAATCTACTAACAATCCAACATGGTGGAACTGGTCTTTTGAAGCTAGTAGTCCAGGTTATCAGCAAAATCCAAATCACACATACGAGAATGCTGGAAGCTACACAGTTTCGCTTTATGTTTCGAATCAATATGGTTATGATACCGAATCAAAACCAAATTACATAACCGTTACAGACCCATCAAATCTTGATTTAATAATTCAAAGTCCGCATGCTAATCCAACAGAAATTGTAGCAGGAACAGAGACAACTGTCTCATGTGAAGTAAAGAATCAAGGAAATGGTTCAGCAGGTTCAAGCATATTGAAATATTATTTATCAAGTGACACAATTTATAGTTTAAGCGATACGGAGTTAGGTTCAGATGAGGTTGGTATTTTATCAAGTGGAGGGACAAGTCCCGAGAATGAACCCCTTACAATACCTCAAGGTACGTCAGAAGGGACATGGTATATTCTATTTTATGCAGATGCAACAAATAATGTAGATGAAATTAATGAAGATAATAATGTAAATTATAAAGAAATAACAGTTTATCCATACGAAAATCTTATCTGGCCTGGAGATACTGATTATAGTGGAATTGCAAATGAGGAGGATATTGACCCGATTGCGGTTAATTGGGGAAAAACAGGAAATCCACGGGGTTCAATTTCATTTGAATGGATAGGAAGTGATTTTCCCGGGAATTGGACAGAACCATTTGCTTCTCTGTCTGATTGTAATGGAGACGGAATAGTTAATATTGCTGATGCTCTAGCAATTTGCCTTAATTGGGAAAAAACTCATTCAGTATCATTAAAACATCCAGTCGCTCCAGATAATTTAGAAGAATACAGAGATAATTTTGTTATGATTTACAACTCACTTGGTGACAGTGAAATTGAAATCAAGATAAGAAATCATATTGCTGAAATTTTTGATCTGCCAATAATTGAGATTGTAAAACAATATAATTTATTACAAAATTTTCCTAATCCATTTAGTCAAACTACAAAAATTAGCTTTGATTTAAAGAAAGATGAAACATTTAGTATCATAAAGATATGGAATATTAAAGGGCAGTTGGTAAAGCAAATTGGAACTGAAAATGTACAATATGGATCAAATACAGTGGTGTGGAACGGAAAGGATCAAAAGGGAAATGAATTGCCTAATGGAATTTATTTTTACCAGTTAGAAACAAATGATTGGAAATCTAAAATAAAGAAAATGGTTTTGATGAGATAAGGAGAAAAAATGTTGAAACAAGGTATAAATCTTTTCAGTAAAGCAAAAATTGTTGGGAAATACATAATAATAATCCCAATATTTGCATTAACATTAATTATGTTGAGTTGCTGGGACAACGGCCCAGAACCGGAACTAGATCCTGTTTTGTATATTAATCCAACAAATATCAATTTAGGTAAACATAATGCAAATCATTCATTTTCTTCAAGTTTTATAGTTAAGAATACAGGTAGCGGAACATTAAAAATAAATGATATTACAGAAAATGTAGACTGGATTACATCTATATCACCAACTTCTTTTAATTTAACTGCAAATCAACAGAAAACTATTTATTTCTCAGGTAAATTTCCCATAACTCCTGTGTCGTTTAATACAAATATAAATATTAATTCTAATGTCGGTGATAAGCATGTATATGTCCATGGTGTAGTTAGTCCTAAACTCTATTTCTCAGAATCAGAATACAATGTTTCTTTGGGAAGTTATGTTGAAATTACCATAAAAATAGATAATGTAGAAAATTTATTTGCTTGCTCTATGGTTATAGAATATAATACATCTGTAGTTGAATATAATGAAAGTAGTCTAATTTCTGGAAATTTCTGGTCTGGAAATTTAGTAGAGATGTCCATAGAAGATGAGAATGGTTTAAATGTTTGTATCGGATTAATGCAATCAAGTGCTATTGATGGTATTACGGGTAGCGGTGATTTATTTAGTTTTCAACTGAAAGGTAAATCAGTAAATGAGGCAGCGTTAGAAATAAAGGGTGTAAATTTAATAGACGAAGATGGAAATTATATTAATAATTTTGATGATTTGGAGATAACAAACAGTATAGTAGTAGTTAATTAGATTCAATTTGAAAGGACAATTACTTGAGACAGTTATTCATGGTAGTTTTGACCATGGATATCATTCAGTTGATTATTCAGTAGAGAACTTAACTAATGGTATTTATTTCTACAAGATGAGCGTTGATGGAGTTGATAAAGAAATTAAGAAGATGATATTGCTGAGATAAAGAAATAGATAAAAAAAAATATAGATACCCTCAAAAATGAGGGGATTTTTTTACTTGTTTTCTATCGTTGCTAAATTTGCAAAAGAAGCAATATTATAAACATGCCGGAAATATTTTATATCTTATAAAAAACTTTACTAAATATTTTGATGACTGGAATTATGCAATAAATTATCAAAAGATTTATGAAAAGTATGAAAAAAATTATATTCTTTATTTTAGTAGCTCTTTTTACTTTTTGCACGACCTCGGTTTTTGCGCAAGTCGAGTACAATTATATTTCCGATATTGAGATCACAGGAAATATCAATGTGACCACACAGCTTATCAAATCTGCATCAGGTCTGGCACTTGGGCAGATATACTCTGCCGACAAGATAACTAAAACTATTCAGAACATCTATAAACTTGGATTGTTCAGTGATATTCAGGTTGATAAAGCACAAAGCGATAAGGGAGTGAAGATAATCATTCAGGTTTCTGAATTTCCTATTGTACAGGACTGGGAGATAACCGGTAACAAAAAGATACGTCTTGACGATATAAAGAAGCAATTCAGACTCGTTCGTGGTGATTATTGGTCCGGTGAACGGGAGCTTGAAATCAAGAATAAAGTTCTTGAGCTTTATTTCTCGAAAGGATATAGACTTGCTGCCGTCAGTTTCAAAGAAGAACCTGTAGTGAGTAACAGGATCGAGCTTACCATTGTCATAAATGAAGGGCATAAAGTTGTGGTCCGTGAGATTAGCTTCAAAGGTAATGAAAAAGTCACAGAAAAGAAACTCCGCAGGATTATTAAGACAAAGAAGAGCGGCTTCCTTCGCTCAGGGGTGTTCGATCAGGAAAAATTTGATGAAGATCTGACCCGCGTTGTTGATTATTACAATTCCAAGGGTTATATTGATGCTGCGATCATTGGCTGGGAACCCAAATACGATGAAAACGGACGGCTCTTTCTGACAATCAATTTATACGAAGGCAATCAATACAGGATTGGCACTATATCCATTGAAGGCAACACATTATTCAGCCAAGAAATACTTCTTCGCCAGCTTAAGTTTGAAAAGAATGAGATCTTTAACAGCGAAGAATTTGATGAAAAACTGAATGGCATACGTTCAATGTATTATGAAGAGGGTTATATCTACTCAACCGTTTCTCCTCAGATCAATCCCCAGGGAGAGATTGTAAATATCAACATCTTTGTGCAGGAAAACAACCGCGCAAAGGTCAGGCAGATCTATGTCGAGGGAAATAAGAAGACAAAAGAAAAGATCATTCGAAGGCAGCTCGCAATCGTGCCTGGTGATTACTTCAGGCAGTCTTTGCTCATTCAAAGCCAGAGGAACATATATAATCTCGGATTTTTCGAACCCAATATTGGGCTGGATTACCAGCCAATAAACGACGACGGTGATATTGACCTTATTTTCCAGCTTGAAGACAAAGAATCCGGCACTGCAAATATGGGTGTGAATTATGATGAAGAGGATAAGCTTACAGGATTTCTTTCTTTATCTCATAATAATCTTTTCGGGAAAGCATGGGGATTGAAATTGACCTGGGAATTCAGCGGCTCGAAGCAGGAATATGATATCAGCTTTACCAATCCATATTTTTATGACACAAATATTCTTGTCGGCGCGGATGTTTATCATCAAAGGAATGATTGGAAAAATTATAATTATAAAGTAATAAAATCTGGTGGAGGATTCCGTATTGGAACTAAGATTCCTTGGGTCAACTATGCGAAGGTCACCACAGGGTATTCAATAACCCAGAAACAGTATAGTATTCTGGATATAAACGATGATGTTTCTACTTCACTGCAGGATCTGGCCGATAGAGGAAAAATACTTACAAGTACTGCATTTCTCACCATGGAACGAGACGATAGAGATAATGTGTTCCGTCCAGGTGAGGGCTCGCTTGTGCGCTCATACACAGAGCTCGCCGGTGGAATTCTTGGCGGAAGTGAAAACTATATTAAAGAAATAATTCAAACAAACTGGTATCTGAAACTTTTCTGGAAATTCTCGCTTGGCACACGCTGGAGAGTCGGTTATGTAAAAGCATTTGGCGATACGGATGAAGTGCCACCGGACGAGCTTTTTTACCCCGGAGGTACAGGTGCTGACGGTATTCGAGGATATCCAGACAACAGTGTTGTTCCTGAAGGTCAGGATGGAGGTAGAGCAGAATTTATCACATCCACTGAAATCACATTCCCTATTTCCGGTGACCAGATAATCGGAGTGATGTTCCTTGATGCTGGTAATTCGTACAATTACCTCTCGGAGATCAATGTACAAAAACTAAAAAAAGGAATTGGAATGGGTGTTCGCATCATGTCGCCTATGGGCCTTCTCGGATTTGATTATGCATATGGCATGGACAGAAAAGTGAATAATAAGTGGCAGTTCCACTTCCAGTTTGGCTCAACATTTTAAGAAAAATTCATTTTATATAATAAGGAGATGTTATAATGAAGTTCAAAAACATTCTAATTGTGATGTTATTGGTTCTGATACCAACAATGGTATTTGCTGCCGCACAGAAGATCGGTGTGATTGATGTCGACAAAGTATATAATAGCTTTGAAGAGAAGACTGTTGCAGAACAGCAGTTCTACCAGGAATCGGATCAGTGGCAAAAGGATCTTGATGAAAAAGAAGCGGAAATAACGCGTTTGAAGAATGAATACGAGAATCTTCCTCCAATCGTATCCAAAGAACGTCGCGATCAAAAGATGAAAGATATCGAACAGAAACAAACCGATTTCTATAATTTATCAAATGATTATCGAAACAAAGCGATCGAACGACAAATGGAGCTTCTTGCACCTATCAGTGAGAAGATAGTTGCTGCCATCAACGAGGTTGCCGAAGAAAATGGTTTGGACATTGTGTTAAATACCATGCAGGGTGAAGTTGTGCTCTATATCAAACATGAGAATATTGATATCACTGATGCTGTCATTGAAAAGCTTAATGTAAACGCTACTCCCGCACCTGAAGAAAAAACTGAGGAATGAAGAAATTCGCTTTAGTGCTCCCTCTTGAACAGCTTGCTGCCGTCGCTGAAGGTAAGTTGATCAAAATTCGGGAATGCACTTGTAATGCTGTAGCTTCTCTTGAAGAAGCAGATGAGAATACTGTTGTCTTTTTTCAGGATACAAAATTTGAAAAAGCATTTGCAGAATCCAAAGCAGGTATTTTCCTCATTCCTGAAAAATTGGATTTGAATACACTACCCAAACGAAATTATATTCTTTGTTCAAAGCCGTATTTTTCTTTTTTAAGGATCGTTGCTTATTTCTTGCAATCAACACAAAAACCGGTAAAGGGCAGAGATATTCATCCAACCGCAATTGTTGCTGAATCTGTAATAATTCCAGACAATATAACCATTGCAGCTAATGCTGTGATCGGAGAAAATGTTGTTTTGGGAGATTATTCATCAATTCATGAAAATGTTGTTATCAAAAATGATGTGGTCATTGGTGAAAGGTGCTGTTTGTTCCCCGGGGTGATCATTTACAGTGAAGTCCAGATAGGGTGTGAGGTGAGTATTCACGCAGGGAGTGTAATCGGGTCGGATGGTTTCGGTTATATCTGGGATGGGAAGAAGCATCAAAAGATACCCCAGGTTGGCAGGGTAATTATTGAAGATGATGTAGAGATCGGTGCAAATGTTTCAATCGACAGAGGTGCACTTGGCGACACGATCATCCGTAAAGGTTCAAAGATTGATAATCTCGTTCAAATCGCTCACAATGTTGAAGTGGGGGAATATTCGATCCTCTGCTCACAAGTTGGGATTGCAGGAAGTTCAAAGGTTGGAAACAACTGCATTTTTGCAGGACAGGTCGGGATTGCAGATCATGTAAAAATCGGAAATAATGTCAAAATTGGCGCTCAATCCGGAGTTCCGAACGATATTCCCGACAATAAGATCGTGCTTGGCTATCCTGCAATAGATATCGGATTGCAAAGAAGGATTCTCGCCTCGTTAAAAGAATTACCCGATATGCGGAAATACTTCCATCGGCTGAAGAAGGAAGAAACTAATGTACATTCATGAAAATCAACAAACCATTAAGGATTCAATAAGCTATACTGGCATCGGCTTACATACAGGGACGATCAGTACCGTAACGTTTAAACCTGCACTGGAAAACGCAGGTATAATTTTCCGCCGTACAGATCTGCCGGGGCAACCGGAAATCCCTGCTAACATAAAGCATGTTACAAGTTTGGACAGAGGAACAAATATTGGCATCAAAGATGCAACTGTCGCTACTATTGAGCATGTGCTTTCTGCAATCATGGGACTGGAGATAGATAATATTATCGTTGAAGTTGACGGAGAAGAAATCCCTGTTGCCGACGGCAGCGCTATTGAGTTTGTAAAAGCACTGAAGAAATGCGGTTTAGTTAAGCAGAATGCAGAGCGCAAGTATCTTGAGATCAAGAAACCCATATCCTTCTCGGTTCCGGAACAAAATGTTGATGTGGTTGTTGTACCTTCGGAATCTCTGAAAATAACATTTTTCATAGATTTTGACCATCCAAATCTTAAACCTCAATACACTTCAATGATTTCCCTCAAAGATGAGTATGAGAAGGGATTTGCTTCTGCAAGGACTTTCTGTTTTATCAATGATATCAAACAGCTTCGGGCAGCAGGATTAATAAAAGGTGGCAGCCTGGACAATGCGCTGGTCATCGGCGATGAAAGTCTTTCTGATAAAGATGTGCAAGAGCTGAGAGAACTTTTCAATATGAAAGGGGAGGTCAAACTTAATGAGCAAAAGTTATTAAATTCCACTCCCTTAAGATATTATAATGAATTTGTGCGGCATAAAGTGGTTGATCTCATTGGAGATCTTGCACTTCTGGGTATTTTTGTAAAGGGGCATATTCTTGCTGCCCGATCGGGACATAGAACGAATATCGAGCTGATAAAAAAGATCAAGCAGCAGTATGAGAATGAAATATTAAAAGCTAAATATCAAAAAAAGCAAACCAAGGGAGTTGTCTTTGATAATGAGGCAATCCAGCGAATACTTCCACACCGATATCCGTTTTTACTTGTTGATAAGGTTATTGAGTTCACACCGGGAGAATCAATAGTAGGTGTAAAGAATGTTACTGCGAACGAGCCTTTCTTTCAGGGGCATTTTCCAGATCATCCTGTTATGCCGGGAGTACTCATTGTAGAAGCAATGGTCCAAACGGGTGGCATTCTCGTTCTTAACGAATGTCCAGATCCGCGTGATTTTGTGGCGTATTTCCTTTCAATAGATAAAGTGAAATTCAGAAAACTGGTTGTTCCCGGAGATACAATGGAATTTCATATGAGATTAGTCCGGTCACGGGTAGGAGTACATTTGATCAAAGGCAAAACATATGTTAATGATAACCTGGTTTGTGAAGGGGAATTTAAAGCTAAATTGGTAAAAAAACATGAATCAGATAATTCATCCAACAGCAATAATTGATCCCAAGGCGCAGATCGGAAATAATGTAGAGATTGGACCTTTTTCAATTATTGGACCGAAAGTAATACTCCAGGATGGAGTAAAAATATCATCAAATGTTGTGATAGATGGTCGCACAACCATTGGAAAAGGTTGTAGAATTTTTCATTCTGCGGTGATCGGTACCGAACCTCAGGATCTTAAATATGCCGGAGAAGATACGGCAGTCGAGATCGGTGAATACACAACAATAAGAGAGTTCGCAACCATCAACCGGTCATCAAATATTGAGCAACCAACCCTGGTCGGCAGTTATTGCCTGCTGATGATTTATACGCATGTTGCACACGATTGCAAGCTTGGTGGTCGAGTCATTCTGGCGAACAGCGTGAATTTAGCAGGACATGTTATCATCGAAAATAATGCCACAATTGGTGGTTTAACTCCTGTTCACCAATTTGTTCATATCGGCTGTTTTGCCTTTATTGGTGGGCTTTCACGGGTAACTCAGGATGTCGCACCCTATACTCGCGGTGCCAGCGTTCCATATAAAACAGTTGGACTTAATTCCGTTGGTTTGCGACGTAGTAATTTTTCTGCTGAAACAAGAGCAACATTGAAGAAGCTCTATAAGATATTCTATAATTCAAATCTCAATACTGCACAGGCATTAGAAAAAATTAAGTCTGAAATTGAGATGATCGATGAAGTGAAACATTTTGTTGAGTTTGTAGAAAATTCAGAACGCGGAATTGCAAAGTAAAGATTTTATATTTATTTTTATAAAAAAAATTGACAGAGTAAGTAATGACAGTAACTTATGGCGTGCATATAGCAAAAAATGATGCGGAGGCACATATGACAAAACAAGAGTTAATTGAAAAAGTTGCTATGGGTGCAGACCTTTCTAAGAAGAAAGCTGGTGACGCTGTTAATTCTGTATTTGATAGCATCAAATTAGGACTTGAAAAAGGTGACAAGGTCACTATGGTGGGCTTTGGAACATTTAGTGTGGCAAAAAGAGCTGCACGCACTGGTCTGAATCCTGCAACTGGTGAAAAGATTCAAATCCCTGCGACAAAAGTTCCCAAATTTAAAGCGGGTAAAAAACTTAAAGAAGCAGTCAAATAATCACCATTTTATACGAGCAAGGGGCTAGCCCCTTGCTCTTTTTATTAAAACAATTCGGGGTAACACATGAAGTTTAATGTTCATAGAAATCAAATTTTACAAAAAGTCCAATTCATCAACAGTATTGTTCCTGTAAGAAATCCTTTGCAGATACTCACCAATATCCTACTTGAAGCAAATGTTGAGAAAGGAAACATTCGTCTTGCTGCTACGGACCTTGAGGTTTCAGCAGTTACAGAAGTTGAATGCAATGTGCTTGAATCCGGGAAGATAGCAATTCCCGCCAAAAATTTTACGGATATTATTCGTGCTCTTCCTGATGATGAGATTCACTGCGAGCTGGATAACAAAATGCTTAATATCAAGTGCCAGCATATTGAATTCAGTTTGATATATGCAGACCCGGAAGATTTCCCTGAAATTCCGGAACGAGAGTGGGAAAACAGCTTTACTATGGATGCAGGTCTATTTTCAAAATTAGTGGAGAAAACTTCTTTTGCGGTATCAGAACATATTGGCAGACCCGCCTTTTCCGGTATTCTCTGGGAGCTGGATTCAAAAAAACAGAAAATGGTCGCTACAGACGGAAAACGATTAGGAAAATATGAAACTACCCTAACTCTAGATACAGACAAGATAGACATTATTATGCCGATCAAGGGTGTGAATCTTGTAAGAAGAATTATCCATGCTGACCAGCCCAAGATCAAGATATTACCAGAAGAGAGTGCTATCAGCTTTGAATATGATTCATATAAAATATATTCACGCTTGATAGAAGCGAATTATCCCGATTACGAAGCAGTAATACCTTATGATAATTCAAAATTAATTGATATCGAAGTAGAACCCCTGATCAAAGCGATTCAGCGAGTTTCCCTGCTTGCTTCCGAGGATAATTTTAAGATTATATTCAATTTCTCAAAAAACCAACTTAAAATTCACTCCGAGGATATTGACAAGGGATCAGCTGAAGAAATTCTGGAAATCGAGAATGATTTCGAAAAATTCCAGATTGGTTTTAACTATAAATATTTAATTGAAATACTCCAGCTTGTGGACACGAAGATAGTTCAGATAAAATTCGAGAACTCACTCGATCCCTGTATTCTCTATAATATAGAATATCCCGAGGATCAAAAAAATCTGTTCCTCCTCATGCCATTGAGATTAGCGAATGATTAATTAGAACCGTTATATAAACTATTAAGCATCTGTATTCTTGCAGATGCTTTTTTTATTTTAGCCTGGATTTTCTTTTTGCAGTACACTTACTTCTGATCTCATATTTCCTGAATGAAATGAGATTCTTTGCATATTTTTCGAGAGGGATTTTCACGCGTAAACGTACGGAATCATTATTGTATCGCTTACTAATTATTTCTGCATTATCAAAGAGGTAGGAGATAAACTTTTGCTCTTTATTGGGGATTTTAAGTATAATATTTTTCTTGCTATGAGCTAACATCTTTGAGATTGAATTTTCAATATCATCAAAATTTTCACCGGTTCGTGCAGAAACAAAGAGAGAATCAGGGTAGTCAATTCGAAGTTTCTTCTTTATAAAAAGATATTGATTTAGAGGGAGGAGGTCGATTTTGTTGAAGATCAATATTATTTCTTTATGATTTGCCTTAATTTTTTCCAGGGTTTGAGAGACGCTATCCATATATTCGAATAATTTGTGATGCGAAATATCAACCACGTGCAGAAGCAAATCTGCATAAACTACTTCCTGCAATGTCGCATGAAAGGAAGCTATCAGGTAGGGTGGAATTTTTCTGATAAAACCTATTGTATCAGAAATAACAATACGCTCTTTTGTTTCGAGAGTTTTTGCTCTTGTGGTAGTTTCCAGCGTTGCGAAAAGCTGGTCTGCCGTGTAAAGATGGGATGAGGTGAGTCTATTCAGCACGGTGCTCTTTCCAGCATTTGTGTATCCGACCAGAATTACTGAAAATATCTCTTTCCTGCTTTTTCTTTTCGTCTCGTTTGTCCGTTCGATCCCTACAAGCTTTGATTTTAGATGTGTGATCCTGTCGTTTATACGCCTGCGGTCTATCTCGAGCTGTTTCTCACCGGGACCACGAAATCCAATACCGCCTTCGATTCTGGAAAGATGTGTCCACCGCCCTTTTAGGCGAGAAAAATTATACTGCAATTGTGCGAGCTCGACCTGCAATTTACTTTGTTTCGTTTGTGCATGCTGCGCAAAAATATCAAGTATTAATTGCGATCGGTCTATAATACGCTTCTTGGTAATTTTTGATAGATTTCTATCCTGTGATGGAGTGAGATTGTCATCAAAAATAATGATGTTTGCATCTTCCTTCCGTGCGAGTTGACCAATTTCCTTTGCTTTTCCAGAACCAATAAAGTATGCCGGATGAGGTTTTGGTCGTATCTGAGTTTCCAAAGCCGAGACGATCACATTAGCAGTTCGTGCCAGACGTGCAAGCTCCTGTAGAGATTCTTCGACATCGTACGATGATCTACCCTCTGTTTGTAAACCAACTAAAATTGCTTTATCTTGTTTTTGATCTATCGTATGAATAGAAAAACCTCAGTTATGATTTTTTAGCGTATAAGTACAATTTTTTGAAATACCTCGTCAGAATTTTCAGTGTCCGCTTTCAATAGATAGATCCCTGATGGAACTGCTTTTCCATGAGCGTCTGTACCGTCCCAGGTTACGGTGAATTGAAGATTTTGAGACGCAGTGACAATATATAGACTTTTTACCTTTTGCCCTTTCATATTATAGATTTCCATTTGTGTGCTTTTGTGTAAGTTCGCGGTTTCAAAACTAATCGTTGTGACGCTATTGAAGGGATTTGGAAAACTCATAACGTGATATCCAAACTTATGAGCAATTTCAGGAAGCTCATCAATAGCAGCAAGATCCATTTCAAGGAGCACGCAAAGCGCGATTGGATCGATCTCACCCTGATTGGTCGTGCCGTCATATACAAACCTTCCGTGAGACATGTAGTGAAATCCCATAAAAGGAAATGTCATTGAAGTGCCCTGAAGCGGATTGTGAATGGTTGCTGTACCCATATTTTGAGTTCTTCCACAGATTGTGCAGTCTTCAACTCCTAAGACAGACTGAGGATCAATATAAATTGAATCAGTCGGAGGAGTAGAACCGAGATGAATAACAGGTAGTATTGAGATATTTTCTATTAGTGCTTGAGCGACCTCGTGCCCGTCATCGATGCCGATATTATGTGTGAAAGGGTTATCGATTTCCATATCAAAGTATTGCTCGGCAGTGTTGTTCAAGCCATCATTATCAGTATCATCCGGCGTGGCAAGTGCATGATGCAAGGTGTCGAGCGGTGCGATTGTCTTATTCAGTAGGGCAATATCAATGCGGGTGGTGTCATCTTCAATAATATAGGAAAATGAACCGTGCTCCATAAAATGAAGAGCCATATATGGGATGTCTATTTCGAGTTCATGCATAGGATTATGCACTGTTACATAACCCATATTATGTGCTTCTCCACAGATCGGACAATTATAAAACCCGTAAGCTGGATGCTCGATCACATAGCACGAATTTGCTGAAACTCCTCTTGGTAAGCTGTCTATGATAGCTTTATTATTTTGGGCAATTGTGTGTGTTTCTCCACTCGGGAATACGCCTGTAATCAATTCTTCGCTGTTTGTAAGAAAGTCATTGTCATCATCACCCGGTACTGGAACCCAGTGTAAATCAGCATGGAGATGAGAAAGAGTGCCAAGAGAAAATGTAAGAGCTGCTGCATAGGGGAGAGCTTTTCTGAAAAATTTTAAAAATGGTGACTTGTCATGTAAATCATGTGCAGAACCATACAGTTCACTGCATTCATCAAATATTGATCTGTAGATAGGGAAGAGGGAAGGGGAAATTCTGCAATTCGGGCAGATCCAGTGAAAGAGAAGCTTTTGCTCTTTATCTATATAGATATTGCGAGTGTATCCATTATGAATAAAATTTTCAACACAGCATGATGGATATCCAAAGAGAAATCCTTCCACTTTTCGTTGTTCGGGCGTTATCATAAGCGGTTTATGATCGAAATAACGGATATAAATTGCGAGATGTCTTGAACTTTTACTGAAAATGAGCTCTTCGATCTTTTTTCCGTTTTCACAATATCTGGTAATAGGTTCTACAACAAGATCAAACTTCTTTAGTGTGTGCTTCTCTCTGTAGCCAATTGGTTTTTCCCACCGGCTTAGTGGTTTCACTTTACGTGAAGTGAGTAGAGCTATATAGAGAAGCTGAAAGTTTTGGTCATGTAAAAAGCTGCCTTTTTTCATGTTACCTCCAGATAATTTGGATAGAAGTAAAAAAACTTTTGATTGTTTCCTTACAATCAAAACATCCTATTTAAGAAAATGACGTGTTGCATTATCGTAAGATAATGATCTTTCCTAAATGAGAGATTTCTTGTTCCTGAACAACTGCCAAAAAGTAAATTCCATTGGGAAGCGGAATATTCTGACTACCAGAACCATTCCAGTAAATTTCAGCATATCTGTCAACAGGTTTTTCAGCCAAGAAGGTTTTGATCTGCTGTCCCCTTGCATTGTATATGTGAATTTGTGGCTCTTTCGTAATATCCGTGCAATATAGAGAAATGCACATAGTTCCGTGAATATCAGGATTGAATGGATTAGGATAAATAGTTTGTATGACATTTTCAATTGTTTCAGTTTCATCAGCAGAGACATTATCAAATGTTACATTCATAAAAGCGGAAGCTTCGTTCATAGAGCAGTCGCGTGCGATCACTTCAAGAATATACTGCCCGTCCGGGAACTGGCTCGTATCCAGATTTTCATCTTGATCGTACTGGGTTATGACAGAGTCGCCATCGGAATTTGTGATTATATGATAATATTCTCTGTTTGTGTAATCTCCGATTGAATAGCATGTTCCGTCTCGTGAGTATAAAGTATAAAGGACCATGTTGTCAAATGAACCAGAAATGTAGGTGTCCAGAGGCATATCCCAGGAAAAGGAGAAACGCTCATAAATAGTTGAATTGGGATTGCTTGCAGGATGCAGTTTGAATCTCATATCCCATACATCGATTCTCCAAGTGGAATTTGCAATATCATGGCATTTTGCTATGATATCTATCTCGCCCATCAGATTGTCTGGATCGAGATAGGTTCCGTTTTCTGTGCGGAAGGCAAAGAGATTGGACCCATATGCATTTTCAAACACAGGTGGAGTGCTATCTGTGAAATTTATAACATCGGGGAGTGGATTATCAGTTGTCCACCAATTTCCATTCCATGTTGAACCGGAGCAGGTAATACGAGCAAAATGTATATGTGTGAAGTCGTAATAACCCCACGGATAAAGTGTACCGAGAACATTACCTACCTGAACCTGGTCTCCGACCATGTACGGAATTGAAGTCTGATTGAGATGAGCATAGAGATAACCCTCAGATTCTGAGGATATGTTTTCGTTGGAAATGCCGATCCTCCAATAAGCAGAGCCCCCTGTTGTGAGTATTGCCTTTATGTAACCCGGTTTCACTGCGTACACATTCTCATAGTCATAGCCAAGAAAATCCACCCCTGGATGTAAATATGGAGATCCACCATATTGCTGGATCTCTGCATAGCTATTTCCAATGTTGAAAGGATTTACAATTGAACCATAATCAAGTGGAGCGATAATTGCCTGATGCGTTTTTGTTTCTGCAAGATTAAGCTGAACTTTGCCTAATTGGGATATAATATTTGTATTTTCAAAATGATATAACGTGAATTCAAATAAGTCATCTTGTTCTTCTCTTTCGACGAAATAGAGTTCCGAATTGATTATTTTCATCTCAAAGAGTGTTTTCTTAGAAGTATAAAGTGGTATAAGTTTTCCTTGTGAAAAAAGGCAGAGCGAGTTTCTGGTGCAGATTACCGGTTTCTGTTTCCAGAAAAGAATATTATGTGGATTTTCATTTATTGTTGCTGAATCTGATTTGTATGTTATAGTACTTTTTTCGGCATTGTAGCAAGCAGGATGACCAAGATTATCAACGGCAAAAATAATAGACCCGGGATACTGTTGAATAGCAGTCGCTTCAGATTTGAGAACAACAATCTCTTTTCCATCAAAAAATGCAGCATATTCTCCATTATCAGAAAGAGAAATATTAATGATTTTATTATAGGTATTCTTAAAGAGGAGTTTCCCATTGTTATCATAAAGATGGAGTATTGACGGAACATTATCCTCAATGGTAATAAGTGTGAGATAACCTGATGCAGTGCGGAAAAAAGAATTTCCCTCAAAGGCATGACCATCACATCTGATAGTATATATGCCGTTCTCGGTACTGTATTTCAGATTCTCTTGATGAATGTCATCTGTGATATGTCCATATTGATTGAGTGCGATCGCAAAACAGTTCAATGTCACGAGCAATGTAAGTGCTATTGAGAGCAGGAGTTTCTTTATCATTATATTTATCTCCGAAAATTTATATTTGATAGTATGGCATACTATTTTTGAGTATGTCAAGAGAAAAGTGCATGCAAAATTTGACGTAACGCAGCGACCTTTATATCAGTTAACAAATACCACTCATTATAACAATGATGAGAATAAGTAAATATTGAAAATGTTAGCATGAAGAAGTCATTTAAAACCACCCGTCTTCGTTGCACTACGTCGTGGCAAGCAGAAGACTTGTTTTCTCTGCCTGCCAAGGCTCATTCCGATTTATCGGAAAAAGACTGGTGCTCTCTGTGGTGAATATATACACGATGCACTCGGAATAATAAGGGGTAAAAGTGAAAAATAGAAATAAAATAAAAGAGCTTTTGAAAAAGGAAGCAAAGGCAGTTGAGGCAATTGCCGAAAAGCTCGATGAAAACATCGACAGAGCTCTCGAGCTCATCTTGAACTGCAAAGGTAAAATTGTAGTTACCGGCATGGGCAAAACAGGTATTATCGGCAGAAAAATATCTGCAACTTTTGCCAGCACAGGTACACCTTCAATATTCCTTCATCCAGCGGAAGCCATCCACGGTGATCTCGGCATGGTAGATGATAATGATGTGGTAATGATGATCTCGAACAGCGGGCATACTTCAGAACTAATTGAAATTTTTTCATATTTCAAAGGGAAGAACATTCCTGTTATTTGTTTGACCGGAAATCCCGATTCCATCCTTGGCAAAATGAGTGATGCGGTTATTAACATCGGTGTTCCAAAAGAGTTCGAACCACTCGGTCTCGTACCAATGGCAAGCACGACCACTGCACTTGCAATGGGGAATGCGCTGGCAACAATCGTATTGCAGGAAAAGAGATTCTGCCAGGATGATTTTGCGTTGCTTCATCCCGGAGGAGCAATTGGGAAGCGTCTTCTTCTTGCTGTTCGGGATGTTATGCATCAAGGAGAAGAAAATCCAATTATCTCAGAAAATGCAACGTTAAAAGAAGCTATCCTGGAGATGACGTCAAAAGGATTGGGATGTGTAAGCATTATTAATGAAGAGGGTACACTCACAGGAATTATTACTGACGGTGACTTGCGAAGGATATTTCAACACTATGAGAATCCTTTTCATGAAAAAGTGCTCCTGCTGATGACAAAAGATCCTAAAGCGATCAAACCCGAAACCTCAGGCATCGAAGCGCTTGAAGTAATGGAAAATTATTCTATAACAATGATACCGGTTGTGGACGAAAATCATAAACCGGTCGCAATGCTGCATATGCACGATCTTATTCGGGCTGGGATAGTACCGGAGAATTAGAAAAGCGGAGGATACATGACTGTAAATTTGAAAGGAAGAAGTTTATTAACATTGAAGGATTATTCCCCAAAAGAAATTCTTTATCTTATTGAAGCTGCTCTTGAGCTCAAAGAACATAAAGCACACGGAACCTTAAAAAAGAAACTCGAGGGGAAGAATATTGCCCTGCTTTTTGAAAAAAGTTCGACGCGAACCCGCTGTGCATTTGTGTCCGCAGCAGTGAATGAGGGAGCACATACCGAATTCCTCGGGAAGAATGATATCCAGCTTGGCGGCAAGGAAACTGTGGAGGACACAGCTCGTGTTCTTGGAAGAATGTTCGATGCCATCGAATTCCGCGGCTTCAAGCATGAAACTGTCGATCTGCTGGCTGAATATTCCGGAGTTCCAGTATGGAACGGATTGACTGATCTGTGTCACCCCACACAAATTCTGGCAGATTTGATGACAGTGAAAGAAGAGCTCGGTATACTTGAAAACGTAAAGTTCGCCTATGTGGGAGATGGACGTAATAATGTGGCAAATTCCCTGATGATAGGAGCTGCGAAAATTGGAATGGATTTTCGTGTTGTATCTCCTGTTTCTCTTTTCCCGGATCAGAAACTTGTTGATGAATGTGAGGTGTATGCTAAAGAAAGCGGAGCTCGCATTTTTATGACAGATTCTGTAGAAGAAGGTGTAAAAGATTGCGATGTGATTTATACTGATATCTGGGCTTCGATGGGTGAAGAGGATAAAATTGCAGAACGCATAAGTTTGTTGAAACCATATAAAATTACAATGGAAATGCTCAAGCAAACAGGGAAAGAGGATGTGATATTTTTACATTGCCTTCCTTCTTTTCATAATTTGAAAACGGGCATTGCTCAGAAGTATCCTGATATATGCGAAGTTGAAGATGATGTTTTTGAGAGCAAATTTTCAAGGGTCTTTGACCAGGCAGAAAACCGTTTGTGGACGATTGAAGCAGTGATGGTGGCAACACTTTCATAAATCAACAGGTTGTGATCAATATTTCAGAATACTCCTTCTTTATTTTCATTATGATAAATCCAAGTAAGAATTGTAAGGTCATTTTCCAGAAATGACAGCACTGCTCTTACTCTCATTTCAAAATCGTAAAGCCGATTGCACAACGTGTGTTTTATAAAACTATAATATATATAATAATAAAAGCTAATAATCATTAAATAAATTCTAAAATAATTTGACAATGTTGCATAAGCAAATTGCATTTGGCGTGTATTATTTTTTTCAATAAAAACTTATAAGGATGATTTGTTTAATATGTTAATCAGGTCTGAAATATTATTGTTTGTAAAATTGGATTTACTCGTAGTTAAAACACTAAAGATGTTACTATCTTTGAGAGGAATTTAATATGTTAACATTTAAAAACATGGAAGGAAAAACAAAATGAAAAAAACTTTGTTGATTTTAATATTTATGCTGTTTACAGCAAGTTTGGCTTTTGGTGCTGCCTTGAGCGAAGGATTTGAAACCTGGCCGCCAACTGATTGGACAATAGTTCAGGGACCTTGCTCGCCAACAAATGATATTACTCAAAACGGTGACCAATTCTACAGCGGTGTTTACTCTGCAAGATTCCCATCTTATGATGAATGCTTGGGTGGCTATGATGAATACCTCGTTACTCCAGAACTTATTACAACCAGTGGTGATCAGACAATATCTTTTTGGTATATAAAATATACCTATGGAAGTGAAGTATTCAAAGTTGGCTGGTCATCCACAGGAACAGATGTAAGTACTGACTTTACATGGAGCACTGAAATTAGTGACGCTTCAACAACCTGGCAGCAGTATAGTAAAACAGACTTACCCATTGGTACAAAATATGTAGCATTTCATTATTACAGTAATTATGCATATTATTTGTATATAGACGATGTAGCAGGTCCTGCATATATTGTTCCTTCTTGTCCTGATCCTGCATCTCTTACAGCAACCAATGTAGGACAGACAACAGCAGATCTTGGTTGGACTGAAACGGGAAGTGCAACTACTTGGGAATATGCTATTGGCGTGGCACCTTTTGCAGAGCCTACAGGTGCTGGAACCAGCACAACCGACAATCCAGTTAGCATTGTAGGATTAACAGTTGGAACAACATATGACTGGTATGTTCGTGCTGATTGTGGCTCAAAAGATGTAAGTGGTTGGGCTGGATCGACATTTACAACAAGTTCACCCGGTAATGATTGTTCAGATCCGATTATTGTCGATTTTAGTAGTGATCTTCCTTATTCAGATTCAGGTCAAACTACATGTGGTCGAGTAGATGACTATATGGATACTGGTTTGGGATATTATGATAGTGGTGAAGATATCATCTATGAGCTGACTGTAGGAACTGCAGGAAATTATAATTTCACAATGACTACAACCACAACATATACTGGAATGGGGATATTTGACACATGTCCTCCAGGTGCTACTACCTTGTTTTTAGACACCAATTCTAGTGCTGGTGGATGTGAGATATTACTAGCTGATCTGGCTGTTGGTACATATTATCTCATGATTGATACATGGTCATTACCTGATTGTATACCTACATTTGATTTATCAATTATTCAAGTAACATGCCCAGAACCAACTACTCTAACTGTAGCGAACATATCTCAAACAACTGCTGATCTTGGTTGGACTGAAACGGGAAGTGCAACCACCTGGGAATATGCTTATGGCGTGGCACCTTTTGCAGAGCCTACAGGTGCTGGAACCAGCACAACCGACAATCCAGTTAGCATTGCAGGATTATCTGCAAACACAACCTATGACTGGTATGTTCGTGCTGATTGCGGCTCAGGCTCAAAAGATTTAAGTGGTTGGGCTGGACCCGCAACATTTACTACACTTTGTGATCCTGTCACTACTTATCCATGGCTTGAAGAATTTACAACCTGGCCACCTGCTTGTTTTGACCTTACCGGTGGAACAGGAAGTTGGGATCATTATGTCACAACTCCTTGTGCACGGGCAAATTATTGGAGCTTGTCAACAGGAACCACAGTTTATATGACAACTCCTGAATTTGATGTATCTACACTTACAACTCCTATTTTGACTTTTGATTGGTCACATTTATATAACCCTACCTATCCTCTTGATGATTTAGAAGTATTAGTCACTGATGATGGAGGAACTATCTGGACACAAGTCTGGTATAAAGGTAGTACTGATCTTAATTCCAATGATGGAGCCGGTAGTACGGCTCCAGGAACATTTGTTAGTTCCGGACCAATTGATCTATCAAGTTTTGGAACTGATCTAATTATTAGATTCCTTGGTACTTCTGGATGGGGACCTGATCTATTTGTTGATAATGTAACAGTTAAAGAGATGCCGATTTATCATGATCTAACTATGCTGGCACCTGTAGGAAGTGGTATTCCTGTACCTGCTGTTGGTGTTCACACTTATGAAGAAAATACAGTTGTTAATCTTGTTGGTCAACCACAGTTAGCTGTATTTGATAGATGGGAAGTGGATGGTTCGTTACATACGACTGACCGCGTTTCTACTTTAACAATGGATACTGCTCACAACGCCCAATCGTTCCATAGCTTATCAGCTGGTGCTTTAGCTGAAGACTTCAGCGCTGGAATTGCAGTTCCTGGTGAATGGACAGAAACAAATACCACAACTGCATGGGAATTGGGTGATGATACTTTCTTCTTCACAATGTTTGATGAGTATAGTTTAATTGGAACAGATATAAATGTAACTGCTGAAATGCTGATAACACCACTTCTAACATTAGACGGCAGTATTACAGAATTGAATTACTGGCTTGCTGGTGGAAATAGTACAGCTGGATTTGGTGGATCAACTGTACAGGTAAAATATCAACCCGAAGCTGCTGACGTGTGGTCAGATATTGGTTCTGCAATAGATCTTACACTTAATGAAAATCTCAGATATGTTACAGTTGACCTTTCTGCTCTTCCAAATGGGAACTATAACTTTGCTTTCAATGTGATATCAACTTTCAATTACGCTGGCTATCTATCATGGGTTGGCATAGATAATGTTGTTGGACCTGTTATGGCAAGTGTTCAAGACGACGATCTGGAAATTGTTTCAGTAGATTATGAACATTCGATAATTTATGCTGGCAACATTGGTCAGATTTCAGTAGAAGTTAAAAATGTTGGTTTAAATCCGCAAAGTGGTACACTAGTAACAGTTGATATTGCAGACGGAAGTAAAACAACATTGACTACAAATATAGGTACATTAGCTTATAGTGAAAGTGAAATCGTAACAGTAAATTATACAACAGTTGGTGGTAGACATTTAATTACTGCTTCTGTACCACGAGACGATAATCCTGCAAACGATAGCGCAACCACACAGTGTGTTGTAGCAACAACTGGAGCACTTGCTGAAGGATTCGAAAGCACTTATGATACATGGTCTGTAGCAGCAGAATGGATTCAGTGGAATCAGACATGGCTACCTCCTTATGAAGGTCTATACTCTATAGCTGCTGGAACTGGAGCCAGTTTTACAGATGCTTATTTAGTTTCTCCAAAGGTCACCATCGGTGCTGCAGATGAATTGAATTTCTATGCAAGTTATGGAAACCAAGCGACTGGTTTAGCAGATCTTGATGTTGTATATTCAAGTGATGGTGTTACTTGGACAGACCTGATAGCAGGAATAATTCCACTTGATATAATGCAGCTCTATACTGTTGATTTATCATCAGTAACTCCGGGTGATTACTATCTAGCTTTCCGTGCTAGTGGTTCCGGAGATGGTACATATTCTACATGGATTAATGTAGATCATGTAGTAGGACCTCAATTAGCTCCTCCTGATGCTCCAGAAAATGTAATGATTCAAGTAAATTCTGGAACAGATGAAGTTGTTGTTAGTTGGGATTACATAGCTGGTCTTGTTTACACTGTAGACAGTGATGTTGATCCTTATGGAGCGTTTGGTACTGAAGTTCAATCTGGAATAGCTGCAGGAAGCTGGACAATCAGCCCGATTTCTGTTGTTGATGAATTCTATCAAGTAACAGCAGATTATGCACCACCTGTAGCAGCAAGAGGCGACAATGCGAAAGTACAAACTGAACCGGCTGCTGAAGCTCAACTGAAACAAAACACCGTGATTCAAACTGAACGAGATATTGATGTAAAAACTCTTAAACTTGAACAGAAAAGTACACGTAATTAGAGAATAAATATTATGCTGACTCCGTTCATTCGGAGTCAGCATAAATTAAAAAGAATTTTCTATGGGAAAGAAAATAGTTAATTATTTCTCGAATTAGTTTTAAAGGAACTCTTTGGTACGATATGATGTGTAAATTTAAAGTTCGAAAGGTAAATTATTTACCAAAACATGTTAATTTCAATGATATGTTAACTAATGCAGGTATTTTATGCATTACTGAATTTACTGTGTTAGATCCTGCTACTGGTGGAACAACATACACTCATACTGGCGGTGCTTCTGCAACCAAGTACTTCTACGAAGTTACTGGATTTTAACTATGAATAAAGTAATTGTAGATAATGTCAGAAAAAAAGTTGATAAAAAATTTGACATTCAAGAAACGTTAATTTATAAAATGTCTAACTATAATGTGTTAACAAAAAAATTATTCGGAGGAATAAAATGAAAAAGTTAATTGTAATAATTACAATACTCGCTCTCGCTACTACTGCTTTTGCCACTGAATCTGATCCGAGTGAGACTGTTGGGTTTGTGAAAATAGCATCAAGTGTTGGTTATACTCCTTTCTCTCTTCCATTTACATTTTATGATGCAACCCATACTGAAACTATGGATATTGATGATGTTATTGGTAACCAATTAACCGGTGGTACTATATTCACTGGCGATAGAATAATTGAAATTGGTGGTACTGCTTATTCTTATCTACTTGCTGCTGGGACCTGGTCTGGAACATTAGTAGATTTTGTAGATAATAAAGGGTATTATTTCAAAATACAATCTGGCCATTCTGCTAAAGATGTTTATATTGCTGGAACTGTTGAGCAATCTGCTCAATTAATAGCAAATTGCGGTGTTGGTTACACTTCGGTTTCTGTAAATGAAGCGGGTGAGATTCCTGTTGCTAATCTAGATCTAATAACAAGTGGTTTCACGGGTGGAACTATCTTTGATTCAGATAGATTAATAGAACTCGGCGGAACTGCATATGCATACTACAATACAACAACATTGAACTGGGGTGGATCTCTACTTAACATTGAACCAGGTAAAGTTTATTATGTCAAAGTACAATCCGGTCATACACCATTTAATTGGAATTATGATCCCTTTTCAAAGGGTACAACAGAAGGCAAAGTAAAAATTAATAAAATAACTAAACCAATTAACTTTAAATAAGAAAGGAGAATTAAAAATGAAATTAATAATAATAGTATCTGCAATTCTATTAATAAGTAGTGTAGCTTTTGCTCAGGATGCACAAGTACAATATATGTATACTGATAATATGATTTTAGTCACACCTTTGTATATGCCTGACGGAACAACACCTATTCCTGATAATACACTTATTGAATATATCCTTCCCATAGTTCCTGATGTAAAAGATTATGCAAACGATTTCCATGGAAGTGCTTTAAATAATATATCTAATCATGAAATCTTTAATGGATCTGTAGCTATAGGTCTTGCAGGATTTTGGATAGGTGATTATTTTGTATTTGAAGATCCGTTAGGTAGTCCCCCTGAGCCAGTAATTAATTGTAGTGATCAATTCTATTTTAGAATCTATAATGCTGAAACAGTTGTTGCGGCAACTCATTATAGAACTTCAGAATTTATAGTTGGTCCAGTAGCTGGCTCAACACCTCAGGATTTAGTGGAAGTTGGTGTATGGGGTGTATGGGAACCAATTGGTGGTGTTGCTCCGGATCCTCCAGTAGCAACTGCAGCTACTACAGATTTCACACTAACATTCTTTGCAAATTGGAATGCAAGCACAGGAGCCACAGGATATTATCTTGATGTAGCCACAGATGCTGGTTTCACTGCCTTTTTAACAGGATACAATGATCTTGATGTAGGAAATGTAATTACTTATTCTGTAACAGCTTTGAATGCAGTTGATCATTATTACCGTTTGCGTGCATATAATGCTAATGGAACGAGTTGTAATTCAAATGTAATTACTGTTCTTGGTTCTACCCTTCCTGTTGAGCTTTCAGCTTTCACCGCAACCTTTATGGATAGCTACACTTTGATCAGATGGGTTACTGCAAGTGAAACAGATGTTATTGGCTTTAATATCTATCGTAGTACTGAGGATGAATATGGTACATCAGATCAAATAAATGTTAATCATATTCCGGGACATGGGACAACACCATACCCTAATGATTATGAGTTCCAGGATATTGATCAATTGAATTATGAAACTACCTATTATTACTGGCTTGAATCTGTTAACCTCGGTGGTAGTAGCAATGTATATGGTGCAATAGAATACACTCCCGAGATCGGACATGGTGGATTTGAAAATGATTTTGATGATAATCAGCTAATGAACCAGCCAAACCCTTTCTCAAGCACAACCACCATTAAGTATGCTATCAAGGGTATGCTGCAATCAGAACCTGTTAAAATTTCTATCTACAACACTCTTGGGCAGTTAATTCTCGAAGATGTCGCAAAAAATGGAGTATATCAATTTGATGCTTCTGAACTTCCTACAGGTGTTTACTTCTACCAACTCGAAACTGAAAGTTATAATAACATCAAGAAAATGATGATTATTCGATAAGTTTGTCTGTTGAGACAACATTCCCGGGTTCATTTATTTGGACCCGGGTTTTTTTATTCAAGTAAATTAATAGGACGCCAGTCTTCGTTCCACTACGCCTTGGCAGGCAGACCCACGCAGGGTGGAATGATCCTCGCTGATAAAGAATTAAGTAATTTTTATTCCCCTCTAAAAAGAGGGGTGATTCCGATAGGGATCGGTGATTGTTATTTCAAATTAGAAACATTCAGAATTTATAGTCTCGATAAATTTTTGTTGATTAAGAATTTATTTTTTAATCAACAGAATTCCTCGATGCTCTGCGTCGGGGTATCCAAATTTTCTCCCCTATTTTAGGGGAGATGCCGTAGGCAAAGGGGTTAATAATGGAAAATTAGTTTTTCAGCTTGCTGAAATTAAGTTGGTGTAATACCCCTTGACTCTGCCACGGGGATAATCAATTTGAAGAATTTTCTTTATTTTTATTTTTAATTATATTTTCTGAATCTGTTTTCACCCTGTGAAATAATCCCGATACATCGGGATTCATGCTTTGCATGATTTCACTGGGTAAATCCATTTCATCAGTGTTAATCTGCGTTCTATTCTTTCCGTTTACTCAGCAGTTACATAATAAAACTTTTTTCCTGATGGTATTGAAGTTGTCCAACTAGTATCACTAAATGAAACTGTCTGTTCGAGTTCAAACCCGCTTTGTGGATAGTCGGATGAATAAATGTGATATGATGTAGCTCCTGAAACTTCATTCCAGGAAATGGTTACTGATGTATCAGAAACTACGATCGTTACATTTGTTGGTGCACTAAGTGGTCCTGCAATATGGAAACCAAGATAACTAAAAGTATCAACATCGTAAACAATCCATTCAGAATCAGTTGCATTAGTTCCTGCCGATGAGGACCAATCAGTATTTCCAGCAGTGATAGTTGATTTTCTCACAAGTGTATGCTCTTTTGTTGCATCAGTTACTCCAGCAACATCCCAGCCTGAAACTGGATATGAACCCAAAACTCCTATTCCATCAATAGGTGTACCATCACTGGATTGAAGGCTTACATGGTCATTGCCATTCCAATTGGCAACACCACTTGTAGTATCCGTAATTGCCAGAATATCAGCATCTGCATTTCCACGGGCAATTACATAAACTTCTCCATTTGGTAGAGTTCCCGATAGATTCAAAGTAGTATAAGGCGTTGTAGCACCATTGCTGTACAAAACTACTTTATATCCGCTGAGATCAACAATTGACCCTGTTCCATTATAAATTTCAAGAGCTTTATTATAGCTACTTCCTTCAATATATTCGGAAATAAAGAGTTCTGTTATTGTTTGAGTTCCGGTTATGGAAAAGAAGCTGTCGCTTACATCATATGGAATTCCATCGTTTGAATCGGAAATCCTGATCTTATAATCACTGGCAATTGTCTCTTCTGAAGGAATATCCCATTGCCATAATCCATCATTTTCTGTCGAACTGATCAGTTCTGTATAACCTCTAACAGTTGCCTTATAAAGCTCGACTTTGACATTGTCGGTAAAATCGCTGGAAGTCCAGGTAATATCATAAGAATTTCCGCGATCCCATTCTTCGTCTCCATTTGGAGAAGTAACTGTAATTGTCGGATTGATTGCAGAATGACTTCCAAGATAACTGAAAGTATCAACCGGATATTCATCCCATTCACCATTAGAACGAGGATCTTGCGGTCCGCTTAGAGGTTCCGTAACAGTTGATTTCCTTACATAAGTTACATCTTTAGCAAAATCAATATCACCGGGAATTCCAATTCTGTCTATCTCAACACCATATTTAAGCAAACGAACCTGATCATTTCCGTTGAAATTAATAACCCAATTATCAGTGTCATCAGCAACATCAAGTATTGCCTGAACTGCTACTGAGTTTGCCAGCACAAAAACATCACCATGAGCTAAAGTTCCGCTGTAGTTATATGTATAATCCCAATCTTCATTACCGTCTACATCTTTTTCCAGACTATAAGCAGAAAGGTCAACGGATGCTCCGGTTCCATTAAAGATCTCGATTGCCTTATTATAGCTACTTCCTTCAATATATTCGGAAATGAAAACGTATCCAGAGGGTTGTCCACCAACCACACTGGCAAAATCTGCATACACAGGAAGATGATCTGAGGCATAGTAAAGTGCATCTGCAACCGAATCCGGAACTGCGGAATTAGTTCCATCATTTACTGAAAGATTAAAATGAGCTCCATCATTTCCGAAGGAAGTGAAACTATTGGAACTATATTCGATTCCCGAACCGTTGTTTATTCCATAACTTCCAAAAATGAAATCAAATTTGTCATCCAGTCCACCAGTTGCACCATAACCAAAGTTCTCAACACGAGTAGATTGTGAATGAATTGCTGAATAATTAGAATTATTGTGCCAACTTCCGACTGCTGTGCAAAGATCTTGAGATCGTCCGATATTATTTACCTCATCTTCAATGAATTTTTGATAACCTGTTTCGCTGCTTGTATAAAAATTCATATCTCCAACAATGATAAATTCCGTTCCTTCAGGAAGGGCATTCAGGTGATTTCTCAGAATTGTCACTGCTGCTAAACGTTCTGTTTCAAAATCTTCAGAAGCTTTCAAATGGCAACTGTAAAACCTGATTAGATTTCCATCTATATTCATCACATATTCAGAAATATCACGAGGTGATGTATCAATCTCATCCTGGCTGACCAATGTGCCGAGGGAAGTCTTATAATACAGCATATTATTCAGATCGGTATCGAGGACAAACTCAGCTTGAGCATAACCTCCATTCGCATCATTTAATACAGAAAGCATCGCGGTTGCTCCAGCTTCGGAGATAATTTCCTGACAGATTACAATATCAGGTTCAATTTGTTCAAAAACAGTTTGAAAATGAGAAAGACGTGAGGTCCCATCAAAATTTAGTGAATTATAACTCATCACTCTAAAATTTGTGTCAGCAAAAATTACTGTTATCAAGAATAATGAAATTATTAAAATAATTACAGTTTTGTTTATCATATATAATATAAAGTAAGGCAGAGAGAAATATCCCTCTGCCTTTTTGATATTGGTTAATTAATGTTTTAATTCGTTGCAGTTACCATGTAGAAATATTTAACACCGCTAGCTGCGCCAACATCTGTGTAGGAATTTGTAACTGAGGTGTCGTGAGCTGTTGTACCAAAGTTGTAAGGATCAGTAGAACGGAAGATGTTATATCCTGTTGCTCCAGCAGACGCTGTCCAGTTAAGATCAATGTCAGCTCCGTTTACAGTAATTATTAAATCTACAGGTACTGGAGGGGCAGCTTGATTTACTGCACCTGGAGTTGGAAGTGCTTGAGCATATGTGCTTGTATTTCTAAGTCCACCTGAACCGTTTGGAATACGCTGGCATGATTCTGTATCTTTATTGCCATTACCATTCTCATTAACCTGTGGTTCACCTGCATTCAATAATACTAATAATTCCGGATCATCAGCATCACTAGTATCATATACAATTGCATCAACAAGATTTACAGTTGTTACAGCAGTTCCGTTAGGAAAATCTGTAGCATCACCAATGTAAAGAGCAACCGCATCAGGTCCGTTCTGTAATCCATTAGTAGTAAACTCAACTAAGTCTACATTTGGAACTGAAGCACTACCGATGACAAAATATCCATTTGCAGTAGTAGAATAAGTGTCTAAATCAAAAGCATCATATGAAGCATCTGTTGTGCTCCCATTATAAAGAACAACAACATAACCATCAAGAGGGGTATTTCCCGCACCTCCATCATATAGTTCAATGAATTCTAAAGCATCTGTTCCAGGTGTATCAGAATCTATTTCGTTGATCATAATATCCTCTGAAATTTCAGCAACAACGATATAATCTACTTTAATTTCAATATCTTCATTCGAGTCATCGTCAGTAACTTTTAAGGCAATTGTATAAGTACCGATAGTTGGAAATTCGACAGCAGGATTAGCTACAAATTCATCATCATATTGACCATCAGCATCCAGATCCCATGCATATGAATATGGTGTTGCTCCACCTGTAGTAAGGTCTGTAAAGTTTACAGTAGTTCCAGGTGTTACATTTGTCTGATCAGCTTCAAAGTCTGCCACTAAAGGGGGATTTCCTTCAATAATAGAAAGGTTATCTACTTCCCAGTTTCTATACATACTAACTTCATAACGATATTTAAAAGCAATATAAACTGATGTTCCTGAAATTGCTGATAAATCTACAATACCTGAAGAAGCCCAGGTTTGTGAAGCACCCGGATGAGTAAAAGCTAATTCCGTCCATGTATAACCGGATGGATCACCTAAACCCGGATAATCTGCTGAATAATAAAGTTTTAAGTAATTAGTTGCATTATCTGTACCATAGTTATACCATGTGTCAAAAGTTATAGTTTCATTAGCATAACTATCAAAATCTATTGCTGGAAGTATTAACCAGTCTTCTTCAGTTTCTCCGGAATTATATCCACTCATATATGCAAAACCATTCATGTCAAAATCGTCCCATATCCAATATTTTGTTGAACCGGAATCACTATAAGTATAGCAAATTCCCAGGTCAGCATCAAATGGTTCAGTATAGGGAAGAGTTGTAGATTGCGCGTCAAAAACTGTATAACTTTGTTTTGCAGAAGTTGAACTTTCGGGAACATTATCTTCAGCATATATTTCATAATACACAGTTGTTAAGTCAGATTGTGCTGGAATATCTGAATTTGTTGTATAAGTATCACCACCAGAATTGGACATATTAATTGTATAAGTTAAACTTCCTGAAGCCAATCCCCAATGTAATGCAACTAAACTAATTGTTCCATCAGAATCCGTAACATCTGCGGAAATAGAAACAGTAGTGGAAGACGTTATATCACCAGCCGGAGTTCGTGCTATATTGGTGATAAAGGGAAGAGCATTTCCACCAAATGTATGAACACCTAATCTTTCAGTTGTGCCTGGAGCTGCATTGTCAACGTTGGTTATTGTTACTTCCAACCATTCACCGGTACCATCTAAAACACTCATATTTAAGTTGCCAGTAAGGACACTTGATTTTCGATAAAATGAAGTTTCATCACCCCATTTACTTTTTGCGATGCTACCATAAATACAATCGACCCTGTCAGACCAATCATTAGTTCCACTTGTCAGAGCTACAGGATCATCACCATTGAAATAGGTAGCTGTTGTATGTGTTCCAGTTGCATATGAGGGTAAAACTGCTGATGAATTCTGAAATAGAATTACCTCACCCACAGCAATAGAGGTTATACCAATATCGCTTAGTTTACTGAAATTTGTAGGTGATCCCGATGGCGTATCAGTACCAGACCATCTAGCAATGTAATAATCTGTAAGGTCAACTACTGCATCTCCAACATTTGTTACTTCAATCCATTTGTTATTACTCGCACCTTCGTAATATTGAGATATTATTACATCACAATAGCAAAGTGAAGCTATGAAAATGAATGATATAAAAAGCACTATTCTTTTCATTTTATCTCCTTTTTTTTCTTTAATTTTTTGTTAACATATTATATAAAACATTATTTTTTCCATAATAAATACACAATGTGTATGAAGGAATCGTAAATTTTTTTGTCAAATTTTTTATTTAAATTGAATGTAAAAAAAGAATTCAGTAGAAGTCAATTGTAAAAAAATTCTGATGCCCGATAATTAAGTATATCGTTCTTATCAGTTAGGAGTTAAAAGATATAGATAAAAAAGGTGGTAGGTGCAGGTTTTATCCTGCACGATTAATAACACTATGCCGCCATCCGCAAGGTTTCTTTCAGGCAGGACTTCATAATACACCAGCAGGTGGAATGGAGTTCAGTATGAATAAATAGAAAAATGGTCACACTGAACCCCATCACACCAGTAGATGGATGAGGTCCAGGCTTTGAATTATCTTGTCAAAAGTCGAAGAGCTTATGATAAGTTATGTGGGAAATTGGAGAAAACAAGTCCAGGCAGAGAATACAAAGAAAATATTCCACGCAGAGTACGCCCGTCTTCGTCCCGATGAATCGTGACTACGCCGTGGCAGGCAGAGAAAATATTAAGGTAAAGAAATTAATTAAGATTTTTTCATCTGCGATGATCTGATGAATCAGTGTTTATCTGCGTGCTGTTCTTTTTTCTCTTATAAATGAATCCTCACAATCAGTAATAGTAAAGAAGTTACACTTCAGACTGGACTTCATAGTCCGCCAGCTGGCGGAATGGAGTTCAGTATGAATTAATGAAAAAATCGTCGCACTGAACCCCATCACATCGTAGATGGATGAGGTCCAGGCTTTGATAAAAAAAATCCTGATAACCAGTAACGGTTACCAGGATTTCACGGGGTTAATCTGTGTCCTATTACAAAAAAACCCTCTCGTAAATTGGAGAGGGTTTTAAATGAGCTAATTCGAATTATTATTGAATAAGAAGTTTTTTGGTTTCTTGATAGTTCTCAGTTTTGAGTTGATAGAAATACACACCATTAGCAAGGTCGTTTATTTGCCAGACTTCTGTACAGTCATCATCGACCATCATATCTTCATTTATGACTTTCTGGACCAGTTTGCCCTTTATATCATAAATATTAAGGGAAACAGGACGCAATGTTCCTTCCAGCCCACCAATCGTGAACTTAAAGGTAACATTCTGTCCAAGGCTGACAGGGTTCGGGTAAATATCATTGAGGAAAGAATGTACAATAGTATTAAGTTGTCCGTCACCATCTACATCAACCGGATCGTATTGGATCGAGCCATAAATATCAGTTGTTCCACCAAGGTTCACGGACTCAAGCCAGTAATAATAGGTTGAATATAAAGCATCTGCAGATCTGTCTTCAAAGGAGTATTCATTTGGCTCTGTGGTTGTGCCATGTCCGGGAATCAGAGACATATTTATCTGCTCAGCATCAGAGAAATCATCTTCATGAGCACGATAAATATTGAAACCAATAACGTCAGTTTCTGAGGCAGTTGCCCACTGAATAGTCACGAACTCATTTGCAAAGAGTGCTGTAAAGGATGAAAGCTCGACAGGAAGAGTTGCATCGCCGGCATCGCGAGGATTGATTCTATAGAAAGAACCGTAATTATCCCAATCAACTACACCTTGAATATCCTGATAGGTTGCCCCAACGATCAGTAAAAACGTGCCGAAATGATAATCTACATTATCACCAACAATGAAATAATAGTCAGTTTTTGCACCAGACCACATACAACGATACTCATAATCTGCACTACTGTATGAATCCACATAGAAATTCTCAATTTTTACGAATTGACCTTCCCATGATTCTGCGGGATTCGTGTCTACTGCAATTGTTTCGTTTATATCTGAACCGTTGATTACTGTAGGTCCGTATGGTGCGTTGCCGGTTGAAATCGTGCTGATTAAAGTCGGATATTCAAGCTCAGTCAGGCCATTATACGTTGTGCGGTTAGCTGTAATTAATACCTCATCTCCAACATCGACTAAAGCGTGAAAGCTGTAACTATATATTACAACACCGTTATATGCACCTGTGGCATCGCTTACCCAGACAGAATTATTAGCATCATTCGCTGAGATTATACCGGTAAATGTCGCAATATGCGTGTCATCGATCAACCCACCGGGATTGAGAGTATTTGTATAAGAGATAGAAGTGATGCCGGCATAGAAATCATAGGTTGATTTGGCACCATCAGAGAGTGCATCCAATGTATTGTCATCTGCCATAGCAGTTGAAGCTCCGGAAAGATGGACGAGTTTTGCATTGGTTCCATCAATTGTTGCATTGGTAAAAGTAATTGTTGCAGTACCCGTAAGCTCGAAATCTGAAGCAGTTACCGTTGTTAAATCCAAATTATAGAAAACTTCAAGTTCATCAGAACTAATTGCATAAGCTTTCTCGATTGCGGGAGTTGCACCACCTTCATTTATAAAAGAAAAGTCATCATAGTATACATATCCACCATAATCACCGTTACTTTCTTTGTATGCTCTAACTTCAAAATAGAATTGTGTAGCTCCAACAGGAGCAGTGACTACATTTGAATAATGTATCCAGTTTGGATCATCAACAGAATAAGGAATGTCAATTACTGAACCGACACTACCTCCAGTAGCATTTTTCCAATATGACCATAATCTTGTTCGTGCATGATCATCATTATCAAGATAATAATAACTAATTGTATAATCATTCCCAGCAGTAATTCCAGTTGTATACTCATGCCCAAAATCTTTGGTGCTACCAGCTGATTGATGTGCAGCCGAATAAGTACCTCCATGAATGATTGTAGATTCCTGAGTAATATTTTCAACCTTACCCCAATCATCTGGAACGCCTGTAGTCCATAATTCAAGATCGCCATTGGTAATCATATTCTGTCCAAAGCAAAGCGAAGCGATGAATATGAACGATACAAATAGTATTAATTTTTTCATTTTTTCTCCTTTTTTAATTTAATTTTTTTTGTTAACATATTATATTATTTAACCCATTATATTTTATATAAATTACACTATCAATTTAAGAGTATCAGAAATTTCTTTGTCAAATTTTTTTTAAATTTTTTTATACTTGACAAAATATTGAATTAAAATTACTAAAAATTTTAATGTAAGCGGTGAGCAAAAATGTTGAATAAAATGTTAAAAACCTTGTTTAATCTTCCCTATATATCGGGAAAATCCCGAATACTATCGGGGAAGAATAATGTAATAAATATTTCACAAAAACCTTCAGGAGGTATTTCATGAAAAAATTGTTTCTTTTTTTTATGATCATGTGTTTTTCGGGTATGCTGTACGGGCAGTTCACAGTGCATCTCGACGTGAACAGCTTTGATATTGTATATCCTTCAGCTTTTGATAAGGATGATCCGGCAGGACAGCCGATCATCTTCACCCTCGATCTGCTGAATATGTCGGGTGATACCCTGCAATACAAGATGGCGATGTCACTGACTAATCCAAATTATGATCGACCTTTATTATCAGAAGCGGACGGATTGATAAAAACCTATGACGGCATTCCGGGTAATACGGAAAGCCAGTATCTGGCATTTGCCCCCATGCAGAATTATGCACTTTCCAATAGGGATATTGTCAATAACAATGTGAAGATCGAGGGCTCATGGAATGATGTGCTGAACAGCATTCCTGACTTTGAAGATTTTGTCATGGCAAATGGTTATTTACCGAGCGGTACGTACACATTTACTTTTCATCTTTATGATATGCAAATGGTTGAGATCGAGCAAAGTTCTGCAACAATGAACATTTCCAACGATATGCAGGTTAATCTGCTTGCTCCGGGAACAGAGGTCACTTCCGGTCAGTCAATAGACCTGTTGCTGCCTTTGAGCGATAACACTCCAACCTTTGCATGGCAGTCTTCTGCAACGTGGTACGAGCTTACTCTATGGGAGCTTGATCCGTCTATCTATCAATCCGTTATCATTGATGACCTTCCCGATCCCCTGGTCGTTCTTAAAGATCTTCCTCAGCAATACTATCAATATGATTCCTCTTTGCCAGAGCTGCAGGATGAGTATATCTATATTTGGAATGTAATTGGAGATTTTACATCTACTCTTGGTATGGAGGATGTGAGCAGTGAATACTATGGATTCAAATTTCAGGCATCTACCGGTGGAGGAGATCCCAATGTAGAAAATCTCATAGTCAATCTTGCGGCAATTGGCTTGCTCGACCCCGGGCAGCTTGGAAACTATGCTCCCACGGGACAGGTCTATGTGAATGGTGTTCTCATTACTGTAGAAAACATCGGTGAATTTCTTAACGGTCTCTTCAATGGCACGTATGTAATCGAATCCATTGTGATCGAGTAGGCAGGAGGACACTATGAAAAAAATAATTGTACTCGTAACGATCCAAATTTTATTTCTGAGTTTTCTCTGTGCCGACATGACACCTTCGGCAGTTGTCTTGAAAAGCAGTGGTGTGATCGAACTTCACAGGCAGGACGAGACAAAGAATATTTCCGATGGAGAGATATTATACAGCGGAGATGAGATCATTTCCAAAGAAGCATCTCTTGCCGCTATCCGCTTTGTTGATGATGGCGCTATTATAAAGCTGTTCGCTAACTCAATTCTTACTATCAATACTGAAAAGACAGAGAACCGGCTTGATAAAAATCTCTACCTTGAGGTTGGTGAGTTGTGGTCAAAGGTTTCCAAAGAAAAGGGTACCTATGAGATCGAAACACCGACCGCCGTGGCAGCAGTGAAGGGAACGGACTTTCTTACAGAAGTGAAAGAGAGCGGAGAAACCTGGCTTTTTACATTTGAAGGTGTAGTAGAGTTGAAGTCCGATCTGGGTACTGTAGAAGTGGATAAAGGTGAAACCGGAGTTGCTACAAAGGATTCCGCTCCTTCCAGCAGGAAAACCAAAAAGGGCGAGGTCAGGAAGGAAGTGAAGGATGAGATCGAATCACAAGTTGAAACAAATGTCATGGAGATCGAGTTTAAAGACGCTTCCGGTCAAACAAAAACCATGAAAATATTCTATAAATAAGGAGGATTAGATGAAGAAAACTTTAGCAGCAGTCTTAATTCTCATATTATCAGCGACAATGCTCATTGCAGCAACTGTTGAAACCGATTTTATCCCACCAGAATTTGTGCAGTATATGAAACCCCTTCATCTACGGCTGGATATCATTGGCGAGGGTGACGAAATAGAAGAGGTTTATCTCTTTTACAAAAAGGCAAATCTTGATTATGTGCAGGTGCTCATGGATCCTGGGGTTGGAATGAATCCCTATTATGATGCAACTATTCCGGGCAGTTTTATCGATCAGCCCATTTCCTTTTATTTCCGCATCATAAAAAATGATATGCTGGAGCAGACGATTCCCGGCATCGACCCCATTAACAATCCATATTATATTCCTATTAAACGATCTGCTGAAAAGCGGGAAAAAGTGGATACTTCTTTCCAGATACTCAGTCCCGACCAGGAATACAATTATCAGAATGACGACTTCATGGTCGCAATTTCATACTTTACGCTTGAGGATCAACTGGAAGGTAAAACGATCAAGCTCTTTTTTGATGGGAAAGATGTAACCTCACAGACAACAATAACATCTAACATTCTTGTGTTTAAACCTGCTTCTGTCAAGCCGACTACACATAAGGTCGAGATCGTGATTTACAATGCTGACGGGTCTGTATTCAGGCAGAAAAATTGGATCGTTCAGGTGCAGAAGGTGCCCACGGTTCAGAAATTGCCGGTGTCTGTGAATGGTGATCTTCTTATTGATTCTCGGCTTACTATGTACGATGCTGACAGCAGCTCCTATTATCATGATAAGGATAACGAGTTCAGGAGCATTGGACGCCTCCGCTTATGGGGCGGAAAGAACTGGTTCCGCTATAAAGGTAGAATTTATATATCTTCTGAGGAGCGAAGTACTCGCCAGCCCTACAACCGATATTCTCTGGATTTCTATGTTCCGCATTTCAATCTGCATCTCGGAGACCACAACCAGGTCTTCTCAAATACAACAATTGCAGGAAAGAATGTTCGCGGAGTGGGGGGAGAGCTGAAATTCGGATTTTTCAAACTTAGCTCCTTCTACGGGCAGATCCAGCGCCATATTAAGGGAACAATGGAACTCGATACCACGGATACGGTTGTTGATACATTTTTTACTGGCGGGTATTACAATCGAAATTCGTTTGGCGTGCGTATGCAGTTTGGAAACGAAAGAGGTTTCTATGTTAGCTTGAATGCTCTGAAAACCAAAGATGACATGAAATCCGAAGATTATGCTCAAAATCCCAAAGATAATATCGTTGTTGGTTTAGACAGCAAGTTATCTCTTTTCAAAAGCAGACTGCAATTCGGATGGGAAGTATCTGCGAGCTTATTGAACAATAATATTGCGCCTGGTGTATTGACCAAGGATAAACTAGATTCTCTTGGTATCGATCTACCCTTTGATCCGGAAAGTCTCGAGGGCATTTTTGTAATCAATCAAAATGTTGAACCCTATAAATTGTCACTCTCAAATATTGCTGCAGAAGGATATCTTCGAACATTCTTCATGCATAATCTGTTGAATATCAGGTACTCTTATGTGGGAGGAAGCTTTAATACGCTGGCGAATCCATATCTGCAAAATGATAAAGCCGGCTTCAATATTATGGATAATGTTACACTCATCAATAACCAGCTCACTTTTGGGCTCGGGTATCATGCCTATAATGACAACATCCGTGATACAAAAGGTGCCACGACTTATACAAAAGGCATTCTTCTGAATGCGGGATATTATCCTTATAAAGATTTGCCCAACCTGTCTATGAACTTCCAGCAAACCAAGATCACTAATGAAATTTCGGACACTATGTATTTGCCCGTTGACCGTCTGAATAACATTGTAACCGTGACCACTTCATACAAACGCCCGATCCATATTTTTTCACCAACGGATACCCGTTTCACGCTTGGATATTCATATACAAAGACTGTTGATCAAGAAGATGACAGATATAAATATAATACTAATAATATTCGTTTTGGCATAATCTCTGATTTTACCGAAATTCCAATGTCAACCCGGCTTAGTTTTGGTTATATCTCGCGTGATGATAGATATTTGCCAGAAGGAGATACTACTTTTGTAGATACAAAAAGTAATTACTTCACGGTTGGTTTGACAGAGGAGTTCCGTCCAAAGATATATAATGATGGTTCATTCAAGACAACAATCGGCTATAACCTGACCCGCTCGACTGGCGATGTTCGCTACATGAAACATTATATTTCCTGCGGTGTTCACAACCAGGTTAAGATACTTCCTTCAGATACATTCCTTTCCTTTGAACTCGCCTACCTGATTTATCAAGATAAAGACGATGAGACAAAGGATTATAATCAGATGAGAGGTGTTTTGAAGCTTACTCAGAAATTCTAAATCACAAAAAATTTAACATAATATGGGATGCAGCAATGCATCCTTTTTTTTGTTACAATCCGTGGCCATTGCCTGATAGGTATGTCATGGAGTGGTCCATGACACCTCGAATGTTAACCTGTTTTTTTGTAGGGTCATTTCCCCGAAATGACCGCATCATCCATCCTCTCGTTTCCATCCGTCAACCGACGGATTGGACACGCCTTTATTTGGGTCACAAAGCAGGGGCTTTGTAACCAGAAGGATTGTGCTTTGCAGCTTAAGACATAAACCTAAGCAGTCGGGACCCCTTCCTTACTGTCTTGTGGGTCATGGAATGGTCCATGACATCTCGAATGTTAACCTGTTTTTTGTAGGGTCATTTCCCCGAAATGACCGCATCATCCATCCTCTCGTTTCCAAGCCCTCCGTTCATCTCGTTTCCATCCGTCAACCGACGGATTGGATACGCCTTTATTTGGGTCACAAAGCAGGGGCTATGTAACCAGAAGGATTGTGCTTTGCAGCTTAAGACATAAACCTAAGCAGTCGGGACCCCTTCCTTACTGTCTTGTGGGTCATGGAATGGTCCATGACATCTCGAATGTTATTATATTTTCTGAATCCCTGTTGATCAGTTTAATATTTTCTATTCTTTTTAGTGTTTTTCGTGCTTTTCGTGGGTAGTCCTCTTTTCTCACGCAGAAATAGAAAATTTATTTGAGGTTCGGATTGGGCTTGTAAATTGTTCCTTTGCGCAGCACGGAAACTTTCCTTCCTATGACCTTCACAATAGTTGAAGGTTTATCACCAAAGTGACTGATCTTATCTATAACCATTCCAGCTACATCATTGCGGAATTTTTCTTCGATGAGTTTTGGATTATTTATGCTTTTTTCACCGCTTATATTGATGCTCGTACTTATTATCGGGAGGTCTGCTTCCTTCAGAATAGATCTTGTGATATCGTTACCCACCATTCTAACTGCGATCTTTTTTCTATAACAGCTCGGATTTTTCCAGAATTCTTTTTTTGCCCGAAGTATCATGGTAAGAGGACCAGGCCAATATTTCTGCATAAGATCTTTCTCTAATCTGTTTACCCTGGCAATGAGTCCATCGAGCTGGATGTAATCAGAAACCAAAACCACAAAACCTTTTGTGTCCTTTTTCCTGTGCTTTAGTTCCATTATTTTTTTAATACTCGAGATATCATGAACATTTGCACCGAATCCATAGAGATTCTCGGTAGGATGGATGAGTATTCCATTTCCTTTTATTATGCCTGCAGCTTGTGAGACAAGAGAAAGGTCGATCGTATCAGTAAAGACTATTTTTTTCATAAAGGAATAGCACGCTGACCCACGCAGATCATGCGGATTGTCGCAGATAAAGAATCAAAATTAGTTTTCAATTTTTTATTTTTCATTTTATATTTCATCTGTGTTTATCAGTATCATCAGTGTAAATCAGTGTCCTATTCTTTGTAATAGCACGCAGACCCACGCAGATCATACGGATTGTCGCAGATAAAGAATCAAAATTAGTTTTCAATTTTTTATTTTTCATTTTATATTTCATCTGTGTCCTATCCTTCCCTAATTAAGATAGGAAAGAGGATCAACCGCTTTTCCGAGTTTGCGAATTTCAAAATAGAGTCCGTCGGTGTCCATAAGATAATTTTTTCCGGAGTAGGCAATGACATCGGACTGTCCGATCTTCTGCTCTTTGTGCACAGCGAGCTTGTCATTAAAACCATAAAGACTGTAGAATCCATTTTGATGATCGATGATCACAAGGTTTCCTTTATTTTCAAACCAGCCAGCGAAGGCAACCACTCCTGATGCGATCGATCTAACCGGAGTTCCATATGAGGTTTGAATATAGATACCTTCACTCTTTATAGTTGCATTTG
>Ga0222701_1000045_pt1 | contig 59009 bp, 62 predicted proteins | sample AntAcemetage1502_FD_179825 | JGI IMG/M metagenome (GOLD analysis project Ga0222701, IMG submission 179825) | Saline water microbial communities from Ace Lake, Antarctica - #1502 | ecosystem: Environmental > Aquatic > Non-marine Saline and Alkaline > Saline | place: Antarctica: Ace Lake... | reverse complement strand
CAGGACCTTAAATGAAGAATTTATTCAACTTGGTAATATGACTACTGATCTTAATATATTCAATCAGAGATTAACTGAATGGTTAATAGAATACAACTTTGAAAGACCCCATCAATCTTTAGATTATCTAACCCCAATTGAATTTACTCAGAAATATACAAAAGTGTTACCTATGTGGTCTTCTAGTACAAACCATTGACAGGTTTTATAATATATGATAAGTTAAAAAATCGTAGCCACACCAAAACCTATAATATTATATATACAAAAATCGGCTACGAAATAAACATGAAAGGAGGATAGCTAAATGAGGAAGCTTCCTTCCAACAATAATTCCGGAAAAAAATAATAGATCCCCGGAATTCTCCTCCTTGGTAGGTAAATAACCGCAAGGAGCTTCCTTAAAAAAAGAACAGGAGGAAGGGTAATGGAATACCCACTAATCTCATCATTTACGCCTCCTGAGTGCTTTACTATAGATCCAAATTTTCAATCGGGAGACGATTTCCCGTCTGGATTTATCTAGGTGCCAGGAATATATATTTAAAACCAACAGACCCGTGTGCTTGACATACGGGCTGTTTTTTTTTTGCTAAAAATAGAAATTAGTAATTCGTAATTTGTAACTGGTAATTTGTAATCCGTATTTCGTACTCCGTATTCCGTATTCCGTAATTCTTACCCCCCCCCTCCCCCTCCTTGCCTAAAAAACTTAGATGTAGTAAAAATAAAGTAGATAATAAAAATATTTGAAAGGAGGAAAAATGGAACCCTCTCAAGCCATAACTATTTCTTCTATAATGGTAATAATAGGAATATTTCTATTCTTACGTCTCATCTTTCTCAAAATAAAGGAATCCAAAAAATTTAAAGAAAAATGGGATAAGTGTGTTGAAAATTTTTTTTCTTCACGTGACTATTCCGGAGAAGCAAAAAGGAGAAAAAAAAGAAAGACTTACCCTGAAATTGGTAATAGTAAAAAGGTAACTTTTGTTAAAAACTATTCATAGTCAATATCACATCTCCCTCACTCGTTGAGGGATTTTTTCTTGACATAAATAATGGCATGTAATAAGATGATTAGAAATCAAAAAAATCATTTGGAGGATGTATGGAAAAAATTACTATAACTATTGCCGATTACCTCCCGGACAGAGCATTTTATAGACGAGGCAATAATAAAAAAATATTTCAGTATGTAAATACTGAAGTATATAATTTTATTGAAAAATATAGGTGGCCATGGACTAAGCACCTTATTGGCAAAAAATTCAAAATTCCCGCAGACCAAGATTTTGGATATCTAATTCGCAAAAACCAAGCTTGGTTAGCTAGGCCAAAAAGAGATTTTTGGCTTCTCTTAATTGCTTTACTGCTAATCCCAATCCTATATCATCTTGGTATTCAAACTCTCCCCGTTACAAGTATACCTGTTGTTGGTTTTTTAACTTTCTGGCAAGCAAGAGATAGGAGACTTAAAGAAACTAATGGAGATTTAGTATTTATTACATTTATAACAATCTCAATGACAATTGCGCTACAACTATTCTCAGCTTATGCACTACTTGAATTAATATTCATTTCTCTGTTTTTCTCTTTGTCTCTGCTTATGCTTTATTTCTTTATAAAAGAAGATATAGAAGATTATCTTCTTAGAAAATTTTTAGAATCAGAAAAAACTCCCTCACTAATTTTGTAAGGGAGTTTTTATTTTTAAAATCAATAATAAATTAGTATTTAATTAGTATCATTAACATTCATTCGCTCGCTTCGCGACGCGAAGCGGGCATATTAGTATCGGTAATCAACATACTATCCCCAAAACTATAAAACCTATATTTATCTTGAATGGCTTTTTTATATGCTTTTTTGATTAAAAATTTACCAGCTAAAGCCGAAACTAACATTAAAAGTGTTGATTTGGGCAAATGAAAATTCGTTAATAAATTACTGACAAATTTAAATTTATAACCCGGATAGATAAATATGTCTATCCATTTTTTATTGGCTTTTAAAATTCCATTTTTATTTGCAAAAGCTTCCACAACTCGTACCGTAGTAGTGCCAACAATAATAATCCTCTGTCCATTCTTTTTGGCTTTATTTAAAAATTGAGCAGTTTTTTTGTTCAATATCCCAAACTCAGAATGCATTTGATGATCCTCTATTTTCTTTTCTCTAACTGATTCAAAGGTCCCTAAACCAACATGCAAAGTAACATATTTAAAAATGACTCCTTTTTTTTGTAATTTATTTAAAATCCTTTTTGTAAAATGAAAACCCGCTGTGGGAGCGGCTACTGAACCTCTTTTTTTAGCATAAACAGTTTGATATTCTTGTTTTAATTTAGATCCTGAATCTGGAGTTTTTATATAAGGAGGAATTGGTACATTACCATATTTATCAATTAAATTATCTAATTCTTTACCGGTTTTATTAAATCTCATCTGCCAAACAGAATTATCAATTTGTTTAATCAATTTGCCCTTAAAATTTTTAGCAAAATTTATTTCCAAGCCAACGTGTCTTCTCCTACTTCCAACCAAAACATTCCAAACATTTTTACTATGTTTAGTTAAAAGAAAAATTTGTATTCTACCTCCACCCTGTTTACTGCCTTTATAAAAATAAATTTCTCTTTTACCCCAAAGCCGAGCTGGAAAAACTTTAGTATTATTAAAAACCAAAATATCTCCTTTTTCTAAAAAGTCAGGTAGTTCTTTAAAAATATGATTGCCTATCTTTTTACTTTTATAATCAACTAACATTAACTTCGAAGAATCTCGCGGACTCGCTGGCCGTTGCGCAATCATCTCTGACGGTAAATTATAATCAAAGTCACTTAGTTTCATAAAAACATCTTAACATATTTTCAAAATAAAAAAATCCCCACTAAACTATTTAGTGGGGAAAATATTAGATAACTGGATTTTCTGTTAACTCAGGTGGATTTTTTTTCAAAGCAAACTCAATTTCATTTTGAGCTTCTTTACCTCCAAAATAGTTATTCCGATTATATGGACGATTATTACTCACAGTAAATTCATTAAACTTATTTATAAATTCTTTTTGGGTATTACCTAAACTCAAAACTAATCCTTCATTTATAATTCCTCGTCTTCTAAATATAGGAATATTATTGCTACAATTTGAAATATCTAAATGAGATGTTATTTGATCTCTCATGCTTTTTAATCCAGACTCCTCAAAATCACTAATTTGATTTTCTAACCAAAGATTATTAGAATCAACAAATTCTTGCCAATTAAAAAAACTAATAGTCCTAGCATCACGACTCAATAAATTTGCTGTAAGAGAAAGACTATCATAAAAAAATACTTTACATACATTCATCCAAAAATTATCTACTCCTGAACTTGGGTTATAATTTTTGTTATATTTTTTTGGATATTTTAAAATAGTATTACAATACACCCACTGATCATTAGCCACCGAAATAATACCAGCTATTTGTGTCTCTATGTTCATAGTTTTGATAAATATATAAATTTTATCTTTCTCTTATCGAAAACTCGCAACCACAGTAAGATTGCCTATAAAAACCTTCTTCTCGAGAAATATCACAGGATTTTTTAAAGCCATCTTGTTTTTTCCAGTCTGACTCTAAATATTCAATTCCGTACTCCTTTGAGAGCTCTAAACCTATCTTATTAATCATCTGAGCGTCTTTGTGGGGGCTAATTGATAAAGTAGAGCAAAATATATCAAATCCTAATTTTTTAGCTTCTAAAGCTGTTTTTTCTAAACGAACCCTATAACAAATTTCACATCGCCTTCCTCTTTCTGGCTCATTTTCATAGCCCTTGATTTTTTCTAGCCAAGCTTGATGATTATATTTACCCTCTATAAAATCTACTTTAATTTTCTGACAATATCTTTTAGCTTCATTAAATCTTTTTTGATATTCCCCTTCAGGAAAAATATTTGGGTTAAAATAAAACAGAGTTACATCATATTTTTTGATTAACTCGTTTATAACATGAGCACTACACGGCACACAGCAAGAATGTAATAAAATGCTAGGCATACTAATATACTAATGTTGCTAATAATACGAATGAATTACCTGCCTGCCGGCAGGCAGGTACAAATGATACAAATATTTTAAATAAATTTCTTTCTTTTGTCTGTGTCGATTCTAATGATTCTAATTGGTTTTAAATATTTATTTCGGAAATTAATTAATAATCCTAACTTAATATTTAACGACTGTAAATATCTTTGAATCTGATTGTAATCTTCTCTGGCTAGAGCTGTTTTAGCTTTTAATTCTAAAATAATTTTGTTTTCTACTAAAAAATCTACAATATTTCCAAAATCACCTACTTTATATTCCCTTCTATAAAAAATACCCTTATTTTTGAATTCCTTTTCTAATAAATCAGCATACTGTTTTTCTCGAGAATAAGAACCGAGTTGATTATGAACATTAAAACATATTCCAGTAATTAAATAAGATAATTCTGGATAAATTAATTTATCGCTTTTCATTTTTTTATATTAAATTATTAAATATATCTATATTCGTATTATTAGTATCATTCGTATGTTGGCAAAATCATATCAATTTATCCTGACTATCTTGAGGATATTCTCTTTCAATATGCTTATATCCCTCCTCAGTCACTACTCTGCCTTGTGATGTTCGGGCCAAAAATCCAATTCGCATCAAATACGGTTCATAAACTTCACTAATTGTTCCGATTTCTTCACCTGCTGCTGCAGCCAAGGTACTCAAACCAACTGGTCCGCCTTTAAATTTATCAACTATTGTTTCTAAAATTCTTCTGTCAATATAATCCAAACCATAATTATCTACATCCATCATAGAAAGAGCTTTTAAGGCATAATCTCTGCTAATACTACCATCGCCCTCTACTTGAGCATAATCGCGAACTCTTTTTAATAAACGATTAGCAATTCGCGGAGTTAAACGAGAACGTTCTGCAATAATTTTAGCCGCTTCTTTGTCTGTTTCAACTATTAATTTTTTAGAATTATTTTTAATAATAGTAGCAATTTCTTCTGGAGAATAATAATCTAAACGAAATACTAAGCCAAATCTATCTCGAAATGGCGAGGAAAGTAAATCATAACGAGTAGTGGCTCCAATAATTGTAAATTTAGGCAAATCTAAACGCAAAGTCCGCGCTGAAGGACCCTTGCCGATTATAATATCTAAAGCATAATCTTCCATAGCCGGATATAAGACCTCCTCTATGACTCTGTTCAAACGATGTACTTCGTCAATAAATAAAATATCCCCTTCTTCTAAATTGCTTAAAATCGCTGCCAAATCACCAGTTTTTTCAATGGCTGGTCCAGAAGTAACTTTAATGTTGGTTTTCATTTCATGAGAAATAATATAAGCTAAAGTGGTTTTACCTAAGCCCGGAGGTCCATATAGCAAAACATGCTCAATCGGCTCTTTTCTTTGTTTGGCAGCTTTTATAGAAATATCTAAATTATTTTTAATGTTTTGCTGGCCAATATATTCTTTAAAATTCCGCGGACGCAAAGTCAGCTCCAAGGTTTTATCCTCTTCTCTTTCCTTGCTTGTTAATATTTCTGTGTCTTCTTCAATCATAGGAATCAGTTAATAATAAATAGTGAGTAGTTAGTAGTAAATAATCATAGGTTTATTATAATCTGAAAACCACATAACTACAAACTACTAACTACAAACTACCGACTAATTTAAAAATAACTCAATAAAAATATTTAAAAAGCCCCTCTAAATCAATAAAGGGGCTAAGGAAAAATATTACAGAAATTCAAGAACCAGGTTACCTCCGTTTACTTTTTCAAATTCAACAACATAATCATCTTCTAAAACTTTTGCTCTAAGAACTTTATTAATAACGTGTTTATCAAATTCAGGATGAACAGTAAATTCTCTGCAGACAAATGCCTTATCTTTTTCTACTCGGACAACAAAAATCTCTTCAATTTTTTGATTGAAAGAAAAAATAACCACCACATATTCCAAATAGTTATTATTTCCATTTTCAACCAACAAAGGATTACTCCTTTGCATACTATTCTGTAGTTCTCCCTGAAATTCTTTTTTTAGGGCGGAAATGATTTCTTCGTAATTACACATATGATCCTCCAATCTTTCTATTGTTTTCTTTACTTTTGTTCAAATCATCTTATATTAAAATACAAAATAATGCAAGCCCATTGGATTTGACAGAACATATAAAAAGATTTAATCTTTAAACAATAAAAAAAATTATCAGTGGAGGCAAAATGAAACAAGAAGAGATAAAGGAAATGATTAATAAGGTATTTAACATAGTAGAAGTGGTATTAGGAATACAAATTGAAGATTCTAACTTTGTTATTCCTGAAAATAACGAGTCAGATATAAGAAAAACTGAAATTATCATGAAAATTGAAGAAGAATTTGATATTAATATCTCCGATCAAGAAACTGGTAGAATAAAGAGCATTAGAGACCTGACAAATCTCGTAATGAAAATCCTACAAAAAAAACAGATAAGTTAACCATAAAAAAAACCACAGGAGGAACCAGTGGATAAAGAAAAAATTGAAGAAGAACTAAAAAGGGTTGTTTGCACACGATTGATCGTAGAAGAAGATGATATTAAAATGGAGGATAGATTTATTGAAGACATGGGAGCCGACTCTTTGGACATAGTAGAACTCATCATGGCCATTGAAGAAGAATTTGAAAAAGAAAAAGATGACTTTAAAATCCCAGATGAAGACGCTGAAAAGCTGAAGACCTTTGGAGATGCGCTTGAATATCTCCAAAAAAAATTGTTATAAAACCAAACTAAAAAGGCGAAGTAAAATCTTCGTCTTTTTTATTTTAAAACCTCTACCTCTCCCCCTTCCCCTCTCCTAATTAGGAGAGGGGTGCTGTGAATCCGAACATAGTGAGTGGTTCACAGCGGAGTGAGGTGAAATTTAAATACCTTATTTTTTCTTTTTTGTCCTAGACACTCTAATCAATCCTGAGCAAGGAATAATTTCAATACCTTTTTTTTCTAACTCATCTAAAAATAAATTCATGCCAATTGAGTCCGAAGACATATGACCGGCTATTACAATATTTAAATGAGCTTTTTCGGCCTCTTTGCGATACTCTTCTCCCATATGCATGCCAACAATTGTTCCAATGCCAGCATTGGCGATTTTTTCATAATAATCTTTAGAGCCACTAGTTCCACCAGTAATTTCAGTTACTGCAATTTTACCTAAATATCTATCTGGACTGCCTACAAACAATTTTGGACCAACTTTTGTTTTAATTGCTTCTTGATATTCTGGAATTGTTTTTAATAATTTTATTAAATCTTCTACTCGCTCTAATTTCTTCTCATTTTTCTTAATTAAATTATCTAAAAAAGTAGCAACTAAATTATCAGCCGGAGTATGCACATTCATCATTTCTAATCCCATTAATTTAGCCGCATCTACAGCTCGGTTATGATTAATTGGATTTACTCCTCTATTAACTTCACTCATTCTTAATTTAGTAATATCCTCGGCAATGTTGATCGGAATTCCATATTTATGCAATAACTCAATTTGTAAATCCATTACATCACCCAAACCCGCCAAAGACACTCCTTCGGGATGATGGGCAATAATTAAATCAATGGGTTTCTTTTTAGACAGCTCGTTGGCTAAAAGAATTTCTCCCACTTCTATATCAATACCAACCAAAACCCTTTTTACTTTTTTGTTTAAACCATCTGTTAAAACTCTAGAATCAGCATAAGGATTTTTTAAGGATTCTAAATCAAACTCTTTCTTCTCATCCGGCTTTAATTTCTTATATTGCTCATTAATATATTTGAGTTTCTTTTGTACAAAATTTGAACCACGTAAATCATTTTTAATGCCCAGACTTATTGCTAAATCATATATTTGTTTAATTGTTAACATAATATTAGTTATTAGTGGTTAATTGTTAGTTGTTAGGTAATAGTCAATAGGCAATAGTATAAAATTTTATTCCTAATGACTAATTACTATAAGCTATAAGCTAATCTTACACAAGCGTTACCGAAGCCACTTTATTGTCGGCTTTTTTAAATTTCATTAGACGCACGCCTTGTGTAGCCCGGCCAAAGACCGAAACATTTTTCAGACCCAATCTAATAATCTGACCATCTTTAGAAATGATAATTAAATCCTTGTCTAATTTTTTGGCATTAACCACAAAAGCCGAAACAATATTCCCTGTCTTAGCTGTTACTTTGGCGGTCTTGATACCCGAACCTCCCCGTCCTTGGGACTTATAGGCCTTTAAGGAAGTTCGCTTGCCAAAACCATTTTCCATTACTACTAATAATTGATCATTTTCTACCTTACCATTAAAAATAATATCCATTCCTACTACCTGGTCGTCTTTTTTCAATCTAATGCCTCGAACTCCGCTAGCCGCCCTACCCATGGCCCTAATATTTTTTTCTTTAGTTCTAATTGATTGGCCTTGGGCAGTTATTAAAACAACATCATCCTTACCACTAGTAGGTTTTACCCATTCCAATCTATCTTCATCTTTTAATTTTAGGGCAATTAAACCCGAACGTCTGACATTAGAAAATTTTTCTACATCAGTCTTTTTAATCAAACCTTTTTTAGTAACAAACATTAAATATTTATATTCTTTTTCACCTCTTGGCAAAATAGCATTGACTTTTTCTTCTGGGGCTAATTGTAAAAAATTGACAATATTCTGACCCTTGGCTTGTCTAACAGCCACAGGAATTTCATAGGCCTTTAATTGAAATACTCGCCCACGAGAGGTAAAAAATAATAAATCTGAATGTGTGGTGCAAGAAAATAGTTCTTCTACTACATCTTCTTCTTTGGTGGTCAGGCCAATAACTCCTTTTCCGCCTCTATTTTGAGAATGAAAATTATCTGTGCTCATTCTCTTAATATAACCATCCTTAGTCATAATAACTACCACGTCTTCTTTTGGAATCAAATCCTCGCTAGAAATCTCTCCCACTCTTCCCTTAACAATCTTGGTTCTTCTTTCATCACCATATTTATCTTTAAGCTCATTAAGTTCATCTTGAATTATTTTCAAAATCTTCTTAGGATCTTTTAATATTTCTTTTAATTCTTTAATTATTTTTTTCTTTTCTTTTAATTCTTCTTCTAGTTTCAATCTTTCTAACCCAGCCAATTGCTGCAATTTCATTTCTAAAATAGCAACTGCCTGTCTTTCGGATAATTTAAACTTTTTAATTAAATTAACTTTAGCTATCTCTTTATCTTTAGATTGTTTAATTGTTTTAATAATGGCATCAATTTTTTCTAAAGCCATTACTAAACCTTCTAAAATATGAGCTCTATCTTTTGCTTTATTTAATTCAAAAGTTACTCTTCTAGTTACAACTTCTTGTCTATGTTTAATAAACTCACTTAAAATTCCTTTTAAAGTCAAAAGCTTAGGTTGAATACCGTCTACTAAAGCAACTGTATTAAAATGAAATTTATCTTGTAATTGAGTATGTTTATACAAACTATTTAAAATCTTTTTGGGATAAGCCGAATCTTTTAAATAAACAACGATTCTAATGCCATCTTTATTAGATTCATCTCTTAAATCACTAACGCCCTTTATTTTTTTATCTTTAACTAAAGTGGCAATTTTTTCTAATAAAGTTGTTTTATTTACTTGATAAGGAATTTCGGAAACAATAATCTTAAATCCCTTCTTGGCCTCTACTATTTCGGTCTTAGCCCTGACCACAACACCGCCCTTTCCAGTTGAATAAGCTAATTTTAATTCTTTAATATCATATACAATTCCACCAGTTGGAAAATCTGGTCCTTTTACAAATTCCATTAAAGCATCTACATCAGCCTGAGGATGTTCAATTAAATGACAAGTAGCATCAACAATTTCACCTAAATTATGAGGCGGAATATTGGTAGCCATACCAACAGCAATACCCATGGAACCATTCAATAAAAGATTAGGAACTCTTGCTGGTAAAACAACAGGTTCTTTTTGAGAACCGTCGTAATTTGGCATAAAATCAACTGTTTCTTTTTCTATATCAGACAATAATTCTTCAGAAATTTTTTGTAATTTGGCCTCGGTATATCGCATGGCTGCTGCGCTATCACCGTCTATTGAACCAAAGTTGCCCTGGCCATTAACTAACATATATCTCAATGAGAACTCTTGCGCCATTCTAACCATGGCATCATAAACAGAGGTATCTCCATGAGGGTGATATTTACCTAAAACCTCACCGACTACTGTAGCTGATTTTCTAAATTTAGCACTTGGTTTTAAACCAAGTTTCCACATGGCATATAAAATTCTTCTATGTACTGGTTTCAGACCATCACGAACATCTGGCAAGGCCCGCGCTACAATAACACTCATAGCATAATCAAGATAAGAACTTTTCATTTCTTCAACTAGGGATTGGTCAAAAACATTTTTACCATTTGGAGTTCTAATAATATCTAATTTTCTCGTCTCTGCCTTTAAAACATTTTCTCCGGAAGCTTCTTTTTTCATAATCTGTTCAGCAAATTTTTCTTTAGTGGATTTTTCAATAACTGATTTTTTCTCTTCTGCTAAAATTTTTGGGGCTGGTTCTGGCACAATTTTTTTAGGAATTGCTTTTCCGCCAGCCTGCCCCGCTATGCGGAGCATGGCCGGGGAGGCGCCTTTGGTGGAAACTGGTTTTTTCTGGGTATTTTTTTTAACTGGTTGCTTAATTTTTTTCTTGGAAACCGAAGAAGTTTTTGTTTTTTTAACAAGTTTTTTCTTAACTATTTGTTTTTTTACAACCTTAGCAGATTGAGCTGAGCTCGATGTGCCCTTCTTTTTAGGGTGGGCTTTTTTCTTGGGTTTTACCTTTACTTTTTTTACGGCAATTTTAGATCTTTTTCCGCCCGAGGCGGATCCGCCTTTGGCGGAAACAACTTTTTTTGCAACTTTAACATGGCCTTTCTTTTTAGGAGAAGCTTTTTTCTGGGACTTTACTTTTACTTTTTTTACGGTCCACGCCATAAGTTTAATTAAATTGCTAAACTGTTGAATTGTTATATTATTACATTGCTAAAATTTTAACAATTTAACCATCTAGCAATAGAACAATTTCAAATAAAAAAACAAAAAATAATTATAAATTCATCATCTAATTACCTTTATTCTACTTTATTTCAAAGGAAAAATCAAGGATTAAAATCAATAAAACGCTTGACATAATCAAAAAAATATAGTAGGTTTAAATGTTACAAAAAATTAAAAATAGGAGTAAGAAATGAGAAAAAAAATTGAAGAAAATAATAAAAAATATTATGCTTTTCTGAGTATAGTATCGGCATTTATTTTTGGATTCATTCTTGGTTTAGTCATAATAATGTTGATCAGATCGTTTATGTTCAACATTAAAGTCTCAACAAATTTCCTGATTACCTCTCTAACAACTATCGATGTTGTTGTGGGGATATTAATAGGAATTATTGGGGCAATTTTAATGTATAAGTTAATTCTATATGTTAAATATGTTAATAAAGAAAAAAAAATGTTAGAATTGACAGGTGGAGGAACTCTAAAATAACTCCCCTCTCTAATAAAAAAGCCATCCTGAATTCAGTGTGGCTTTTTCCTTTTAAAATAAAATTTTCTATAAACTTTCTGTACAGACACAAAATATCGCGTCTCTACATTTTTTAACTATTCCAAAATTTTTTCCAAAATATCCCCTAACTCTTCTTTAGAATAATATTCAATATCAATACTTCCCTTGCCTTTTTTATCTTTAATTTTAACTTTGGTGTTTAAATAATTTCTTAAGGCCTCTTCTTGGGCTAAAAGATTGGGGTCTTTTTGAATAGCTCTTTTATGGGCTTTCACAGAAACTTTTTTGACTTCATTCTCTGTATCTCTCACATTTAAATCATCTACTAAAATTTTCTTTAATAAATCCTTTTGTTTTTTTTCATTATCTAAAGCAAGTAATAATTTAGCATGCCCAAAACTTATTCTTTCATCATTTAAGTATTTTTTAATAGATGCGGGTAAATTTTCTAATCTTAAAATATTAGCAATATTAGAACGGCTTTTGCCAACTTTTTGAGCTACTTCTTCCTGAGTTAAACTAAATTCAGTCATTAATCTATGATAAGCCCTTGATTCTTCTAATAAATTCAAATTGCTGCGCTGAACATTCTCAATTAAAGCTAATTCTAACTTTTTAATATCTTCTATGTCTCTAATAATGGCCGGCACCTTAAACATGCCCAAAATCTTAGCGGCCTTTAATCTTCTTTCTCCAGCGACTAATTCATATCCATCTTCTGTTTTGGTCAAAATTAGGGGCTGAATTATACCATGTTCTCGAATAGAATTAACTAATTCATCTGATTTTTCTTTAATAAAGTTAGTTCTCGGCTGCCAAGGATTAGATTTTATTTTCTCTACTCTAATATCAACAACTTTTTCTTTAATAACAATATCGTCCTCATTGTTTTGAATTGGATAAACAACTTTAACATCACTTTTTTTTGGTATGAGAGAACTCAGTCCTCTTCCTAATCCATATTTAGACATATGTTTTCAATTTTACCTGCCTGCCGGCAGGCCACGTTTTACGTGGCAGGCAGGAATTTCAATTTTAAATGAAAGGAAATATTATATTAATTTTAAATTTTAAATTATAAATTTTAAATGAAAGGAAATATTATATTAATTTTAAATTTTGTGCTTTTAATTTTACGCTTTCAAACTATTATAGGAATCTAAAATTTCTCGAGCCAATCTCTGATAGGCCTTGGCTCCTGGAGATTTGGGACTATAATCCAAAATAGTTTTACCGTGTGAAGGTGCCTCTGCCAACCTAACGTTTCTAGGAATTACTGTCCGAAAAATTTTATTTGGAAAATATTTATATATTTCATAAAAAACCTGCTCGCTTAATCTATTCCTTTTATCATACATGGTTAAAACCGTTCCTAAAATATTTAATTTATCATTTAAATTATTTTTAATAAGTTCAATTGTATTTATTAATTGGCCCAAGCCCTCTAATGCATAATATTCGCATTGAACTGGAATTAAAACTTGATCTGAGGCCACCAAAGCATTAATTGTTAAAAGTCCCAAAGAAGGCGGACAATCAATTAAAATAAAATCATAATAATCATAAATTTCTTTCAAGTTATTTAATAATTGATATTCCCTAGCATCTAAATGAACTAAATCTATGCTGGCTCCGGCCAAATCAGGAGTAGCTGGGGCTAAATGCAAACCTTCTAAAGAAGTAGAAATTATAACATTTTTCATATTAATCGGTCCGGGGATCAAAACCTCGTACATCCCATTATCTAAATTTTTATAATCAATGCCCAGCCCTGAAGAGGCGTTGCCCTGAGAGTCAACATCAATTACTAACACTTTTTTTCCTAAATATGTTAAATAAGCTGCTAAATTAATAGCAGTTGTTGTTTTTCCTACTCCGCCTTTTTGATTTACTATAGCAATTGTTTGCGCCATAAAAAATAATTAGTAACAGGTTAAAAATTGCCCTTTCCCTGACACTATTATAGCAAAAAAATGAATAATAAAAAATGATTGACTATTTCTTCTAATTTAATTATAATAACAAGCGATTTATTAAATATGCCGAAGTGGCGGAATTGGTATACGCGCACGACTCAAAATCGTGTGGACTTTGTCCATGAGAGTTCAAGTCTCTCCTTCGGCACCACTCGACTCCCCCTCGACAAACTCGGGGTCGCTCGCGGTTTCGGTTTTTAATAAATTCAGAACCTCAACCATTTTTTATTAGAAGAGTCGAGTGCCCTGAGCGAACGAAATGAGTCGAAGGGCATCTATAGTTTATGATGTCACCAACATTGACAATAAACAAATTATAAAGTATCTTATCTATATCATCGCGGGGTAGAGCAGTCTGGCAGCTCGTCAGGCCCATAACCTGAAGGTCGCGGGTTCAAATCCCGCCCCCGCTACCATTCGACTCGCCTTCGCTAACGCTCGGACTCGCTCATGGTTTCCGTCGAGCTAAGCTCGACTACAACCACTCTCATTTTATAAATGCGAGGCGAATATCCCGAGTGAGGAGCGTAGCAACGAATCGAGGAGCAAATGTTTTATTTTCGACTCCTGAGCTAAGCTCGGTCGCTCGCGGTCTATGACCACTTAATTATAAATTTTTATTTTTTAATATTTGGGCAGGGTAGCTCAGTTGGTTAGAGCGCAGGACTCATAAGCCTGAGGCCGCGAGTTCAATTCTCGCCCCTGCTACCATTCGACTCGCCTTCGCTAACGCTCGGACTCGCTCATGGTTTCCGTCGAGCTAAGCTCGACTACAACCACTCTCATTTTATAAATGCGAGGCGAATGTCCCGAGTGAGGAGCGTAGCAACGAATCGAGGGGCAAATGTTTCATCTTCAATTCGGGTTCATGGCGGGCCACTAAATTAAAATTATTTAAAAATAGTCTAAGGACATCAATTAATTATCATCCGAAAGGATGTTTTTTATTTAAACCAAATTGTTATAAATAAATATGTTATAATATAAATATGTATTTAACGGTTCATTCATTGGTGGCCCTAACAAGCATAAAATATATTCATGCTCCTTTGCTATTATTTATAGTAAATTTTTTATTGCATTATATTTTAGATATTATTCCTCATGGAGATGGAAATGAGATTAGCCGAGGTTTTAAAAATAAAAATAAAAATTTATTTTTAATGGCTAGTTTGGATTTTTTATTTGTCATAATTATCAGTTTTATAATCTACAAAAATTTTCAATTTAACATCTATCATATAATTTTTGCAATTAGCGGAGCTATTTTACTTGATATTTTGTGGGGGTTTTATAAAATTACTAATTTTCGCTTTTTAAAATGGGCTGACGACATTAGTATAGCTTGTCATAAATTAATAGGATATAAACCAAAATATATTTTTGAATATTCATTTCAATTTATACCAATAATTATTTGTTATTTTTTATTAACCCCTCCACCTTTTTAAAAGTATATTACAAAAAATACTAAACTAACTTTATATAATAAATGTTTTAGTAATAATTAAAAAGGTGAGGGGTTAAAATAAATTATTTAAAACAAAAACGCTTAGAAAAATTTCTAGCGTTTTTTTAATTTTTATTAATCAATTAGCCTATTAAGCAATTCTACTATTAACCTATTACTTGCTTATGGCATCAACCGGACAAGCATTTATAATATCATCTACATTACAAGCGCACTTACTTTCTACACAACTAACTTCCGCCTTACCGTCGTCATTCATTTTAAAACATTGCGGACACATAGAAACGCATGTTCCACAACCAATACATTTTTCTTGATCAACTTTTAACATATTTTTAATTATTTTAATTATTTAAAAAAAGATTCTTGAAAATCTATATAAATATTATAACAAATTATTTTTTAGAATCAAGCTTAAAAACCAATAAACATATAACCATTTAACAATTAATCAATTAACAATTAACCTATTGTTTCACCCGCGCATTACTAAATAAACAATATAAGCGATATATAAAGTAGCCAAACTTGCTCCCTGCCATTTTTGAATAATATTTTTCTTACCAACAAACATATAAATAAATAATAATATCGTTATAAAAACAACAAATAATATATCAAAATTTAAAACTGGTGTAAATACAACCGGTCTAATAACGGCACTAAATCCTAAAACCCAAAAGATATTAAATATATTTGAACCAATCACATTGCCAACCGCAATATCAGGATTCTTCTTTAAAGCCGCCACTACTGAAGTTGCTAATTCTGGTAAAGAAGTTCCAATAGAAACAATTGTTAAGGCAATTAAAGATTCCGAAACATTAAATAATTTAGCTATATTAACTGCACTATTTACTACAAAATGCCCCCCAAATCCTAATCCAATCATGCCGCCCAAAATTAAAAGGATTGATTTAGAGGAAGAGTATTTAAAAACTTTTTCTGGTTCACCCTTAACTTTTGCGATGCTAAAAGTATAATATATAAAAATCGCAAAGAATAAAAGCATTACTATCCCATCAATTCTAGTAACAAAATTTGCTATTCCTCCATCAATTAAAATATCATTAGCAACTACTCCCAAAACAACAATAGCTAAAAGAGATAAGGGAACTTGTATTAAAACAGTTCCTCTTTTTATGGCTAAGGGTAAAATAATTGCACAAATACCCAATATTAATAAAGTATTGGCAATATTAGAACCCAAAACATTACCAATAACTATTTCACTATTTCCACTAATACTAGCCATTACATTAACCAAAAGCTCTGGGGCAGATGTTCCAAAGGCCACAACAGTTAATCCAATAACAATACTAGAAATCCCAAATCTTTTAGCAATAGAGCTCCCGCCTTTTACAAGCCAGTCAGCACCCTTGATTAAAATTACGAAACCAATAATTAAAATACCAAATTGTAATATCATATGTTTATCAAACAATCACCTGTCCTCCGACCTGTCTCCCGAAGCTTCAGCGAAGGGAGAAGCCTTGGCGAAGGAGGAAGAAAGCAATAAATCAAATAACCAATTGCTTTCTTAATATTAATTATAACAATAACTCTAATTTTTGGCTATCAAACAACAAATTTGCTTAGCCTGATGCTCTTCTAATAATACTCAAAAAAAAAGAAAGCTGTTAACTAATCGACCAACGACTTTCATAAAATATAAAGTAACCCACCGATAAAAAAATCTATCTCAAACCAAAAACCGTTTTTTTAAAAAAAGCAATTTTTGATTTTAAAACTATATAAAGTTAAAAATTGAAAGCATCATTACTTCTTTCTAGTTCCGTACGAAGATTTGTTTCTATATCAATATTTCCTAATTTAATTTCCGCTGACTCCCGCGAACAGTCACCTACTCCACTAACATATGCTTTACCGTTAAAATCTGGATTATTAACATCCTTTTCTATGCGCTTAACCGTATCTATTAAATTCTTAATATAATCTTTGGTCATTTTTTCAAATTCTAAAAAATTTTTTTTATGTCCATATTTTTCCGCCCACCATTCAAACTGTTCTGCTGCAGCATGTATTTCTTCTATTTTATTATCATAATACTCTTGGCAATGCATTTTTTCTACTTCCGTAAAATGTGAATTAAACTCTAACTCATACTTTTCTGGTAAAACTATTTCCTCGCTAATAATGCCTTGATTGGATTCAATAAATTCGTCTGAATTATTAAGATTCTTTTCATCTTCAGGGTCAACCTTAACTTCAGATTTTTTTAAATCATCAATGGCATAATCCAAATATTTATCAGAAGTTTGACGTAAAACCTCATGTAACCAGATTAATGGCAAATTATCTTTATCAGCATGTTCGACAAGTTTTATCATATCATTTATTGCAAATTCATATATTATTCTTTTACCACCCACATCTTTCATCTCCCGAAACAATTCATCAGAATGTGTAAGAAATAGCTCTGTTTTTTGCATATCATGCATTTCCATTGTTATAAATTGCTCAAAAGCATTACTAAGAATGGCTTTAGCAGAATCAAGACTTAGCTCACCTCCAAAATCCATATTAGAATCCGAATCAGAATCAGATTCGTTAGCATGAAGTGCTCCACCCATAACATTCAAAAGACCATAAAGGCCCAGACAAACAACGGCTTTAGTTGTTTTTCCATCCCACTTAATTTTCTCTTTTAATCCTTTTCCTAAATCTTTAAATAATTCAACTTGCTCTTTAAAAGTTTTAACCAGTTCCGCCTTGATATTCAAGGGAACTTTCTCTATCATTTGCTTCATTTTCTCCTTTTCGTCTTCTGGAACTTCCTCGGACATAATTTTAAGTATTTCATCTGCCCCTGGCATATCATAATTTTCTATCTCTTCTTTTGTAAAGACCATTTTCTCCTTTTCTTCTCCTGATAAATCTTCTGATTCTTGTTCTGATTTTTTATATTTTTCCTCTTTACCCGCTTCTGCTGGCATAATTTTTTCCTCAAAACTCATAAATTTAAAATTATTTATTAAATTATTACTACATCAGTAATATATATATATTATAGTATAGTGCTCAAAATATAATGTCAATAACATAACATTATAAACATTCAATTCTTGGCTATCACCAAACACCAAATCTTATTAGCATTATTATCTTTTAATAACTTAGCTATTTCTGAAACAGTTGAGCCAGTAGTATATACATCATCAATAATTATAAAATTTTTACCTTCAACAAAATTCTTGTCTAAAATTTGAAAGGCATTTTTCATATTTTCTTCTCTCCCCTTTTTATTAAGCTGAGCTTGTTGTTTAGTATGTTTAATTCTAATAATTAAATCATTTTTTAAATTATATCTAAATTTCTCAGAAAAGTTTATTGCAATTAAATGGGCTTGATTAAAACATCGCATCAATAATTTTTTTTTGTGTAAGGGAACGGGAATAATAATCGGATTTTCTAACTTATTCTCAATTTGATTATAATAATCAATCATTAATTGAGATAAAGATAATGATAATTCTTGAATATAATTATATTTATAAAAATGAATTAATTTTTGCAGTAATTCGTTATGAAAAGAAGCACAAACATGGATTTGGTCAATATACTCATTCTTAAAATGATCTGCCTTATTCGTTTTTAGAGAATTAAAACAATCCTGGCATAACAAAATATCATTTTTACCACAACCAATACATTCAATTGGGAATAAGGTGTCTAATAGCTTTTTAAACATAGAATTAAGCCATAAGCATTAAGCCATAAGATAATAAATTAGATACTTTTTGATAAACCTGTAAGCATCTTACCAATCTCTCTTGCTCTTTCAATAAGAACCTCTCTCACCTCTTTTGTAATATATTTCAATTCAAAACTTAAGAAAAAATAATATTTCAATTCTTCCAAAGAAGTTTGAGACATAACTAAAAAATGTCTACGATCTAAGGGGGTTCTTCTCTTGGTTCCTTCTGCTATATTAGCTGGAACAGAAATAGCGGATCTCCTCATTTGTGAAACTAGTCCATAAATTTCTAATTTTGGAAAATCATTGGTAATTTTATAAACATTTAAAACTAAATTATGAGCTTTTTCCCAAACCTTTAATTTTCTAAACTTTTCCATACAATTATTGAATATTAATAATAAACATGTAACTTATGGCTTACGGCTTATAGCTTACAGCTAAATAAAAAAGACCACCTGTCTACCGAAGTAAAGTTAAAACTTTACGTAAGTAGACGAAATGCGGCCCTGTTCTAAAATTAGCTTAACAAAATCTTTAAACTTTTTCAACCTCAATCTGCTTATTTTTCAAAAATATCTTTACTGTGTCTCCATTGTGAATTTTGTCAGCCAAAATTTTATTAGCAATTAAATTCTCAATTTTGTCCTGAATATATCTTCTAACTGGCCTAGCTCCCATTTCTGGTTCAAAAGAATTTAAAGCAATGTTCTGATAAATCTTGTTTTCTATTTTTAAATCAATCTTTTTGTCTTTTAACCGCTGTTCCAGTTCTTGCATTTGCAATTTAGCAATTTTAGAAATATTTTTAACGTCCAATGGTCGAAATACTAAAATTTTATCTAAACGATTTAAAAACTCTGGTCGAAAATAATCAGACAGAGAATTTCTAACCTTATTTTCCAACCCTTCATATTCCTCATCTATAATTTCTTTTTTGGTTTTGCTTGGCACATTAAAACCTATAGAAGCATGCTTATTAAATTGCTCGTTGCCGATATTAGAAGTCATAATAATAATGGTATTTTTAAAATTAATAGTTTTTCCTGTGGCGTCAGTAATATAGCCCTCTTCTAAAACAGGCAATAATAAATTAAAAACATCTGGATGAGCTTTTTCTATCTCATCAAATAAAACTATGGAATATGGCTTCATCCGCACTTGGTCAGTAAATTTATTAGAATCCTTATACCCAATATAGCCGGCTGGAGCACCAATTAATTTTGAAGAGTTAAATTTCTCAGAAAATTCAGACATGTCAATCTTAATCAAGGCCTTTTCATTATTATAAACCTCTCGGGCCAAAACCTTGGCAGTTTCTGTTTTTCCGACTCCTGATGGCCCTAAAAACATAAAAGAAGCCAATGGTTTATTTGGATTGGCTAAACCGGCCTTAGCCCTTCTAATATATTCGGAAACATCTTTTATAATCTCGCTTTGTCCAATCAAATTTTTGGATAAATTTTTTTCTAATCTAATTAATTTCTTTTTTTCGGATTTCATTAACTCATCCATTGGGATATTAATCATATGAGAAACAACTTCTGCAATATCTTTGGCATTTATTTGGCCTAAAAATTTTACCTTATTTAATTTTTCTTGATTTAATTTATTTAATTCTTTAATTATTTTATCTTCATTTTCTTTATAAAATATAGCTTTTTCATAATCATCTTTATCAATAGCCACTTCTTTTTCTTCGCTTGTATTTTTTAAATCACCTTTTAATTGGATAATCTTTTTTAAGCTGCCATTTTTTAATTTTTTTACCTTAAATTTTGAGGCTGCTTCATCAATTAAATCAATGGCCTTGTCTGGCAAAAATTTTTCTGGTAAATATCTTTGACTTAAATCTACGGCAGCCTTAATGGCCTCATCCGTAATTTTAACTGCATGATATTTTTCATAATTATCCCGCAAACCATGAATAATTTCCTTGGTTTCACTAGCCGTTGATTCATCAATTACAATCGACTGAAATCTTCTTTCAAAAGCCACATCAGATTCAACATATTTTTTATATTCTTGAACAGTAGTGGCTCCAATAACCTTTAAATCTCCTTTAGCTAATTCTGGCTTTAATAAATTAGCTGCATCTAATTGACCACTGGTTGCTCCCATACCAATCAAAGTATGAATTTCATCTATAAATAAAATTATATTTTCATCTTTCTTGGCATCATCAATAATTTTCTTTAACCTTTTCTCAAACTCTCCCCTATATATAGTGCCAGCGATAACAGAACCTAAGTCCAAAGAAATAATCTTTTTTTCCAATAAAACATCTGGCACATCTCCCTCTACTATTCTCTTGGCTAGGCCCTCTACAATAGCAGTTTTGCCAACTCCGGACTCGCCCAAAAGAATTGGATTATTTTTAGTTCTTCTGCTTAATATCTGAATCAATCTATCAATTTCTTTTTGACGGCCTATGACTGGATCAATTTTTTTCTGTATTTCAGCTGAAGTTAATTCCATGGTAAATTGAGGCACTGGACCAGTTTCCATCATATTACCGCCCATAATCATTTTTTCCAAAACATTAACATTAGACAAAGTATCATCAATTAAATCTGACAATTTGCTGGTGTTTAAAAGCAAGGCATCTACTTCTTTTATTAATTCATTTTTATCAATCTTTTTCTCTTTTAAAAAATTATCAACTTCTTTAATATTGCTTTTCAAAACTGCGCTTAGTAAATGTTCACTGCCAATATAAGCATGTTTGTTTTGATAGGCAATTTTAACTGCTTTTTCAATTATTTTTTGCGATTTTAAAGAAAATTGCGGTACATTAAAATTCTTTGTTAATGATTTTTCTTTTTGCGGTTTGGCTTCTTTAATGGCCTGCTCTTTAAAATCTACTGGCTTAATGCCCTTATTAGAAAATAGACCAAAAGCCACCGAACCCCTTTCTATGGCTAAGGCATATAAAATCTCCCAAACATTAATCTCTTTTTTATTAATAGAAAAAGCCAAATCCTGAGCCCGCACCAAAACGGTCTTTAAATGTTTGGAAAATTTATTAAAAATGTTATTGTTTGTCTCCATAATTTTATGTACATAGCATAGTAGGCTTTGCTACAAGCTAGTTATATTTACATTATAGCATTTTAAACCATATTTTATATATTGTCCAGAGTGAATCAAAGAATCAAAAAAACACTTCATTATGGTTGACAAAAAACTAATACTTTTATAAGATTAGATAAATAAAAAAATTAACAGGAGGAAAAATGAAAAATAGCAAATTTCAAAAGAAATTAGAAAAACTGGCTCAAGTAAAATACTCAATTGATACAAGACAAACCTTAAAAAACATGGTCGGAATTTTAAATGATGCATATTCAAATCTGGTAAAGAAGGGACTTCCTGATACTAAAAGAACAAAAGCATTATTTAATGCACATTTCATCCATTGCAGCAAAGAGGCTTATCAACTAGGTGCTATAGATATGATAGATATGAAAGAGGCTTATCCACTAGGTGCTGTAGATATGATTGTGAAAAGTAATAAGATTAAAATTATAGATGTTTTTGGTGCCTCAACTGAAAGATATAAAGAACTTCCTGGAGCCCTTGAATTACAATTTGAAGAAGAAATAAAAAAGGCGGGTAGAAAAATTGAGAAAACAAAATATTTATCTAAAGGGAAAGACGCCTTAAAACTCATAGAGCAAAGTTTTGATATAGCATACCAAGACTTGGTTAAAGAGGGCCTCCCGGAAACAGATGAAACCCGTGCTATGTTTACAGTCAATTTTTTCTTGTCTTTCTTAGAAATTTATCAAAGAGGTAGCTATGATGGTATGAAATCTCACAAGACTATTATAGGTACAAAAATTGAGGGTGCTTCTTCCAATCGTTGGTTGAAAATTAATGCTCTATGCCCCGAAAAATTGAGTAAGGCTCTTGCTATATTATAAACCAAGAGGGTATAAAAAATTTCAGCAAATTAAAGCTCCACATAAAGTGGAGCTATTTTTATAATTTGAACTTTACAATTTCACACCCTCACCCCTATCTCCCTACCCCTCCGTCCTGCGGACACCTCCCCTTATAATAAGGGGAGGAAGGGAGAGGGGAGCTGAACGGAGTTAAGCAAGACTTGACGAAGTGAAGAGGGGTGAGGGAGTTACACCAGTCCCATCTTTTCCTTAATCTCTAAAATATTTTTCTCAGCAATTTTTTTAGCTTTTTTAGCATTTTCTGTTAAAATCTTTTTAACTTTAGTTTTATCTTTTTCTAATTTAGCTATATTTGCTTGAATAGGTTTTAAAGTATTTATAATAGCTTCAGCAAGTTTTGACTTTAGTTCTGAATATTTTAAATTACCATTATGATAATCTAGATTAAACTTCTTAGAAATTTTCTCATCTGCAAAATTTTCTAATAATGTAAATAAATTATCAACTCCTGGAGACATGCGTCCACTTTCTTGAGGACCGGCATCTGTAATTGCGCTCATTATTTTCTTTTTAACAGTCTCTTCATCATCTCGCAGGGCTATATAATGATTAGGCCCCAAAGATTTTGACATTTTATTTTTTGGTTCTTGTAAAGACATTATCCGAGCAGTTTTACTAACAATGGGTTCAATTTTTTGAAAATACTCACCAAATTTATTATTAAATTTCCGAACAATAGTATTAGCAAATTCCAAGTGTTGCAATTGGTCTTCGCCAACTGGCACTAATTCTCCTTTATAAAGTAAAATGTCAGCTGCTTGTAAAACCGGATAATCAAACAAGCCCATATTAATATTTTGAGCATTTTGCCGAGATTTATCTTTAAACTGTGTCATCCTTTGTAACTCGGCTATTGGGGTCAAGGTATTAAATAACCAAGTTAATTCTGTATGCTCTGGAACCTGGGATTGAACAAATAAAACTGATTTTTTAGGATCAATGCCTATGGCCAAAAGGTCAATAGCAGTATCTAAGATCTGCTCTTTATATTTGGCTGGATCATAATCAATTGTAATGGCATGTAAATCCACAATTGAATAAAAACATTCATATTTATCCTGCAATTCAACCCAATTTTTCAAAGCACCTAAATAATTCCCAATGTGTAAATCACCTGTGGGCTGTATCCCTGAAAATAATATTTTTTTATTCAACCCGTTAGATAATTCTTCTTTAGTCATATTTTTAAAATTATATTTATTAAGAAGTCATTTTATGTCCCATTAAATTCGTTAAATTCTTTTATTTATATATCTAACGGGTTAAACTCATAAATTTTTAGTCGATAGTCATTAGTCAATAGTTATTAGGAAATTCCCTAACGCCTGACGACTAACGCCTAATTAATACTTATAACTTTATTATACCTATAAGCCCCAAAGCTAACAAGCCAATTAATTCAATACTTAAAACTTATAGCTTATGACTTACAGCTTTTATACCTCAATAATCACTGGCAATACCATGGGCCGTCTTTCAGTTTCTTTAAAAAGCAAATCACCTAATTGATTTCTCATTTTATTTTTAATAAACATATCATTGGCCATGTTTTTAGGATTGTTGGCTTTCATAATCTGTCTAACTTTATTTCTAGCTCTTTCAATTAATTCTTTATTTTCCTTCATATAAACAAAGCCTCTAGAAATAATATCTGGTGAATGAATTAATTCGCCAGTTTTAGCACTAATAGTGGCTATGGCCACAATCATGCCATCATCCGACATTTGTTTTCTATCCCGTAAAACAATATGAGAAACATCGCCAACACCCAAACCATCAACAAAAACATAATCTGAGGGAACTCTTTTGTTAGTTAATTTTCCGCCAAGTTTGGTAAATTCTATTACTTGACCATTATCAGCAATAAAAATATTTTTGGGAGGTATTCCAGTTTCTTCGGCAATTTTAGCATGAATATGTAAAAATGAATGATTGCCCTCAATGGGTACAAAATATTTTGGCCTAATTAAATTAATCATTAATTTTAAATCCTCTTTTTTAGCATGTCCGCCAGCATGAACATCCATCATTTGATAATGGATTACTTCTGCTCCCTGCCTATATAAACTATCTTTTAGTCTTTGCACAGATCTTTCATTGCCCGGAATAACTGAAGATGAAAATACTACAGTATCGTTCTTGCCAATTTTTAAGAAGCGATGTTCGTTGTTAACAATACGCATTAAAACCGCCCTATCCTCTCCTTGGGCCCCAGTGCAGCAAATCACAATTCTATTATCTGGATATTCCTTAAGCTGTTTTTCAGTGATAAAACTATCTTTTTTAAAATTTAAATATCCTAATTGATGAGCTATTTCTACGTTGGTTTTCATACTATAGCCGTCAATTAAAATCTTTTTATTTAATTTTTCACAAGCCGCAAATATTTGTTGTAATCTATTCAATAAAGATGAAAATGTTCCAATAATCACTCGGCCATTGGCGTTTCTAATAATATTAAATAAATTAGTTTGAATTTCTGATTCACTAATTTGATGGCCAGAATGACTTGCATTGGTTGAATCCGATAATAAGGCCAAGACGTTTTTTTCGCCTAGGGCGGCAATTTTAGAAATTTCTGGCAAATCTCGAGCTGGACCATCAAAATCTAATTTAAAATCACCACTATGAATTACTTTACCTAAAGGAGTATCAACAATTATCCCCATAGAAGACGGGATGTTATGGCTAACCGCAAAAAATGAAACTTTAAAATATCCTAAATTTATAAAATCATTAGTTGTAATTGCTTGCAAATTTAGAGGCGACAAATCTTTAAATTCTTCATGTCTCTTTTTAATCATTCCTAGGGTTAGAGGAGAACTATAAATAGTTGGATTGCCCAAAGATGGAGACAAATAAGAAACTGCTCCAATGTGATCTAAATGACCGTGGGTAATAATAACTCCTTTAATATTTTTTTCTTTGCCTTTTAAATATTCAATATTGGGAATTATAAAATCAATGCCCGGCATATCTTCTTCTGGAAATTGAATACCCATATCAATAATAATGATATTATTTTCATATTCCATGATAGTCATATTGCGCCCGACTTCTTCATTTCCACCAACTATTATAATCTTTAGTTTTCCGTGATCATATGTCTTAACTTCGGCAGTTTTTTTATTATATTTACTCTTGTTTTTAGTTCTTTGAAAACTATTTTTTTTCGTCATCATAAAATTTATTTTATCCAGCATCTTTCAAAATATCCTACAGAAAAATGCTTGGATTTGTTTATTAATTTAGAAAAGGAGGTAGTTACAAAACTATTTTGTAACCATCTCAAAGTATAAAAATACAAAATCAATATTGATTCCTTAATCGCTCATTAAAATTTTAAATTTGTTGAGAAATTAACTTATTAATTTTCCTTAAATTTTAAAATCTTTTTAGTTTTAATATACCAATTATTAATATTAAAAAATCTATCAGCTGGGAGATAAATAACTTTAGTATCTACTCCACTTATTCTATTATTTAAAGGATAGTAATATGTCGGTCTAAACAAAAATATGGCTAAATTTTCTTGCTTTAAAACATTTTGAAAATCCTGATATTTTTTTAATCTTTCTTCAAAAGAAGTAACTCTTCTGGCCGATTCCAAAGATTCATCTATTGATAAATTAGCAAAAATACTCAAATTCAAACCAGTCTTGGTTTGGGAAGAATGCCAAAAAGGATAAGGATCTGGGTCGTAAGATAAAATTTGCCCGAAAAGCAATATTTCATATTCACGTGGCTCAATAATTTGGCTGGCTATTTTTTGTCTAGGAATTATTTCTAAATTAGTTACAATGCCCAACTTACTCCATTGCTTTTTAACATATTGAAGAATACTTATATACTCATCATTATCAACGCTGGTAATGGTCAATTCAAATTCTTGTTCGTCTTTTTTTAACACATCATCTTCCGGTGCCCAACCAGCTTCTTTTAATATCTCCGCACTCTTCTTTATGTCATATTCGTCTTCTCCGGGTGGAATTATAAAATCCAATGGTCCATAAGCAATTTCCCGTTCTGTGCCTATCTCTTGAGCTAATTCAGTTTTATCAATAGAGAGATAAAGGGCTTTTCTAATATTTTCATCTTTTAATAATGCTTGTTTTTTGGGATTAAAAAATAAAGCTGAATATTGCGGCATATTAAAATTATAGATATTAAAATTATTAGAATCACTAATGGTCTTTAAATTGCTTTGTGATACGTAGCTAACTCCATCAATTTGATTATTTTTTAATGCCTGAAAGGCTAAATCAGAATCTGGAAATAATTTAAAGCTAATTTTATCTATATATGGCACAGTCGAATAATAATCCTTAAAAACCACTAAATTATATTGCTTAATATATCCAGCTGAATCTTTCTTAAACGACTTATATTTAAATGGTCCAGTGCCAATAGGTTTTTTATTAAGTTCGCTTAAGTTGGCATTTTCCGGATTAACCGCCTGCCAAAGATGTTCAGGCATTATACCAAAGGTTAAAGTTGATAAAAACGGACCAAATGGCTCAGGTAAAATTAATTTAAAAGAATTATCAGAAATTTTTTCAAAACCAACTCCTTGAAAAGTTTTATATAAAGGACTACTAAATTCTACATTTTGAATAAGGTGCAAAGTAAATCCAATATCATTAGTGCTTAGCTTGGTTTTGTCATGCCATAAAACACCCTTTTTTAAAGTAAAAACATAGGTCTTTTTATCATCGCTTATTATATAATTACTAATCAAATCATTCTCCAATTCACCATTAATATTTACTTTAAAAAGTCCTGAAAAAATTAATCTGGACATATCTCTATCCACATCATTGGCCTGACAAAGTATGGGATTTAAATATTGAATAGATCCAATTAAACCCTCTGTATATTCACCTCCATGCTTGGGGGCCTTAACAAAATGTACACCAGCTACTCTGATAAACAACCAAGCAACTGATAATACAATTAGTAAAATAGATATAATGATAATTTTCTTTTCTCGGGGAGATAAAAAATACTTAAACTGCTTAATCTGTTTTTTGGTCGGTAATATGCGATGAGATAAACTAAATATAAATTTTTTATCTGCATCATTGCGTGAATTAAACAAAGATTTAGTTTTTGAAGAAATTATTTTAAAAGTTTTATTAAAAAAAACTACCGGAAAATTTTCCTTAGAAAAATGGCTTTTTAATTTAATAAAAAATTTTTTGAGCAGATGAACGTAATTACTAATTAAATATATTTAGAAGATGTCTATTAAACCTACTGCATAATAAATTACATAGTAGGCCTAATTTAAATAAAAATATGGGATAAGCTTATTATTAAAAACAGGCTGGCTAATACAATAGTTGCTATAAATAAAGACTTTTCTAAACCTCTTTTGGTTTGAAAAGATCCTCCGCCGCCGCCAAAAATAGAAGAAAGTCCGCCACCGCGACTTTGTAATGATACCGTAATAATAAGTAATACTGCTATTACTATTTGTAATATATTTAAAGGTGACATAAATTTATTATGTTCAAAGTGTATCATATATAAGCGCCCTTGTCAATAACGCTTTGGCTCTACAATATAACCCGTGGTGGATAAGTATGCTTTTATCATTACCCAAGCTATAAAATAGCATTTTCCACCTTGATGGTTTTTTTATCTAATAAAATAAGCATTATTTATTGAAGAATGAATAAATATAAATTCTAAATTTAGTTTAAGTTATTTTAATAATATATTATTTTGTTAATAGTAAAAGTATAGTCACTTTAATTTTGTCTTGATGACACTTTTTATTCTTCTACCTTTTTCTAGAAAAAGGTAGAGCTAAAAAGTCGCGCCTGTACAAGAATTTATCCCGCAAAGAGGGACCCCGCAACAATTATATTTTATATAGAGGCAGGGGACAATTCATCATTTATACAAATGAATTTCAATACTCGTCATACTTATTCCTCGTAGAAATTCTATTCGTCTTCATTCGAATTGTATCTAAATTCTTGTAAGGGCGCTTAAAATACAAATACTATAAAAAAAGTTATTATAATAATTATATTTTTATTATTTTGAGCGCCACCTTATTTGACAGAGAGCCTAACGCCTTTATTTTAAACAAAAAACAAAGTATAATGAAAACACTATGCAAAAGAAAATAAAACACAAAGAAAAATTATTATTTTGGAGAATCTTAACTTATGGCTGGGGAATTTTAACTGCCCTCTTTTTTGTATCAGATTTTTTTGGAATAATAAATTGTTCTAGTTCTTTAAGAACAATCACTATTATTTATATTTGCGTCTTATCTATCTTTACTAGTGTTAAAGAATTTCGAAGATGGAAAGACAAAAAATTTCTTTCGCAATATAAAGGAGAAATATTTATTATTGCCTATACTTTAATCATGCTTTTATTTTTAATATTGGAAGTTAAAAATCCAGAAAAATTTAAAATTAACAGAGAATTTACCACTGCCTACTTGTCAATTTTGGGAATATTTGCTATAAGTTATAATTCAAAGTATTTAAAAAATAAAAAATAAGTAGGAGGTAAAATGCTACTTAAAAAAATATACTGTTATTGCGTTTGTTGGTATAAAATATTCAAATTTATATTTCTACCCGGCATACTTTCAATTTTGAAAAGTCTAATTTCCATGATCTTACTACTTCCCCTAATTCCCATTTTTAAAAAAGTGATCAAAGATTAATAAAACAAGGCCTTTTTTTTATAGAAGAGGGCTTTTTATTTTTAAAAAATTAAAAATCCAAATAATCACTTGCAATCAAATTGTTATCATTATCTAAAATAAAGAGTAGCGTTTGCATGGTATTACATTTTTGTGGAATGTTAAAAGAAAAATCTTTTTCTAAAATATCAATTTCAAAACATCTTTCTGGCACTTTCTCTTCTTCACTTAATTCATTATAAATCAATAAACGTTGACCTAAAAAATCTGGATTATCCATCAAGGCAACTAAATTGTTTTCTTGACTAAAACCTATATTTTGATTTTTTAAATCACTATAATGTTTTTGAAAAGAATTTCTAAAACCATTAACCCAGAAATCTACATCTGAAATCATTATACTCTCATCGTTTTTAAAAAAACCATTATAAGTCCAATTATTAGTCCCTGACAAAACAATTTTATTATCAACAATTAGAGTATGTTGATGAATATAGGGGTTAAAATATGATTTTTCGGTTTGGATTTTATTGTGAAAATCTAGGGTCCGATATAAATCACTTACAATTTCTATATTTTTGATTTTGCTTTCTTTTATAATTCTAGCTAATTTTTTAAAGACAGAATCATTAGACCAAATATAATAATCATCAGTAATAATTCTGACCTTAACGCCTTCTTGGGCCTTAGTTAAAATTTTCTTAATAATATCATCATCCGTGGCTCTCCAAATTATAATATCAATATTATTTTCAGCCGAGGCAATTAAATCAATCATTCTTTGTTTAATAGAATTTTTTTGAAAACCTGGACTAAACCAAATTTCCACAAAACCATTATTATATTGAATCTTTCTATTAAATGGTTTATAGCTATTTTCTCTAATCTTTTTATAACCCCTAATCCCCTGGGATATTAAATCATTTTCCTGAACAAAGGCATTAATAACGTCTTGGTCTTCTGTCTCTAAAATAAAACTTGGATCATATTTTTCTTGCAAAGCAGTATAATTAAAAGATCCAAATAACAATTTAGCTTTGTCGGTATTTTTATCAAAAATAACAAATTTATGATGCATGTAATCTCCTCCTTTATCAATGTCGCCTCCCATATTTAAAATGTTAAATTTAAAATTTTCGCCAAAAACTCTGTCGTGTTGATTTTTTTTACTCTGGTCAAAAATTAAATTTACATCAACTCCTCTTTTTTGGGCAAGCAATAAACTATCAGCTATTTCATCCATATCAAGGGAATACAAAAATAAATCAATAGATTGCTTAGCGTTTTCTATTGATTCTATAATTAAATTTTTAAATTGTGAACCGCCAATTTCATCGTTGAAATATACTTTTCCTAAAAATTCATTTTCTAAAACTATTTCTTTTTTGGGCAAATAAAAATCATAATCAAGATATGCAAAATTTAATTTAGAAGAAAAATATAATAATGTTAAGGCAATCACCAAAAATAAAAAAAGAATAAATATAATTTTTTTCTTATGTTTTCTAATCTTCTTAATTTCCCAGATGATATTTTTGATCATAATCTAAAATATTATTATCTTTAGTAGAAAAAAATATTATAATGGTGTCTTTTAATTCTTTGTCTAAAACAGAAATGGCTTCTTTAATTCTGGTCGAATCTAAATCCAACCATAAATTATCTATAACTAAAATTGATGGCGGATTTAATAATGCATAAGCCATTTGAATTATGGCCCTATCTATCAGCGAAAAATTCAATTTATCTACCTTTTGTCCGATGGATTTATTGTAGCCAGTAATAAAGTTAAAAACTGGATATTTATTTAATACTTGGAAAATATCTTTAAAATCCAATTTTGAAACATCGAAAAAACCACGGCCCATGAGAATATTTAATACATTTTCCTCGCTTTGAAAATTCGGATGAATTAAATAAGTGCTCATGATAAAAAATTCTTGCCACTTTTTATATAAAAATCTTTTATCATTTACTTTCACAATCCATGGTTTACTAATACCCTGGGGAGCATGCCCAGAAAAAACTATCCCCAAAAAGCTCTTCCCGCTATTTTCTGGACCAAATATCAAAATGCGTTCTCCTGACTTAAAATCATACTTTAAATCTTTAATATAATCCTGATTTAAATTAAGTTTAGCTTTTTTCGCCTTAAAACTGATATTTAAAATCTTTTGTTTTAAATTTGAAACTCTTTTTAATGAAAAAATTTCTTTGGGGATGCACAATATCATTCCTAATTTTAAAGGAAAGCTAAACAGACCAATTCTTAAACTTAAATAAACAAGCCTAATAATTAAACCGAAAAAAATACCATAAACTAAATATTGCATAGAGCTTTCAACTTTTAAAAACGGGTGGTAAATTTCGACAAGATAAATCGCCGCTCCCAAAAAAACTACTATGGCAAATATAATCTTATTCCCATATTTTATCCACAGCTCTCTCTGAATACGAAAATATGAATCAATGTCCACCATTTCATCAAGATAATTTAATGATTTTTTTTCTCTCTTGTTTAGCTTTGTTAGATTAAATTCATTTAAAGTATCACTAATGAAAACTAAAATTTTGGAATATAATGTTTGATCTTGACTAACATAATATTTAGCAATAATATATCCTAAAAAAAATACTAATAAATTGACTGGCAACATAATAAGTAGAATAAAAAGCAGAGTGGTGCTGATAAAAAAACTGCTTAATAATAATCCTACCATTAAAAATAACCCTTGAAATGCCGGGAAAAAAGAATTTGTAATTCCCATTTGTAAAAGAGAAAAATGATAAGAAATTTTAGTTATGATTTTGCTTTTATCTTTATTTTTTAAAGAAAAAATACTTTTATTAAGATAAAAAGAAAACCATTTTCTGCGCAAATAATTCAAAAAATATATTGTTAGGGTCTTCTCATATTTAATACTTAAAAATGAGAACAATAAATAAAAACCCAGAATAAACAAAAGAAAAAATAAAGAGAAAAATAATTTATTAATTTCTAAAAAGAAAGAGTATTTTTTTATATAAAAGTTGGTAATTAATGGTATAAAAACCTGTAAAAAAACTGCCGTAGCGCTAAAAATTATAGCCAACTTAAAAAGTTTTTTATTTTTTCTCAAAAAAATTCTAATATGCTCTTTCTGGCCATCTTCTAATTTAAGTGGACTGGCAGATTGTTTAATTATATTTCTTTTTTGATAAAGATAATTCTTTAATGGTTTTTTGTCCATTATGAAATTGTAAATAATAATTATATAATGATGGAATTTTTACTTTTATCAATTTTCTCATTAAACGTTCGTTTCGTTTTGAATATTTTTTAAAAAAGTATTTGGTTAAAATATGAAAAAAATTTTCTGAAATTTTTTTAATCTGCTTTTTGTCATTAGATTGCTTATAAGAAGAAATAAATACAACGAATTGATTATGTATAGAATCTAAATCTTTATACAATATATCAACAAGTCGCTTATTTTTTTTCTCATTAGAAACTGGATAATATTTTAATTTATTTTTCCAATTAAGCATAGCTTTATTAACAGAAGATTGGCCAATTTTTATTTTTTTGTTCGAAAAATTATACCCTAAAAAATTAAATTCCTCGCTGCTTTTTATAAGCATTGTTTTTTCTTTTTTTATTTTCAGCCCCAATTTAAATGTTTCTTCTAATATATATTTTCTCAAAGACTTAATCTTCTCTTTATCTTTATCAAATAAAATTAAATCGTCGCCAACGCGCCTATATAAAGAAACTTTCTTACCAACATATTTATCAATATCATTTAAATAAATATTTGCAAATAAAGCAATTATTGGAACTCCTTGAACAACTCCCTTATTCCAATGCTTAACTTTTCCATCTGATATAATAGGATTATCTATAAACAAATCTAAAAGCTTCATAACATCTTCGGAGAGCCCCGCTACTGACAATTTTTTTCTTAAAATTTCTTTATCTATATTTTCTGTATAATTAGAAATGTCAAAATAAAAAATATAATCTTTTCCAAAATATTTTTTATACCTCTTAACTATGGTTTTGGCTACATAATAACTTGGATGAGAAGAGCGATAGGAAAATAAAAAATCTGAATATAAATTTTCAAAAAATGGTTCTACTATTCTATGTACTGCCTGCGCTTTGATCCTGTCTTTAACGGTATAAATATAAATTTTCCTTTCTCCTTTATTTTTTTTAGGAATAATAAATTCCAATGCTGGGCTTAGTGGGGATAAATTTATCATCTCTTTTTTAATTATCTGAAGTGTTTTTGCAGAATTAATATCAAAATCATTAAGAGATAAACCATCAACGCCTGTATAGCGATTACTTTTCCCTAATTCATCAAACTTAGTTATTAAATCAAAATAAGCTCCTTCAATATTTTTTTTATCTAATATCTTTTTTAACATTTAATCTAAAATTAGTTCTAATAAAAAAACTCTCTTTGGGCAATACAGTTTTCCAAACGGATAACTGTAAATGAGAACTTGTTTTCCAACATTTCGGAAAATAAGTTCAATTTTATCTCATTTATTAATACTGTTATCAGACAGTTTTATGTCATTAATAAATCGAATAAATATTGATAACTTTCTTAAATAAGAAAGATTTAATTGCCAAAGAGAATTTTAATATATCTTTATTATAGAATATTTTTAATATATAAGCAAAAAAATTATATAAAAAATCTCATTTTTTTGCTAATTTAACAACATTTTCCAAAAGCTTTACCACAGTAATCGGCCCTACTCCGCCTGGGACAGGTGTAATTAATTTTGCTTTCTCGTTAAATTTCTTAAAATCTATATCTCCGCAAATTTTATTCTTTTCAGCGGTACAACCGGCATCAATAATAATAACTCCTTTTTTTACCATATCTGGAGAGATTAAATCCTTTTGTCCGGTAGCTAAAATAATGACATCCGCTTGAGAGGTAAATTTGCTTAAATCTTGAGTGGAGCGATCACAGCTTTTTAAATTTATTCCTTGGCTTAAAAGTATTTTTGCTAAGGGCTGACCAACTAAACGACCAAGTCCGATTAAAACTATTTTTTGGATTTTTAAATCTACCTGGTACCTTTTAAAAATTTCTAAAATAGCTCCCGGAGTCGGCGGAATTAAATTATTATTTTTCTGGCTAAGCTTCTCTAAATTTACACTATTCAAACAATCTACGTCTATTTCTGGATTTATACTATTTAAAACTCTATCTGTATTAATATGTTTGGGCAATGGCAATTGTACTATTAGACCGGTCAATTTTTCTCTTTGAGGAATTTCCTTCACGGCCTTAATTAATTTTTCTTCACTAATATCTGCAGGAAATTCTTGCAAAGTAAATTGTAAACCTATTTTTTGACAGGCCTCTTTCTTTTTTTCTACATAAGCAACTGAAATTCGGTCATTACCAACTAAAAAAACACCTAAATGAGGATTGATTCCTGTATTTTTTAATTCTTGCACTTTTAAAGATAAATTTTCTAAAATATCTTCAGCTATTTTGTATCCGTCTATAATTCGCATAATCTTTTCTTTAATTAAGCTGAATTATAACATAAAGGTTTAATTTTAAAAACAAAAATATTTGCTTTTTTCCTAAAAAAGATATAAAAGTAAAGCAATAAAACAAACCAGGAGGTTAAATGAACGCATTTTTTATATTAATTGCGGTTGATATTATTGTTTTCATTTTTGGATACTTTCTGTTTAGAAAAACATTCTTCCTAGAAAAAAATCTGCTATCCAAAATAAAAACAATCTGGATAATTATTATGATTATATTGTTTTTAATGGCTTGGCATACTGAATCCGGAAAAATAATTTGGGAAGACATGAAAAAACATAATTGTTTAAAAAGAAAATAAGCTTTGTTAAAATTAAATACAAAGCTTTTTTTATTTTCACTATTACGATTATTTTTCTTTGCCACCCCTTTTTAAAAAAGTGGTGGCTCCGCGCAGGCGGGTACGAAATTGCTTTTTCTTTTTGAAAAAAATACCGGATAAAAATTGATAATTGATTTTTTAATCTTTTCTATAGCTTTACTTAAATTTTTATATATTTCTGAATTACTAAAGCGTAAAAATTTAATACCAAATAATTCTATATATTTCTGTCTATTTTAATTCACCTCCCCTCCCTCCCCTCCTTTACCCCGTACAAAAGCTTCGCTTTATACGGGGCGAGGTAAGGAGGGGAAGTAAAGGGGTGGTGGATTTATTAGTATAGGATGTGGTCTTTAGGATGTGGTGTTATAGTTAGTGAAACGTCTTAACCCCTCCTGCCTTCTCCGCCAGTTGGCGGATTCGGCAAGGCGGGCTGTATCTCCCCTTGGAAATTAACACCTCCTGCCTTCGTCCACCAACTTTTCTAAAAAAGTCATGGGCTGTGTTGCTAGAATTTTTTACTTATTATTATGCTATAATTTAAATATGAATCCCGTTGATAATTATATTAAATATTGCGGAAAAATTATTTAAAACTTTATAACTATCAACTTAACAAAAAATATAAATAATAAATATCTTGTGGGATGAAATTTATACTTACAATTCTAATATTCTTTCTACTAACTCCTCTTTTAACTTCAGCTCAAGAAGATTATCAAGGCGAATTGGTTAGCGCTGACGATTCTTCAGCAGTTTATTATATTTCTAAAGATAGTCAAAAATATTCTTTTCTTAATGAAAAAATATATATTTCTTGGTTTGATAATTTTAAATATGTAAAAAATGTCAGTACTGAAAAAATAAATGAATATGAATATGGCGGAGCAATAAAGCTGCGCCCCCAGATTTATGAAAACTTAGATTATATTCTGCCTGAAAAAACTTTAGTCAAACAAATAAATAGTCCTGGTTATTTTTATATTGAAAATGGCCAAAAAAGGGTATTTACCACTATAGAAATTTTTGAGAATAATGGTTTTAAGATAGAAAATGCTATTACTGCTGATATTTCAGAATACCCCTGGGGTCAAACTATAAATAGTGTTGAAAATATTTTACTAAATTCCTCACAATTTATTGAACCAATAACTAAAGCTCATGATTTTGATCAAGACGGACTTTCTGATTATGATGAAAAATATATTTATTACAGCAATTTAAATAATCCAGATACTGATAATGACGGAATTATTGATGGCGAAGAAATTAAAAACAATAACTCTCCCAATCATGCTCATAAAAAACTGATAGCAGTAGATTCTGACCAAGATTATTTAAATGATGCTTGGGAAATAATTATTGGCACTGATTTAATGAATCCTGATTCTGACGGTGACTTATATTTAGATGGCACTGAAGTGGCGGCTAGTTATAACCCTCTGGATGCTAATTCTGGAACAAAATCTGAAAAACTTATTAAAGTCAATTTAGCTAAGCAACATTTAGAATATTATTTCGATGATAAACTAATGGATAGTTTTCCTATATCAAGCGGGATTCAGGAAATGGATACTCCTAAAGGCGAATTTGAAATTCTTGGAAAAGAAGATGTGAAAAGATATGGCGGACCTGGATATGATTTTGATTATCCAGATACTAAGTGGAATCTGCATTTTTATACTGGCCAATATCGTTTTTATATTCATGGCGCTTATTGGCATAACAATTTTGGCCATAAAATGAGCCACGGCTGTGTTAATGTTTCTTATGACAACATGGAACCTTTATATTGGTTTGCAAATATTGGTACTAAGGTTGTAATAGAATAAAATTAAATGAAAATTATTCGATCCAAAAGAAAAACTCTAGCATTAGAAATAGCTGCTGATGCTGGTTTAATTATCCGGGCGCCAAAATTAATGCCGGTTTTTTTGATCAAAAAATTTGTTAAAAAAAAAGAAAATTGGATTTCTAAAAAACAAAAACTAATTGAAGTCCGAAACTCAGAAATTAAAACTTTTGGACCTAAGAAACAAATTTCTAAAACTCAGGCCCGCCAAATCATAGCACCTCGTGTTCAATATTATGCTTCTATTTTAAAATTTAAATATCAAAATATTAAAATTACCTCTGCTCAAAAACGCTGGGGCTCTTGCAGTGTTCAAAACAATCTTAATTTTCCACAAAGATTAGCATTGGCTCCTCAAGAAATTATTGACTATGTGGTAGTGCATGAACTTTGTCATATTAAACACAAAAACCATTCTAAAAACTTTTGGAGCGAAGTTGAAAAACTTATGCCAAATTATAAAAAACATAGGAAATGGCTTAAAAATAAAGGATATTTAATAAGTTAACACATGTTAACTTATTTTTACTATTGACTTTTGGGTTAACATATGTTAACCTTTAAATATAATAAAAAATCAAAATAATATGAAACCCGTAAGATAATTACGGGGACAACAATTAAAAATTCATTTTTATCTAATAAATAAATATTTAATACTATTATGAGTAAAAATAAAGCATCTAACGGGTTGAAAAATAAAGAATTTTTATCAACAATGGAATTAGCCAAAATCTTAAAAATAAGCAGGGTTGCTATTTTTAATAAAATAAAAAAGGGCCAAATAAAAGCTCAAAAAATTGGTCGTAATTTTATAATTCACAAAAAAGAAGTCGACCGCTTGCAAAATCTAGACAGCGCTGAGATAGACAATAAAACCAAACAAATTATTAAGAAAGCCGTTAATAAAACAATTGAAGATTATGGAACGGCCTTAAGAATGCTGGGAAAAGAATAATATGCAAAATTTGTCTTTAAAAGAAATTGAATTTGTGGCTTTTCAATTAGCTCAAAAATTTATGACCTGGAATGAACCAATTCCTGATTTTTCATCTAGATTTAAAGGAGTTTTAGAATCCTGTATTAAAACTCCTTTTCAAAAATTTTCTGGTAAATCTTTATACCCGGGATTAATTAGTAAATCCTCTACCCTATTTTATTTAATGATTAAAAATCATCCTTTTCAAAACGGTAATAAAAGAATAGCCACGACTACTTTAATGTATTTTTTATACAAAAATAAAAAATGGCTTAAAGTCAATAATAAAGAATTATATGAATTTACTGTTTGGGTGGCTAGCAGCCCCTCTAAGCCCAAAATACATACTATTCACGCCATTGAACAATTCATTAAAAATCATATAGTAAATATATAAAAACGTTTTTTAAAGTCAATTACCATATATTCTCCCTTTACCCTTTCGACTTCGCCAAGTTTAACTTGGCTTCGCTCAGGACAGGCAAGGGGAGATTAAGCATGCCTGCCGTAGCCTTCTTGACTCCCCGTAGTCTTGACGTAGGGAGTGGCGAAGGCAGGAGGGGTTAAGATATTTTACTAACTAACATCACATCCTATACTAATAAATCCACCACCCCTTTCCATCCTCCGACCTGTCCCCTGAAGCTTTCCTGACCTCCGAAGCTTCAGCGAAGGAGGTAGCGAAAGGGGGAGTAGAAGTACTACTTCTACGGAGGACGGGCACTTCCCCTCCTCAGTTGAGGAGGGGAGACAGGGGAGGTGTTGTTCAAGCTTATTACAAAAAAATAAATAATTAAATTTATAATTCTTTTATTTAGAATAATGAATCCTGACCTTTTAGATATTTAGTAGCATTATTGATGACTTTTTTTACAAAATCAAGATAATCATTTACTTCTTTTTTAGCAATAATAATACCTCCTTCGTATAAATCAAAATTTCTTTTTTTTCTCATCTTATCTCCAATTATCTCTATATTTTCATCTTCTAAAATTTCTGATAATTTTTCTAAAATTTTGATATGATGTCCTTTTCTACTTTTTACCCTATGCTTATAAAAAGCGATTAAAGAAATACCTATTTTTATTAAAGCTGAATAAGAAAAATTAAAAATAACTTCTGGCTCTTCATTTGTTGAAGCAATTTTTAAATCCCTCTTAGCACCATTAAGATATTTTAAAATTGTTCTTTGGTCAAAATCTTTTTTTTGAAAAGATTTTGTATTAAAACTTACTTTCAACCCGTTAGATATTTTATTATTTAATGACATAACAATTTATATAATAATTTATTAAATAAAAATTCTCATTTCTGTTCTCATAATTCATCTTACAGATTTCATCCCGTTAGATAAATTTATCTTACGGGATTCATCCCATTAGATAGCGAACTCTGTGAGCTCCATCTAACGGGATTCATAGAATTTTTATATATTTTTTAGAAAATACATCCCCTAAAAATGGATCTTTGTTTTCTTTTCTTTTTTGAAACTCTTCTTTTGTAAATTCTACGGAATTAATCTCTCTATTTATTAATTTCTGTATTTTTAAAATAGCTTTTTGAAATTTAATAATATCAAAATTTCCAATAACTAAAATATCAATATCGCTTTCTGAAGATAATTTTTGATTTACATAAGAGCCGAAGACATAAACAGATTCAATTCCCTTTATTTTTCCAAACTCATCTTTTAAATTTTTCTCAAAACCGTTCTCTTTTAAAATAATCTTTTTATACTCTTTTAATAAAGGATGTTTTTTATTTAAAGAAAAATATCTCTCCTTGCCCTGAAATTCGTCAAACAAAATTCCCAATTCTTTTAACTCTATTAATTTTTTATAAACATTAGATGGATCTTCTTTAATAATTTTTGCTATTTCATTAATATAAAAATTCTCTTCTTCATTTAGAAAAAAAAGGTTTAAAATTTTGTTTGCTACTTTTGAACGCAATGAAAACATATATATATAATTATGGTTAACTCTTACCATAATTATAGTAAACTCATACAATAAAGCAAATATTTTATTTAATATAAATCTCACTTTCAATATAATCAAAAAATCCTGAAACTGTTCTTTCTAATCTCTTAATCTGATTTTCTGGTAAATAATTTTTTGCGATAAGTACGTCTGATTTTAGAATCCTTTTCTTAGGTGAACTTTTCCACGTGGTTAAACCCATGAATGGCTTATTCTGATCTGCTTTGGAATAAATAATTTCTGCCGCGGTTTTTCCAGTAATTGCAAAATGAAATTTGTTCTGCACCATAGCATAAAAATTTTTGGTAATTTCTGAATTTGAATCATAATCAATACTGCACTCCGCAAAAATATCCGTTATCTGTTGATAAATTCTCCTTTCGCTAGCCCTAATAGAACGAACACGCTCTAATAATTCTTTGAAATAATCTTGACTAAAAAACCTTTTGCCTTGTTTTAGCCTTTCATCATCTAAAACAAACCCTTTAATAATAAATTCTTTTAATATCTTGGTAGCCCAAATACGAAAATGTGTTGCTTGAATACTATTAACCCGATAACCAACTGCAATAATAGCATCTAAATTATAATATTTCATTTGATATTTTTTGTTATCAGGAGCAGTTGTCAAGAATTCCTTGATAACTGAATTTTCGTCTAATTCGTTTTTTTTTAAAAATATTTTTTAAATGCACTAAATAGCTTTCAGCTTTCAGCTTTCAGCTCTCAGCTCTCAGCTTATGGTTTGAGATCATTAGGCACAAATCTTATATTGCTCTTATCGCCTAACGCCTAATGCCTAATTTATTTCTTATTAACTAACGCCTAACGACTATCGACTAATGACTAATTTATTATATCACAAAAAATTAACTAACAATATTTGTCTTTTTTTATTACATTAAAAAATGCTAAGATATACTTATGGATCCCGTTAGATAAATAATTAATACGAAATTATAAACTAATGGGAACATATTATAAAAATTTAATAAAAATATTTAAAATAAACTATTATCTAACGGGATGGACATAAAAAACAAAAAACTATTTTTTATCTCTTTAATTACCCTGGGCCTGACATCTATTATCAGCCAGCTAATAATAATTCGAGAGCTAATAGTCAGTTTTTACGGTAATGAAATATTTATTGGATTAGCTTTGGCCAGCTGGTTATTATGGGTTGCTATAGGCGCAATCATAGGAAACAAGATTAAAAAACATACTCATCTATATCTTTGGACTATTTGGCTAGCGCCGCTATTTTTATTTTTAGAAATTTTAATTATCTGCTTGGCAAGACAGCTTATATCTACTGTCGGCCAATCCCCCGACTTATTATCAAGCTTAATATATACAATGCTTGCTCTAGCTCCATTGTGTTTAATCTTGGGTTTGCAATTTACTATTGGTGCTAAATTTTGGCTTAGCCACGCACCGCTTTCATTACAAAAATGGTGCGGGATAAACAAAATAAAAGAAAAGGCAGTTAGTCATTTAGTCAATAAGGCCTATTTGTTTGAAAATATTGGTTTTATTATCGGCGGAGTTTTATTCAGTATTTTTCTAATAAAAATTAACGCCATATCAATAACTTTTTTCATTGCTTTTATAAATTCTATAATTCTTTTACTCCTTTTAAAATTGTCTAAACTTAATTGGCAAAAATATTTAATTAGCATCCAAATATTATTGATTATAGTTCTGATATTCTCTCCAATCTCACACTCATTAAATTCAAAAATAAATAATTGGCGATGGCCAAAACAAAACTTAATATTATCTAAAAATAGCTTATATCATAACTTAGCCATTACTAAAGACAAGGAACAATATAATTTTTATATTAATGGATTAATGACCGCCAATAGTTCTAATAATTTATCTGATGAAATACTAATTCATTTTCCTTTATTATTTTCTAAAAATCCTCAAAAAATTCTATTGATTGGCAATGGCCTGCAAAATGCCATCAATGAAATTTTAAAACATCCCATTGAATCAGTTTATTATTTAGAATTAGACCCAGAGTTAATTGATTTAGCAAGGCCATTTATAAATAAACAAACTCAAGATTCATGGGAAGATAAGCGAGTTAAAATAACAAATGAAGATGCTGTCCATTTTTTAAAAAATAATAATCTAGAATTTGACATAATAATTTCCAATCTAGGAAATCCTTCTACAATTGCCTTAAATCGCTTTTATACCAAAGAATTTTTTGAAACCGCTAAAAACCATTTATCAAAACAAGGAATTTTTGCCACTTGGCTTGACTCATCTCCAAATTATATTAATGAAGCTAATAATAAATTAATTTCATCGGTTTATCAAACCCTGCAAAATGTTTTTAATAAAGTTTTAATCCTGCCTGAAGAAAAAATTTATTACATAGCCAGTCAAGCTAATATTGATTATAATCCCCAACCATTAATTAATAATTATCAAAACAGAAATCTTAATAATAAATTAGTTGTCCCAAAATACATTGATTATCGTCTGACCAATGACAGAATTCAGACAACTTTGGCCAACATTAATAACAATACAGATTTAATTAATAAAAATTTAAAACCAAATACATATTTATTTCAAAACCTATTTTGGATAAATCATTTTCATCCTAATTTGACTAAATTATTGTCAAAATTAACTAAACTAAATCTATTACATTGGCTAATTATTTTACTCTCCATATTAATTATTATCACCGCCATATTAAAAAAGAGAAAAATAAATCCATTGCCGTTTACTGCCACAATTCCTGATTTCACTCTTTTTACAATAGAAATTATTTTAATACTGTTATTCCAAACATTTTATGGATATGTTTATTCGCAAATAGCAATTATTATAACTTTGCTTCTCAGCGGAATGGTGATTGGAAATTATCTAGGAATAAAATTAATCAGTAAGTATAAAATTACTATTAATAAATTAAAATATATTTATTTACTAATTGCGCTTTATTGTTTATCTTTGCCGTTTATATTTAATCTTTTGTCAAATGTTAATCAAGCAATCGGAATTTTTATAATATTCCCTTTCATAAGCTTAATTATTGGCACATTAAATGGCTTAGAATTTCCCATTACTAATTATCTATACTTACAAAAAAAAGAAACTAACAAGATTAGTTCTATTTATAGTGCTGACCAAATCGGCTCTGCTTTAGGGGCTTTACTGGCCAGTATAATATTTTTGCCGATTATTGGATTGATCAATACGGTAATATTATTAGCGGTATTAAATTTGTTTATAATATTTGTTTTGCAAGTATTTAAAACTCAAAAATTATAACAAATACTACTCCCAAATACCTGGCACTCTGGTTCCATCCTCACATTTACCTTGATCTAAATTATTTTCTATAACAATAAATCCCTGTCTTTGGATAGCAATACTTCCATCATCACAATAAGTTGTTTCTCCTTCTGGCCAATACATATTGCCCGTATAAACATATTTTAAACCCAGACTCAAAGCTATTTCTCTGGCTTTTTTTAGTGTAGAAATTGGTGTTGCTGGTATATTTTTCAATTTGTAATCTGGATGAAATCTAGAAAAATGCAAAATAGTATCTTGACCCAAATTATCAACCAACCATTGAACGGCCTGATTAATCTCATCTTCTGAATCATTTAAGCTAGGAATTATCAAATAAGTAATTTCTAATAACTTTTTTTGTTCTTTGATTATTTTTAAAGTGTTTAGAACTGGCTCTAATTTTCCACCCGTAACTTTCTGATAAAACTCCTCTGAAAAACCTTTTAAATCAACATTAAAGGCATCCATATATTGACATAATTTTTTTAATGGCTCTTCATTAATATATCCATTAGTTACCATAATATTATACAAGCCATTTTCATGAGCTAATTTAGCTGTATCATACATATACTCATAAAAAATAGTTGGTTCAGAATACGTATAAGCGATTGCCTGCGACTCACTTTTGAGTGCAGCCTCTACTATTTGCTCTGGAGTTTTTTTGTTTAAAGGAAAATCTTCAACTCTGGCTTGAGAAATTTGCCAATTTTGACAATTCAAGCATGAAAAATTACATCCCGCTGTAGCAATAGAATAAACATCCACGCTAGGTAACATATGAAATATGGGTTTTTTTTCGATTGGATCAACATGTTCAGAAACTGGCAGGCCATAATTAAGGGCATATAGCTTCCCGTCTCTATTTTCTCTAACTTCACACAAACCTCTTTCCCCTGGCTTAATCAAACAATTATTAGGACATAAATTGCATTTGACTAAGCCATTGCTTAAAGTTTCATAAAAATCCGCTTCTCTTAAATCCTCTGTTTTGAATAAACCAATTTGTTCAATATTAAAATCCGGCTTTTTATTTTTCAATAAAACAAAAGGTAAAAATAGCAGTGCTGTTAAAATAATAGCTCCAAATATAACAATTAATTTTTTATAAATTTTATTCATCCCGTTAGATAATTATTTGTGATACTGTTTTTATTTTTACTTTTGTTTTAATATTTTTCCTAATTAGAAAATAGAACTAATAGTTATCTAACGGGATTCATAAATTAAAAACTATAGAATTGTTAAATTGTTAAACGGTTCAATTGTTCTTAATAATTTAGCAATTCAGCAATTTAGCCATTTATATTATTTTAAAACCGTCCAATAGCAAAATACAAAAATATTAACCCAACTAAAATTGCGCTTATTCTTGCTATTTTAACAAAAATTTTCTTCTTCGTTAATAATCCCAGGAAAGTTACTGGAGCCAAATAAATTGTTGTCCCGATAAAAAAACCCAAAAAGAAAAACAATCCATTAATTACACCGCCTATTTGAGCAACATAAAAAATAGCAATTAAAAATGGCGGACATATATTTATTCCTGTTAAAAATCCAAATAAAAACGGCGGCTGAATTTTTTTATATATAGAACAAATCTTGGATTTTGGAATACTCAATCCCAAAGCATAACCAATTAACAAAAGAGATAATAAAGCCAAGATTAAACTAGCAAATAACTGAAAATAATAACTACTCACAAATCTGCTGAAATAACCAATTGCTATACCAAATAAAATATACGCTATTAATCTACCGATGCTGAATTTCAAATAAACCATCCAAATCTGCTTAAAACTTCTCTTTTCAGCAGAAAGTACTGAAAAATAAATTGGCACACACCAACTCAAACAAAAAACACCAGCCGATAATCCAGTTAAAAAACCTTTGATTAATACCATATTAAGGATTGATAAATCTTTTAATCTTGCTTATAAAATATTTCCAATGCAAAATAATATGCACTAGGCACATTTCTGCCATAATAATGGAAAATATTATATGTGCTTTGCTAAAATTGTAATTAGCAAATGAGCCTAATGTAATTTTTAATAACGAAGCAAATCCGGTTAGGGCTGATAATAAAAAAAATAAAAGTAAAATAATATTATGAAAATAGATAAGATTGTGCTTTTTAAACATCTGCCAAAATTTTCCATTCTCATATCTACTTCTATATTCTAAATAAAAGAAAATAATATAAAACAGAATTAAAATTATAGTAATGGGCCAAAAAAAATAATTAGGTCTTGTGATTTCAATATCACCATCGCTCAATTGGCCTAATTTTAATTGAGAATGGTCGCAAATATTGTCATTATTAGTATCAATATACCTAGCACATGAACCAGGATAAGGATCATTTACTAAACCAAACGGACAATCATCCCAAGCGAAAACAAGGCTTGGCAAAAAAGCCATAATTATTGCTATTACTAAAATGATTACAATATTTTTCACACTATTTGCTTAATTGATAATTTTCACTTATGGCTTAAGGATTATTCCTTAGAGCCAACTTCTATAACCCGTACTATAAATTAATTATCTCATCTTAAACTTTACAAATCAATATTTAACTTAAACCTATAAAACTTATCTTTCCACTCTTCAGCATAATCAACTCCTACTCTTTTTAATCTAAGCATCTGCGATGACTTAATCTTAACTCCCCTATCCTCGATCCATAAATTGCTTTTTTTATTCGCTTGTAATCCATTAAATTTTTTATCTAGCCTTAAATGCTTTGTTAATTTTCCAGGACCGTTAAATTCACCTGCGCTTCTAATTAAAATAGCAGCTGGATAATTTTTTGGCCCTGTCGTAATATTTAGCATCCAATACATTCCATAAATGAAATATAAATACCAATACCCAGTTTTATCAAACATAATCTTATTTCTATTAGTCCTGCTCCTACTGGCATGGGATGCTTTGTCATTTGGTCCGTCATAGGCCTCAACTTCATTTATCATTAAAGCCATTTCCCAATTATTATCTTTCTTAACTAAAAATTTACCAAGTAACTCTTTGGCAACTTTTAATGTATTTCTATTAAAAAATTCCTGATTTAATGCTTTATTTAACCCGTTAGATATTTTATTTTGATACATGGCCTTATAATATAAATATGATTAAATTAACTTTAACCTACTTTCATAAATTATAAAAATATCTTACGGGTTCCATAATTCATTATACATAATGCATCTAATCCTTAACCCCTGACCTTTGTCTTTTATTGGAAATTACCTGCCTAAATATCTTCCTTACATCCCAGTATGTGAACCGGTCGGCAGGGATATTAGATATTGTAACTTCATTAGAAATTAGATATTGGAAATTAGAAACTAGAAGTTTTTACACCTTCTTTCTTTAATAATCGAATCTTTTCCTCTGTTCTTCTATTATATCCGCCTATTTTCCCGTCAGAACGAATTACTCGGTGACAAGGAATATTTGGGTCATAATTTTTACTCAAGACTAAACCAACAGCCCGATATGCTTTCGGACTGTTGACTCTGATAGCAATTTGTTTATAAGTTAATACTTTCCCACGGGGAATTTTTTTAACAATAAAATAAACTTTTTCTTTAAAGGTCTTCATTGCTTAAAAAAACAAATTATCTACTCACTCTTCTGACTGGAGCCCTTCCCGTTGTCTTGCCTTTAATCAAAAACTTTTTCATATTTGATGATAAATCAAAAAAATCATCGGCCTGCTCCATTAATTTAGAAGAAGTGGTCTTTTGAAATGCGATAATTTCAACCAATACTCCATGATACTGTAAATATTCAACTAAAGGTAAAAAATCTCCATCACCGGTTACTAAAATAACTACATCTAATTGCTTGGACATTTTAATCGCATCCACAGAAATACCGACATCCCAATCAGCCTTTTTGTGTCCTCCCGCAAAAATTTGAAGTTGTTTAGATTCGGTTCTAAAACCTTGTTCCTGAAGAGCTTTAAAAAAGTTTTTTTCGTCTGGTAAACCAGCTTCTACCACATAAGCATTGGCTCGAATTAATTTTCGTCCGGCGACAGCGGCTTCCAAAATATTTCCAAAATTTACAAAAGAATTATACAGATTTTTAGCTGAATAATACATATTTTGGACATCAACGAAGACGCCCACTCTTTGATCTTTGTGTTTATGCATGTAGTTAGTGTTAAGTATTAAGTATAAAGGTTAAGACGCTTTTACTTTTTACCCTGTTAAACCTGTTAAATTATCGCTAAATTGCGATATTATTTAACGGGTTGAAATAAAATTTAATTTACCTTGTTAAATAAGATTTAATTTATTACTCGTTTGAAGATTTAATAAATTAAATCTTAATTTTAAATTTGTTAGATACCCTATAAAATTTCTTCTCTCCTCTATACGTAAAGCATAATTATGATACATATAAATTAGATTTAAAATTATTTAACAGGGTGAATTATTTTTAAAATAATAACTGGCTAAAAAAGTGCTAATTGGCATTGATAAAACAATTCCAATTGCTCCAATTAAACCTCTAAAAATTTCAGTAGCTATTAAATGATTATTTAAAATATTTGTAAAATTCATTCCTCCTATAGAGAATAATAGCAAAATACTTAAAGCAGAGCCAGCATAAGCCAAAAATAAAGTATTAGCCATTGAACTAACATGCGACACTCCTACTCGGTAGGCCCGTTTAAGAATTTCTTTATTACTCAAATTAAAATTAGCGTTTTTAATTTCTAAAACCGTTGAGACCTGGCTAACCACCATATCATTTAAAACTCCCAAGCTGCCAATAATTACTCCAGCAAAAAGCAAACCCTTAAAATTAATGGTTTTGTCGATTAAATTTATTAAATAAATACTATCTTCTGAAACTCCATTTAGTTTCATTAAATTACTAAAAATAATTGCCAATACACCCGTAATAAACAAACTAATTAAGATACTCAGAAGCGAGATATGGCTTTTTTTATTTATGCCCTCAGTAATATAAATAATGAAAAATAAAATTAAAAATCCTCCGCCAATACTTATTAAAATAGGATTATGCCCATTTAAAATTGCCGGCAAAATTAATTTTAAAATAATAATAAAAGTAATTATTAAAGCTATAATAGCTCGCAAACCTTTCCATCGACCAATAACAACCATGCACAGTAAAAAAATAAAGGCCAAAAGATAGATATTGGTATTTCTCACATAATCAATAATATAAAAAATGTCTTGATTTTCTAAATCTAAATTATGAGAAACTAAAACCTTGTCGCCTGCTTTATATTCCGGCACCAGGCCCACTTGAAAATCATCTATGCCATAAAAATATATATCTTTGTTTTTAAAACTGCCCGAAAGGCCTTTTAACTTTAAATTCTGTTGTTTTATCAATTGGCCGTTGTCTTCAATTTTTTTTTCTTCTAAAATTTCAACTACTTTGGCTCGAAAAACTTCATCCAGTTCAAGCTGCTGATTATTACCTTTCTGCTCTTCTACAAAATTAACAGTAGAAGTGGGTTCTACATTTTTGTATGGATTGACTTCTTGAGCACTAACTAAAAATGGTATTAAAAAAATAATACCAGCAACTAAAAAATATTTTCTAAAAAAATTAAACATTAAATTAAAGTTAATAACTCCGGTTTAAATAACATTAATAAGCCCATAATTAAAAGTACTAGCCCGCTAATTAATTTTATTATTTTTAAATATTTATCAGAGGCCTTGGTAACTTTTAAAGTAATCACTGCTATTAAAAAAATCAAAAAATCATCTATCATATAGAATACAACATAGACCAAAAGATAACTATAATATTGCACAGTAGGCAAATTATAAGAAGTTAAAATTTTGGTATAAGCCAAGGGAAAGCCAAAAGAACAAGCCAATTCCACTAAATTAACGCCTATAGCTACAATAATTACTCCCAATAAAGTCAAACCTAAAGACATTTCTGCTTGAGATAATTGCGACATTTTAACAAAAAGCTTTTTTTGCAATTTGTTAAAAAAACTCTGTTTGCCTTCCTCAACATTACACACCTTACAAACAATGCCGGTATAATAGTCCTTTAAAATTGCTAAGGCGAAAAAGATGATTATTAAAGCTACTATAATCTGCGCATATTGCTGATAACCAATAAACATAAATAAATTTAACCAAGCAGATATAAAAAGAAAATAAACTAGACCAGAAACTAAAATAAATACTCCACCAATTAAAACTATTCTTTTTCTAACTCCGGTAGCAACTAAAACTGTTAACAAAAATCCTAAAGCCACCATGGCACAAGCATTAAAACCATCTAAAGCCCCAACCACTATACTTAAAACTAGAGGCGAAAAACCACTAATATCAATATTTCCAATAATTGGAATTTTAAACTCTCTTTCTGATTCAATTCTTTCTGGATTATCACTGGTTTGATTTTGTTGACAGGCCTCTTGTTCTTTTTCACGACATTCTTGAACTAACCCTATTACATAATTTTTTATTAACTCTCCTATTTTTTCATTGTAGCCAACTACATATTTATCAGCAATAAAAATTATTGGAACTGAACCATAGTCTTTATTGGGAACATTATATTTTATATATAATTCTTTTAAAAGCTCAATATTGTCATTTTCGGCCACATTATATTCTTTAATTATTAACTCATCTTCTAAATATTGTTCATCTAAATTATTTAAAAAATATCTAGCTTCTTTACAGTGCGGACAACTAGTACTATAAAAAACATCTATTTGAACATTTTCTTCTTCGGCGGAAACATTAAAAACCGGCCCAAAAACCGACAAAAATAAAAAAGAAACAACACTAAATATAATAATTTTTTTCATATAAATAAAATTCATAACTTATAACTTACCTGCCTTGCCGAAGCTTTCTTGACTTCCGTAGCTTTAGCGAAGGAAGTAGCGAAGGCAGGCGGCTTACTTGTCCTTATTCTCTTCAATAATTCTTAATAATTCTTCTTTACCAACTTCTTCTTCTCTTTTAATTAAAACTTTATCATTCTTGTCTAAAAAAATAGAGGCCGGTAAATTTTTGACCTTATACTTTTTTAAAAGCTCTTTATGCTCATCAGCGTCAAAATATTCTGTTTCTAATTCTGGTAATTCTTTTTCAATTTCTGCCCATCTGGTTTTCATAATGACGCAACCCGGACACCAAATTGCTCCTATTTTTAATACCCTCAACCCGTGAGATATATTTTTTTTATTAGTCATATTTTTTTAATTATTATTTATAAAACAAATAAATATCTTGCCCTCAAATTAATTCATTATATCTAACGGGTCTCATATCTTTTTTATTTATTATTTATCCCAGCACCTAATATAATATATAATTAAACTTTTATGTCTATATTTTTATTTTTGATAATAATTCTAAATTAAGGGCTTTTAAAAAAATTAATTAGGTGTCGGGATTTATTTTTTCAATAAGTTGTAAAATTCCCTGCCGGCTTCTTTCAAAATCCTGATCTTTTTTCTCTTGAATTAAAAAAAAGATACTAAAAACTATAAAACAGCAAAGAAAAACCAACATAAATAATTTTAAGGCCTTTTCTCTCTCCATTTAATTACTCTAATATTGTAAAGCTAGAAATAATTTCCATTATTTCAGAAATTCTCATATCCAAACTTTCATCCAGATTCTCCTCTGTTGTTTGAAAATAAACAAACACATTTTCCCCCTCTTCCCATAAAAAATTGAAGTTATATTCTCCGCTTTCTTGTACTTCTGCCCACTCTTCAGCATCTAAAATCAAAACACTAAATAAGGTACTATCGCTTAAACCAAAATTAATAGAATCTGCTTCTCCTATTTCTTTTAAATCAAAAATACCATTAGTAACTTGGTAATCCTGCCAAGTGCCTGGAAAAACTAAGCCAAAGCCATATTCTTCATTAGAGTAACTAAAACTTTCAATTTCTTCTTCCTCATCCTCATCTTCATCTTCCAAAGAATAATCTTTAACTATTAACTCTCCTTCTAATAAACTTAAATTTTCCATGATACTAGGAAATTCCAGCACTAATGCTTGAATATTTTCATCAACTGCTTGAGCCACCAAACTATAAACAATAACAAATTGTTCTGTTTCTCCTACATATACCAATCCACTGTTTTCTTGCTGTCTAACCTGCTCCCATTGTTCAGGGCTAATAATACTAATTCTAGCTACGGGATTTTGTTCCTCAAAGCCAAAGTCAATAAAATTAGCATTTTCTGTTATTAAATAGCCCTCCCATGTTTTTGGAAAAGTTAATGAAAAGCCCAGGGTCTGATTTGTATATTCTGGCCAAGAACCAACTTCACTTTGAACCTGAGCCTGTTGTTGATTAACGGCCTGGCCTCCATTAATTTGCAAGCTCTCGACATAATCTGTTAAATCATTAACCTTTTTTTGTAATTCGTCTATCTTTACTTGTTTCTCTCTATTAATGGCTGCCTGATTAATAATATAAGCTAGGGATATACCCAATACTACAAGTATTATAACCGTTGCGATTATAAAACCTGGTTTAGTATAAATCTTTTTTTCTTCCAACCCGTTTGATATTTGTTCTTTTATTTTTTTACTCATATAATTTATTACTTATTATTATTTATAAATTTTTATGTCTCCTGTAAAAAATCAAATATCTTACGGGTTCCATATAATTTTATTATTTTAATTATAATAACTATACATTAATAAATTTTACCAAAAATATTAATAATATGCCAATTATAAATGATATAAAATGTAAAATATTATTTTTAATATTACAACCATGTTTTACTTCTGGAATCAAATCTGAACAAGCAATATAAATAAAATTACCAGCGGCAAATGGCAAAAGAAAGGTAATGTTGATTTTACTAGACAAAAAATAAGCCGTTAATCCTCCTAAAAGTATAGTTAAAGCTGATAAAAAATTAAAAAATAAGGCCTTCTTTTTTTCCCAGCCACCATGGATTAATATTCCAAAATCTCCTAATTCTTGAGGAATTTCATGTGCGGCCGCGACTATCCAAGTAACTATGCCCACTTTAATATCTACTAAAAAAGCACCTGCAATTGCCAAGCCACCAATAAAATTATGAACTCCATCCGCTATTAAAATAAGATAAGTTACTGGATGCTTATGTTCTGAAGGAACTTGATGACAATGATGCCAATGAATAAATTGCTCTAAAAGAAAAAATATAGCAAACCCCGCCAAAACCCAAAGAAAAATACTTTCTTTTAATCCCATCTCTTTAATACTTTCCGGGATCATATGTAAAAAAGCCCCTCCTAAAAGTGCTCCGGCAGAAAAAGCCACTAATGGCAAAATAATTTTCCGCAAAGTATCTTCTTTTAAAATTAAAGTAAAAACACCCACTAGAGCTATCAAACTCATGGCCAAAGAACTTAAAATGATAATTAATAGTATACTCATATATTTTAAATTGCTAAATTGCTGAATTGCTAAATTGTTAATATTACTTTAAAACAATTCAACAATTTAACGGTTTAACAGTTCAATAATTAAACTACTCAATTTTAATAGCCTTGCCCTTAATCAAGGCCTCGCTTATTTTTTTATAAGCTGAACTCAATATTCTTTGAAAAGTGCTCTGAGAAGTATTCATTTTCTGGGCAGCTTTACTCTGGTCTAAATTTTTGATATTTTTTAAACGCAAGGCCTCGGCCTCTTCTTTGGTTAACAAAATAACTTCCAAATTTCTCATTGGAATGCCTTGGGGCTTGAAATATCTTGCCCGCGCTCTAAATCCAATTTTTCTACATAATCTTGGCCGTGGCATATTATTCTCTTTTTAAATTTATATTACATTTCGGACACTTTAAATTAGAGCAAGGAACTCCTCTCTGATGTGCAATTTTACGGCCACACTTTTCGCAAACACAATAACCGCTCGGTCCCTTGCCGGCCGCTTCCTCTGTCTTATCTTTAAATCGCCCCTTTCTTTGCCAGTGAAAAGCAGAGCCAAAATTAGGCTTATAAAACCCAGTTTCTACTTCATGACTCTTAATTTGAATAGCAACATATTGCAAACTCTCAATTTTTTTTGTAAGCTCCTCTCTTAAAAAATCCGAAATTTTAATTGCCTCCTCTATATTTAGATTACTCGGTAGATTTATCTCTAAATTGGCAGTTGCGGCAGAACCTTTTTTTTGTGTTTTTAGAGAACTAATTTCAATATTCTGTTTTTTAGCAATCAATCTTATCTCTGCTTCTATTTCTTCGCCAGCCGAAACATCAAGCAACGAACTAACTGCTTCTTTACCAATTGAAAAAGCTTCTTTAATTATATAAAGACCCATTAATAATGCCAAAACCGCATCCGCATAAATCCAATATTTAGTTAAAAATAAACCAATTAAAATTGCTAATGAAGTATAAACATCAATTCTGGAATGAGCACCATCTGAAAGCAAGCTGACTGAATTTTCTTTTTTACCATAATAAATTTTTAATCTTGACATTAGTCCATTAACTAATGCTGAAAAAATCATCACTCCAAAGGCTAAATAATTAATTGTAATAACTGCTGGCTCAAAAAAATTTTTATAAGCATTATAAATTATTCCTATGCCCGTCGTCGCAATAATTATGGTAATAATAACACCTCCCAAAACTTCAAATTTATAATGCCCATAAGGATGTTTTTTGTCAGCCGGCTTGCCAGATATTTTGATTCCAATATAACTAATAACAGATGAAAAAATATCTACAAATGAATCAATACCTCCCGCTAATATAGCGGCCGAATTAGAAAAAATACCAACGGCAATTTTTCCTCCGGCTAAAATCAGATTTGCTAATATTGAAATTAAAGCTATTTTGGCCTTCATTTTATTACTAAATTTATTTATTTTAAATAATCTTTAATTAAACCACTGGCTAATTCATATTCTATATTTCTTTCTTGCAAGGCTCCTTGCATATTATCTCCGATTTTGCCAGCTATCAATTTGTTTACATTTTTTTGTTCTAACATTTTAGCTACACTAAAACCAGCACCACCCCCGCCTTTGGCAAAAGGATTTTTTAATGATTCCAATATTTCATTTTGATCATCAATTAGTAAATAATAAGGAGCTCGAGCACCTTGATTAGATATTTCTCCCTTTAGATTTTTAGTTGTAGATGCAATAGCTATAATCATATAATTTTAAAATTAATTTTTAACAAATTTATTAATTATTATTCCATTGATGATAGAAAAAACAATCATTAGCATTACAATTAATATAACAAATTTTAAAGAAAAATAATAGATTATAATTGGAATAAAGGGCAATTTTATAGCCCGATTATAAAGAAAAATGCTAATTAATCCACTTTTAAATCCTTGCTTTTTTAAATCCGCTAAAAAAGGATACCAAGCATAAATAGGACCAGTTGATAAAATGCCCAAACCAATAGTTAAAAAATATTTTTTCCAATTTAATTTGCCTACTAAATATTTTCTAATCTTTTGGTCACTTAAAATATAATTAAAAACAAAAATTAAAACAAATGCTCCTAATATGCTAGGTAAAATTTTAACAGCTAAAACAACAAACCTATTTAAGCTAGTCAAAAAAAATGTAAAATTAAAAACTAACACAAATAAATAAATCAAAATTGCCAAACTTAAAAATTTTACCGAAGGTCTCGACATCAGGAGAGAAAAAGGATTTAAATTAGTAAATTTTTGTTGTAATGTTTTCATTAAATTTATTAATTTAACTTAAAACTAACTGAACTATTAAACCAATTAAAATAGCACTAATGAAACTTAAAATATTTCTCAATACAGCAAATTTTTTGCCTAAAATCATACTTTCCGCTGGCAACTGGACAATACCTACTGTTACCCAAGCTAATATAAAAGCTGTAATAGCCGCTAAGCTAATTCCAAGTTTTGTTAATTCTCCAGCCAATATATAAGAGGTAATTGGATTACCCGCAGCCAAACTACCAATCGTAGCTCCCAAAAAAGAATCTGCTAAAATATTATGTTGAAATATTTTTACTATCCAATTTGATTTTAATAAAGGACTTAATAAAGAAATCAACAAAATAACGCCCATCACCAAAGGTAGGGTCATTATTATTGTTTTTTTTGTTTTTTGATAAGCTTTTAAAAATTTGCTATTCATAATAATTTTCAATTTTCCATTTATAAACAAAGAAGAGGCGGTGATTAAAAAACCACCGCTCTTATTAGGACCTTATTTATTCTCTTTTAATTCTCGCTCCACGGCTTCCAATTCAGCTTTTAAATCTTCTTGGTAGGTTTTTAAATCCTCTAATTCTTCTTTTCTAGAAAAAAATCTTCTAAATCCAAATCCTCTTCCTTGACCGCGGCCATATCCCATACCACCGCCACAAGGACCTAGTCCTCTGCCGGTCATTGGGCCTTGACCCATTGGTCCGCTTCCATCAAATCTTGGCATAATATTAATTTTTAATTATTAATTCTGAATTTTGAATAAATGACGAATTTCGAATTTTAAATAATAAATTATTCCAAAATTCAAAATTTAAAATTCATTATAAGTATATACCCAAAACTATTTTTTGTCAAGTACTTTTTAAAAATTTTAACAATTTAATTTGTATATTAAAATTAGACAAAATAAAAAGGGATTTATCCATTAAGACAAATCCCAAAAAAATTATTAAGACCTTTTCCATGCTCTCCCAAAAAAGGCCTCTTTAATATTTCCCCGTCCATGAATAAGGAGGGTAACAAGACCTACTAAAACATAAATCACAAGAAAGGGGAAAAGAGGGGGTTTAATTAACAACGGTAATATCCCAAAAGATATTATCAGAACTATTTGTAGGTATATAAATTTCAAAAGCAGCACACTGTAGAAAGAAATAAATCCAATGAGGATGGCAGTGGGGAGCATAATGACTATCACAGAGACGTTGGTCCATCCCAATGTTAGTTGGAAAAAGCCTACTCCTAATACACAAATTAGGAATAAAACTACCGCCAATATTATTCCGCCAACTACTTGAAGAATGAAAGAGAATATAAATCTCAAGATTCTATTATCGCTTAGACCGGCGATAATCAAAAAAATAACAAAACCAACAAATAAAACCACCAAAACCATTATTGATATAAATGACATATCGTCCTCCGAATTTTTTTAAATTATTTTTTTATTTATTAACATATAATAATATCACATTTCATAAAAAAAGTCAACAGTTTGCAAAAAAATAGGTCTCAAAACCTATTCTCATCAAATTTAAATTAATACTCTTACAACTCCAATCACTAAAAGCTAATAGCTAATCGCTGATAGCTAACTCCCCAATCCCCTCGCTAAATTAACACCTTTCATGTATTCGCTGGGCTGTAATTTTAAAAAATATAAAACCGTTGGAGCAATGTCTGATAAAACTCCAGATATTTTTCCTTGATATAGGTTTTGATTTTTTATTGGATTGGTTTTATTTTGCAAACTATTATTAAGAATAATAAAAGGAACTGGAAAACTGCTATGTTCCTTGTCTATCTCTCCGGTTTTTAAATCAATAATTTCTTCAACATTACCATGGTCAGCAGTTAATAAAACCGTACCATTTTGTTTTAAAATTAAAGGAATAATTTCTGCTAAACTTTTATCAACTGTTTCTAGGGCCTTAATGCTGGCTGATAAATTTCCAGTATGGCCCACCATGTCGGGATTAGCAAAATTCAAAACATAAAAATCAAATTGCTTAGTATTGATAGCTCTAATTAAATTTTTGGTTACTTCTGGAGCAGACATCTCGGGTTGTTGGTCATATGTTCGCACATGAGGAGATGGAATTAATATCCTTTCTTCGCCAACAAACTTTTCTTCTTTTAAGCCATTAAAAAAGAAGGTTACATGGGCATATTTTTCAGTTTCAGCAATATGAAGCTGCTTTAATCCGGCCTGACTAACTACTTCCGCTAGAGTTTGATTGACGTCCGGTCTTTTAAAAGCTATTTCTATAGGTAAATTTTTTTCGTATTCTGTAAAAGCAACCATCAACAAATTTTTTATTTTATCTCGCCTATCAAAACTCTCAAAATCATCTAAAATTAAAGCCCTGGTCATTTGTCTGGCTCTATCCGCCCGAAAATTAAAAAATATTAAAGCGTCGTTATCAGAAATGGTAGCTATGGGCTTTTGATCTTTCTCTATAATAATAGGCCTGAATTCTTCATCGAAAATATTATGTGCATAAGAATCTTGGATGGCCAAAATTGAATCAGAAAACTTCTCTTTGGTCTGACCGTGAACCATGGCATCATAAACCAATTTAATTCTATCCCAATTATTATTTCTATCCATGGCATAAAAGCGCCCAGACAGAGAAGCTATTTGACCACAATTAAATTCTTGCAGGGTCTTTTGAATTTCTTTTATAAATTCTATGCCCTTGTTTTTAGAAGTATCTCGGCCATCTAAAAATAAATGCAGATAAACCTTTTTCAATTTATATTCTGAGGCTATTTTTATCAAACCCTCTAAATGCGCCTGATAAGAATGTACGCCTCCAGTTCCCAAAAGTCCCATCAAATGTAGGGCCGAATTATTATTTTGAACATGTTTAATTGCTTTGATAAGGGCTGGATTAGAAAAAAAACTATTGTCTAAAATGGACTTATTAATTCTATTCAAACTCTGTAATATAATCTGTCCTGAGCCAATAGTTAAATGCCCAACTTCTGAATTTCCCATTTCACCATAGGGCAAGCCCACTGCCTCTCCAGAGGCCTGTAATAAAAAACTAGGATAATTTTTCAACAAATAATCCCAATAGTCAATCTTGGCTAGGGTAACAGCATTGCCAATAGATGGCTCAGAAACTCCCCAGCCATCTAAAATAATTAAAGCCACTGGATTAGTAGTCATAATTTATTTCTTCCTCTTGGCTTTCTAAAATCTGGCTAATTTTCTCTTTAATTAAATTGTCTTTCTCTCCGATAATTTTTAAAATGTACCTCTTTTGTTCTGCATTTATTTCTTTTTCATACTCAATAATTCTTTGGTTTAAACTATAAACCATATCTGTTATTCCCATTAATACTTTTTCTTTTTTATCTTCCGGCACATTTAATTCCAAAAAATAGCTTTCCACTGATTTTTGAACTAGTTCTTCTACCATAATTTTATAAATATTTATATCAGGCCTACCGCATAATAAATCACGCAATATTCCGCTCAGCGGAATTAGAAATTTAGCCAACCTGCCTGCCCGTCCTCCGCGGTAGCAGACTACTGCTACGGAGGATGGACGCGTAGCCGATGCTACGCTTCGGTCGCCGACGTGCCATAGCCACTATGGCGACGGCACGCGAAGGCAGGAGTGCGCAATTGCAGTAGTAAAATTATTACGCAGTGGGTCTATTGATAATTATAGCATATCTAAAACATATTTAAATCAGAAAAGTATGCAAAAGATGAGATACATAGGTAACACTCTAAACCTACCAAAATCATTAGATTTTGGTAGTCTAAAGAGTTAATTATTAACCTATGTATTTATATGAATCAAGATCAAGTTTGGAATAAGTGGCCA
>Ga0222701_1000038_pt1 | contig 63637 bp, 57 predicted proteins | sample AntAcemetage1502_FD_179825 | JGI IMG/M metagenome (GOLD analysis project Ga0222701, IMG submission 179825) | Saline water microbial communities from Ace Lake, Antarctica - #1502 | ecosystem: Environmental > Aquatic > Non-marine Saline and Alkaline > Saline | place: Antarctica: Ace Lake... | reverse complement strand
CGAACCGGCTGTCGATCTTGATGGGTGGTGTTTGCTTGCCCGACAGCCGGTTCGCCTGACCGGCCTTGCCGCAGCCCCCGCGTTCCGAACCTTCGAGGTCCGTGCCGACCATCGAGATCGCCTGAAGCGTGGAGAAGAGTTCGCCGGACATGTTGATGTCGCGGACCATCGGCCCGAGGCGGCCGTTCTCGATGCGGAACCCCCACTGTGCGCCGAAGGTGAACTGGTCGCCCGACGTCTGCCCACCCTTGGCGCCGACGAGGTAGTAGCCCTTCTCGATCGACCCGACCATGTCGTCGAACGAATCCGTGCCGGCCTCGATGCAGATGTTTGACATGCGGACGACGGGCGTGTTGATCGCATCGACGGCGCGCATGTTCCCCGAGAGAGGCTCGCCGAACTCGGCGGCCGTCTCCCTCGAGTGGAGTCTCCCCGACAACACGCCCTCGGTGATCAGCGGTGTTCGAACACCGTGCACCCCCTCGTCATCGATGACGTAGGTCCCTGGGAGTCCGGGAAGCGATGAGTCGTCAAAGACGTTCAAAAGGGGCTTTCCGAGAGGCGCGCCAAGCTTGAGCTTCTCCCGGAACGCGGGATTGTTCTGCAGGCCGTCGGCCTCCGAGAGGTGGCCGAACGCTTCGTGAATGAACACCCCCGACTCGCTCGGATCGAGGATGACGGGGAACAGGCCGGCCTTGGCCGGCTCCGCGTCGAGCAGGGCGCGGCCGATCCCGACCCGCTCTTCGAGTTCGTCCTCACGATGCTGCAGGCGTCCGAAGTCCTCGTTCCCGCCGAACGCGAAGCGAACGCGCTGCATGACGTCGCCCCGCTTGGTCACGATGAAGCCGAGAATGTTCGCCACGACGATGTCGTATTCGATGACCGATCCCTCGCTGTTGACGAAGATGCGGTGAGAGACGAACTCGTCGTAGTTGGCCTCGGTCGTGGCGACCGTTGGCTCCCGCAGGATCATCTCGTTGTAGTGGGCGACGAGGTCGAGCTTCTCCTGGACCGAGGCGTGCCGCGCGTCGCGTGGCGACGAGATGAGGAACGACTCCGTGATCGCCGGGGCCTCGGCGAGTCGCAGCGGCTTGTCGCGCCGTCCGCCGGCGATGGCGGCCGATGCCGCGGCCGCTTCGGCCATCGATCCGGCCCGCGAAAGATCGGAGAACGAGGCAACCGCCTTGCCCCCTTTCGCGTACGCGCGGACGTGTCCCCCCGAGGTCTCGTACGATGCGACCTCCACGAGCTGCTTCCCACGGAACGAGATCCGCGTCTTCCGGTTCTCCTCATAGCGGAGATCTGCGTAGTCGGCGAAAACAGCTCCGACAATCCCTGCCAGTTTCTCCTTCATCGAACCACCACCGCTTTCTCTTGTCTTGTATCGCCATTCTAGGGACGGGTCGGCCGAACCTCAACGGATTCCCGCAAGATCGCCGTTGGCGAGGGGCATCGTGGCCCTGTACTCTGAGACCGTCGTGAACGAATCGGGTGATGGGGGACGACGGTACGCGTGGACGTTCGCCAGCCTGTTCGTGGCCACGGCCGTCGCACTGGTCGGCATCGGGATTATTGCTCCCATTCTGCCACTCTACGCGAAGACGTTCTCTGCGAGCGGGTTCGAGATCGGGCTCGCCTTTGCAGCGTTTCCGCTGTCGAGGGCGGCGATTGGCCCATGGATCGGGCGTCTGTCGGACCGAATCGGGCGGCGACGGCTCATCCTCTTCGGGTTGGGCGCGTTCACGATCCTCTCCCTCCTGTACACGGTCGTCGGCCAGCTCTGGCATCTGGGCGCCATTCGGTTCGCCCAGGGCGCGGCTTCGATGATGGTCACGCCGATCGCCCAGGCCTACGTCGGCGACATCACACGGCGGGAACGGGCGGCGCTGATGATGAACATCTTCTACTCTTCGATGTTTATCGGTGTCTCGCTCGGACCGCTGATCGGCGGATGGGTCGGCGAGACATGGTCGCACGAGGCGGCGTTCGTGGCGATGAGCATCCTGAGCATGATTGCCTTGGTCATGGTCGCTGTTTGGGTCCCGGCCGATCATGGATCGAAGGGGTCCGTCCGACAGAGACCTGCAACGGGTGTGCGGCTGAGAGACCTCGTGAGACTCGATCCGGTGAAGGGGATCATGCTCTACTTCGCGTCGCGTGGATTCTGGCGGCAGGGGATGAACACCTTCTACCCGCTCTACGCCGCCGCGACGCTCGGATTCGGAGAGGCAAGCATCGGCTACGTGCTGTCGGCCTACTTCTTCGGCGGGGCGGTACTGCAGATCCCGTTTGGCTATCTCGCGGATCGGTGCCGACGGTTTCCTCAGATTCTCATCGGGAGCCTCGGTGCGCCGCTGCTTCTGATCGTTGTCCCGTTCCTGCGGACGTTGCCCGCCATACTGGGCGTGATGTTCGCGATCGGCGCGTTCTCCGCGCTTGCCAGGGCGTCGTTGCTCGGCATTCGAACGGAGCTCGGGAAGACGCACGGGATGGGATCTCTGGCCGGCCTGCACGGATCTGCGTTTTCCACCGGACAGGTGATCGGGCCGCCGGTGTCGGGTCTCATCGCGGACGGTCTCGGCCTGTTCTGGGTCTTCCCGCTTTGGAACGTCGTCGGAGTGGCGGCGGCGGCAGTCTCTCTTCGGTGGTTTCGAGGCTGGCGAGCGACGGGCGCGCAGGAGCCGCCGGTTGTGGAGCCGGACACCTAGGACGCTGCGCCTTCGCGGTTCGCTCGTCTACAGAAGCGCTTCGATCATCCACTCGGTCAGTTCGAGGGTCGGATGCCCGCGGAAGCGAATGACGCCCTGACGATCGATCAGGAACGTGTGCGGGATCCCCACGCTTCCACCGCTCAGCACGCCGTACAGCTGAGCGACCGGCGTGTACTTCCCTCCGGGTTCCCAGACACTGATGAAGTTCCGGTAGCCGTTGGCCTCGAGGTAGTCGATGGTCGTCTGCTCGACTGCGTCCGTGCTGATCAGAATCGCGACGAGCCCCTCGGCTTCGTAGGCACGCACGAGCGCGTCGAGGTGCGGCATGCTCCGCCTGCACGGGCCGCACCATTCGCCCCAGAAGTCGAGCAGGACGACGCTGCCGCGGGTTTCGGAGAGCGAGATCTCGCCTCCATCCGTCGTGTGGGCCGTGAAGTCAGGGGCGGTGTCCCCCAAATCGGTTCCGACCGGCGGGCCGTCCTGACTGACGGTGATCGTCAACCGGTCGATCCCTTGGGCGCTCTGGTCGTCGGTGAGAGTGAGCGTCGCGACGTAAGTGCCCCCGGCGTCGTACACGTGATGGACGGCGATTCCTAGGTCCGAGCCGGTCGCGGGGTCGGAGCCGTCGCCGAAGTGCAAGGTGTACTCCATCGGCCGCCCGCGCGGGTGTTCGGAGTAGGAGAGATTGAAGCTTGCGTCGAGCGGCGCGGGCCCGCTCACCGCCGCGCTGGCCAAGACCGCGATCGGCTTCGATCCGCGGAAACAGCCGGCGAGAGAGATCAGAAGGCCGACAGCGATCACGCCGGCGGCGAGGATTCGTCGATCCATCATGGTTCAAAGGATCGTCGAGCCGGCGTGTGGAGCGCAATGACCGCTGAGCGCTCCTTCCTCGACGCACTTCCTGTCGGAGGCAGGGCCGTGGGTCCGTGCCGAGTGGAGGACGTAGGGGGAGGTCGAGAAGACCTGGATGTCCACAGCCGCCGGCAGGGCGTCGCACGACGCACGCGTGTCGTGTGGTGGCAAAAGGCAGTTGACGTCAGAAGAACGGGCCGCTATGATCCGATCTGTGATCGAACGATGCACACGAACCGAGAACGGTATCGACCCCTGTTGATCTATATTCCTGTGCCCCGCTAGGGGCGTCTCTGAGAGTTGTCTTCACGTGCGTATTGGGTAGGACGGTTTCGGTGGTTTTGATGCTTCTGCGAGCGAGGTACGAAAGATGAATCGGTATGAGAAGCTGACGAAGGACCCGGTGGCCAGAGAGGCGGCACTGCTCGCCCAATGGCGAGATCGGCGGACATTCGAGAAGACGCTGGAGAAGACCAAGAGCGGTCCGCGGTACGTGTTCTACGAGGGTCCGCCGACGGCGAACGGGATGCCCCACTTCGGGCACTTGATGCCTCGTGTCTACAAGGACCTCTTCCCCCGCTACAAGACGATGCGGGGTTTCTACGTTTCGCGGAAAGGCGGCTGGGACACCCACGGGCTTCCCGTCGAACTCGAGGTCGAGAAGGAGATCGGGGTCAACAGTAAGCCGGAGATCGAGGCCTACGGCGTGGAGCGATTCGTCGAGAAGTGCAAGGAGTCGGTCTGGCGGTACAAGGGCGAATGGGAACGGATGATCGAGCGGATGGGCTTTTGGATCGATCTGGACGCTGCCTACGTCACCTACGCCGATGGATACATCGAGAGCGTCTGGTGGGAGCTGAAGACGATGTTCGATCGTGGTCTCCTCTACCAGGGGCATAAGACGCTTCCGTACTGCCCACGGTGCGGGACCGGGCTCTCGTCGCACGAGGTGGCGCAGGGTTACCGGCGCGTGGAGGAGCCCTCGGTCTCGATTCGGATGCGGGTTTCGAGTGACGAGGAGTCGGGCTACAAGCGCGATGGCGAGGATCCGGTTTCACTGTTGACCTGGACGACGACCCCCTGGACGCTTCCGGCGAACGTCGCGTTGGCGATCGCGGCAGACGCTGTCTACGTCGAGGTGAAGCAGGACGACGAGCGACTCATCCTCGCCAAGGCACTCGTGGAGAAGGCGCTCGAGGGTGAAGTCTGCGTGATTCGCGAGTTCCCCGGAAGCGAGCTGATCGGTCTGCGATACGAGCCTGCGTATTCGCTCACGGTCGATCCGGCCGCCCACCGCGTGTACCCGGCGGACTTCGTCAACCTCGAAGACGGGACCGGGATCGTTCACATTGCCAGCGCGTTCGGAGAAGATGACTACAGACTCGGCCAAGACGTCGGACTGCCATTCGTACAACCCGTCGATCTCGAGGGGCACTTCACCGACCAGTTTCCGATGTGCGCCGGAGCGTTCGTAAAGGACGCGGATCCGAAGATCGTCGAGGACCTTGATGAACGGGGAATCCTGTATCGATCGGTGATCTACGAGCACGACTACCCGTTCTGCTGGCGCTGCGATACGCCGCTCCTCTACTACGCAATGGACTCGTGGTACGTCGAGACGACGGCGGTGAAGGAGCAGATGATCGAGAACAACGCTGGGATCCAGTGGATCCCGGCGCACGTCGGCGAGGGACGGCTTGCCGACTTCTTGGCGAATCTGAAGGACTGGGCTCTCTCTCGGGATCGATACTGGGGGACGCCGCTCAACCTCTGGGTCTGCCGAAGCTGTGGCGAGGTGTCGAGCGTCGGAAGCCGCGCGGAGCTCGTCGAGCGAGCGACCGATCCGGATCTTGCGAAGGGCGTCGAGCTTCATCGCCCATACATCGATGCCGTGACGTTGCGGTGTACCGGGTGCGGGCAGGAGGCTCATCGCGTCCCGTACGTGATCGACGCGTGGTTCGACGCGGGGAGCATGCACACGGCGCAGTGGCACTATCCGTTCGAGAACGAGGAGATGTTTCGCGACCAATTCCCGGCCGACTTCATCTGCGAGGCGATGGAGCAGACTCGCGGGTGGTTCTACACGCTTCTGGCGACAAGCACGATCATGTACGGTGTGGCTCCCTACCGGACCTGCTTGAGCACCGGTCTCGGCCTTGACGAGAACGGTCTCAAGATGTCGAAGAGCAAAGGGAACGTCCTCGACCCTTGGGAGCTGATCGACCGATACGGTGCGGACTGTATTCGCTGGTACCTGTTCTCGACGACCACGCCGTGGAAGACGCGACGCTTCTCCGAGAAGGGCATCGCAGAGCCGCTCTACCGTTTCCTCGACACGCTGCGGAACACATATGACTTCTTCGCTCTGTACGCGTCGATTGACGGGTACGATCCGGGCGCCCACGCGGACACGGAGGCCGAGACGATCCTCGATCGATGGATCCGATCTCGGCTTCATTCGGCGACAATGACCGTCGTGGAGGCGCTCGACGCCTACGACGTCGTGACAGCGACGGCAACTTTGGAAACGCTGGTCGAGGATCTGTCGAACTGGTATGTACGGCTCTCTCGCCGCCGGTTCTGGAAGGGCGGCATGGGGCCCGACAAGTCCGCGGCCTACGGAACATTGAGATGCGTCCTCCTCGAGACGAGCAAGCTCCTCGCCCCGTTCGTGCCGTTTCTCGCCGATGCGATCTACTTGAATCTGCGGACGGACGGCGACCCGGAGAGCGTTCACCTTTGCTCGTACCCGGTGCCCGACGAGGCGCGTGTGGACGCGAAGCTGGAGAGCGAGATGGCCCTGGCGCGCAGGATCACGGCCCTCGGACACCAAGCGCGTAACCAAGCGCAGATCAGGGTCCGGCAGCCGTTGTCGCGCGTGTTCGTGTACGCGGAGCCGGGAAGCCTGTCGGTGGAGATGATCGACCTGCTGAGGCGTGAGTTGAACGTGGAGGAGATCGAGACGTTCGCGGCGCTCGAGGAGGCCTCGGGCTTGTTCACACAAGTCGCGGTTCCCAACTACCGCACGCTTGGTCCACGCCTTGGGCAGTTGGGGCAAGCGGCGGGAAGGTGGATTCAAGGTCAGGATCCATCTGTCCTACGTGATGCGCTTGAGAAGGGTTCGGTGTCAGTGGTTTCTGACGGGGACGTGTTTGAGATTACGAGTGAGGATGTGAGATTCGAGAAAGCGCTTCTTCAAGTGTGGGAGCAGTGCGTCAGTTCAGAAGGGGCAGTGCTGTTCCTGAATCTGGAGATCACGGAGAGTCTCCGCAAGAAGGGCGCACTGCGCGACTTCGCCCATCGAGTTCAGTTGGCACGCAAGGTGGCCGGCTTCGAGGTGACCGATCGTATTCGTCTGGTGGTTGAGACGGACAAGGACTTGGCAAGTCTGATCGCCGAGAACGAGACGGAGATCAAGGAGGAAGTCTTGGCGACCGAGATCTCAACTGCTCCGGCCGAGAATGCCGACCACCGCGAGACGTTCGAGCTTGACGGGAGCAGCGTGACCGTCGGCCTGACACGGGTCGACGCATAGGAGGAGAGGATGTCGACAGCGGTTCTCGGCTTGCAGTGGGGAGACGAAGGGAAAGGGAAGATCACTCACGTCCTGGCGCGGGATGCGGAGATGGTCGTTCGGTTCAACGGCGGCCCGAATGCGGGGCACACCGTGATCGATCGCGGTGTCAAGTTCGGGACGCACCTGATTCCTGCGGGGGCCTTCTACGCAGGGACGCTCTCCGTTCTCGCCGGCGGGATGGTGATCGACCTCAAGGTGCTCCGACAGGAGATCGATGAGATCGGCGCGCATCTGGGCGGCGTACCTGCGATCCTGATCGCTGAGAACGCGCACTTGATTCTCCCCTACCATCGGACGCTCGAGGAACTCGAGGGATCAGGCGCGCACTTCGGAACGACCCGACGTGGGATTGCCCCCGCGTATCGCGACAAGGCGGCGAAGGTCGGGATTCGGGCGGGAGATCTTCTGCGCCCGGCGGACCTCGAGAAGCGTGTGGCGCGGCGTCTGGCGTTGCTGAAGCGGCTGTGGCCGGACAGCGAGGAGATCGGAGCGATGAGCGTGGGCGACCTGTGTCGCGAGCTTCTCGAACTCGCGGAGCCCCTGTTGGATTGCATCGGGGACGCCGCTGGGTCGATCGCGTCCGCCCTTTCTTCCGGCCGCCAAGTGCTCTTCGAGGGAGCTCAGGGTGCATTGCTCGACGTCGATCACGGGACGTACCCCTACGTGACGTCGTCGTCGACGACGTTCGCCGGCCTCGGCAATTCGATCGGAATCCCCTCTCCGTCTGTCTCACGCCGGATCGGTGTGATGAAGGCCTACGCTACGCGAGTCGGCGAAGGGCCGTTCCCGACGGAGCTTGAGGACGATCTCGGAAAGTTGCTCCGAGATCGCGGCGGCGAGTTCGGCGTAACGACGGGACGTCCGCGGCGATGCGGGTGGCTCGACCTCGTGGCGGTCCGACACGCGCTGTTCGTCAACGACGCGACGGAGATCGCGCTGACCAAGCTTGACGTGCTCACCGGTGTCGACGAGATCAAGGTCTGTCATGCGTATCGGCTGGACGGCCGGCAGATCGAGCAATTCCCGCTTGCGGCGGAGATTCTTGAGCAATGCGAGCCCGTCTATGAGTCCTTGCCGGGATGGACGGAAGCGCTTGGCGAGGCAGAGCGTCCGGAGGACTTGCCGGCGAAGGCAATCGGCTGCGTCCGGCGTCTTGAAGAGCTGACCGGGGTTCCGATCGGTATCATCTCTTACGGCCCTGCTCCGGAGGAGACAATTCAGCGGAAGCTGTGAATCCTGAACAGAGAGGCGCCAGATACATGTTCGCGGGGCTTTGAACCGTGAACAAGGGGCAGATATAATCGCGTCTCGGTTCACGACAGGAGTCCATTCATGCAACGCACGTTTGTGGCGAAAAACGAAGAGGTCGGCAGGACCTGGGATCGCGAGTGGTTTCTCGTGAATGCGGACGGCAAGCGCCTTGGCCGGCTCGCGTCGGAGATTGCCACGATCCTTCAGGGGAAGCACAAAGCGATCTACACACCTCATGTCGATACCGGGGACTACGTCGTCGTGATCAATGCGGAGCGAATCGCCCTAACCGGCAACAAGTGGGATGACAAGCTCTATCAGCGCCACACCGGCTACATCGGCGGGCTCAAGGAACTCTCCTACAGGCGTCTGATCGAGCGACGGCCGACGCTACCGCTCCGGGAGGCCGTCCGACGAATGCTCCCCAAGACCAAGCTCGGCAAGCGCATGCTGCGCAAGCTGAAGCTCTACGCAGGCCCTAACCATCCGCATTTCGCGCAGAAGCCCACCGAACTCACGCTGTAGCTGGAACCCGTCCGACCAGCGGGTGGTGGACAGATGTCCATGACCCCCTAGACAAAGTCGGATGAGCGCCTCGACACCCTTCCTTTCGGTCCGGACGCCGCCGGGGCTACGATCTGTTCGGCTGCAACAGGACTTAAGACGGGTGGTGGGGAGAGATGTTGAAGCGTATCCGAAGCATCGCATCGTGGACCGTTGTCGTTTCGCTGATCCTCGGGATCGGACTCGGAGCCGTTGGGCAAAGAGTCGCGGTGTTCATTCTGGCCGCGGCGCCTGTACCCGCGGCGGATCTGGAACTGCTGAAAAACTACGCCAATCAACGCTGCGCCGTGATTGCCGGCGTTGAAGTGGCGACCTCAGGCGAACTGATGTACGCGCAGCGCCTGACGAACACATACGTTGGGAACAGCATTACCGTGGACGGCATGCGGCGACTCTCGCAGACGCTGGATGCCCACCACATCGTAATCCTTCGGCTCGTTCGGTGGGAGAATCGAATCTCCTACAAGCCCGAGCGCTCGCTCCTTCTACTCGGAGCCACTTCGTTCCTCGATGCGTCACTTCAGGTCCTCATTAGTCCGTTGGGGCTTCTGTTTGGAATTGACAAAGAGGCCACCGTGGCCATCTTGGCGACGGTGTTCAGCCCGAGAGGAGACGTGGAGTTCTCCACAACGGTGACGTACGCCGATCACCCGCTTCTGTCTCTCTTAACGGCCGATCCGCTCGAGGCAGCGAAGGGTGCGATTGACTCGGCCCTGTACCAGGTGGCCGTTGCACTGTGAAATGATGAAGAGAACGCGGAAGGAGGCGCGCGCACAGCGTAATCGGGGTTACAGACTTAGGGGGGGTCCTTCTGATAGAGTGAAGACGATTTCCTCTCTTCGATCGATACAAAGATGAGAATGCCAACAAAGGAGGTAGCAATGAAGGTGCGTGGGGTCAGTCTGTTTGGCCTTCCCCTCCTTCTGACGGTGGTCGTTCTCCTACTTCCGGCGACGGGGTTGGCCCAAAGCGACGGCTTCTACACTGTCAGTCAAGGGGAAACGCGAGTTACCGCTGCGCCGTTGGAGAACCCGGTGGGAGTTGTGGATTTCTACGGGTACACAGCGAGCATTGCGTCGACAGGTTTCGAGGAGGCGAACACGGCTGTGCTGTTCCTATACAGGGACACGAGCAGCGGTGAACTCTCCTTGTTCGTGCTACTCAGCGGAGTTGCTGGGAGCACGGCGGGCAGCGTGTCGATGCCGATGAACGGTGTCCCAGCAGGGGCAGGTTTCCAGGTTCAGGATGACAATTTCGACTTCCGGGATACCTGGGACTTGACGCCCCCGACCGGGACCGTTTCGTTGACGTACGACGATGGGCTTGGAGACGGACTGGTCCTCGGCCCGCTCACGGAGGAGTTCCAGCTCGAGCTGTTCCCTGTCTTCGCGACGGGGATCTCGCAGGTGAAGTTCCTCTCGGGGAACATGGCGTTCCCACAGGAGACGATCCTCAATCTCCTCGATCCGATCCTCATTGAGGGAACGCTGAACCGGCCGCCGACGGTGTCGTTCTTCGTCTCGCCGGCCGCGGTTCACATCAATGAGCCGGTCACGTTCGACGCGTCGGCGACGTTCGACCCGGACGGGTCCGTCGACACCTACGAGTGGGACTTCGACGGGGACGGCCTGTTTGAGCTCGTGACGAGCGATCCCGTCGTGACCCACACCTACACGACGAGCGGTCTCAGGAGCGCGACGCTCCGCGCGACCGATGCTGCGGGAGCGATGGACCGGAAGACGGTGACGCTCGATGTCGGCGAGCTTGCGGTGACCGTGGCGCGGACCATCTCCACGATCGCGGCCCTGCCTGGGAGCACGTTCCTCGTCGCTGTCCGATTCGAGCCTCAGATGGATCTTGCCGGCGTCGGGCTCCAAGAGAACCTGCCGGTCGGCTGGAAGGTCAAGCCGCTGGAGAACGCTGGCGCCGCATTCAAGCGTTCGGACGTGCAGTGGGTCTTCATTGATCAGATCAAGGCGCTCACGACCAAGGTCATCTCCTACGAGGTGACGGTCCCGGACAGCAACCAGCTCATCGCGACGACGCTTCCGGTCTGCTTCACGATCACGGGGACGTTCCAGTCGATGACGCCGGGGATGGAGATCCCTGTCGAGGGTGACTCGAAGATCGAGATCAGTGATACGCTTCCGCTGAAGACGGCGATTGCGCACCTCGTTCCGCGGATGGGCATCGACATGGAGGACACGATCGACCTGCGGCTGTCGCAGAAGATCGGTCCGCAGCAGCTCGCTCGCGCCCTCGAGATGTGGCAGTACGGCGAGGCGGTGCCGTGGACGCAAGGCGCGACGATCAGCCTGGAGGAGATGAAGGAGCTGTCGGCCTACGCCTACACGTGTACGCCGGTCGATCTTCCGCTTCCGGGAATGAATCTGACGAACATCACCGCTGTGCGGACGATCGCTACGCCGGTACCGTGCAACAACATCCTGCTCAACTACTACGGGCCTGGCGGCGACAAGGCGGCGAGCACGTTCACCGTCAAGGTTGAGATCTGGGCCGATCAGGATCTCTACGGTGTGGGCCTCAAGGAAGACCTGCCGACGGGATGGAAAGTGATCCCGATTGACAACGCCGGCTTCACGTACAAGGCGTCGCGCACGGAGTGGGTCTACCCGACGAAGCTTCCCGCGAACACCATGAAGGCGATCATCTACCAGGTTGAGGTTCCTCAGACGGAGGCGATCGAAATCGCGGCGAGTGATCCGTGCTACGCGAGTTCGAACGACCTGTACGGCATCGTCGATTCAGGCCTTCCGTGCATGGAGACGACAGTGACCGGCGACAGCGGAATCGATATCAGCGATTGCGTGTCGGTGCTTGTGGCGATCTCCCGATGGGACGTCAACAACGACCGTCTCGACATCACGCTTTCGGACAAGATCTCGTTCCAGCAGGTCCAGCGCGCGATCGCGTTCTGGCTCGAGGACGAGATTGTTCCGTGGACGTGCGGGCAGACCGTCGGGTACCACACGCTGAAGGAGATCATCGCCTACTGGCTGACCGGAACGAACATCTGCGATCCACTCCCGAGCGTGCCCGATGGGCCCTGCGACCCCGACGAGTGGCTCTGTGATCCGTAGGTCGGCCTAGGCCGGGCCTCGTACTGGGAGATGATACGAATGAGAACGACCAACCATACGGCGAGGGGGGTACCCCTCGCCGTCCTCTTTTTGTTGTTGGCATGTTTGTCCTGGGCGGTGATGGGTGAGGGAACCCTTCGTATCGACCAGACGATCAGCCTGAACGAGATCTACGTTGCTGGAACCGACAGAGACCCGGAGTCCGCCACACTGACCCTCGATATCGAGGTCCTTGGGTCGGCGGCTCGCTATCCGATCGACTGCTTGTTTGTGATCGATGTCTCGGCTACGTCTGACGTCCTTCGGGCGAAGGAGTTCGCCTTCGATCTGATTGACCAGCTAGGGGTGGACGATCGTGCCGGACTCGTCTCGTACGGCACGACGGCTGAACTCTCCATGCCGCTGACGCACAACCTTGGGGCCGTCAAGCTTGCGTTGGCCGATCTTACGGCGCGCGGGAAATCGGCGATGGGTCTCGCGATGCAGATGGCCCGTCGCGAGTTCGACCAAGCCGGCCGAGAGGACGCCGTTCTCGTAGAGATCCTCATTTCCGACGGGCAGAGCAGCGTCGGGATCGAGCCGGACATGGAGGGCGAAGCGGCCGCGCAGATCGGGGTCAAGATCATGTCTATCGGGCTCGGAACGCTGATCAATCGCAACATGCTTGAGGCGTTCGCCGAGCAGACCGGCGGGCAGTTCTTCCAGAGCCCGACGGATCGTGCTCAAACGGACATCTTCATGGATCTGGACGTTCTCGTCGCCGCAGGAGACGTGCGTATCGAGAAGCGCCTTCCGCCAGAGCTGCGTTTCGTTGAAGCGACTCCGGCGGCGTCGCAAGTGGAGTTGCACCCGGACGGGACGACGGTGGCCGTCTGGCGCCTCGCTGATCTCGAGCTTGGCGAAAGAACGGCGATTGATGTGGAACTGGAAGTGCTCGAGCTGGGCGATTGGAAGACAGACGTTGACTCGACGATTCGCTTCGTCAACTTCCGCGGCGTGCAGCAGGTCTTGCAGATCCCGTCTCTGACAGTGTCGGGTATTCTGCCGTACACCGTACCCGCTGCGAAGATCACGGCGACAAGAACGATCGACACGTGCCTTCCCGGCGATCAGACCGTCCCCGAAGCAACGGTCAACGTTGTCCTTGTCATCGACCTGCAGGGCACGCTGAACGGCATGGCCGTTGTGGAGAGTTTTCCCGCCGGCTGGACGTTCATCGAAGGCGACAACGATGCGGCGACCGTGCGCTCGTCAGGGAGTTCGGCCGAGTGGCTGTTTGTCGAGAAACTCGTTGGAGACGCAGCCGACGCCCAGCGTGAGATTCGGTATTCCCTCCAGGCGCCTGTCAGCGTTTCGACCGGGGGATCGGGAGTGGCTCAAGCATCGATCCAGGGATCGATGGGCAGCTCATCGCCGCGTTTCACGCAGCCGATTCTTGGCGAGGACAAGCTGACGGTCATCGAGTCCTTGCCGATCCCGATCGTGATCTCGCGATGGGACACCGACGCCGACGAGTTGAAGCTCTGCGAGGCGGAGCCGGAGATCATCGACTTCGCCGAGATCCAGTTTGCCGTGTCGCTCTGGCTTTCGGGAGAAACGGTCCCGCAGACGAGCAACCAGACGATCGACATCATGACGATGCAGGACCTGATCGCCTATTGGTTGACCGGGAGATCGGTCCACGATTCGCTCCCCTAGACGGGGAGCGAGTCGACGTCGATCCTGCGATAAGGAGGGGGTATGAAGAAGAGAGCCTTCGGATTGGTCTTCTTGGCCGCCGTCGTCGGTGCTTGCGCGGTCGGCGGCCTCGCGTGGAACGCCGACTTCGATCCGTCAACCTACAATCCGGACGTCGATCAGTCCATCACGTTTTCGGTCTGCGAGCCGTGTCTGGATTCCGGATCATATCGATATGCGTGGGACTTCGACGGGGATGGCTCGGTCGACTTGGAGACCGAGGATCTGGTGGTCGAGCACGGATTCGGCGAGCCTGGCTTCTACGAGACGGAGCTTACGCTGATTGATGCTGACGGGCGCAGGAACTCGAAGCGTAAGGGGATCCTTGCGGGGACCCAGCCTGCGTACGCTGTGCGCGAGATCGTGCGACAGGGCGACGGGAGTATCTTCGTTCTGATCACGATCAGAGTCAACGCAATGGTGTCGGCACCGGGAATCGAGGAATCGATGCCGCGAGGCCGGCAGTTTGAGTTGGTGGACGATGGCGGGGCGATGGCTGCGAACCCGAATGCGGCGACTCGCGTGTTCGAAGTGATCTGGGGAAGCCTGTTCGACACGGGCTCGGAGCTGTCGTTTTCGTATCGGCTCCACCCGGCCGGAAGCGCTTCCAGCACGCGCCTTTCCGGTCCCTTGAGCGGTCGTTCCGGCGGGAAGAGGTTCGTCGCGGAGATCTGCGGCGAGCTGGAGGTTGATTTCTAGCACTCCGAATCATCGTGGCGGATTGAATGGGGCCGGGCGACGTATCGTCGCCCGGCTCTTTCATTCGGTCTCCTCAGAGGATGTTGGGGGGGCCATCGGGGACCGCCTAGCGGGTCGCGACAACAGACCGACCGCGGTTGACAGGGCGAAGAACCCGAGCGCGAGGCCGACTGCGATCCCGAACGAGAAGCGCACGCGGATCGACGACGCGATGCCGACAAGCCCGAGGCCGAGCACTGCGAGCGTCACGGACGAGGCGGCGTAGCGAACGATGATCGGAAGCCGGTCGGATCGTGAGAAGCCGCGGAGGCGGATTGCCGCCAGGGAGGCATCCCAGCCGTGTAGCGCCGAGATCAGGGCGATGGCTGGGAGCAAGAAGCCGCTTCCCGAGGATGCAGTGACGGCGGTGATGGCCACGAAACCGACCAGAAAGGCCGTCGTCCTCGGACCGGCGCGAAGGCCGATGAGAATCCAGGAACCGGAGACCACGAGGGGGGCAAGTACGCCGGGGCCGATTGCGCCGATTACGGCAGCATGTGAGAACAGCGTGAGGCCTGCAGTCAAGACGAAGAGCGTGGCAAGAAGCGTCATCTTCGGAAGCCCCGTTGCGTCGCACGAGCGTGGTGGAATGCGACGCTGAGAGGCTCGGTGACGTTCCAGTCGACGACGTGGATGCCGACCCGCGCAAGCTGGCTCAACGTGGCGTGTTGAGCGAGTCGAACGAGGCGCTCCGCCAGGTCGCCGTTCGGGCTCGTCGGGAGCACAGAGCGTTCAAGGTCCTTGCTGTTCGGATAGACGAGGAGCACGGAGTATCCGCGCGCGACAAGTTGGGACGGGACCTCGGCGTCTTCAGGCGAGCCCAGCGTGCTGAAGACCACCAGCTGAGAACCGGTGGCGAACAGACGAGTTGGGATGTGTCGGAGCTTGCCGAAGGCGAGCCGAGTCGATGGTCGAGCCAGCGCCAGTGTGTGCAACACACGTTCCATCTGGAGTCGCCCGGCCGCTGGGTACGTCCAGGTGAGCGCTTCTCCGTAGATCATCAGGCCGACGCGGTTGCTCTGTCGGAGGAAGTAGGATGCGACGCTGGCGGCGCCACGGACGACGAGATCGAACGTCTTGACTTCACCGATCTGCAGATGCATGTGTGCGCGTGCGTCGACGATGACATTGACGTCCGTCATTCGCTCCTGCTCAAACAGGTTGATGATCAGATCGTCTCGACGGGCTGACGCTCGCCAGTTGATCCGACGAACGTCATCTCCGAGCGCGTACTCCCGGCACCCGAGGATTTCCAATCCGGAGCCCGCTTGTCTCGTCTTGACCGCTCCGGCATACGCGTGGAAGCGCCGCGGACGGATCTCGATGTCACGCATGGACTCGTACACCGGAAGGGACGACAGCCGCGTCTCCATTCGGAGGGCGACGTCTCGGACGGCCAATCCCCAGGGAGCCCAGAACGCCCCGATGAGCTGCCGCTGCTCGTGACCTCCTCGCTCTGCGGCCAGCGTGTACGTCCGTCTCTCTGTCTGGCCGACCCGAAGCCTGCCGGCGAGGGTCGCATCGCCGGAGACCACGGTCACTGCTTGTGGGATGTCATCCTGGAGGGAGATGGCGGTTTCACGGGGCCCGTCGTTGGTCACGGAAAACGTCACATCGGCCTGCTCGTCCTTGTGAATGCGAGAAGATGAGAATGTACGTGACACGCGAATGCGCGGCGGCTGGTGAAGCGTGTCCGAGACGATCAGCGCCGCGCTGAACAGGAAGAGCGGCAAGGACATGCCGAGCACATCGCCCTGCCGCTGGAGCAGACCGAACAACGCCATCGCCAGGCCGAGGACGAAAGCGAGAACAGCACGGCGTCGCGTCGACACGGACTACTTGACCTTCGGCACCGGAGTCGTCTGAAGGATGCCCTCCAGGACGTCCGTCGTCGTGGTGCGCCGTGCCCAGAGGTCAGGATTGAGGAGGAGCCGATGCGCAAGTGCGGGGACGGCGAGGCTCTTGACGTCGTCGGGGATGGCGAAATCTCGCCCTTCGATCGCTGCCCTGGCACGGGCGAGCTTCACCAAGGCCAGGGATCCGCGGGGACTGGCGCCGATGTAGAGACTCGTGTGCGCCCGTGTTCTGCGAACGATGTCGACGACGAACCGCTCGACGTCGCGAGAGACGTGGACTTCCTCCACTGCGGCCTGCATCTCGAGGACCTCGGCGGTCGTGCAGACCGGGGCAAGCGAGACATCGTCCGTTTTCCGATCGATTCGGCGCTGTAGGATCTCGATCTCCTCTTGCTCTCCCGGGTATCCGACGGCGAGACGGACGAGAAACCGGTCGAGCTGCGCCTCAGGGAGCGGGAACGTTCCCTCGTATTCGATCGGGTTCTGGGTCGCGATGACGAGGAACGGATCGGGGAGCGGTCGTGTCTCGCCTGCGAGCGAGACTTGCCCTTCCTGCATTGCCTCGAGGAGCGCGGACTGGGTCTTGGGCGTGGCACGGTTGATCTCGTCAGCGAGGATGACGTTCGAGACGATGGGGCCTGGGATGAGGACGAATTCGCCCCGATTGCGGTCGTAGATGTGTGACCCGGTAATGTCACTCGGGAGGAGATCTGGCGTGAACTGGATGCGGCGAAACTCCATGCCCAGTACCTGGGCAAAGCAGCTCGCGATCAGGGTCTTGGCGAGTCCCGGCACGTCCTCGAAGAGAACGTGTCCTCGGGCCAGAACCGACGTGAGAACGAGTCCCAGTACGTCTCGCTTGCCGACGATGGCTTCGGAGACGCGATCGAGGATCCGTTCCGACAACTCACGGACTTGGGTGAGATTCAATGTCCGTACCTCCTTTGAGCAGTCTTTCGATCGAGCGGAGCACGTGCTCGAATTGGGGAATGAATCGCTGATCGTTGGGCTCCGGAATGCGTCGATAGCAGATGAGATCAAGAATGACAGCGTCCTCCGTCCACTCGCCAGATCGGCACAACCTGCGGGCGCCCGACACGTCAAGGCCCTCGTTGAGTGCGATCACCTGCGTTGCCAACTCCGACAGCTCGTTGATGAGGAGGGCTTGGTCGTACGGGTCCCGGCGGCTTCCGGCGATCCTCCGTACAAGCGTCTGCAGGCGTCCGGATCCGAGTTCGGGAGCCTCCTCGACATGCGGGATGTCCTCCACCCCCCAGGTGCGGAAGAGAACGACGATCAGTGCGGGGACGAACAGGAGCAACAGGCTGGCCCACAGGGTCTGCTCGTGAAACTGGACGAAGAAGGCGTAGACGGACCTCGAACGGCCACTGCCGATGGTGAATGTTGCGGCGCTCACGAGCGTCGTCGCCAGCACGAGGAGGACGACCCCCTTCCGACTCGATCGGTTCCTGTCAGCTGGTTTCATGATGCAATCGAAGTGAGGTCAGGCAACCGCGCGCCTTCGCCGCCAACCCCTCGTCCGAGCGGCCGCCGTAGCGGACGAGCTCAAACATTTCCGTGAGCGCGTCAACGCTCTTGCTGTGGGGGCCGACCTCACGCATCGCGAAAGCGAACTCGCGCGGCGTTCGGAATCTGGGATTGACGCCGGAGCGATCAGACAACGCGCGCAGCATCCGTGCGTAGCAGCGCTGCACAACGCCGACCACATCCGCGCCGTCCCTGATCTCACGTGCGGCATCGGCCGCGATCTCCAAGATCTCGTCGGCCGTTGGGTCGAGAACGTGCCTGCGGCGCTTCCACCGCACAGGAAGAGGAGAACGAGAGGTACGGCCGTCAACGCGACAAGCAGGGCCGCCAGAGCCGCTGTGACGATCAAGGGCCAGCGGCTAGCGCCTTGCTGCGGACGGGCTTCGACGTGGAGGGGTTCGTCGCGCGTGCTGGGTGCGAGGATCGGATCCGAAGTGACTTCCTCTTCTGTCGCCACTGCCTCCTCCTCCTCGACATCGTCGACGCCGAGGCCGGTCGCGAAGATGATCGCCAGCACGAGGGCTCCGGCGACGAAGAGGGTGAGTAGGAGATCAGGGCGGATCTGCCGGTCGCGGATCGAGAAGGCCGTGGAGACGACGACCAGGGCGAGGCTTATCGGGAACAGGATTCCGAGGAAGTCGAATACGGGCAGGGTGATGCTCCTAGTGGGACCTTGCTGCCCTCCCCCAGGAGATCCCGGTCCGCCCGCCGTCAGATCCCGCAAGCAGCCGTCCCGGTTCAAGTTCGACGCGGCCAATGCCGCTTGCGAGAACCATGGCAACGCAGATCAGAAGACCGAGCAACAGGGACACCACCGTTGCACGCCGCCGAGCCATCATCCGTCTTCGGCCGAGATCCCCAAGTCCCTGAGCTGTTCGTTCGGTACCGGCATCGGTGCCTCCGTGAGTGGGCACGCACCCGTGGACGTCTTCGGAAACGCGATGACGTCGCGAAGCGATGTCTCACCGGCCATCATCATGACCAAGCGATCCATTCCGAGGGCGAAGCCTCCGTGAGGCGGCGCTCCGAAGTCTAGCGCTCGCAGGAAGAAGCCGAAGCGCAGATCGGCGTCCTCCGCCGGCACTCGAAGCATTCTGAAGACACGCTCTTGAAGCTCACGCCTGTGGATTCGGATGCTTCCGCTCCCGAGTTCCGTGCCGTTCAACACAAGGTCGTAGGCGTTCGAGAGGACCGAGAGCGGCTCCGATTCGAGTCGGTCGATGTCTTCGGCACGGGGTGCGGTGAACGGGTGGTGAGCGCTTGTCAGAACACCTTCGTCGTTGAGCTCAAACAGCGGGAAGTCGGTGATCCACAGAACCTGCCAGTCGCGTTGGACCTGTTCCTGCTGGCGGGCGACCGTGAGTCGCAGCTCACCGAGGGGGCGTTCGACTCCGTGGCCGGCGAGGAGGAGCACCAAGTCGCCCGGTTTCGCGGAAAACGCCGCGGCGATCGTGGCAAGCCGATCGTTGGAAAGGAACTTGGCGATCGGGGAGTCGATCGTCTCGGTGATCTTCAGCCAGGCGAGGCCCTTGGCTCCCGCTGCGATCGCGATCTCCTGTAGGCGGTCAAGGGCGGAGCGGGAGTACGAAGCGCACCCGCGAGCAAGAATCCCCGCAACCTTCCCGCCCGAGGAAACCGCCTCGGAGAAGACGCGGAACTCGCAGCCGGCGACCAGATCTGAGATGCCGTGGATCTCCATGCCAAGCCGCGTGTCTGGCTTGTCGGTGCCGTAGCGGGCGATCGATTCCGCGTGGGTCAGTCGAGGAAACGGTCGGGGAAGGTCGATCGATAGAACCTCACGGAAGATGTGCGACATCGCCCCTTCGAGAATCCCAAGGATCTCATCCTTCCCGCTGGGGAAAGCGATCTCAAGATCGAGCTGCGTGAATTCCGGCTGCCGATCAGCACGCAGATCCTCGTCGCGGAAACACTTGACCAATTGCACGTACCGGTCGACCCCGCCGACCATGAACAGCTGCTTGAACAGCTGTGGTGACTGGGGAAGCGCGTAGAACGAGCCGCGATGGACGCGGCTGGGGACGAGGAAGTCACGTGCTCCTTCCGGCGTCGACTTGGTGAGGAACGGCGTTTCGATCTCGAGAAAACCTTCGTCCGAGAAGTAGTCGCGGGTCGCCTTGAACACCCGGTGTCGAAGCGTGAGGTTCTTCTGCATTCGCTCGCGCCGCAGATCGACATACCGGAAGCGCAAGCGCGTCTCCTCCGTCGTGTCCGAGCCGTCTCCTTCGATCAAGAACGGAGGCGTCTGCGATCGATTCAGCAGATCGAGCGACATCGCGTGGACCTCGATTTCCCCAGTCGGCATGTCAGGGTTGACGTTCCCTTCACTTCGAGGATGGACGACGCCCGAGAGGGCGACGACGTCCTCACGATTGAGAGCGTGCGCCGCTTCCGTCGCGTCACCGTCTCCTGAGAAGAGGATCTGCGTGATTCCGGATCCGTCGCGTAGATCGACGAACGTAATCGCGCCGAGATCTCGGCGCCGGTTGACCCAACCGGCGAGTTTCACCGTTCGGCCGATGTCCGCCTTCGTCAATCGTCCGCAGTAGTCCGTTCTCATGATCGTAGATCCCTCCGGCACTTTGTCTTGGGAGTCAGTTCGCTCGATTATAGGGAGAGGCTTGCAGTCTGCAATCCAGCGCAGGAAGATCTCGCCACGCTACTCGGTGGCGAGGTTCGCCTTGAAGATCCGACGACCGAGGTCGGGGCTCCAAGTTGTAAAATCGCCTTCCTCGGAGTCTCCGGCGATGTGCATCCTCATCATGTTGAGCTTGGCGGAGAGGTTGTCGAAGTGGTAGACGCAGATGGCCTCTGGGAGCTTGGGGAGGACGGCCGCTCCGTATTCGAGTTCGCCGTGGTGCGAGATCAGGATGTGCTCTAGGAGTAGGGGAAGCCGTGGGTCGGGCCATTCATACTCCCGCGCCGTCTCGCGGACGAGGTCCCTTCCGAGGAGGATGTGCCCGACAAGCTCGCCCGTGAGGCCGTGTCGTGGAGCGATCGGATTCTCCATCTCCTCGAGCTTCCCGATGTCGTGCAGAATCGCCCCTGCCAGCCCGAGTCCGAGGTCGAGATCGAGCGAGGGCTGGGACGTGGCGTACGATTTGAATCCCTCGGCAACCTCCAGGCTGTGTTCGAGCAGCCCGCCGATGTACGCATGGTGTTTGGCAATGGCCGCCGGTGCCCTCTTGAACGCTTCCTCCCGCTCCTCGAGCAGCCGGACGGTCAACAGTCGGAGGGGTTCGGACTCGATCTCGTTCGCGAGCGAGAGGAGGTCGCACCACATCTGCTCGACGTCACCCTCGGTTGCCGGAACGAGAAGGCTGGGGTCGAAGTCAGGGAGCTTGCCTTGTTCCTTCTCGTGCGTGCTGAGCCGGCTGATCGACTCGACGATCAGCTGGAGCGTGCTTCTGTAGGTCTCGGTACGCCCTTGCACGTAGACGAACTCCGCTTCGTCGAACTGATCGGCATACCGCTCCGCGATCTCGGACCAGGCACGAGCCGGGATGGTTCCTGTCCGATCGGCGAGGACGAGTTCGAGGTAGGGGTCGCCCTTTCGTGTGGAACGTTGGGCCTTCTGCTTGACGAGGAAGCACTGCGTGATCCGCTGTCCTTCTCGCATGTCGGACACGGGAACGTGGAGGAGCGGGTACGAAACCTCGTCTCGGACGCGCTCGAATAAGCGTTGTGAGGTCATGCGGTCCTTTCTCGCGAAGTCGCGGACTACCAGTGTAGGAGCCGGCGTGGAGAAATCAAACCGGCTTCGGCGGACTGAAGGGCGCTGTTGAGAGCAAACCTGGGGAGCTTGCCCGAGGAAAAGAGGTGATCGGGGACGAGCGGCAGTGCGGACGCAACGGAAGTCTTCGTCTCCGCTTCAGGCCGCTCTTCCAAAGAGCCTCTAGGCCCTGAGTCGACGCCTGCTTTGCGTTGAGGATCAGAGGTACACGTGCGCATTCCGGTACCGTGCGTCGCGTCGCGTCTCGCTCCTCAGCTTCTGCCTAGGGCGAAGGCGCGCAGGTAGCGACCGGGGGCTCGGGCACGAGGCTGTGCGAAATCATCGGGAAGCTGTCCTGGTCCCCGTCGCTCGAGATGAGATACGGCAGATCCCAGATCCCGTCCAGGTTCGCATCGACCGCAGAGAAGCCGCCCCAGTAGTTGCCCTGGACTCCGTCGTCCCACACGTTGGGTTCGTCGGAGTACGCGTTGTACTGGTTGTTGACGAACGCGTTACTGAGGATCGTGTTCCCCTGTGAGGCAAGGTTGAGATAGACGCCAACGTGCGAATCACCGATCAGATTCGATGAGATGCGATTCTCGTTCGAAGCGTCGAGCCAGATTCCGGTGTCGTTGCGGTCGAAGGAACTGCTCAGAACCTGGTTGGTATGCGAGAAGTACGTGTGAATCCCGTCGGTGTTCGTCGCGAAAACACAGCCCTTGATCCGGTTAAAGGAGGAGAAGTTGAGCGTGACGCCGACCCAATTGGACTCGAATTCGCAGTTCTCGAGCGTCGCGTTCTGAACGTAGCTGAGGTAGACGGCCGACTTCGCTGCGCCGGTGATCTTGACGTTGCGGATCACGAAAGAGCGCGTCGTTCCGTGAATTCGGATACCGTACTCATCGAACCCTGCATCGATCGTCCAGTTCTCGATGACGTACGGATCTTCGACCGTCCCGCCGCCCGAGCAGACCCCGTTCTCGACCGTGAACTCATAGTCGTTTGTGATGACAATCGCGCGATGTGCCACCAGATCTCCCGCAATGCCAAGATAACCGATGAAGACGAGCAAGAACACGGTGCAAGAGAGAAGTGCCCCCTTTTTCATACCGCATCACTCCTTTAGCGATCAGTCGCAAGACGCGCGGGTACATCTTATCAGGTCACTGCGCGGATGTGAAGGCGATCGGGCACTGGAAATGCGACATGCGGCCCATCCTGGAAGGTTAGGAACGTCCGCGCCGTAGAGAGCGCCAAAGCGTGACGGGCACTCCGCGCCTGCGGAGAAGGAAGACGAGGAGGGCACCTGCGACGAAGCCGCCGATGTGCGCGAACCAGGCGACGCCTCCGCCGCTGTCGAGAGAGCCGGCTCCGCTGATCACCTGAAGAAGGAACCAAAACCCGAGCAGGAACACGGCCGGGACCGGGATCAATCGCAGGAAGAAGAAGATCGGGATCAGCGTGAGGACGCGCGCGTACGGGAAGAGCATGAAGTACGCGGCCAGGACGCCGGCAATCGCCCCGGATGCTCCGATCAGCGGGATGGCGCTTCCCGGATCGACCGCGATCTGCGCCAGCGTGGCGGCCACGCCGCACAGGAGGTAGAAGGCGAGGAATCGGATCGGTCCCATCGCGTCTTCGACGTTGTCCCCGAAGATCCACAGGTAGAGCATGTTACCCAGCAGATGCATCAGACCGCCGTGGAGGAACATCGATGTGAAGACGGTGAGCCAAAGCGGGATCTGTATCGTGGGAGGAAGATCCTCTCCGCGAAGCAACTCGGCGGGGATCAGGGCGTATTGGGTGATCAAGTAGTTGCCCGCGGAGATAGGGTAGAGGCTTGGATTCCCGCCGGAGAGCCTGTGTGTCCGATAGGCGTCCGCGTCGAATCCCGGTGGAGCAAGGCCTTCGTTCTGCCACGCGATCCCGTCGTTGAGGAGTGGAGGCTGTGTCTGTAAGTATCCCTGGAAGAGGAAGGCGAGCAGGTTGATGACGATGAGCGCGACGGTCACGACCGGGAATCTCCGGCTCGGAAGTGTGTCGCGTATCGGGATCATGCGGCGATGGTACTCAGTCCCCCCGCGAAGCGGCAAACGATTGAACTGGACTGGTGAAAAGCTACACTATCTCCATCCAGAGGAGGGCGTATGGAACTTCTGAAGAGACTCAGTGAGGCTCACGGTGTCCCCGGCTACGAGACTCCGGTTCGGCAGGTCATCGTCGATGCGCTGCAGGGGCACGTTGACTCGATGGAGATCGACCGCTTGGGGAACGTGATCGCGCACAAGAAGGGTGAAGGCCCAGTCGTCGCGGTTGCCGGGCACATGGACGAGATCGGGTTCCTCGTCAGCTTCATCGACCCGAAGACCGGGTTCCTGAGAATCCAGCCACTTGGCGGATTCGACCCGGTGACGTTGGTCGCGCAGCGGGTCGACGTTCACGCGAAGGACGGCATTCAGCCGGGCTGCATTGGCCGGAAGCCGATTCACATCCTAACGGACGAAGAGAAGAAGAAACCGGTTCGCATGGAAGACCTGTTCGTCGATGTTGGGCTTGCGGCCGATGCTGTTTCCGAGCGAGTCTCCGTGGGCGACGTGGTCACGCTTCGGCAATCGTTTGTGGAGTACGGCGACGTCGTCTCAGGGAAGGCGCTCGACGACCGTCTCGGCGTCTATGTGGGGATTGAGGCGCTCAAGCGCGCCGATCGGCTCGGCTGTGATCTTCACTTCATCGCGACCACGCAAGAGGAAGTGGGACTGCGCGGCGCTCAGGTCGCCGGCTACAGCGTCAATCCTGATATCTCGATTGCGCTCGACGTTTGCATCGCGGCCGACACGCCCGACATCCCCGAGCGCAGTCAGGTCTCCCAATTGGGGCAGGGTGTCGCGATTTCGCTGAAAGACGCCCGTTCGATCTCCCATCCTGCCCTCGTTCGCGCGTTCCGCGATCTGGCGGAGGAGCGAGAGATTCCTCACCAGATCACGCTTGCCTCACGCGGCGGCACCGACGCAGGCGCCCTGCAGTTGTCGCGGGCGGGGTCGGCGGCGATCACGCTGTCGATACCGACCCGATACGTACACTCCGTCGTGGAGACGGTCCACGTGAAGGACATCGAATCGGCGATCGACCTGTTGGCCGCGTTCTTGGAGACCGCCGACAGCGTCGATCTCGGAGGATGAGCACGACGCCATGAGAACGCTTCTCCGCGGATTCGACGTGGTGGCGACGATGGACGCCGCCGGGCGCGAGATCCGGGACGGGTACGTCCTTGTGGAAGGGAATCGAATCGTCGACGTCGGCACGTGCGCCGACGGGATCGATGCCGATGAGATCGTCCGAGGAGACGGCAAAATCCTTCTTCCCGGCCTCGTCAACACGCACCATCATCTGTACCAGGCGCTGTTTCGAAACGTCCCGGGGGCATCGGACGTCAAGCTGTTCAAGTGGCTCGTCTTTCTGTACGAGCGGTGGAAGCGACTCGACGAGGACGCCATGCGCATCGCGTCCTCCGTTGCCTGCAGTGAGCTTCTCCTGTCCGGGGCGACCACGACGACCGACCACTGCTACGTCTTCCCGACGAGCGGTGGTGACATCCTCGGCGCCGACATCGAGGGGGCTCGGGAGGCAGGGATCCGGTTTCATCCCTGCCGCGGATCGATGTCTCTATCGAAGAAGGATGGCGGCTTGCCGCCGGACAGCGTCGTCCAAACCGAAGACGAGATCCTCGCCGACTGCCTGCGGGCCATCGAGCGGTATCACGATCCGGAACCGCTTGCGATGCTTCGAATCGCCCTCGCGCCTTGCTCGCCGTTCTCGGTGACGCAGGACCTGATGCGAGAGACCGTGACGCTCGCGGCAGAGCACGGCGTGCTGATGCATACGCATCTTGCGGAGACGCGGGACGAGGAGGCGTATTGCCAGCAGCGCTTCGGTGTTCGACCGGTGGACCTGATGAACGAGCTCGGCTGGCTGCGCGACGACGTCTGGTTCGCCCACCTCGTTGTGCTGAACGACGCGGATATCGAGAGGCTCTCCGCCGCCGGCGTCGGCATGGCACACTGCCCAAGCTCGAACATGACGCTCGGTTCGGGGATCGCGCCGGTTGCTCAGATGAAGGAGACGCGGATCAAGATTGGACTCGGGGTAGACGGTTCGGCGAGCAATGACACCTCGAACATGATCCGAGAGGTCCGTCAGGCGATGCTTCTCCAGCGGGTCGCGTACGGCGCCGATGCGTTGACCGCCCGCGAAGCGCTTCGCCTGGCGACGATGGGTGGGGCCAGTGTCCTGCATCGCGAGGACGAGATCGGGTCGATCGAGGTTGGCAAGGCGGCGGACTTGATCGCGTTCGATCTCTCCGAGATCGCGTTCGCCGGCGCGCACGCGGATCCGCTGGCCGCAATCGTCCATTGCGCCGCAGATCGCGTCGATTTCGCGATGGTCAATGGTGCTTGGCGCGTCAGGGACGGGCGGTTGGTCGACGAGGCCCTCTATGATCTCATCCCAAAGCACAATGAGATCTCGAAGCGCCTGACGGGAGCAGGATGAGGATCGATCTGGAGATCGCGTTCTCCTTCAAGCGAGAGCTCGACGATAGCTACCGTTCGCTCGATCTTCCGACGGGCTCCGACGTGGAGGCTGCGATGCGAGAATGGGTTCGCAATCATCCCAAGGCCAGGACCAGGGTGTTCGACGAGAACGGCGCGATTCGGCGCCGCATCAACGCCCTGATCAACGGAGGAAACGTTACGCTTCGTGCGGGCTTCCAGACGGTCCTGGAGGATGGAGACCGTTTGACCATCGTTCCACCGGCCGGCGGCGGATGACCACGACCGCCAAGGCTCATCACCGCCCCACAAAAAGCAACCGGGGAGACCCCGGAGGAGTCTCCCCAGCTGGTGTGGTGGCTATCCGCAAGGAGGTTTAGCGGAGAGCGGCACTTCTGCCGCTCGGGAAGAACTTGCCCGGGATTTGTGAACTGGCGGTGAAGGCCGAATGGATTTCCGGTGTTTGCTGCAGTGCTTCTAGGTTCTTCCGTGCGGGTTTGCCTCTTGCTGGTTTCGGCGACCTCTATGGTACGAGGCGACACAGATCCGGACGATGCTAATTGTTCACAATCGGTAGAGGTCCGGGCGACGGTCGGCAAGTTTGTCGTTCCTCGAAGTAATCCGCTTCTGCCGAGCATCGGCCGGGTCGATCTCGACGATCGCGATCTCCTTGCGATCCGGAGAGAGCCGAACCAGGACCTCTCCCTTGGGAGAGATGATCTGGCTCTGGCCCGTATAGCGGAGGGTTGCGTCCGAGCGCGCCTCTTCTCCAACGCGGTTCGCGGTTGCGGTGAACACGCCGTTCTCCAGCGCGCGGACGGTCATGGTTTGCTGGGCGAGGTCCGGAAGGATGAGATTGGCGGGATGTGCTATGACGTCCGCCCCTTGAAGGGCCAGCGACCTTGCCGACTCGGGAAAGAGATGGTCGAAGCAAATCATCACGCCCACGCGCGCCTGGCCGATATCGGTGACGGCGAACGGGCGGTCGCCTGGCGCGAAGTATGAGGCTTCGTCCCCGAACAGGTGGACCTTTCGGTAGCAGGAGAGGAACCCGTCCGGCCCGACGAGGATGGCCGCGTTGTAGACGCGGCCGTTGGAGGCCTCGGGAAGGCCGGCGACGACGTGGCAACCGCGCTCTCGGCAGAAGCCGATCAGGCTCTGCGACGTTGGGCCTCCAGGAATGGACTCCGCCAGGTCGGCCGCTTCCTCTCGAGACGTGAACTGATACCCAGTGGCGAAGAACTCCGGTAACACCCACAAGTCGGCCGTCTCGCCCTCAAGCGAAGCGACCACCTCGCCGATGTTCCGGTCTCGTTCTCCGAACGCAGGTAACGTCTGCGCGATTCCTAGGCGCATGTCGGAGAATCATATCGGATGGACGTGCCGGTGCACCACCGGGCTATTCTGCGGCGTGTGCCGCTCTTGCCGATTCCGGTGCGCGCAGGAGCGGTTAGCCGCAAGTGCCCCCGCAGCCAGCGATGCCGAAGGCTTTGGCGATCAGGATCGCGAGAATCACGAAGTACACGATCCCGGAGAGATCAGCTTCCATCTTCCTCCTCCTTTCGAGAACCCGAAGCCATGATGCCCCGTGGCGGCGTTAGCCGCCAACATCCAGGTTTGATCCCCTCGGCGCGTAGCGAAGGATCGCCTCCGGGAAGGCGATGACCGATCCGTAGATCCAGATCTCGCCGGCGTCTCGCTCGATGCCGACCCGAACGCACTCCGCGATGTCGCGGAAGACCCCGTACCTCAAGCCTGAGAAACGTGTTCCGTCCGGCTTGTAGACTGCGTCGAACGAGGCGCCCCAGCCTGCATCCGTCGTCAGTTCCGCCCCGATGTCGGTCGTCAGGAGCGAGGCGCGATTCAAGTCGAGTTCGGACGAGACGGAGAGAGACGCGTGCGTCGCATCGACGTTGAAGTCGAGCCGTGCGTCGTCAAACTGTCGGTCCTCCCAGTTGTACGGGATCCGCCATCCGATGTTGCAGGCTCCGATCGTTGTCGAGCCTCGAAGGACGGTCTCTGAGAATCGGCCCGTCCGAGGATCGAGTTCCGCCTCGAAACGCCACTCCGCCTTGCCCTCCCAGGAGAGCGTCGCGTTGACCGGTTCGATCCCTTCGGCGAGATCGACGCCGCCGGAAATGCGCACGTCGACGCGTCCGTTGCGCTCGATTCGCCATTGGAGTCGGTGCTCGGCCTCCATCCGATCGAATGCGAACGGGCTTGCCCCATGCACGAATGTGCTTCCCCAGGTGAGCCTCAAGTCATCCCACTCCGCACTAAGAGAGAGCGACGCGGACTCCTGCCGATCCCAGCCGAGAGAGGTGTTCCCGTAGAGAGCGATGTCGGCCGTTGCCTCCGGGGCAACGGCGAATGCACCGATGCGGAAAGCGCTGCCAATGATCTGCGTGCGAGCGTTCAATCGAAGCCGCTGCTGTGCCAACACGCCATTCTCCCACTCACGAATCCAACCGATGCTGGCCTGCGGCCGAAGGGTTACCGGGCCGAGTCGACGCGCGTTCATCTTGACGGTGATCTCGGGAATTCTCTCGGTTACGGAGACGTCATCCTCCGTGATCGTCGTCTCCCGTGACGCGGCGACCGTGAGGTCGCCGCCGTCGAACGCGCCTTCGAGTCGAAAGGCAAACGACAGCTCCTCTTTCTCTCCGACGCTCTCGTACTCCAAGCGGCCGATGCCCTCCCACCCCGGACCGAAGTCGATCGAGTGCTTGAGGTCGAACTCGAGACGTCGATCGCCAACCTTCGCCGGGAAGTAGTAGGCGGAGGCCCGGCCACTGTGCTCCGGCAGGGTGTAGCGAAGGATGCCGCCGACGCCCACTTCAGTGAGCCGGGAGAAGTAGTCGATGAGGACGGATCCGTAGAGGTTCTCCGTCAAGAAGAACGGGAGATTCCACTTCACGAACCAGCCGCGTAGGGCGCTGTTGCCGAAGGCGGGGAACAGCGGGCTCTCGAGCGTGTCCTCCAGGGGCCGAACGTAGAACGGAAGCCAGAACGCTGCGGCGCCGGCGATGCGCGCGGTCAGGCCGAAACCGACAAGGAGTCTGTCCGGATAGAGGAGAACCCGGGTAGCGCTCAGCGTGTAGGGTTGGTTCCGAAGGGAAACGTCACAGCAGTTGCACGTCGTGATCTCACCGCGACGGGCCTCGATCAGCGAGACCTCTCCAGCTTCGTCAAACGTGATCACACCCTGCTCGACACGAAAAAAGAGCTCGTGCTCATCCCCGATCGAGTTGACGAATCGCGTCTGTCCGGAGAAGGACTCCGCCTCGACGCGCGTTGCGAGGACGCCGGCGTCGCTCTCGGCAAGGCGAGCCACCAGGCTGTCGGCGGCAAGCTGCACGTCGTCCCCCATCTCGACGTGCACGGAGCCGGACGCCTCCAGGTGCCATTCTCCCTCGTCGACGCGGATGAGATCGAGGCGATCGGACGAGAGCCGTGTTCCCTGAAGCATCGCTGTAACCGAACCCGTCGCACGAATCTCGGACCGGTCGTCCGAGATGAACAGCTCGTCGCAGGCCAAATCGAGCGGATCGTCTTGCCCGCTGCACGAGAAGGAGATCAAGAGCAGGAAGACGGCAAACCACGAGACGCGTCCGCGCCATCGGCTCCAGAAATCTCTGTACGCCAGCCTGTCGACTCGGAGAAACAGAAGAAGTCCGAAAGCTCCGAAAACGAGGTCCGGAATCCAAGCTGCCAGCACCGGGTTCATTGCGCCGCGCCGACCGAGTGTCTGCGTCCACCACAGCGCGCCTTGATAGAGGCCGACGAGGAGCAGACCGAGGACGATTCCAGCGGCACGGCTGCGCGGGTTGAAGACCAGACTCAGCGTGCCCCCAAGCAGAACGAAGACGATGGTCGCCAGCGGGAGAGCGCCCTTCAGGTGAGCCTCAACGATGTACTCGTCGGCGCGCTGGCCGGTTCGTCCGGCCGCAGCGATACGCCTCAGGAGCTCGGCGATCCCCATCTCAGCCGGCGTTCGTGAGCGGGACAAGACCTCCTCCACGCTCTGCTCGAGAGGGATCGTCAGGCGCTCGTAGCTTCCCGAGTACTTGAGAAGGCCGTCCAGATCGAAGCCGTACACGCGGCCCGATTCGAGCTCCCACGCGACGCCGGTCCAATGGCCCGTCTCCGCCGTGATCATCGTCACCCGCGATTCCGCATGTGGGAACAGGCGGCCGGTCGTGTCAGTGATGTGGACGTCGTGGAGCGTCCCCGTCTCCTCGTCATACCGGCGGACGTAGAAGAACTGGTTGTCGGCCCCCTTGAAGAACGCGTTGGCGGTGATGCGTGGGATGCCTTGGCGGAAGATGACGCCGCGAAGTGCCTGTTGGTAGGCGTGTTCCGACGCCGGGACGCCCCAGTTGTAGATCGCGAAGTCGGCGCCCGCGATCATCGCGGAGGCAATGATCAGAGGCAACAGGATCCGCCTCAGTGGGATGCCGATCGATTCGAGGGCGACGATCTCGCGATCGTGGGCGAGGCGACCGAGGCCGAGGAACGTGGCGAAAAGCGCGCTCATTGGCACCGCGATCACCAATAGGCTTGGCATCTTCAACACGACGAGACGGAGGAGCGTGAGCATGCCGATGCCGCGGTCGACCATCAGATCGGATAGGGAGAGGATGATGTTGAGGAGGATGAACAGGACGAGACCGGCAAGGGCGAGGATGAACGGCCCGAGCATCTCGCGGAGCAGGTACCGATCGCAGCGGCGCAGCATGGCGCTTCGAGTGTACCGGACCGGCCGGAGGGGCGCCCAGTCCGTGCGTTCGCTCGTCGTTCTTCCCGTTCCCTTGGTCGATTGACCGTGTTTCGGCGATTCGGTATAGTCTGGCGAGCAACCATGGGAAAGCGTCTGTACGTCGAGACCTGGGGCTGTCAGATGAACCGGCATCAGTCGGAGGGGATCGCCGGAGTCCTCCGATGTGCGGGCTACCGTCTGGTCGATGCATTGAACGATGCGGACGTCGTTCTGTTCAACGCCTGCATGGTTCGGCAGAAGGCGGAGGACAAGGTCTACGGGCGGATCGGCGCGGTCGTCGAAGAGAAGCGGCGACGCGTCGTCCTGCTGGGAATCGGTGGATGCCTTGGACAGGTGCGAGGGAAGTCGCTTCTGGAAAGATTCCCGGATGTCGACTTCGTCTTCGGCGCACAGGGACACGAGGCCCTGCCCGAGCTGATCCGGCGCGCTTCTGCGGAGAGAGCGCGCGTCGTCTCGACGGGCGACCAGACCGCAATCGATGAGTTGCCGTTTCTGCGTTCGAGTTCCGTAACGGCGATGGTCACGATTACCGAAGGGTGCTCGAACTTCTGTGCCTACTGCATCGTTCCGTACGCGCGCGGTCCGATGCGGAGTCGATCGCCCCAGGCGGTGCTTGCGGAAGTCGGGGAAGCCGTCGCTTCCGGCTACAGGGAGATCCTTCTGCTGGGACAGAACGTCAATTCCTACGGTCGGGATCGATCGGAGTTCGGCGACTTCGCCTCGCTGCTCGGAGCGGTCGCAGCGATCGGACCCGATCGTGTTCGGTTCATCAGTTCCCATCCGCGGGATCTGACGACGGATGTGTTCGAGGCGATGGCTCAAACGGCCAACATCAGTCCGCATCTGCATGTCGCGTGTCAATCGGGGAGCGACGCGATCTTGAAGGCGATGAACCGCGGCTACACGAGAGACGAGTTCCTGGCGATCGTACGAGAGGCCAGAGCGATGGTGCCAAGGATCAACGTGACGACGGATCTGATTGTCGGATTCCCTGGCGAGACGGAGGCAGACTTCGCTTGGTCGATCGACTTGATCGAGCGCGTTCGATTCGGCTCGGTTTTCGCAGCCAAGTACTCGCCGCGACCGGGCACGAAGAGCGCCGGCCTCACCGACGACGTGCCAGCGGAAAGCAAGGACAGGCGGCTTCAAGGAGTTCTCGAGCGCCAGCGGGAGATCGCGTTGGAGGAGAACGAGCGGTTCATCGGGCGAGAGGTGGACGTCCTGATCGAGGGCAAAACACGGGATGGCGACTGGTACGGGCGGGCGGCCGATCACAGGACCGTAGTGGTGCACGGCGAGCCCGCGCAGAACGGCGTTACGTGCTGCGAGTTCTTGCCGAGCGACCTGGTGGTGGTCCGGATCGAGGGGGCCACGTCGGCGTCGCTGTCCGGCGTCGCGCTTGTGCCGGCTGTGTCAGCAAGGGGGAGAACATGATCATCACCGTTACGCTCAATCCGGCTGTGGACAAGGTCTACTGGGTCGAACGTCTCAGGATCTGCGAGGTCACCGAGGAGGAGTTCCTCACCCGCGCACTGCGAAGCGCGACGTCCGCAGGCGGAAAGGGTGTCAACATGTCCGTCTTCCTCTCGGCCATGGGGATGGAGAATGTCGCGATGGGATTCGTCGGGGGGCACACGGGGCACGTCGTCGTTCGCGATCTACGCGATCACGGTGTGACGACGAATTTCGTCTGGACGCGAGAAGAGACACGGACGAACGTAACCGTGCTCGAGAAGGGCCGCGAAAGCGTGCCGCTCCTTATTGGGGAATCCGGCGGGGATGTGTCACCGCGCGAAGTTGATCGTTTCCTTCGGAGGTTCCGCACGATGCTGAGCCGTGCGAGCTGGGTCGTTCTTGCCGGCAGCCTCCCGCCCGGTGTCGACGTCGGCATCTACCATGAACTCTCTTCGATGGCGCAAGCGGCAGGAGCAAAGGTCGTCTTGAGCGCTGGCGGCGAGGCGCTCCAGAGGACGTTCGAGACGTGTCCCTACCTTGTCAAGCCGGACACGCGAGAGCACCGGGAGCTGCTGGGGATCGACCTGGCATCGCGCGAGAAGATTGTCGAAGCGGGGCAACGCATCGCGTCGTGCGGCGCCGAGATGGTGATCATCTCCCACGAGGTGACGGGAGACATCGTCGTGACGCGCGACGCCGTTTGGGAGATCCGGAGTCCGGTTCGCACGGCGGAACTCCGCAACCTTGTCGGAGCGGATGACGTGTTCCTGGCGGGCATCCTCTACCGATTGGTCCAAGACGATTCGGTCGAGGACGCGCTACGGTTTGGGCTGGCGGCGGGGCTCGCCAGTGCGGAGACCGATGAGAAGGTCTGTGGAGATCGCGACCGGATCGACGCCGAGATGGCGAGGGTCACGGTGGAGCGGATCTAGCGAGGAGGGACCATGAAAGTCCGTGAGATCATGACCAAGGATCTGACCGCGGTGGAGAAGGACATGCCGGTCCGCGAGTTGATTTTCATCCTCGAAAACGCCGAGATGCCGAACATGCCGGTCGTGGACGACGATGGCATGCTGATCGGATTCATCTCGGAGAAAGACCTGATTCGAGCCGCGCTTCCGGGATACTTCGAGATGCTCCACAGCGCGTCGTTCCTTCCTGACATGAACCAGCTCTCGACGAAACTGCTGCAGATCGCCGACGAGCCGATCGAGAAGTACATGCGCCGCGAGGTGCACTACGTCACGGAAGACGATGACGATCTCCGGGCGGCAGACCTGGTCATTCGGCAGGGAGTCAAGAACGTGCCCGTGGTCGATGCCGACGGCCGACTGGTCGGACGGGTGAGGCGGATCGATCTTCTCAGGCACTTCCTGTAGCCTCCCGGATGGGCGCTCCGTGGAATCGCTTAGGGCTTGCGGGCTTTCGCGCTGTGTTCGACGGTGAGACAGTTGCCTTCGAGTCCGGTCGGCCTTCGGCGAGTCTTCCGGACACGTGCGACGCCATCCCGTGGATCGTCTATGGCGAAGCGGATCACCCTTCCGACGAAATCGCCTACGATGTGAGGCTCCTTGCGCGAATCCTCCATCCGACGCTTCCGGATCACGAGTTGGAGACGATCTGTGCGCTTCACGAGGTACCGGGGCGTTTGGGTCAGACGGCACGAGGCGTCGGCGAGGCGTTCGCGGCGCTCGTTCTCGAGGCGACGCAGCTCGACCGTGAGGTCGTCGCGCTCCTCGCCCGCCTTGCGTCGGAACCGCTCTCGAAGTTGTTCTCCCGCGTCCTCGTGTTGCCTATCGAGACGGCGACAGCCTGCGTGCGGGAAACCGCTGAGGCGGCGCCGGAGCCCGTGGGGCGGCCAATCGAGTACGTGGATCCGTTGGGATCGAGCGGATTCATCGCTCGATCCCTCCCGGCGTACGAGCTTCGCGCGGGGCAAGTCAGGATGGCCGGCGAAGTCGGTCGAGTCTTCCGGGACGGGGGAGCGCTCGTCGTGGAGGCCGGCCCGGGTACGGGGAAGACGTTTGCCTACTTGATTCCGGCGATCGAGTATCTCGTCCGGGAGCGATCGGCCCGCGTCGTCGTGTCGACCCGCACCAAGCAACTGCAGGAACAGCTGTTCGGCAAGGATCTGCCGTTTCTGCTAGAGCAGATGCGTCCTGACCTGAAGGTCGCTCTTCTCAAGGGGCGTGAGAACTACCTCTGCCTCCGGCGGTGGGAGATCGCCGTTCGCGAGCTTAGCGAGGGGCTCGAGCGAGATCGACTGAGCCTGCTGGCGCCGCTCGTCCGCTGGCTTTGGGACACCGAAACGGGGGACATCGACGAGAACGCCGTTTTCCTTGCCGATCCGGACGGGCGCGAGCTCTGGGGACGTCTGTGCGATTCGTCTCACCACTGCATTGGCTCCGTGTGCCCTCACGTCGACGACTGCTTCTCGATTCGCGCTCGGCGACGCGCGCGGAAGGCCGATCTCGTCGTCGTGAACCATTCGCTTCTCCTCAACGACCTTACCGTGGACCGCCTCGTCCTCGGGAAGTACACACACGCCGTCATCGACGAGGCACACGCGCTCGAAGAGACAGCGCGTTCGGCGTTCACCTCGACCCTCTCCTCGCGAATCGTGGAGCGTCTTGCCGACGAGCTGACGCCGAGTCGACGGCGCCGAGTCGGATGGCTTGATCGGCTGGCCTTGCCGAGGAATGAACCGGCGGTCCGAGCAGCGTACGACCTCGTCGGCGCATTGCGGACGGGGACGGCACGTCTGTTCTCCGATCTGGGGCGGAAACTCCCTGAGGAGCGACGGGGAACGCTTCCGGATCTCGCTATCGCCTCTGCAGCAGCGCTCGACCGGATCGCAACGATTGTGGGACGGTTGGAGGCGTCGCTCGGGGAGTTGGTCGACGAGATTGAGGAGCCCGAGCTGAAACGTGAGGGTGAGGGACACCTCGCAATGGTTCGCGATCTCGGTGTCCTGCTCGCCCGCTTGGTGGCACCGCCGGAGGAGGACGCGGTTCGTTGGTACGAGCGGGAGCGCAGCGGCCTCTCGCTGCACGTGACGCCGCTCGAAGTCGCGCCCATTCTCGCGCGAGCCTTATATCCAACGCTGGAAGCGGTCGTGCTTACTTCGGCCACGCTCTCGGTCGACAAGGACTTCGGTTTCATTCTCCGCGCTGTCGGCCTTGACCTCGCGTTTGAGGACATCGACACCGAGGTGGTCGCGAGCCCGTTCTCGTATGAGGAGCACATGCGGATCTGCGTTCCCGCCTCGCTCCCGGTCGTCACCGAAGACTCAGACCGCTACGAGGAGACGTTGGCCGCCCTTCTCGTGGCGCTGGCCGGGCGTATCGGGAGGAAGGGGCTCGTGCTGTTCACGTCGTACAGGATGCTGGAGAACGTCCGACGGCGCTTGCCCGATGGGCTCCCTTCGCTTTCGCAGGGCATCGACGGACCTCGGAGCAAGCTGATCGAGCGATTCAAGCGCTTTCCGCGAGGGATCATGCTCCTTGGAACCGATAGCTTCTGGGAAGGGGTCGATCTGCCGGGGGACGAGTTGGAGTACGTCGTGATCTCGCGGCTTCCGTTCGACGTGCCGACCGATCCAATTCAGGCGGCCCTCGGAGAACATTACACGAGGATCGGCCGCGACCCGTTCCGCGATCTCGCTTTGCCGAGGGCGGTCTTGAAGCTGCGACAGGGTGTCGGCCGACTGATCCGAACGCGCCAGGATCGAGGCGTCGTCGTCCTCACCGATCGTCGCGTCCTCACGAGAGGGTACGGCCGATCGTTTACCGCGGCCCTGCCCGCTTCGGTGGAGATCTTCGAGGATCAGGCGACCCTTGTCGACGAGATCGCTGGCTGGTTTGATGGCGTGAAGTGAGGTCGCTCTCCGTCCGAGCCAATTGACTTGAGCCCTGCGGATCGGTAAAATAGCCGGCAGCTGGTCGCAGGATTCCTTGCGAATCAACCAGTGAATCAAGCTCCTATGAGCATTTCCGTGGTGGTGCCCGCGTACAACGAAGCTGGTCGGATTGGCGCTGTCCTCCGACCTGTCGTCGCCAGTTCGATGGTCGATGAGATTATCGTGGTTGACGACGGCTCCGACGACGGGACGAGAGACGAAGCGATGAGCTTCCCGGTTCAGTTGGTCTGTCTGCCGCAGAACCGTGGCAAGGCTGCGGCGCTCGGCGCGGGCGTGTCGCTGGCGAAGAACGACACGTTTCTCTTCCTCGACGCGGACCTCGTGGGGCTGACGACCCAGCACGTCGATCGTCTGATCTGCGCGTTTCTGGAAGGAAACTTGGACATGGTCGTTGGGATCTTCTCAAACGGCCGGAAAAACACGGATCTTGCTCAGAAGATCAATCCGTACGCGTCTGGTCAACGGGTTCTCTCACGGCAGGTTTGGGAGCGTGCGAAAGAGAACGTTGGCGAGATGGATTACGGCATCGAGATCGCGCTGTCCAAGCTTGCGGCCAAGGAAGGCTGGCTGAAGGAGTATGTGAAGCTCGACGGCGTCACGCACGTGTTGAAAGAAGAGAAGCGGGGGTTCACCAAAGGCATGATCGACCGGCTCAAGATGTACGGAGACATGATCAAGTGGCTGTTCAAGAAGATCTAGAAACAGAGCGGAAAAGGGTTCGCGGCCTTTCAGGAGTCGCCGGAGCAGAGGCGCGAGGTGCTGGAAGCCGATGAGTGCCTGGATAGTGTTCGCGCTCTCCGCGTTGGGCATCGTGCTCGCGGGGATCCGGCTGGCGCCGTACGGGGAAGCACTCGGCCGACACCTGCGGATCGGGCAAGGCTGGGTCGGCCTGATCCTCCTCGCCACACTGACGTCGGTCCCCGAGATGGCGACGACGGTAACGGGAGCGAGCATCGGTGCGCCGAACATCGCCCTCGGCAACGCGTTCGGCAGTAACTTATTCAACGTGGCGATCATCGGTGTGATGGACGTCCTCTTGCTGCGGCGCCGTCCGGGCTCCTTCCTAGCAAACGTCCGTTCCTATCACGCCATCAGCGGGGGCGTGGCGATTGTTCTGACCGCCCTGGCGATGCTCGGCATCCTCTGGAAGCCCGAGGGCTTGCTTCTCGGAATCAGCCCGATCAGCTTTCTGATCCTGATCGGCTACTGCATGGGCGTCTACCTGCTCTTCCGCGCCGAGAAGGAACAGGAGGAAGACGCGGCGCCGACGAAGAGCCGGATATCACTTCTCGGAGCAGTGATTGGGTTCGCCGTTTGTGGGGCGATCATCGTGGTCTCCGGGATCTTCCTTGTGCATGCGAGCAAGGAGATCGCGCTCTCGACCGGGCTGTCCGCGACGTTCATGGGAGCGATCCTGGTCGCGATCGTGACATCTCTTCCGGAATTGTCCACGTCGATCGGTGCCCTTCGGATCGGTGCCTACGACATGATTGTGGGTAACCTGTTCGGGTCGAACATGTTCAACATCTTGACGATTGTCTTCGCCGATGCTGCGTTTCGCGGCGGCTCGATTTACGGCGGACTTGGGATCGGCGAAGCAGACCAGCTACTGGTCGCCGTCTGCGGGATCATTCTGACGGGCATCGCCGTCGTCTCGATCGGCGCGCGCTCCCGACGACGCGTTCTCGGCGTCGGTTTGGATTCGTTGGTGCTGCTCGGAGTCTACGTTGCTGTCACTGCGGTCATCATTGGCCGAGGGATTCAGCTCTAGAGGTGATTCGTGATGGAAGTGAAAGCACTACGTGATCGGACAATCGATGAGCTCCTCGTCATGGCTGAGGAACTCCAAATCAAGAACTCCAGGCAATCGGGCAAGGACGACCTCCTCCGGGGGATCATGGCGCACATGGCCAGGGAGAAGGAGCTTCGCTTCACCGACGGGATTCTCGAAGTCCACCCTGACGGGTACGGATTCCTGCGCGGCGACAGTTGCTTGCCGGGGCGAACCGACGTCTACGTTTCGCCGTCTCAGATCAAGCGATTTGCACTCCGTGACGGCGACTTGGTCACCGGGACGATTCGTGCGCCGAAAAACGACGAGCGGTACTTCGCTCTCCTGAAGGCGGAAGGCATCAACGGTTCGGATCCGGACGACTCACGCCGGAGGCCGGACTTCCGTGACCTGACGCCACTGCATCCGCAGGAGATGTACCGGCTCGAACACGATCCCGAGGACCTCGCGACGAGGATCATCGACCTCTTCTGCCCTATTGGAAAGGGACAGCGGGGTCTGATTGTCTCACCGCCGATGGCGGGAAAGACGACTCTCCTGAAGCAGATTGCCGCGGGAATCAACGCGAACTACCCGGACGTGAAGCTGTTCGTCTTGTTGGTTGACGAGCGTCCGGAAGAAGTGACCGACTTCAAGCGATCGGTCGGCGCCGGCGAGGTCGTCGCGGCGACGTTCGATCTCGAGCCTCGGCATCACACGCGGATTGCCGAGCTGGTCACGGATCGCGCGAAGCGGCTGGTCGAAATGGGTCAAGACGTTGTCATTCTGATGGACTCGATCACAAGGCTAGGACGCGCCTATAACCTAGCGATTCCGGCGTCCGGCAAGCTCCTCTCTGGAGGGATGGATCCCACCGCGCTGTACAAGCCGAAGGAGTTCTTCGGCGCGGCTCGAAACATCGAGGAGGGTGGGAGCCTCACGATCATCGCCACGGCGCTCGTCGATACGGGGAGCAAGCTTGACCAAGTCGTCTTCGAAGAGTTCAAGGGGACCGGGAACATGCAGCTCATCCTCGATCGGGGGATGGCGAACAGGCGAATCTTCCCCGCGATCGACGTTGAGCAGAGCGCGACTCGGAAAGAAGAGCTCCTGCTTGGCGAGAAGGAATTGAACCGCGTATGGATCCTCCGTAAGATGATGAGTGATTTGAACGATCCGCAGGCGGCGATGGAGTTCGTAAAGGGGAAGATCGAGGCGACGAAGGACAACGAGCAATTCCTCGAGCTGATGAGCAGTGACTAGGTACGCGGACTACGGGACACGGAAGAAGCCGATCCGGAAGGATCGGCTCGCGATGGCGGCGGTCGTTGTCGTTGCGATCATTGCTCTTCCCTTCCTTCTTCGTCTCGGCTGTACGCGATGGTCGGACGAGCCGGTCGTTGTCATCCAAGATGAAACCGGAGACGAGATCGTCCTCCTGCCAGGCGTAACGCCGGCGGGGGATACGACGGCCGACGACACGACTCCCGTCCCCTCGGATGCGTCACTCGTGGACACGGCCCTTGCCGAGGAAATCCTCGTCCACACCGTGGAGGACGGTGAGACGTTGGCCGACGTGGCGAGCGCGCTTGGCGTGAGCATCGCAAGCCTGCGAGCGAGCAATCTCCTCTATGGAAGCGAGCCTCTGCAGCCGGGGCAGGTGCTCTCCGCCTCCCGCGACGGCGTTCTCCACGTGATCAAGGCGGGGCAGACGCTGACGGACATCGCCGTCACGTACGCCGTGCCGAAGGAGACGATCGCTGCGGCAAACGGGATCTCGGTGAACGAGACGATCTTCGCGGGCGAGCGGCTTCTTGTGCCGACGATGACGGACACGTACTGGGAGTACGTCGTCGTCCTGTCGAAGGGTGTTCCGTCCGTGTTCATCTGGCCGCTCTCCGGCGACGTCGTCTCGCCCTTCGGATGGCGCGAGCACCCGGTCCTCGGGGACCGGCATCACCATGACGGGATCGACATCGACGTGGCCGAAGGGACGCTCGTTCACGCCGCAGCGAGCGGGACCGTCTTCTTCTACGGGGACCAGCCCGGATACGGGAACGTGCTGATCCTCGAACACGACAACGGTTTCTTCACGATGTACGGCCACCTGTCGAACTCCTTCGTCGAGCAGGGGCGGTTCGTGGAGGTAGGCCAAGGCGTAGCGCAATCCGGGAACACGGGTATCTCCTCAGGTCCTCACCTGCACTTCGAGATACGAAACGGCCAATTTCCGATCGATCCGTTCCGCTATCTCCCGTAGCGTGAGCGCAGAATCCCTTCTCATCGAGGGAGGGTCTCGGCTCTCCGGTCACGTGGAGATCGAAGGGGCAAAGAACGCTGCGCTGCCAGCCTGCGTTGCATCGCTTCTCACCGACGAGACGATCGTGCTCCATCGGGTCCCTCAGCTTCGTGACGTGAGCACGATCCTATTCACGCTCACCGACCTAGGAAGACGTATCGTCCGGCGGGGGACGAGCGCGGTGTTCTCCGGTGATCGTCCACTCTCGCAGGAAGCGAACGCGTACTCGGTCCGGCAGATGCGGGCATCGTTTCTCGTTCTGGGCCCGCTGCTGGCTCGTCTTGGCCGGGCGGTCGTTCCGCTGCCGGGTGGTTGCGCCATCGGCGAGCGCTCGGTCGACCTCCACCTCTTCGGGCTGAAGAAACTCGGCGCGCGGGTCAAGGAGCGTGCGAACGCGGTCTGTGTCGAAGCCGATCGTCTGCGCGGGACGAGGATCGATCTGGCGTTCCCTTCGGTTGGCGCGACGGAACAGATCCTGATGGCGGCGGCGCTCGCTAGTGGTGTGACCGAGCTGCGAAACGCGTCGATTGAACCCGAGGTCAGCGATCTTGTTGCACTGCTGCGGAAGATGGGGGCCGAGATCGAGGTTGAAGGCCGAACGTGGCGAGTCGACGGAAAGACGGAGCTTCATGGCGCAGAGCACACGGTGATTCCGGACAGAATGGAGGCCGGGACGTATATCCTCGCTGGGGCGATCACCGGCGGCGACGTTCGCGTGAACGCGGTCTGCCCACCGGATCTCGCCTCCTTCCTCGAAACGCTCGATGCCGCAGGCGCGGCCACGGTTGTCGACGGAAGCAGTCTGTCGATCTCCGAGGGAGGGGACCGACGTCCGATTCGTGTCGAGACGGGTCCCCATCCGGGCTTCCCCACGGACTTGCATCCGCCGCTTGCCGCGTGGCTCTCTCTCGTGCCGGGGACGAACGTCGTGACGGAGAAGGTCTTCGAGCGACGTCACACCTACGCCGACGGGCTGCGAGCGATGGGGGCGCAGATCGCGATCCACGGCACGAGCGTGACGATCACCGGGGTAGATCGCTTGCAGGGACGTTCGGTCGTCGCTCCCGACATCCGGGCCGGGGCGGCGCTCGTTCTCGCGGGATTGGCCGCGGACGGGATGACCGAGATCACGGGACTCCAGGCGATCGACCGGGGATACTCCGGCCTGGAGACGAAGCTACGGCAGCTAGGAGCGAGGATTGAGCGACGGACAAGATAGGCGGAATGACACCCCGTTGGTCGAGGATCGGCTCGGAACGCGAGCCCGAATCTTCGGCACGGAGCGGGCCGTCCTCGCGGGGATCGACGCGGGACCGGGGCAAGGCATCTCGATCGAGGAGTCGATGCGAGAGCTTGAGTCGCTGGCTCGCACGGCCGGGATTCCCACTCTCGCCTCCGTGGTGCAGAAGCGAAAGCGGCCGGCCCCAGGAACATTCCTCGGCAAGGGCAAGGTGGACGAGCTCCGTCGTGCGGTCGATGAGCTCGGCGCTGACGTCGTCATCTTCAACGACGATCTGACGCCCGCGCAGGCGCGGAACCTCGAAGGAGCGCTCTCGCACAAGGTGATCGATCGGACACAGTTGATCATGGACATTTTCGCCCAGCGGGCGGCGTCGAAGGAGGCGAAGCTGCAGGTCGAGCTGGCGCAGCTTCGCTATCTTCTTCCACGACTCCGCGGTTGGGGAGCAGCGATGACGCGCACCGGGGGAGGGATCGGCACACGCGGGCCCGGAGAGACACAGCTGGAGCTCGATCGATTCAAGGTTAAGCTTCGCATCCACGCGATCGAGCGTCGACTGAAGAAGGCGGTTTCGGAGCGCTCCGTGAGACGTCAGCAGCGATCGCGGAGTGATCTTCCGCAGATCGTGCTGGTCGGGTACACGAACAGCGGCAAGTCGACCCTGCTCAATTGCCTCTGCGATGCCGACTCCGTTGTTGGGGACAAGCTCTTCGCCACGCTCGATACCATGGTTCGCCGAGGCGAGGTCTCGTCGGGCAGGTGGGGCTTGTTCATCGACACGGTCGGCTTCATCCGTAGGCTGCCGCACGACCTCGTTCCGGCGTTCGCGGCGACTCTCGAGGCCGTCCGACATGCCGACCTTGTTCTCCACGTCATCGACCGGGCGAGAAGCTCGTGGGAACGTGACTATCGGGTCGTGCTAGGCATCCTCGAACGGGAGGTCTTCCGCGAGGAGGATCGCCGACCCACGATCGTGAGTGTGTTGAACAAGATCGACACCGTGGTGGACGTCTCGACGGACGACGCCGACGGAGTCCCGATTTCGGCAAAGGAAGGGACGAACGTCGATCGTCTCCTTGCCCGCGTCGCCGAGGCGCTGTTTCCGGACGATCGAGTCGTCGAACTGCTTGTGCCGTTCTCGGCGATCGGCACGCTCCATGAGCAGACGACGCCGGAGCGCGTTGACGCCCTTGAACACACAGGCGAAGGGATCCGCGTTCGCGCGAGGCTCTCGGCTCGCGAGCTGCAGGAGCTAACGGCGGCAGGGGCCGCTTTCAGTGCCTTCGCCGCTTCCCAGGACGGACGACCGTAACCTCTTCCGCATTGACTTCCACTCGCTCGTGACCGTCGGTCAGTACGGTGACCGTACGGCGGAAGATATTGTGCGAGATGACTTTTCCCTTGTTCTCTTGCCACTGCACGAAGGCCCCCAGATTCGGCAGGCTTGCCAGCTCGCACTTGTAGGTCTCGTGCTCGTACGCGAGGCAGCACATCAAGCGGCCGCAGACGCCCGTGATCCGCTCCGGAGAGACGAACAACTCCTGGTCGTAGGCGAGTTCCATCCGGATCGGCTTCGGTTCGTGCAAGTAGCGGTGGCAGCAGATGATCAGGCCGCACCGACCGATTCCGCCCTTGAGGCGAGCCTCGTCGCGCGCGCCCATCTGACGAAGTTCGATGCGCGTTCCGAAACGACCGGCGAGATCGCGCAGGAGAGACCGGAAGTCGACGCGATGCGGCGCGGTGAAGTAGATCCGAAGCTTTTTCCGATCGAGCGTGTACTCGGCCGCGACGAGGTGCATCGGCAGGTTGTGGCGCGTGACGACCTCGCGTGTGGATGAGAGGGTCCGCTCGGCATCGGCCTGGTTGTACTTGTGCGACTCCGTGTCTCGATCGGTCGCGGTGCGAACGACCCGCTCTAGCTGATCGCTCAGCCCTCCGCCGGCTTCGAGCTCACTGAGCATCACCCCGAGTCTCAGACCTCCGTGGTCGACCACGCAGTGGTCGCTCGCTCCAACGCCCAGCGCGTCGGCGTTGAAGTAGGCCGTCTCACGCTCCAGATTGAGCACTCGGACCAAGACGATGCGGTCACCGGCCATCTGCGCCGCCTCCGATCGAGAGGAAGAGTGACAGGAGGATGGCCTCGGTTGGGCCGTGGACCGACAGGGCTCGATGCGCGTGGTCGATCGCGATGCATGCCGAACGCGGGCCGTCGACCCCGGTCTCCCGTGAGAGGTCGCCACCCATGGCATCGATCCCGTTTGCCTCGAGGGCACACACGTGATCGAAGCAGACGGTGAGGAGATCCTGCAAGAAAGCGAACAGCGCCTCGCGGGTCTGCGCCGCGAGGGTCCGCACCCCCTCGGTGAGGAGGCCGGTCTCTCTGCGAGCCGCCCGGTCCAGAAGAACGGAGAGGGCCTCGCGTCGGAGGATCGACTCGCCGCCAACAGAGGTGGCGACCAACTCGGCGGTTTCGAGGGCCGCGGCTCGGGTTCCGGCGGCCTCTCGCAACGCGCGGACATCGAGCGTGCTTCCCAGGAAGCGATCGATCTCGCCTTCACGATCGGCGATCGATACGAGCCACCGCGCATCGTCTTCATCGTATCCGCGCTCGCGCAGGCGGCCGAGAAGATCGTGCTGCTTCGTGGGCGGGAGGCGGACGATGCGGCTACGAGAGACGATCGTTGGAAGAAGGTCCGTCGTGTGCCCGGCGAGGAGGACGAATGCCATCTCCCTTGGTGGCTCCTCGAGCGTCTTCAGTAGAGCGTTTGCCGCTTCGGGAGTCAGCCCCTCCGCGGTCGGGATCAGACAGACTTTCCGGTCTCCCTGGACCGGGGCGAACTGCGCGCTACGGATCGCGACGCGAACCTGGTCGATCCCGACGCGCTCCTTCCCCTCCGGTGGAGCGAGTTCGATCACGTCAGGGTGCGCCCCACGTCGGGCGAGCGCGTGATCACGCTGCGTTTCGCCGACCAGAAGCGCCGCGAGCCGGCGTCCTTCCGTTGTGCGATCCGATCGTGCGGGTACGAGGAAGAGGGTCGAGGTCGCATGCGTCGTCTTTTCCCCAAGGGAAACCGCTTTCATCGCGGTGCCAGAGTACCACAGGGGTGAGGGTCGTGCAATCGTGCCGACGACCATCTCTAGGTCTCGAAGGCGAGCTGCTCGACGAGGTCGGCGATCCGTTCGAGGTCCTGGGGCCGGATCACGGCCAAACCGTCGGGGAGCGCGACCCGCTCGTCCGTGATGACGCAAGCCACGTCGATCTCGCCTGCCAGAGGCTCGCGCGTGAGTTCTCGGCCACGGCGAAAGACCTCGATTCTCGGGTACGAACAGGCCTTTCCTCCCTCGATGAGGACGAGATCGCAGCCCGCGAACAGCCGGTCGATGTCGGCAGAGAGAGCCGAGTCGTCGTGCGCCCAGAAGAGGGCCGAAGTGTTCTCTCCCAGCAATAGGACGCGGCTGGCTCCCGCCTCGAAGTGACGTGCGCTGTCCGATCCCGGCGTATCGAGGGCGGCGAGGTGCGGCGCATGCTTCACGGTCCCCACGCGAAGACCTCGCGCGACGAGAACCGGCAGCAAGTCCGCGATCAGCCTCGTCTTCCCGCTGTCGTGGTGTCCGACGATCGAGACGACCGGAATCCTGTCCTGACTCATTCTCGGTGGATGCGGCCGACGCAGTCCTCGATACCGAGTCGGCGGAGCGTGTCATCGGTCGGGCCGTATCGATCATAGCCGCGAAGGGCGTAGTAGGAGTCGATCGCGCGATCCATGGCCACCGGGTCGACGGGATGGTCCGCGCTCGCTCCTTGCGGAAGCGGCTGCGCGAAGCGGGCCGGGAGTCGGTCGTCCTCCCTGCGATGCCCAGCTCGGCCGGAGAGTATTCGCATTACCGCGTAGGCACGCTCCCCGATTCGCAACATCTCGTCTGCATCGACGGTCATCCCGGTTGCAGCTTCGAGGAGCGAGCGAGCCGTGGGGTAGCTGCAGTTCTCGCCGACTCTTCGGACGGTGAAACAGCACAGCACGAGAGAGTTGTCGAATGAGGCGGCGTTCTCGAAGTTACGTACGAGCTTCGGCTTCTCCTCCAACGTGAATCGATCGTGCGCCTTCGTCAAGCCGAGTTCCGGATTCGTCGCACCGGAAGCGGTGATGGTGTCGTGCATCCCCTCCATGTGGTTCGCCCCGCGGGGTGTGGTCGCGTAGGTGATGCCCAGACCTTGTTTTCCGCGAGGTTCGTGCATTGGGATCTCGACCCCCTTGATCTCCATCGCGAAGTCCGCGCCGATCTGCTCGGCGAACGACGCGAGGCCGCCGGCGACGCTGTCGCCCAGTCCGTCGCGTCTTGCGATGGCCTCGACCCATCGGACGACGGCGTCCGGGTCGCCCCACGGGATCGTTTCATCGATCAGGCCCTTCTCCGATGCTTCCATCAGGAAGGCGACGGCCACGCCGGCCGAGATCGTGTCGAGGCCGTAGTCGTTGCAGAGCTGATTGGCGAGCCCGATGGCGTCGAGGTTTTCGTTGAGGCAGAGAGAGCCGAGTGCGGCGACCGTCTCGTACTCCGGCCCGCCGAATTCAGGGAGGACCTCGCGTCCGGCGAACGTCGTCTTGATCGCACGCTTGCAGCGGATCGGACAGCCGGCGCACGTCTCGCGACCGACGAGGATCGTATCGTGGATCCGCTCGCCGCTGATCGCCTCCGCAGGAGCGAAGACACCCTCCTGGAAGTTCTTCGTCGGGAGGATGCCCATCTCCGAGAGGTACGGGACGCCGTTTGCCGTGCCGTACTCGCCGAAGCGCTTCATCCCATCATCCTCGGTGTAGGTCTTGAGGTAGGCCGCTCGCTCCTCCGCGAAGCGGGCGGAATCGTGTACTTGCTTCTCGACCGATCCGTGAACGACAACGGCCTTGAGCCGCTTGGCACCCATGACGGCTCCAAAGCCGGGCCGGCCGATGGAGCGGGAGCGGTCGCTGATGATGCACGCTTGGGAGACAAGCGCTTCTCCGGCGATGCCGATGGAGCTGACGCGACTGCCGGGGAACCGCGACTTGAGGGTCTCCTCCGTCGTGCCGGTGCCGGCGCCCCAGAGGTCGTCGGCAGGGAGAAGGGAGGCAGTCTCGTCAATCAACGCCAGCAGCACGGGCCGCTCGGAGATTCCGCGGACGAGGATGCCGTCGAATCCGCTCCGGCCGAGTTCGTGGCCGAAGTAGCCGCCGGCGTACGAGTCGGCCACGAAGCCGGTCTTCGGCGAAACGGCGAGCACGGCGTGACGTCCCGATCCGACCAAGCTCGTCCCCTGGAACGGCCCGGTGGCGAAGACGAGGATGTTCTCCTCGCCGAACGGATCGACACGCTCGGGGAGTTCCTCGAGGAGGATTCGAGCGGCGACTCCCTTGCCGCCGACGAACCGTTCCAGCCAATCCGCAGGGATGACGTAGTCCTTGATCTCACCGTTCGAAAGGTTTACGTCCAAGTACTTGCCGAAGACGCACTGCATGCGGATCCCCCCTTTAGCATCCTTCGATTCTACCCGGCGATCGCCGGATCGCCAGGTTGTCTTCGTCAATTCTGTTGCGGATAATCGCGGTATCCATCTGAACTCCCGAACATGAGGTGAATCGATGAGAACGCTCTCCCAGGTCCTGCGCGAGACGGCAGAATGCTACGGCTCGCGACCGGCGATCCTCGATCCCGGCGGTGGCGGCTTTTCGTACGACGAACTGGACAAAGAGGTCGACTGCCTGGCGCGAGGCCTGCTTGAACTGGGTGTCGCGAAGGGGGACAAGGTCGGCCTGTGGATGCCGAACATCCCGGAGTGGGTCGTCGCCTACTACGCGGTCGCCCGAATCGGCGCGGTCGTCGTACCGATGAACACGCGCTACAAGACCCACGAGGTCGAGTACATCCTCGACGACTCCGAAGCGACGACGCTGTTCGCGGTCGACGCGTTCGCTCGGATCGACTACTTGCAGATGATCGATGAGATCCGGCCGAAGCTGCCGAATCTGAAGCACGTCGTGATCGTCGGGGCGGCCGGCCAAACGGGCATGGCGTACGAAGATGTGGTGCGAACCGGCCGCGAGACTGTGAACGATGGCAGGCTCGTTGAGCGAGAAGCAGCCTGCGATCCAGCGGACAACGTCTTCATCCTCTACACCTCGGGCACGACGGGGAATCCGAAAGGCGCGATGCTGTCGCATCACAACATCGCCAAGAATGCCGAGCAGGTCACGGAGGTTCTGCAAACGGCCGAAGAGGACGTCTTCCTGCTCGCGGTTCCGTTTTTCCACTGTTTCGGATGCGTCATGGGGATCGCCGGCTCGATCACGTGGGGGGCGGCGATGGTTCCGATGCAGGTCTTCAAGCCGGAGGAGGCGCTTGAGCTGGTGGAACGGTTTGGCGTGAGCGTCCTGTACGGCGTGCCGACGATGTTCGTGTTGGAACTCGAAGGCGCGCGGAAGGGCAAAAAGGACGGATCGCGCTACGATGTCTCCAGCCTGCGGACGGGGATCATGGCCGGAGCGCCCTGCCCCGTCGAGGTGATGCGCGGGACGATGAACGAACTGGGCTGCAATGTGTCGATCGCTTACGGGCTGACGGAGGCCTCGCCCGTGATCACGATGACCCGGTTCGACGACTCGATCGAACGGCGTGTCGAGACGGTGGGCCGGGCGCTCGACGGCATCGAAATCAAGATTGCTGACGACGACCGCAAGCCGGTTCCGGTGGGAGAAATGGGCGAGCTTGCCTGCCGCGGATACAACGTCATGTTGGGCTACTACCGCGCACCGGAGATCACGGCGCAAACGATCGACGCGGAGGGTTGGCTCTACTCCGGCGACCTGGCGACGATCGACGAGGAAGGCTACGTGCAGATCGTCGGCCGCAAGAAGGACATGCTGATCTGCGGCGGGTTCAACGTCTATCCGGCGGAGATCGAGGAGTACCTGTTCACACACCCGAAGGTGCAGAACGTGTCGGTGATCGGCGCCGCCGACGACGTATTCGGTGAGGTCGCCGCCGCCTACGTCATCCCTCGCGAAGGGCAGACCATCGATCCGCAGGAGATCGTCGACTTCTGCGTGGGCGAGATCGCAAACTTCAAGGTACCGCGCTACGTCGTCGTCGTCGACGCGTTTCCGATGACCCAATCCGGCAAGATCCAGAAGTTCAAGCTTCGGGAGATCGCAGAGGCAGGGTTCGAAGCGGGCGAGATGGCCAAGCTCTCGCCGTCGAAGAAGAAGTAGGCCATGGGAGACGCGCGCACCGACGTCCTGGAACTGACGAAGCAGCTGATCGCGATCGAGAGCCACAAGCTGGCCGACGGCCGCGAAGCCGCAGTTGCTCGGTTCCTCGTCGACTGGTTTACCGACCGTGGCATCGCAGCCGAGATGCAGCCCGTCGTGGACGGTCGGGCGAACGTGCTCGCCCGGATTCCCGGGGATGACGGACCGAGTCTGATGCTGTGCGGGCACATGGACACCGTGCCGGGCGGCGACATGGTCGACGCCTTCACGCCGCGAGTTGAGGACGGTGTCCTGTGGGGGCGAGGGGCCTGCGACATGAAAGGGGCCGTGGCCGGGATGGCCTGCACGCTTGATTCCATCAAGCGCGCAGGGGAGAGAAGCGGAGCTTCTCTCGCTGGAGACCTGCTCTTCGTTGGGACGGTTGATGAGGAGACAGGTGGACTCGGGGTCAAGGCCGTCGTCGACGCTGGGATCCGAACTGACTACGCCGTCGTCGGCGAGCCGACGAACCTGCGAGTCGCGCTGGCGCACAAGGGTGCGTGCTTCGCCCGTGTGACGCTGACCGGCCTCGGTGCACATGGCAGCTGTCCCGAGGAAGGTGTCTCGGCCGTGTCGTACGCCGCGAAGGTCGTCCGTGCCGTAGAGGAGGAGCTTAGGCCGCGACTGGCCGTACGGACGCACCCGCTCCTCGGCTCCTCGACCGTCAGTGTGGGCCGCGTCTGCGGCGGAACGCAGCCGAACATCGTCGCCGAGACCTGCGAGATCGACATCGATCGACGGATGATCCCTGGCGACGTGCATCCTCTCGCCGAACTCCAAGCACTCGTCGAAGGGATCTGCTCGGGCGTCGAAGGCCTTTCGTTCGAGGTCGTCGAAATGCCGATGACGTCCGTTGTCCCGCACACGCCGCTCGAGACTTCGCCCGACTCGCCGCTGGCTCAGGCTGCGCTCGGCGCGGACGGCCTGCCCGACCCGGCCCCCGTGGGTGTCACCTACTGGACCGACGGGAGCCATCTTGCCGACCACGGGATCGACACGATCGTTCTCGGCCCCGGCGACATCGCTGATGCCCACGGACCACGCGATCGCGTCGAAATCAGCGAACTCGAACGCAGCACGGATGTCTACCGAAGTATCGCGTCGCGCTTACTCCGGGCATCAGGATAACGGCGCACCAATCTGAGCTTCCGCGCCTACGCGGGCAGATCTGGTTGACATTCGAGCGCGTAGGCAGACCACGGACAACATCTGAGCGTCAAAAGATCACAATCAGCATCTATAGCAGAGTACTGCGCGCGTAGAGGCACATCAAAGAGCTAAAACTTGACAAAGAGGCGACAATCTGTTAGATTGGTCACACTCCAGGCGGTGCCCCGGGCCGACAACCCGAGACGCAGGAGCGAGAGCCCATCTCGCAGGGGTGACAGCGTGAGACTTGTCGTCGAAGGTCGACGCTCGGGGCGCCACTCTTTGAGAGTCGAACAGGGCGCCGCACTCCGGGACGGCACCCGATGAGGGGAACACGCGCAGGCGTCCGCCTGCGCGTGTCTGTTGTCGCCCGTGAGTCTCTTTCCCTAGAATCCCACGTGCCGGACGGGTGGGAGAGCGGCCGAATCTGCCAGTTTGGAGAACTGGTGTACCCCTTGGGGTATCGCGGGTTCGGCTTGCAGTCTGCATTTCCGCCATTCTGTGCCTCTCAAAGACCATCGAACTACCTGGATTGCGCATCGTAACGGGTTGCGCACAACGCCGTCAACAGAACCCCGGCCAAGCCGCATCACGGGTCGGTCCGGGCCAGCTGTAAGGGTCGGTCGCAACCGACCGTACACCCGCTCGGTAAACCGGATCATCTATGCACCCCTCCTATCTGTAACGGTATGGGCAGAGGTGATCGGCTATAATCCTGGCCGGGTGGTTCAAAGATGTCGAATAGATTGGAGCACGTATCGGCGGGGTTCGCAATTGCGTCCATAACAGGGTGCGCAAGCCTCAAAGGCCTGACTACTGAAGAAACACTTGCGAAGACGCTTGGAATGCTGGCAGGAAGCTTCGTGGGCAGCAGAACGCCAGATTGGATAGAGCCTCCGGTCGGATTCAACCACTGGGGGCCAGCCCACTCACGGCGAATGGCTGGGGTGCTGGCCCTGTACGTGGGAGCGCTTGCCCCAATCGTCAACGATGAACTAGCGGCCACAAGTAGAGCGTGCTTCGAGTGGGATAGAGAGCTAGCCAGTCAAGGGAGACCGTTCCTGGCTAATGTCTGTTGGCTGTTAGGGCTGCTGTTTCAGGGTCTCGCAGGTTTCGCGCAAGCATTCCCCGTGGCATACGCCACACATCTAGGCATGGATCAGGCCACGCGCAAGTCTGACCTGCCCTGGTAGCTCGATAGTCCAAGGCTCTTGGAAGTTTCTGAGTATCTCTCCGTCGACGTTGGCAGTTCGCTTTGCCGAGTGACAGTGCGCGTGCTATAATGTCAGGCAATGACTGACGATACACTAGAGAACAAAGAAGATCTAGCAAGATCAAGAGACTTCATCACAGACATCGCATTCAAACGCATCCAGATGCTAGAGGATGCGTCGGACGCTATCGACAACAAGGGCGGCGTTCTGCTCGGGTTGCTTTCCGTTGTCATTGCTCTCATCCTGGGCGGCTCGCGTCTCGGCGTATCAAGCCCGATCGAGATGCTCTTCTTTCTCTTGGGAGCGGGGTTGCTGTTTGCCTCACTCATCCTTCTCGTCTGCTGCATCGCCCCAAGGCCCCGACGCCTTGACCCGGATGTAGAGAAGCTCCTGAACACGCACTGGCATACAGGCCTAGATGAGACGAGGGAGAACGTTGCCGCGAGCCTTCAAGCGGCCTGGAAGGTGAACAACCGCGCCCACCATGCGAAGACCACCCTGTTCGCATGCGCCCTCTGGCTCGCAGTTGCTGGCATCGCATCGATTGCAGTCAGCGTTCTCGTCGTTCGGGCACTGGCATAAATCCATCCCAGGAGGTGAGCAAGATGGGGGATAACGAGAAGCCGACCCAGCAGAATCCGACGGGGCCGAAGCCGTCTTCCGACCTTTCAGCGCCCTGCAAGAGGGACGCTGGCAAGCAAGGCGAGACGCGGATTGTGAAGGAAGACTAGGAAGAGAGAGCCCCGGCAAATCGCCGGAAAGCCTGTGCGCTTGCGACGTCACGAATCAGAGTCTGGCTCGCTGCCGGCGCACTCGCTCGCGGCACGCTGCTCTGGGGCGCCGCGCGTCTGATGGCACTCCCGAGCGACCCTCACATCGGTCTCGATCGAGCCTCTCCCTCAACGCCTGACGGATGATCTCCGGCACCGAAGCGACACTGCCAAGGAGGCCTCCTCACATCGATCCTACGCCCCTGCAATCCATCTCATCCCTGAGCTGCCCTCTTTCTTCCTCCCCCCCATGAGGGTAAGGATGCTAGAGATCTTGAAGAAACCTCTCTCCTGAGGCTCATGTCGTCAAGGAATGGCGCGAATCTCCCGAAATCGCCTGGGGTGTGAGCGGCAGTTGCCTCCCAGAGCGAAGGTCCAGCCGAACGAAGTGGGGTAGGGGTCTCATCTCTCCGCATCCACGCCTCGGATATCAAAAAGTCCTCCAATATATTGCCCTGACCACCTTCATGCGCTAGGATGAGCGACGAGCCAACAGCCTCCTTGCGCAGAGGACAGGGAAGCGGGGCCATAGGAAGGATGCTCAGGGGGAACAGGATCCCGCTCTCCTCTCAAGTAGAGGGAAGGAGTCGCGATGCCGATGAAGACGCAAACACTCTCAATCTACTTCGCGAAACGGGCCATGGAGAAGAAGGCCGTGGAGAGACTGCAGAAGCTGGCGAAGAAGCGCGATCGGAACGTCAATTACCTCGTGGTTGAGGCGATTGTGCAGTACTTGGAGAGGGAAAAGGCGTCCACGTGAATGGCACACGAGACAGTGGTTCTCCCGCCATGGAGTCCAACGCCACAGACCACTTCCCGCTAGCCATTGGGAAGTTCATCCACCACTGCGGAGGTCTTGAGCTGTTCGTCAATAATGCCATACGGTCCTTCGGGGAGGATGACGTGCTATCTGCTGCTGCGATCAAGGCGCCGCTGTACAGGCGAATACACACCCTGAGAAACCTGCTTCATGAGCGTTCAGATCTCGCGTCAGAGGATGTTGTTGCCCTATGCGATGACCTTGAGGCCACAAGGAAGAATCGGAACGATGTTGTGCATAACCCGATCATGACCCAGGAGGTCGGCGGGTGGGACGATGCTGTGATTCTTTGTGTTCGGTACAAGCCAGACGGGACGATCATCACCGAAGAACTGGCGCGTGATGATGTCGTCCGGTTCGTCAACCAAACAAGTGAGCTGCTACAAAGGTTCGCAGAGCTAGTCCCGGAGGCGACAAAGGCGTAGTCTGGCTTGCGACTAGTTCACTAACGGTCTGGATTGGCTACTTCTCACGCTCCGATCGGCGCTGGTTGGCGAAAGGATTTCAGAGCGCCCTCTAGCTCTTCATCAACGATGTGGGTATAGATCTGGGTCGTGGCTAGGTTCGCGTGCCCGAGGGCCTTCTGAGTCAGTCGGATGTTGGTCGTCTCCCGGTAGAGATCAGTTGCGAAGGAATGCCTCACCGACCCCTCGGCCGGAACAATTGACATTCCCAAGCGGGGTTCTTACCATCGTGCGGGTTCGTCCGAACCTGAACCGTGGGAGGGGAAAACCATGTATACAGCTGTTGCAGCAATCATCGCCGTCCTGTTCCTGTTTCTCTCAAGTGCAGTCAAGATCGTCCGCGAGTACGACCGCGGCGTCATCTTCCGCCTTGGGCGGCTGGTCGGCCCCAAGGGGCCCGGGATCTTCTTGATCATCCCGTTCATTGACAAGATGGTGAGAGTGAGCCTGCGTACGGTCACGCTCGACGTGCCCCCGCAAGAAGTGATCACCAAGGACAACGTCTCGACCCAGGTTAACGCGGTGCTCTTCTTCAGGGTCCTCAATCCGAGTGACGCCATCGTCCAGGTGGAGAACTACATGGAGGCGACGCGCCAGATTGCCATGACCACCCTGCGAAGCGTTCTCGGCGGATTCGAACTCGACCAGGTCCTCGGAGAGCGCGACAAGATCAACATGCAGCTTCAGCAGATCGTCGACGAGCAGACCGATCCGTGGGGGATCAAGGTCAAGAACATGGAGATCAAGGACGTGAAGCTGCCGAGCGACATGCAGCGAGCGATCGCCAGGCAGGCGGAGGCCGAGCGGGAACGCCGGGCAAAGGTCATCAATGCCCAGGGTGAACTCCAGGCGGCCACCAAACTCGGCGAAGCCGCGGCGATCATCGAGCGCAATCCGGCAGCACTCCAGCTTCGTTATCTCCAGACCCTGAATGCCATCTCGGCCGAGAACGCGTCAACGATCGTCTTCCCGTTCCCGATCGAGCTATTCGAGTGGCTCAAGCTGGCAAAGAAGGACTGACGAAGCTACGCAATGCCCGAGTACGACATCGTTGTGGTCGGCGCCGGCCACGCCGGCTGCGAGGTGGCGCTTGCCGCCCACCGACTAGGGGTCGCGACGGCCCTGGTTACGATCAACCTGAGCGCGATCGGGGCTTCGACGAGGCGATAGCGCTCGATGTTCGCGTGTCTATGTGCTACGAGACGACCGTCGCGCAGCGAAAGGATTTCAGAGCGCCCTCAAGCTCTTCGTCTACGATGTGGGTGTAGATCTGTGTCGTCGCTAGGTTCGCGTGACCGAGTGCCTTCTGAGTGAGTCGGATGCTGGTCGTCTCCCGGTAGAGATCGGTCGCGAAGCTGTGCCTCAAGGTGTGCGGGTGTACGTCCTTCTCAATGCCCGCTTTGGCCGCATAGCGGTTCACCATCTGCTGTATGTACCGAGTGTCTAGCTTCCCTCCAGCCCCTGGAACTCCGGACGAGGGCTATCGATGGCTCTTCTCAGCCTATGTTCCCGCCGTGACATGGCTATCCATAGGAGTTGTCTCAGCAGTCTTCTTCTTTGCCACGGCGGCGGTTGTTGCCTACCTCGCACAGATTCGGACGCGTGCCGAGAAGGTCGAGGATAGGCTCATCAAGCTCGAATCCTCCCTGTTGCAGGCTGCCGAGCACCGAAGGCAACAGGAAGACCAGCCGCGAACTCCCTGAAGACATGCTCGTCGGGAAGATGCTGAGTCGCGCCCTAGACTAGGCTAGCACAGTGCGCCCGAAGCCCACCGAGTACCCAGAGGAGGAGACGTGATGCCATCTGCTATAATGGGCGAATAGGAGGGAGACGAGGAGAAATGAAGCGCACGGTCGCTATCGCTCTGGTCGCTCTTGCCCTCGTCGGATGCACCCACTCCACCGCCAACTTCCACGCCACGATCGAGCCGAATCATGGGCGCGTCCCCTACGAAGCCACCATCACCGCGAGTGACATCGGGCGCAGCTACACCTTCCACCTACCGGGCGAGACGATCACGCAGGACAGCCCATCGCTCGAGGTCACGGTGGACTCTCTCAACTGGAGGGCCACGGTAGAGACCATGTGCGGCGGGCGCCCCTACTCGGATGATGTTCGCGCGACGGGCAACAACGCGCCACCTACTGCGTATGCCGTGATAATCAACGGGGACCGCGGCCTGTGGGAGATGTGCCCGCTGGAGCGGACGCTTCTCGAGTTCGATCTGTCCCCCGGCGCCACCGTCATTCGTGTTGACGTCTGGGGCGATGCCTTCTCTCAGCACTACTCGATCTTTTGCCCACCCTACGATGGGACCTATCACGCCCTCTGGCGGGGGTACATGCTAGAGAACGCGTGTATCGTGTACCCCGTCTACTGTAGCGTTCCCGGTGAGGCGCTGCCTTATTCCCCAACCAACCTTGACGAGGGGTATCCGTACCGTGAGTGGCGTGGCACGAATGCGATCGATTGGGGATCGGGAACGGGCAGCGCCATTGAGATCCCTGAGCAGCAGGCTTATATCAGGGTGACCGTGCGTGATTCCTTAGGCCAGGGAGGGTTCGCGCTGTTCACTCCGCGGATCCGCGCGGTGAACTTTCGATGACTCCTGAGTGGAGGGAGAAGGCACGGAATGCGAGCAAGCGGATCCGGTCTCGTATGTGGAAGCGTGATCGGAGCGTCAACTACCTCGTGGTTGAGGCGATCATGGAGTACCTCAACCGGGAAGAGCGGAAGGGCTGAGCGCACCCCCGGTTTCATCTTAGGATGAACGCCGCAGCTGTGCTATACTGCATTCAATGCGGTACATCGGCAGGAAGACTCTCATTGGAGCATCTGCGTGGGCTTTGCTGGCAGCCCTAGCTGGTTGCCTGGTAGGACTTCATCCGCCGGTGGCTATCATGGAATGCGAGCAGCTCTACCCCGCAGAATTCCACGTATCCAGCATCCAGTGCTATGACCCTGATGGTGAGATCACGTCCAGGCATTGGGACTTCGGCGATGGGCAGACCGCTGAGGGTGAGTCAGCCACCCACATCTATAATGATCCTGGGGAGTACGCGATTTGCCTAACCATCACAGACGACTCAGGGTTTGAGGCGAGAAAGTGCGAGTCCGTCAGTGCCTTTCAGGAATTCACTGTGCCGACTGACGCTTCCACAATCCAAGCAGCGATTGTGATGGCCCAAGATGGGGACCTGATTCGCGTTCTTCCCGGTACATACATTGAGAACATTAACTTCCTCGGGAAGGCCATCACCGTGATGGCCCAAACTCCACTGACAGCGACGATTCAAGCGGGAACCGCGCAAGCTGCGGGCAGCGGGCTACCGGCAGTGACATTCAACAGCGGGGAGCAGCGGGATTCTGTCCTTCAGGATTTCGTTATCCAAGGCCCTGGACCTACGGGTGCGTTGCCGTACTCGGGAGCGGGGATCACGGTCGTGGGAACCTCTCCGTCCATTCGGCGGTGCACGATACAGAACTGCATCGCGATGGAGGGAGCAGGAGTCTACGCCTACGAGTCGAATCTGCTACTGGAAGGCTGCCGGATTGCTGACTGCCGCGCCACCTTGAACGGTGGAGGGATACTGATGGTCGGAAGAAACCAGTTCCCGGAGGTCCGCGAATGCGATATTACCTCAAACAGGGCCAACGCAGGCGGAGGCATCTACATCGGGACAATGCATGATGAAGAACTGCTGGAAGAGGCGATCCTTCCCGTCGTTGCCACCTGCTCAATCACGAAGAACACGGCAACGGGCAACCCCAGGACTGCAATAGGCCACGTGGGCGGAGGCATTGAGGTCGGGACAGGCTGCCGGTATTGTGGGAAGGGGAACGCAATCAGCGGAAACTCCCCTCACGATGTCTGGTATCACGATTGCTGCATCTAGAAGCGCACTTGGATGGCTTTGCCCTCAAGTCAACTGCCGGAATCCTCCTGACCCAGCCAACCTGTTACCTCGGGCCTACGCTCCGAGCGTCGCTTGGCGAAATGATTTCGGTGCGCCCTCAAGCTGCTCGCCAACGATGTGTGCGCGGATCTGCGTCGTCGCTAGGTTCGCGTCCCCCGAGCGCCGTGTGAGTCCACCGAACGTTCTTCTGTGGGCGTAGGGCGTCGAGCCGAACGGAGTTGCGATCTTCAGTCCCTTTCCCTAGAATCCGCATCGCCGGAGGGGTTGGAGAGCGGCCGAATCCGCCAGTTTGGAGAACTGGTGTACCCCTTGGGGTACCGCGGGTTCAAATCCCGCCCCCTCCGCCAGCGCCTGTGCTAGGTGGGGGGCTAGCGGTCCCCTGTGATCCACAACCCGCTCACGTGGAGCCGAAAGACTCCCGGAGGGAGCGGGCGTGAGGGTCCGTCCACGGGCAAGCGGCGTTGAAGGCCGAGCCCTCTGCGGCGCACGCTGGTGAATCCCGTCAGGCCCGGAAGGGAGCAGCGGTAAGCTAGCCTCTGCGGGTGTTAGAGGATCCCTGGGTCCGAGCTGGCTACCCGCGAAGCGCCTCGTTCTCGCTTTCGATGGGGTCACGCACAGGCGCACTTGTGTGACTCGCCGTAGGGAACTTCGTGACGACGTCGTGGAGCGCGCCAACGAGTCGGACCGACACGTCTCCTGCCAGGCCGTCGACTCCGAACACGCCGCGTCGGCGCACGCCGTCGCAGCAGCCGCGAACGGCGGCGACGAGAAGCATCCGTTGCTCCTCCTCAGGGCGGAGAACTATCGTCGGGTTTTCGACGAGGAGGGCGAGCGCCGCGGTAAGTCCGTACGCGCCCCAGTTGGAGACGGCCGCCGGGTACAGGTGCCGGGTCGTGGTCACGGCTGCGACTCCGCCGTCGCAGCCACAGGTGCAGGTTTGCGTCTTCGGGCTGAGTTTGCGCAGCGCGTCGTGGAGGAGACCAAAGCCGATCTCGTTCCCGCGGTCGCCGATTCCGATCGTCAGTGTGCCCGCGCGGTCAAGATCGGCGAACAGCCGATCGATCGGTTTCGAGCCTCCCTCGATCCGACTCCCGTCGAAGGTGTGCAGAACGCCTTCGGCATTGGCCCCCGGCTTTTCGATCGCGATGGCGACGTCGGTCGCATCGAGTGAGACGGGAGTGGTGTGGTCGATCGGAGTGACGCACACGTCGGCGCCGAGCTCGGCGAGCAGCCACCGCATCGTTTCCAGGATCTCGGGATCGACGTGGATCGTCGGCCTCAAGCCGACGCGCTTCAGCGCACGCGCGAGCGCGGCGGCCCCTAGAGGACCGTCGTTCTCGCCCGCCGGATACCTGCCGGGCACGACGAAACCGGTGAATAGGCTGACCCGTGCGTCCGGGATCGCGAGAAGCGAGGCGGCAATCGTGAGGCAGAGCGGCTCGTCCGAACGCAGTGCGGCCTGGTACGCACGGGTGCGATCCGCTGTCTCTTGAGAAGCGAAGCCTTCGCCGCAGACGAGTGCGTCGATCTGCTTGAACAACATCAAGGGAACGCGGTTCCGTGCGGGATTCATCGGCGCCTGCGGCCTTCCGAGTTTCGTGCGCACGGCGTTGTGACGATGCTGTGGAAGGGGTTTTCGCACGCGATCGCCGGCTCCTTCGTCATGGTCTGTCGCCCTCTCTCTGGCTTGGCCTGCGAGGATTGTAGGGGAACCTCGCGGGAAACCTCAACGGAGGTCGTCGGGCGTGGACACGGGGTGCGCCCGTTGTGGGGGCGTGAGTGAAGCTCCGAGGAGGGACAAGCGACCGATGGACGTCCGTCACTGGCAGGGATGGGAAGTTCCTGCGAGCAGTGAGCGGAAGCGGCGTTGCGAGAACGGCGGCGATTTGAGGGCGTTTCACGTGCCAGCATGTCGTGGCTAAGATGAGGCAGCCGGGTGGGGGCATCCGCTTGTTGAAGGGGGATTCATCCCGCTTCCGAATCATGGCTGGTGTGGTGATTGGCGTTGGGCCTTTTTGGGGAGAGTCAAGGGACTCCGGCAAGGGGGAAAGTGTGAGGGAGACGCGGACCATGATCCTATTCGAGGGGAACATCGCGGCGGGCAAGAGCACCGTGGGGCGACGGTTGGCCGAATCGGGGCTGTTCGGTTTCATCGAGGAGCCGGTCGGGTCCTGGCAGCAGGATTTCGAAGAGAACCTGCTCGATCTTTTCTACAAGGACGCGAGTCGTTGGGCGTTCACATTCCAGCTGGCAGCGTTCACGACCAGGGCGAAGACGTGGACCGAAGTGCTGTCGATGACCGATCACAACACGGTCGTGCTCGAGCGCTCGATCTACTGCGACCGATACGTCTTCGCCAAGAACTGTTTCCAGTCGGGGCTGATGTCGAAGACGGAGTGGCAGCTCTACTGCAAGCTGTGGGATTGGCTCCAACGGAACTGGTGCGCCGAGCCCGACAAGATCGTGTACCTGCGGACGCCGGCCGACGTCTGTCATGAGCGGATCGTCGAACGTGGTCGATCCGAAGAGACGACGATTCCGGTCGAGTACCTGCGCGACCTCGAGGTGCTGCACGACGAGTGGCTGATCGAGAATCCGAACGCGGTCATTGTCGACGGCTGCAGGCAGTGGGAAGCGACGGAGATCTACGACTTGCTCGTCGAATCCGGCGTCGCCTTGGCCGGTCGCGAGGAGACGATCCAGACGACGGTCGGCTAGCGCGGCGGAATCAAGATAGATCTGGCTGATGCGGGCTCGCCCTGCGGGGGTGAGCCCGTCTCTCTGCACGGGCGATGGGCGACAGAAGCGGTTTCGAACGGAATCGGCGGTCGGCTATACTCGAGACACCATGGCTGTCGTCAACAGGATCGTCAAGATCCGAAAGCGGAATCACGCGTTGGTCGCCTTCGATCAGGGCCGCGTGGTTCGTGCCATCAGCCGTGCTGCAACCGCGGTCGGGGGGTTCGGGCAGGATTTCCTGACCGGCATCAATGATCGAGTCTTCGCCGCCGGAGGCACGGACGACGGGATTGCAGAGTTCCTCTCCGACCTCGTCGTGGTTTGTCTGAATGCCGATCCGCGACACCACGTGTCGAACTTCCCGCCGACCGTGGAGAAGATCCAGGACGTGGTTCTGCACGTTCTCACGAGCAATGGGTTCACGACCATCGCTGATGCTTACACGTGCTTTCGCTGGGGCCACGATTGGGTGCGACTGGGCGCGATTCGGGATGATCAGTTCGTCGGGGACGGGTATCCGCCCGGCCACATGGACCCACTGATTGCATGGAATCACGATCGCGACTGCGACACCGTGGAAGGGCTCAACGACATTGTCCGCACCGGGCGGCTGAAGGGGTTGATCGACGAGTCCCTCGACCGGTACGAGGGTACGTTGGACGATGCCGCGAAGGCGATCCTCGACCGCGTTGAGAGCGGCGGGATGCGAATGATCTGGATCAGCGGTCCGTCATCCTCAGGAAAGACGACGACGACGGTCAAGCTGACCGAGCGACTCGAGAAGGCGGGCCTGCAGTTCCTGATGCTTAACCTCGACGACTACTTCTGGTCGCTGATCGAGCATCCGACGGATTGGATCGATGACCGCAACTACGAAACTCCCGAGGCGCTGGACATCCAGCTGCTCAACGAGCACCTGCGTGCGCTCCTCAACGGCGAGACGGTCGACAAGCCGGTCTACAGCTTCAAGGAAGGGCACCGCGCCGGGACCAAGCCGGTTCACCTGGAGAAGGATCAGATCCTGTTGCTCGATTGCCTGCACGGCTTCTACCCGCCGATCACCGACGGGATCGAGCCGGCGGCGAGCTTCCGCGTGTACATCGAGGCAATGAACCCGCTCTACGAGCCGCACCCGATGTTGCCTCTCGATCAGGCGGACCGCTCCGACCGACGCCTGACGCGATTCGAGGACGTGAGGCTGCTTCGACGGATGCTGAGAGACGCTGTGCACCGGAATCATCCTTCCTTGGCGACGTTGCTGCACTGGCACTACGTTCGAGCGGGAGAGCTCTTCTCGATCATCCCACTCAAGGGACTGGCCGACGTCGTGGTCAACGGGGGAATGCCGTTCGACCTTCCCGTGATGAGGCCGTTCTTCGCGGAGGAGAAAGGGTTATGGCCTTCGGAAGATGACTTGGCGAACTATCCGTCGTTCCTCGACGCGCACATCCGTCACCGTCGTGTCTCGCACTTGCTGGAGTCGGTCGAGGGCGTGACGATGGATGATGTCGGCGACTTCGAACTGATCCCTGGAGACGCGGTCGTTCGTGAGTTCATTGGAGGAAGCACGATCAAGATTCCGCACAACGAATAGCGCGTGCGTTGAACGAACGCGACCTCCTCCTTACCCTTCCTGCTTGGAGGACCAACAGCCCATGCCGGCCAACCTGACAGCTGACTTCAAGAAGGCACGCCAACGGTTCCAGGCCGCCAACACGCCGGAGGAGAAGCTTGCCGCGCTCGAGGAGATGCTTGCGACGATCCCCAAGCACAAGGGGACCGACAAGATGCAGGCCGACATCAAGCGGCGGATCGCGAAGCTTCGAGAAACAGGCAGCGGGGTGCGGAAAGGACAGCGACCGGGCTACGATCACATCCCCAAGGAGGGCGCCGGGCAGGTCGTGTTGATCGGATCTCCGAACTGCGGCAAGTCGTCCCTCCTCGCCGCGGTCACGAACGCCAAGCCGGAGATCGCCAGCTACCCTTTCTCAACGCAGGTTCCCGTGCCGGGCATGATGGGATTCGAGGACGTCTCGATTCAGCTGATCGACCTCCCTCCGCTTACGGACGACTACACGGAAGGTTGGGTCTATGGCCTGATTCGTGCCGCCGATCTTGCGCTGTTGCTGATCGAATCACCCGAAGCGGAGCTGGCCGTTGCCCACATCGATGAGATCCTGCATCTGCTCGAGGATCATCATCTGTCGCTCGCTGCGTTGGGCGAGCCGACGGTGGAGGATGAGCGGGTCCGAGAGATTCCGTGCCTCGTGGTCTTCAGCAAGGCGGATCTCGTGGTTGACGAGGCCGGCGCCGCCCTTGATGAGACTCCGTTCGACGCGATCGTGACGTCTTCCGTTTCGGGAACAGGACTCGAACGGCTCCGCAGAGAAGTGTTCGACGCTCTCCGCATCGTTCGGATCTACACCAAGCTTCCGGGGCACAAGCCGGACATGGAGGAGCCGTACACGCTCTCCATCGGGAGCACGGTTCTCGATGCGGTACGTACCGTGCATCGCGACTTCGCCGATCAACTGAAGTACGTGCGGATCTGGGGGTCCGGGCGATTCGACGGCCAGCAGGTTCCGTCCGACCACCGTCTCGAAGACGGGGACATCATCGAGATCCACGTCGGCTAGATCGAACAGGCTCCTGACATCGTTTGGGGTATCCGATTCTGCTCAGTCGCCCGATGTGACGGAGAGCAGGGCGCCCCGGACGCACATCTCGATCGAGAAGCGATCGGGAGGGGCAAGCCCCGCGTACTTCGGCGTAGCCAGGACCTCGTTGACGACCTCGTCCGATGAACGCCCCCTGCGAAGATCTCGAATCCGATCGAACCAGAAGCCCAGCTCGCGCTCGTACCGATCTAGGTGTCCTTGGGGATGGTCCGTTGTGAGGCCGAAGTGCGTGAACGCGAGCGCGCGCGGTCGTAGGTCGCGAAGACGCTTCAGCGTGGCCGATGACGCATCGAGGTCGAATCGAGGGGGGACGGTCAGCGGGACGTCGACCGGGATGTCGTGATTTCCGACGGCGTCGCCGGTGAAGAGGGTCCGGCTCGCGTGTTCGAAGAAGCAGGCGTGGTGCGGAGCATGCCCCGTGGCATGAACGACCTCAACGAGGATCCCCCCCCCAAGGTCGACAAGCTGGCCGTCTTCGGCGGCATGCAACTGGTTCTCGGGGACCGGGGTCGGCTTGCCGTAGTAGGGAAAGAGGTCGGGGCTTGCATGGCGAACGCCGTCGATCAGCCGTCGTGGATCGATAAGGTGTTTCGCCGCTCGCGGGTGGGCGACGATTGTCGAGGAGGGATTGGCGACGGCAAGAGCCCCGGCGGAACCGGCATGGTCGAGGTGGACGTGCGTGACGAAGACGTACGCAAGATCGAGGCTCTGCAGAGCCTCGATCAGCAGGGGAGCCGCGCGCGGCGTCCCGGTCTCCACGAGACCGGCCCGCTCACCGACGATCAGGTAGGCGGCGCCGCGTCGCGCAAGGCCGTACTGGTTCGTGTCGATGCAGTGGACGGACGGGATCATGGTGGGGCTCATCGCGCTCACAGCAGACCGAGGCGGACGGCGAGCAACAGGGCGATCGTCGCGAGGGCACAGCCG
>Ga0222701_1000036_pt1 | contig 65167 bp, 70 predicted proteins | sample AntAcemetage1502_FD_179825 | JGI IMG/M metagenome (GOLD analysis project Ga0222701, IMG submission 179825) | Saline water microbial communities from Ace Lake, Antarctica - #1502 | ecosystem: Environmental > Aquatic > Non-marine Saline and Alkaline > Saline | place: Antarctica: Ace Lake... | reverse complement strand
ATTAGACAATAAAAAGGAAGTTATTGTAAAAGAAAAAATCAAAGATGCAATAGATTATGCTAAATCGGTTTCAAAGAAGAAGGACATCATCTGTGTTACTGGCTCTCTTTTTACAGTCGGCGAGGCTAAAGATTATCTTGGTTCATAAGTAAATAATGACGCTTTTGGAGATAGTACATATGAAAAGACGGCTAAAGATTGGAAAAATCCAAAAGGATTAATATCTAGTTCCACATATGAAGAAACATGTTTGAAAACAGAAGTGAAAAACAACTAATAGCAATCTATGCTGCTATCTCCATAGCAGTTGCCTTAATACTATCTGCTTTCCATTACTTTCAGGGATTTCACCCATATTATATAGTTATTGCTGCCAACATTGAATTTTTTTGTGTATTTTATGTCTTGTACTTACCGTTGAAAGTTAAAAAGGCAAGGAAAAAACAAAAATAAGTTTTGCCTGCAAATAGTTGATATAGAAAAACTATATTCTTTGTTTTTGTGACAAACTACAAACCATACATAGTAGATGTGAAATCTCTTACAGATGCAGAAAGAGAGATACGAAAAATAGGTAGCGACCCTGAAAGTATTGGAATTATGGCACCTAAAGCAATTTCTAAGGTTATTAAACTTGAAAATGTGGTGCTTCAGGATGCAATTATCATTAAGCAAGATATGCTTTCTGTGGGTGGAGAGGTCGCTGTGCCTAGAAATACATTTGAATTGCATGACAAAACCGGTGACATACTAATTATAGGAAATCTGAAGCAATTACATGATCTTGTTTGGAAACTAGATAGGCATTATCCAAGGCTAAAAAATATTGCAAAGGAACTTTCGTTATTGTTGAAGGATGTTAGATGAATGTTTTAAAGATCGGTAAAAAGATATTTGAACTTGATAAACGAACTATTATTACGGGTATTTTGAATGTTACACCCGACTCATTTTCTGATGGTGGGAAGTACCTTTCCGTAGATAAGGCTGTAAAACATGCATTGTCAATGGAGAAACAGGGTGCAGATATTATCGATATCGGTGGAGAATCAACGCGGCCCGGTGCAAAGGCAATTACTTTGGATGAGGAAATGAGACGCGTAATACCTGTAATTGAAGAATTGGTTAGAAAGACCAATGTTCCCATTTCTATTGACACCTATAAATCCGAGCTTGCAGAAAAAGCACTAGATGCAGGTGCATGCATGGTGAATGACGTGACTGCCCTACAAGGTGATAAACATCTTGTGAATATCATTGCAGAGTATGAAGTTCCAATCTGTCTTATGCATATGAAAGGGAATCCAAGAAATATGCAAACTAATCCTATATACGATGATATCATGGAAGAAATATGCTCGTTTTTAAAGGAAAGAGCAGAGCTTGCAATGTCTTATGATGTGAAGAAGAAAAACATCATTGTTGACCCAGGTATCGGTTTTGGAAAAAGAACTGGGAGAGGTGTGGAGGGCAACTGCAAGATTTTACATCATCTTTCTGAACTGAAAACACTTGGTTTTCCTGTTTTAGTAGGTGCATCTCGAAAGACATTTATTGGAAATGTTTGTGGGGGAAAAGAGTTGCTTCCTGCCACAGAACGGCTGGAGGGTAGTTTAGCAGCAGCTTGTCTAGCAGCATATAATGGCGCCAATATTATTCGTGTTCATGACGTAAAAGAAACTCGAAGGTGCCTCGATCTTGTTGATTGCGTTGTGAGATAAATACTAAAAGCAGGCCGTAATTGCCATTCAAGGTTTAACATGAAACGGCATTTTCATCTAGGAAAAAAAGTTGCTGCATCCTACAGCATGAAAGTAGTTTTAATAGCAACACTTATTATAGCCGTTTGGAAAAAAGAATGGATATGGGCTATCGGGTGTATCGTTGGTATTGTGATTGGTTTTGTACCAACACTTCTAAAACATGATATTAAGATTACATTACCTTGGTCTATTGAACTTCTTATTGCAGCCGTTGCTGCATTAAACATGGGTGGAATTTTGCTTGATGCATATTATATAATTCCTGGTTACTCCCATCTAACTGATTTTTCTACATCCATTCTTGTTGCATTCTTAACATTTGCAGTTATCTACATAGTGGATGAATATTGGGATGGACTTAAAATGGATAAATACGCTATGGCATTTGTCGTGATAGTAACTACAATGGCATCTTGTGTATTACTTGAGTTTGTTAAATGGTTTAATATTATCTTCGGAGCGAAACAAGACACTGTAGAAGGTGTTCTGTTAAGTTTATTAACCGGCACTATTGGCAGTATTGTTATGGCCACCATTGGAGTAAGTCTCATAAAGAAAGGAAAATTTGATGACATGACAAAGGATCTCGGTGAACAGGTTGACTCATATATAATCCATAGAAAGAGATGATATATGAAAATATATGGAGTGGATGATGACTCTTGGAAAGCAAATCAAAACAGAGCAGCTTATTCTTAGGCCTTTTGCGCTATCTGATGCAAAGGATGCTCAGCGATTGGTGAGTGGTAAGGAAATCGCAAGAATGCCCTGGTTACGCGATATGCTAAAAGCCGACTGCGAAAAAATTAGGAAGTAAAAACTCAAACTTGTTTTGACAATATCTTACAATTCTCAAAAATGCTAGAGATGTAAAAGGGGTTTTTATGAAAATTTACATTTTATATTTTTGTAGAAAGATTTATATTTGTTACCTACATTTAATATTTAAGGTGAAAATGATATGAAAAAAAGTCGTTTAGGGAAATTTTTGATGCTGGGAGTTGCAATCATTCTTGTATTGACAAGTTTTGCGCCTGCAGTTACTTCAAACATTCAAAATGAAAAGGAGAAAACAATCAAAATCAATGTCTTTGATACTACTACAGGAGATTTAACCAAGCATTATGTTTCCGAAGAGGGGGCAAAAGAAATCATTGCCTTAATGGAAGGAGAAATTTCGCAGGAATCCTTCGCAAGGAAAATTGATGGAAAATTGGAAGTACTTAGTGACATTGGCATTATATCTTCTGAAACAAGAAATTATTTAGCAAATAGTATCGATGCGCAACAAAAACATATTTGCAAAAACCATTTAATATCTGAAAATGGTTTGTTTTTCGACGTGTTCAATGTTTTCAATGGCATATTTTTTGGTTTAAAAGGTGAAAAAGAATATACACTTCTTGAGTTGAATATATACCAATTTCCATTCTTCAATACCAATATCACTGCACAGTTTTCATTTCTGAGCAAATTTACAGGAAGCGGTTGTGTATATACACTTGGAACCCTCGGTTTCAAATACATCTATGATTTTAATTTAATCCAATATGAGTTTCCCCACTTCTCAAATATTACTGGATCTGTTATTGGATTCACAGGCATCCTACTTGAACTAGAAGTGGGGGATACTATTGGAGAAGAATACGAAGGAACTTACATCATTGGCATCGGAATGAACATAGCTACGATATGGAACGTACAATAGTAACGTTAAGTAGGTATGACTAATCTTTGCTTGACTTGAAACGGAAGTTTCAAAGACATTCGGAGGACAGACCCCAAAATGCATCCTCAGTAAGGATAAATGGAAGCAACTAAAAAATTAAAGCGAAGGTTTTAGGAAAGACTACCCATCATACTTCCCAAATATTGGGGCGTGGCTGTTTATTTTTATATATGAGTGTATTCCATGAAATAAAAAATTGGGGACAACATAATTACTGATAACCCAAGGATAATATCGGTTAAACACTGAACAAGTGCGGCATATTACTTTCAAAAAACCAAAGAATACATAAACACCATGGTGTTTGCCTATTATACATAATTGGGGAGGAATAGTTATGTTATGCAAAGTTTGGGAACTGCGTACCTATAATCTTGAGGAAATGTTATTGGAGAGACAGATAATATAATCTTGATAAATCACAAGATTTTTCTTCTTTCTTTTGAATCACCTCTTAGTCTGAGGTTTTTAATATTGTTGGAAGTGGATCGATAACCATTAATTTTGTATACCAAATAATAATGCTGTTTCGCAATTGAATCTAGTTTGAAAAAATAGTTTTATTTCCTTTCATGCTCGGCTCCCTTCTACATAACTAAACCATTCAACTTTTTTCCTCAGCACAGATTTGACAACAATCCTGTCATTGCAAATATTCCATTTATTCCTACCAAAAATTTATATTGCAGTAAAATATATTTTAAAGTGATGATTCTTTACCAGAAACAACAGAGAAAAATCCATGGCAACCAACTTTACAGGAAAGCCCTAGTTTTTTCTGTAATATGTTTGTTTGTAGGAGTCAGTGTCTATCCTACTGCAGGGCACATTTTAAGTGAAAATGAAAACGTTTTCTTTGAAAAACAACTTGGTTTACATAGCTCAGATTTTGATCAAAAAATTACGCTCTTCATGAAACTTGGCCACATGCCCTCTCTATCAGCATGCATCATTAAAGATAACGGCGTTGTATGGTCTAGAGGATATGGATACTACGATCTAAAAAATGACAAAGAAGCCTCAGATCAGATAATCTACATGGCAGGATCTATTTCTAAAACGTTTACTGCAACTGCATTACTGCAGCTTTATGAACAAGGTTTATTTGACCTCGATGATGATGTCAATGATTACCTGCCGTTCAACCTTAGAAATCCCAACTACCCAGATGAGCCTATTACCATGAGGATGCTTCTTGCCCATCAATCAAGTCTTTCAGATCCTATTAGTTTAATCTTTCACTTCTTTTTCTCCGAATATTCATATGAATGGTTGGAGGGGTACCTCACTCCGGGCGGAAGCATCTATGATCCAAATATCTGGAGCGACAAATATGCCCCTGGTGAGCAATTTCAGTATGCAAATACAGGCTTTGAATTGCTGGGCTTTATATTTGAGCGGATTGCAAATCAATCTCTTGAGCAATACTGCAAAGAGAATATATTTGAACCGCTGAATATGAACAATACGAGTTTTCATGTTTACGATTTTGACATTGAAAATCTTGCAGTTCCATATACTTGGAGATTTGGAACCTATACTCCTTTTCCACATTATGATATTGGAAGTACTGCAGCTGGGGGACTTCAAACAAATGTTTTGGATCTTTCTCATTTTCTAATCGCTCATATGAATGGTGGAGTCTACGATGGAACGCGAATTCTCAAAGAAGATACTGTAAATTTGATGCATACTATCCAATATCCCAACAATACTGATCCCTTCATCAATTATTGTCTTGGGTGGATGATTCAGCATTCAGAAGGGGAGACCTATGAAGGGCATTCGGGAAGTGTTTTTGGTGGAGCTGCATTTATGTTTGTGCGTGATTCTGATAATATTGGTATTATATTTTTTACTAACAAAAACAGAATCGTGAATCTCAGACCACATTTCCTGGAACAAATCGGTTTTATTGGACTTCAGCAAACATTATTTGAGATGGCAAGTGAGTTGTAATCCTAAAAACTCGATAACATATTACTTAAAATGCATCAATAATCTTTACCTTGTTTTTACTTGCAAAATCCTTTATGCTCTTTCTAATCTCTGAATGAAAATTCTTATTTTTGAATAGATTCTCTGAAAAGATTTCAAGAATATCAGGATTCTTTTCTAGTGCCGATTCGATGCTTTTCCAAATTCCAGTTTTCATACGGAAATTATCAATCATAATTTCTGATGCGCCACAATCTACAAAGACATTTAAAATTTCAGTTAACTCCGCATTTTGTATTGTTGGATATATTGGACCGAAAAAAACACTGGTTTTTACTCCGATCTCAGCATATTTTCGCAGAATATCAAGTCTTTCTTCGATTGATGATGAATGTGGCTCAAGAAGTTGTCTTTCATTGTCGTTAAGTGTTCCAATGCTTACCATTACCTCAGCATCAGAAAATTTTGATATAACATCAATATCCCTAATTACAAGCGAAGATTTAGTCTGAATATTAACTGGAAAATCATGTTTCAAAAGCTGCTCTAAACAATACCTCGTGAGTTTAAACTTTTTCTCAACTGGTTGATATGGATCTGTAACAGTTGAAATACCAACAACACCGGATTTTCTTCTTTTCAGTTCTTTGGAAAGAATCAGAGGAATATTTGCCTTAACATCTACAAATTCTCCCCATCTCTCCCTATTAATTTTCAACACATTTGGCGCATAGCAATATGCACAATTATGCTCGCAGCCCATGTAAGGATTAAGGGAGTAATCAAGTCCAGGTAACTTTGAGGGGGATAATGCTGTTTTACAGCTAATTTGTCTAATCTTCATAAGATCCTCTTTAAAAATCCTCAATTCTTTTCTGATACAACTGATCCTTGAGTAATGCACTATTTCTAATCCACCTCTGAAGAGGGATATCCATCTTCTGCGATACATAGACAATTGCTTTATCCAGCGTATCAAACTTCCGGCAATCTTGCTGCAATGCTCTTCTCACACTCTCTCTGACATTCCACACGCCTATTGGCATAATATATCCAGGATGAGCCTCACGCAGTATCACTACTCCTGCCTGACGTCTTTCTTTGTTTAATAGTTCATTTACTGCAAGTCTTGCTGCATAATAACAACCGCCAATATCAGCATATGTTGTTCTTCCTTTGTAAAACTCATAACTGTTGAAAATTGAGATGTTCTTCCCATATAGATTCCATGTAGTGTTTGGATACCATGCCTCAATGAGTTCATATTGCCATTCACTGGGCATCATCAGAACAATCCACCGGTTGTCAAACTGGTTAAGATGATATACCCTAAACTCGTTTATATACGGGCGTATCTTTGTTTTTTTCATCAATTCTTTACCAAGTAAAGAATCAACAGCAGTAATGCTCCATCTAGTAGGAACAAATCTCCTATATTTGTTTACTCCAAAGGCTCCAACACTAAAAGCACGTTGAATTTTTGAAATGTTTACTCCGTCTTTATACAAAACTGAAACGGCATCTCTTGCTTTTAGATCAGTATCATAAAACGCCTTCTCCATATGTTGTTCGTATTTTGGGTTTGTTATATCAAATTTCTTTAAAGGTGCAGAGGGACCATGAGGTTGAGCCTCATCATAAAAAGCTATATTTCCACGAGGTTTCTTTTCAAAAATAGCCTCAGTAAAAACACTGTTTTTAGAAAGAGCAAGTTCTCTAGTGAATCCTACAATCTTGTTTGGGTTTTCGACATCAAAAACATCAACATTATACTTTCCTCTAATGAGCATTGAGCGGAAATCAACGATATCGTCAATACTCTTGTCCAACCAAAGTTCTGGTGTATCAATAAGAGAAGTATCACCCATAACAGGTGGAATCATAGGCCCAATTGATACCTTAGGATATCCAAATCTACCGACAAATACACTGGGCGGTGAAGAACCTCCCAGTTTCAATTTATCAATCAACGGCCTTACTTTATCACGTGAATGAAATCTTACAAGAACAGGGCAACGTGATCTGCCGCACAAAAGTTTTGTGCCGCGACATAATGCACACAAACTAGTAGATTTCTGCTTTGTAACTGGCAAAAGTTTCTTTTGTTTCTTTGAGTCGAAATTAATATTATGCAACATTATAGAATTACCTTACTTTTTTAAATATCTTCCTAAGGGAGAATTGAAAGTATAGCTTTTCCACTCAAAATACTTATTTATAGGATATTATATGTCATCAATCATGGCAGCAAAGAAAAGTAGCAGCAGTAGGAAGAGATCTAGACCTGTTGCACCAAGGAAAACAAATCCAAATATCAAGATAATTGGAATTTTAGCAGTTATTGCAATAGTAATTGTTGTAGTTGTAACTGCCCTTTACATAGGAAGTAATACAGATGGTGATCAAGGCAACAATACTCCAAGCGGAAATCGTATTGCAGTATTTAACACAACCAAAGGAATAATAAGAATTGAATTGTATGAAGATAAAGCACCAATTACAACTGGAAACTTCATCAATCTAACTAATGAAGGATTCTACGACGGTCTTATCTTCCATAGAGTCATTTCTGGATTCATGATACAAAGTGGATGCCCATATGGGACAGGAACAGGCGGTCCAGGTTACAGCATTCCTGACGAATTTCATGAAGATTTAAAACACGATTCTGCGGGCATACTATCCATGGCAAATTCCGGTCCCAATACGGGAGGATCGCAATTTTTCATAACAGTTGCAGAAACACCGTGGTTGGATGGTAAACATTCAGTCTTTGGTAAAGTAATCGATGGAATGGATGTAGTTTACACTATATCTGAAGTTGAAACAGACGGAAATGACAAACCATTAGAGGATGTAACAATCAATAGCATAACGATAGAAAATCAATAAAATGAAGGTGAAAAAATGACAAATAGGATAGTAAAATTTAATACCAATAAAGGTAATTTTAAAATAGAACTTTTTGGAGACAAAGCACCAATTACTGTTGGAAATTTTACCAAACTAGTAGACAAAGGATTCTACAACGGTCTTATTTTCCACCGGGTAATCCCAAACTTTATGATCCAAAGTGGATGTCCGCATGGAACCGGTAGAGGAGGACCAGGATATACAATAAGAGATGAGTTTCATCCGGATTTAAGGCATGATTCTAAGGGCATGCTCTCAATGGCAAATGCAGGTCCAAATACTGGAGGGTCACAGTTTTTCATAACAGTAGCTTCAACTCCATGGCTTGACGGAAAGCATTCCATCTTTGGCAAGGTAATCAAAGGCATGGATGTAGTCGATGGAATATCCAAAGTTGACAAGGGCAGAAATGACAAACCTCTAAAGGATGTCATTATAAATAGCATTAAAATTACCCCATAAGAGAAGTGATAGTCATGGCAATTCTTTCTGATAGAGATATAGAAAAATCAATGGAAAAAAGTGAGCTTGGCATAGAACCATTTAACCCAAAAAATCTCACGCCAAATGGCTATGACTTGTCAATTGATGAAATCTATATTAAAAAAACAGATCAACACATCAAGAAGGGAATGGTAACAATTCCTGCCCTCACATGGTTTGCAATCAGTACAAAAGAATTTGTAAAAATGGGGCCACAAATTACCTCTCAACTATGGATACGGTCAAGTTATGCAAGAAAAGGCATAATGGCAAGTTTTGGTAAGGTAGATGCAGGATTTCATGGCACACTCACCATCAGCTGCTTCAACTCAAACGATGAAGAAATCGAAATACCAATTGGCGATAGATTCTGCCAAATTGTTTTTGAAAATCTTTCAACAGCACCTACTGAACTTTACGATAAAAAATCTGGCAATTATCAAAATCAAAGAGGAATAAAGCTATAAAACCTTCCTGGCAAACGTCAGGTATCCTGTATGACCCAACATATCAAAACTTGGCCTGGTACCATAGTCAGAAACTACCATTTCCCGTTGAATATTCTCAAATGTCTTAATCTCAATAAAGTTATTTTTCCTGACTTTTTTAACTGTCTGTTCTACCTGCGATATAAGTGGAGAATATGTACAAAAATAACCACCTGGCTTTAGTGAATTCCATGCATGATTTACCGCTTCCCATGGATTTGGTATGTCAAGGATTACCGCATCCAGATTTTTTTCATCTATTCCTTTAGTAACATCATTGACTTGCGTTGTTACATATTTGTCCAATCCTGCCGTTTTTAGATTTTTCATAGCATGCTCGATAAAATCCTCGCGCGTATCATATGAAATAACCATTCCACCAGGAGCTACAGCAGTTGCAAGTGCTACTGTAAGAGAACCTGAGCCTATACCTGCCTCTAAAACTGTATTTCCCGATTCAACAGAACAATTCATTATTATGTGTGCAGCATCTTTAGGAAGAATAATCTGCGCCCTGCGTTTCAAAGCCTGAAGTTTATCCAGTAAAGATGGTTTCAGAACCCAGAACTCTTTATTTCCTATCTCTATTTTTTCTCCATAGCGGTTTCCCACTAGATAACCGGGATCAATCACACCTACCCCTTTGAACTTATCTGTCTTACCATTCGTATCAATGATAAATTTCCTGTAAGCAGAATCAATAAGAACTACACTCTCACCTTCTACAACTTTTTTATTCATACCAACCTACCCATATATACCAGTTAAAGAACCAAAGCCAATGCTCTCAATATCAAGTTGATCAAGCCATTCATCATAACATTCACACTCAAGATCATCAAATACATTTACTTCTTGATTAAGGGAAAATGAGGATATGGCATCAAGAATCTTACGATCGCATTTCCGACAGTTATGCGCCCCTCTAAGGCCACCTCCTCCTGATATGTCACATTTGATTCTCTTATTTCCAACAATTCGTTTACCCTCTTTTAGTATTTCAACAACACTCCAAAGCCATGCAGGGCGATACTGCTTTCTCCTCCACAGATATTCTACCAATGTCTTGCGCTGCACATTTGTAGGGTTAAGTGATATGATGTCAGTTATACCTTTAATTTTATCAACTGTTTCAATGCTATCTTCGATTGATTCTTTCTCGGTAAGAAATGGTGGTTTAATGAGTACATAAGTCTTGAGTTGACTGCCGTTTTTTTTCAAAATATCGGCAGCATTTTTGTAGTCGGCAAATGTAAAACCTTTGTTAACCGCATGTTCTCTCACAAAATCGTTTGCAGTCTCCAGACCAATACCTACTTCAAATGTTTTAGATTGGATGGCGTCTTTTACATCTGACAGCCCGTCATCTGTAACATATTCCGGTCGTGATTCAACCGATATTTTGTCTGCTTTTTTAGCAAGTCTACTCAATATCTCAAGTCTCACGTACGGTTTAACCTCGCTATCATCAAGAAAACTGCCAGAATTGAATATCTTGACAAGCTTTTCCCCATTGTATTTTTGCATAGCAGTTTCAAATTGTTTTAACAGATCTTCTTCAGTTACCTTGCTCCAAAGGCTGTCATTAAAATATCCGCACATAGTACAACCAGATTTAAGAGACCATGTACATCCCCTGGTTCTAAAAATAATTACAAAAGCATCAACTACTTTCCCATTCAAAAGATCTTTTTCAGACCAGAATCTAACAGGCTTTTTTGGATCTTGTATTCTAGGTGCGAAATCCTTTTTTAGCTTGTTACAGAAATCTGCTAGTTCGTTCATGTCTAGCTTCTTCTACCTTCTTTTCTACGGGATTTAAAGATAAAGATCACGACGATAAGAGATAGAACAAACACCAATAACTCAAATCCCGGAACTTGAGCAAACCTAGGATGTGGGAGATCTATTTCTGGTGGATTCTCCACCCCAATCTCAGGAACATCACTTATATTAAAATAGTATGTGCCTCTGTCGATTATGGTATTGTTGAATTCAGTGGGCAAATTATCGAAATAATAAATAATATCAGCAAATGCTTTTGCTGTAACATTCATTCCTCTTTGCCAACCTTTAATTTTTGGAGATGTTGTATAGTAGTCGCCATCTTTTGTTACATTAATGTACTCTCCTTCATTAATTGAATAATAAAATCTACTAATATCTATTTTAACATCGAACTTAATATCAGAAGAATATGTTACTTCAGCGCCAGAAGGATCATTTGCACCTGAAGGTTCTGGGAGTTTAATCGTATCATCACTGTATTCAAAAGTGCCATCATCACTGCTCTTATGACCACCATCATCTGTAGCCAACAGTGTAAAATTATATGTTCCATTAATATCATCAGAGTTTTCATAAAGGTATAAAAAGATGTTGTTTTCAAATGTAAAATCTGTGGGATGATAACTTGTACCATTTGGATAAGTTAAACTGAAATCGATATTGTCAACACCAACATTATCTGTAATTCTTGCTACAATTTTAACCGTGCCACCTGATTCCTGAGCAGATGGCAGCGTAACAACTTCAATGAGAGGCGCCTCATCGTCATAAAATGGAGGGTTAACCAGCACTATGAGTATAAGTAACCAAGTGAAAAAATAAACCGCATACGATGAAAAAATTCCTTTTCGTCCAAGCTCTACAATATCAATGTTAAGCCGAATGAAAAGATATTTCAACCATGCTGCAGTGAAAACACCAAACAATAAAACAAGTTCCCATCGAAAAGCATTTCCACTTAAAAGAGACCAGAACCCAAAAGAGATGAAAGCTATAGCAACTCCGAATAAGAATGAAAGGAGCGTAATTTTAATCTTTTGTCTTTCATTTTTAATGAACTTTTCTTTGTCAAATTTTGGAATTTTAAAATCTATTTCCTTTTCCTCATCTTTTTCCTTTCGCTTTTTTGCCATCGTGGTGGGATATAGTTCTTATTTAAAGGTTTTTCTCATCCTTATTTTATTGTGTGTAATCTGCAAATTATTTTATCTTAAAAAAACAGCAGATTAAACTCAGAAGTTTTTTAGGAATTTCTAAATTTTTGAAATGAAAGATGAGTCTGCTTCTATATTTTTTCCTTGTAAGACCCTGCATCAAGCAGGTCGTCTAGCTCTTCCTTGTCCTTAATTTCCAGTTCTACAAGCCACCCATCATCGTAGGGACTCTCATTTATGATTTCAGGTGTATCTTCAAGTTTACCATTAACACCAACAACCTTTCCACTGATCGGTGCATATATCTCTGAAACAGATTTCACTGATTCAACAACGCAGAGCTCATCTCCTTTTTTAAGTTCCTTACCAATCTCTGGCAATTCGGCAAAAACAATATCTGTAAGCTCGGATTGGGCATGATCAGTAATTCCAACGAGTGCAGTGTTGCCTTTTACTTTCAACCATTCATGCGTATCAGTATATTTCAAATCATTTCTAATTTCATTTGCCATGGTTATCAAAACCCGTTATTTCTAACATTGTTTTAAACGTTTTCTAATTTTGTTTTGCCCAGTCCTTTTTCACAAATGGTGGTTTTACAACCTTTGCTTTGACTTGCTTTCCTCTTATAACAATGTCTAAAACACCATCTTTTTCCCTAAAATCTGGATGAACATAGGCCATTGCAAGTCCCTTATTTAGACATGGGGACAATGTTCCACTGGAGACTACGCCTATCTTTTTTCCTTCTTTTTGTACTTCAAAACCATGCCGCGGTATACCTCCATCTATACATTCCAAATATGTGAGGCGATGATAATCTCCCTTTTCTTTTTGTTTTAACAAAGCATCTTTTCCAATAAACTCGTGATCCCAATTTATCGCCCAGGACATTGTTGCTTCAAGTGGTGTTCTTCCACCTTCAAATTCATTTCCTGCAAGAAGGAAACATTTCTCGAGTCTCAATGTATCTCGGGCGCCAAGTCCAATTGGTTTTATACCAAATTCCTTTCCAGCATCCATAATCTTATAAAACAACTCTTCTGCACTTTTGGGCGGGGTGATTTGCAATTCGAACCCTAGTTCCCCTGTGTAACCAGTATGGGAAATTATACAGTCTACACCCGCTACATCGACGTATTGACAGCCAAAAAATCCAACTGTTTTAAGATCGGTATCTGTAAGTTTTTGTAATGTCTCCCTTGATTTTGGTCCCTGAATTGCAAGAATCACATAATCTCTGGAGACATCTTCTGCTGTCGCAGAAATGTTGTGTTCCTCGGCTTTTTCATTTAACCACCTGGTAACCTCATCTGACATACCCGCATTTGGTATTATCATATACTTGCCTCCAAGATGCATAAAAATAGTATCATCAATAATTGTTCCATCTTCTCTTAAAATTGCGGTATATTGGCTCATGTCATCTTTGATTTTTGATGCATCTTCTACTGTTGTAAGCGTTATCAGTTCTTCTGCCTCTTTGCCAGCAATCCATACATTACTCATATGGGATACATCAAAAAGTCCAACCGTTTTTCTTACCGTAAGATGTTCATCTTTTATTGAAGAAAATTGTATAGGCATTTCAAAGCCAGCAAACTCTGTGAATTTTGCCCCAAATTCCTTATGAATATTGTTCAACGGGGATTTTTTTACCATAGTCATCGGCCAGGGTATATATTGTAACTGTAATTTAAGATTTCGACAAAGTATTTATCAAATACATCGCATAACTGTCATTAATGAAAGAAAGAGATATGAGAGGAGTTTTTATAGAAAAAAATCGAATATTTACCAAGAATCTTCAGTCGTGCAAGGGAATGGATGTATACGGCGAAAGACTGATAAAACATAAGAACGGGGAATTTCGGTCCTGGAATCCATATCGGAGTAAACTTGCTGCTGCAATTCTTAACGGACTTTCAAACATAAATCTATCTTATAATTCACATATATTGTATTTGGGCGCCGCGACAGGTACTACCGTTAGTCATATCTCAGATATTGCAAAAGAGGGAGCAGTCTATGCGGTTGAAAATTCTCCTTTTGCAGTAAAAGATTTATTGCAATTGAGTAAAAAAAGAGAGAATATAATACCAATAATGTCTGATGCAAATCATCCGGATAGATATAGTACAATTGTTCCCACTGTAGATTTCTTGTATCAAGATATTTCACAAAGAAATCAATCTGAAATTTTTATAAACAATGTTAATAGATATCTTAAGAAAAATGGACAGGGAATTATCATGGTAAAGGCTAGAAATATCGATGTGTCTATGAAACCTAAAAAAGCATATGAACTGGTCGCTGATGAACTTAAGAAACATAAACTTAAGATTGTTGATAGAATAGACATATCACATTATGAAAAAGATCATGCTGCCATCGTCATATCCGTCTAATTATATCGAAACAATCTTTATGCCGATGAAACATTAAGGTGCCAGTGCCATGGATATAAAAATAGAATCGAAAATATTAATTCGCCTTGCAAAATTCTTTGCACCATTTATAATTGGATTGGGTGTTATTGGTAGCATTGGTTTGCTGTTGGAAGGAAATCTACAATTTCAGTTCTGGTCCTTAATCTCAGGATATTTTTTTCCACCACTTGGTAAAGAAACAATTATTCCAGGAGGGATATTAGCAGGCATAGACCCCCTAGTGATGGCTTTGTCTATAGCCTTCGTTGACATAATAGTAGCACTGTTTCTTGTTTGGAATTACGATTTTGCAAAGAAAGTCCCATTAATTGGTCACTTTATTGCAAAGGTTGAAACCATCGGAAGAAAATCTTCGAGCAGATATAGTTGGATTAAACCGCTAAGATTCATTGGAATCGTGCTTTTTGTTATGGTCCCATTCCAAGGATCCGGCGGTCTTGTTGGCTCCATCGTTGGACGTTTAATTGGTATGAAACCGTGGAATATTTTCTTTGCGATATCTGTAGGTGCTGTGACTGGTTGTCTAATGATAGGATATTTTGCTGATGCGATTCTATCAGTTTTCATTACAAACTTTTTACTAGGAGTTCTAATAATCGTGATTCTTTTAATCATAGCCATTATGGCCCTAGCATATAAAACTATGAATAAAAACAAAAAAAAGAGTAATTCAAGATAGGGGAAAACAGGTTTTATATCTCAATATTTATTTCCTTTAGCATTCTATTGGCAATATAGGACGGAGCTTCCATAAGGAGATATTTATACGGAGAGGAAGGTATCGTCTCAGATTTACTTAAATTTTCAGCTTTTTTAACGTGCCGCCTAATTTCATCAATATATAGTTGCTTAATTTTTGATGAATTTTTTGCAATTTTTTTCCTTATAGAATTTACTTTTAGGGAATTATTATCAACTGTTTTATTTTCCAATCTTGTGAGAAGAGGAATAATCACACTGTCTATCATCTCTCCATTTTCGAGGTCCACGAGATCATCAGCAAGTTGATAAGCAAGACCGATTTCTCTCCCATAATTGGCTAAAATATCCAATATCTCTCCAGATGCTTCTGCTTCAATTGCCCCCGCCTTACATGCTGAGGAAAATAACGACGCTGTTTTCATATTGATTATTTTGAAATATTCTTTAAAGATCTTGGATTTTGAAGTTATGCCATCTGTATCATTCTTGATGGCATGGTCATCATAATCTTCATCATAATCCACCTCTCTCATCTCGCCATTTAAAACCTCACCCCAGGTATCAACATATAATTTGGCAAATTTTTTTCCATGGCTAAGCGCGATATTAAAACCTATCGCTAGCATTCGATGCCCAATCAAAAGAGCTTTTGGGATACCTTCCTTAATATGAAATGCAGGTTTACCTCTGCGCGTTTTATCTTTATCGATGATATCATCATGAACAAGAGATGCCGTATGAGCAAGTTCGATAGCAACAGTACTTTCAATAAATCTCTGATATTGGTAGGGAGTTTCTTTCCCCCCAGTACAAACCTTAAAAGAAAGTTGTGCAACCAGAGGGCGCAGACGTTTTCCAGCCGTTAATATCGAAGTTATTTTTTTATTAGAAATGGTAGATGTAATCATTTTTTCTACATCGGATATTGTTATATTGAAGAAACTGTCTAAATCAAGCACTTGACTTTTTGTCATCCGTACGCCTCTAATTATTACAGCATATCATAAGTGATATTAATACTATTTGACATCCTATCCTATAAATCTTCTTATATTATCTCGACAATTATATATGGAGAATATATTATATTAAATTTTGTTACAAAAATAACTGAACATAAGTTGTTACAGTTGGTAATAATTTCCTTTGTTTAAGAACTTTAGTTATGAAAGGTCAGAGCGACTAAATATACCTCACTGCTACTTTTACGAGAGGCCTGCGGAGAGAACTGCTTAACCATTCTGAATCTTTGTTTTGTTTTTCTGCTACATTCTTCTAAATCTGGCCCCATGAAAATCTTGCACACAAAATTTCCACCAGATCGAAGTATCAGCTCTACCAGATTGAGCGATTGTTCACAAAGATAGATGCTTCTTGCATGGTCGATCGAGTAATTTCCAGAAATATTGGGAGACATATCTGATAGCACTACGTCCACTTTTTTATCCGTTATCACCTGTTTTATTTCGTGTAAAGTTGAGCCATTGGTTAGATCACCCTGTAAAAATGTAACTCCATTTATCGGTTGTACGTGCGAAAGGTCTATGCCAATCACTGTGCCAGTCTCACCAACAGTCTCCTTTGCAACCTGACTCCATCCGCCAGGTGCAGCACCCAGATCAATGACCGTGTCACCTTCTCGCATAATTTTAAATTTCTTTTGAATTTGCTCTAATTTAAAAGCTGAGCGAGCGCGATACCCTACCCTTTTAGCTTCTTTATAGAAATGTTCTCTCTTCCTTTCCTGATACCAGCGAGTCATGAAGATTAAAGGATTATGTCAATATCTAGTCGTTCTGCAAGTTCCTTGTATCTGTTCCTGATAGTGACTTCCGTTACGCCTGCCACATCAGCCACTTCTCTTTGCGTTCTCCGTTCACCACATAAAATTGATGAAATATAAATTGATGCAGCGGCCACACCTGTTGGGCCCCGCCCACTTGTGAGCTCTTTATCCGCCGCGTCTTTTAGTATTTCTATTGACTTGGATTGCACATCTCCAGATAATTTGAGTTCGCTGCAGAATCTTGAAATATAGTCCTGTGGCGAGGTTGGCATAAGTTTAAGCCCTAGTTCGCGGGCAATAAATCGGTATGTCCTCCCAATTTCCTTTCTTGATACTCTTGAAGACCCTGCAATTTCATCAAGCGTTCTTGGTACGTTACATTGACGGCATGCTGCATAGAGAGCAGCCGCAGAAACACCTTCGATACTACGTCCACGTATTAGATTTTTAAGAACAGCCTTCCTATAAATCATAGCTGCTGTTTCCCTGACGTTTCTCGGCAGACCCATACCAGATGCCATTCTATCAAGTTCAGATAATGCAAATGCAAGATTTCGTTCGGTGGCATCACTGATTCTAATTCTTCTCTGCCATTTCCTTAGACGATAAAGCTGAGCTCTGTTTCTTGTAGGGATTGATTTTCCATATGAATCGCGATTTTTCCAACCAATCATTGTGCTAAGACCTTTGTCGTGAATCGTATATGTCATTGGAGCTCCGACACGGGATCTTTTCTCACGTTGGTCACTGTCAAAAGCACGCCATTCTGGACCATGATCAATGAAAGCCTCATCAATAACTAACCCACAATCCTCACAAACCAATTCCGCCCTTGAGTAATCCTTAGTTAAATGCGTGCCACCACACTCCGGACATTGAGTAATTTCTTCTATGACTGGTTTATCCTTCTTCTTCTTTGATTTTGATTGAATCATTAAGATTATTCCCCCTTGGACCTTTTATACCTTTCGATACCCTTTTAAATGTCATGAGAGACGTTATATATAAAACTTCCTACCGTTTAGAGGGATTTTCATGATGGGCATCAACATTGAGCTTAGTAAACTCTACTGAATGGGCAATAACTCGCCTTTATTCAATAGAAAACAGAATGATAGACGAATAAAAACTTCTGATAATTCATAGTGTGATATACAAATTCTCTAACAGTACGCCTGATTACAAGGTTGATTTAACTCTAGCTGATCTACTAACTCTTCAGAAACGCATGATATGCCAGGTAAGAAGAATAGATGTCGACCTTACTGGTAACTTCAAATGGTGAGTGCATACACAGCACAGGCGGTCCGAGATCTACAACTTCCATTCCAAGTCTAGAAAAATATTTTGCAACAGTACCACCGCCACCTTTATCTACCTTTCCAAGTTCACCAGTTTGCCATGGTATTTTCTCCCTATTTAGCATTGTTCGTATCTCAGCAACATATTCTGCAGAGGCATCATTTGCAGAGTATTTACCACCATGACCAGTATATTTAGACATGGATATTCCCTTACCGAGAGATGACGCATTTTTAAGTTCAAAAACCTCAGTATAATTTGGTGTTACCGCAGCATCAACATCTGCCGAGAGTACCTTAGATTTCAACATCACACCATCTACATCAACTTTTGGATCCAATTCCTTGATAATTGATCTTAGAAATGTTACAGCCTGTGCAGACGTGGCACCCTCGCTGCCAATTTCCTCTTTGTCAACAAATAGAGATATTGCAGCATACTCAGGATCCTTCAAATCAGTTATTGCGTTTAGTGCTGCAAAGACACAAGATTTATCATCCTGGCCATATGCTCCAACAAGTGATTTATCAAAACCCATGTCCCTCGCTTTGAAGGCAGGAACTGCTTCAAGTTCAGCAGAGATGAAATCCTCTTCAATTATTCCGTAGTCTTTGTGCAATTTATCAAGTATCGCAGTTTTTATCTTTTCTTTTGCATCGCCTTTAACAGGCCTACTGCCAACGATTATATCGAGACTTTCACCCTTTATTGCATCATCCATTTTTTTTGTATCTTGAACTTCATGCGAAAGATGTGGAAGTATATCAGGTACCGAGAATACAGGATCATTTTCATCTTCACCTAGTGCAAAAGTCAGTTTTGTACCATCTTTTTTAACTATAACACCATGTAACGCAAGTGGTATAGTGAGCCATTGAAATTTCTTGATTCCTCCATAATAATGAGTTTCAAAAAGCGCTAGATTGCTATCCGAATCTTCAAACAGTGGTACTTGTTTCAAATCCAATCGAGGGGAATCAACATGAGATATAACGATATGCACTCCTTCGCTTATTGGTTTCTTACCAGGTATGACAATAGCTGCCCCTGATTGTTTGTTTAAAAAGACTCTTTTCTTATGTTTTTTAGCAAATTCCTTAATTTTTTGTACTGCTTCTCGTTCAGTTTTAGCGTTATTCAAAAAATTTTTATATTCCTCTGCAAAATCGAATGCTTTTTTTATCTGACCATCATTAAAAATGTCCCATGCCGATTTTTTATTGTAAGCATATTTGCTCTTTTTCTCCGTCATTTCCATGCCTCTGACAAAGGCTATACGAAAGCCCAATAAAAAGGTAACTAAAAATAATCTTTAAGTCAAAAAAATGAGAGAAAAAATAAGAAGATGAGTTGATTGAGGAGTGCTACCTCTTTATTATGAGAATCAGCACTACAATACCAATTACAACTATTATCGCAATCACTGCAAAGAAAAGAATCAATCCAGAATCTGATCCATCTTGACCTGTTTCGCTGCCGTTACCATTTCCGCCATTTTCACCGTCGCCGCTACTGATGGTTATCGTTCCTGAATCGGATTCTAATGAACCTGAATCGTCTGTTACAGTTAATGTGTAAGTATATTTGCCAAATTTTTCATAAATATGGGTTGGATTCTGCTCCGTCGAAGTATTTCCGTCACCAAACTCCCATGAGTATGTATAAGGTGGCAAACCATAGATCGCCGAACCATTAAACGAGACAGTTTCACCTGTTTCAGCAAGGTTTGGTACATTTGAGGTTGCATAAAGTGGTTCGTTGGGAACCTGATCAGATAAGGCGACAAAATTTTCATATACCCCCTCCAATTCTTCCTCCGTCATATTCACGAGGTTACTTAAATCAAATTTCATTTTTATATATCCAGTTGTAGCAGTAACCGACTCAAAGGTTTCGCTTGAAGTGCCCAAGTCAAAGGAAACTGTAAGAGCATTACCATTAACCGTAAATGCCGAATTTGATAGATTCGTTGTCTCTAAACCGTAGCTTAATTGGCATGTGCCATTCACATAACTCACAAAATAAGAGCCATCTGATGTTGATAGAGTAAAGGAATAACTTGCCACATCAATATCGAAATTTAGAGAATCGCCCATACCTTCCATGCTTAAATCGTCTAAATTTCCTCTATTATCGATTTCTCCATCCACTTCGATAGTAAACTCAACATTTGCATCAGTTATTTCATAAGTTAATTTGATAATATCTATATTTTTAACGTCAATATGTTTGTTATAGGTCACTACATCCATCGTTTCTCCATTAAAGACATCCCCTTTTCCATCTTCAAGGGTATCACTTTTTTCAAGTGCTGTCACTGAGTATGTCGAACTAAGTAAGAGGGCCCAGAAAACCATAGCTACAAACAATATTTTTCCTAATTTCATATTCACTTCTCCTTATACGTTTTAGCAGAGTTATTTGTTAATGCTATATAAAAATATTGCCTAGTTGAAAAATAGTTTTAGTTTAATCAAAAACTCGGAAAAATCGTTTGTTTTCGATGTTGTTATTTTAATTTCTTTTTAAGTTGAGTAATTGCATTGCCAATATCTTTTAGTGTTGACTTAAGAGCCCCTAACGCCTCATGTATATTATCAGTGACTATTGCTCCATTTGGCGAAGGTTTTATGACGCCATCTTTTTCAAGAGTTCTTAGCGAATATCCAATCATATGTTGCGGCTGTCCAGTCATCTGCGATAAACGTATAATACCTATAGGTCCTTGTTCTTTAACTGCCTTTAAAACATCCAGATGTCTACCCAGCAAGTTCAATTCTTTTTCCACAATATCCGTTATACCTGATTTGCCCTGCTCCAATAAAATACCTCCCACGACAATTGCTAACATGTAGAACTCATCCTGAGTATATAATTTTTTCTTATTATTCAGCGGCTCCAAAGTTAGATTTTTACTGAAGTGCCACTTATTATACTCCCACCATACCAATATGAAAAAGTCTGCCAAAAAACATTGATTTTCGACTAGTTTTCTTCAAAAAAGATTTTTGAATAACTTTGATTTTTCGTTTTTCTTCTTCAACTACACCTATGTGGCAGGTTTGTAACACTCCAACATTCAGAAGTCATATTTCCTCAAAATGACACTTGGAATATCTCCCAATTTTTGAGTTTTTACCAATACCCAAGCTTTAGTAACCAGTAGAATTTTCTGAATTGCACGAAATTATTTTTTAGTTTATATTAAGTGACGTTGCCATGTTTCCAGGAGTGAAAATTTCTATTATGAGTTCAATAAAGCTCATTATCAGTCCGATGAGATACGTTATTCTCTCAATAAAGTATTCCACGAGTCCCACAAGGTCGAATAAATCAAAAATGAACTGGATTATTGCATTAACAAAATTAATAATTGCCATAAGTATAGCAATTAAAAGATCAATTAGTCCTCCAGGTTCAGCATCAACAAGTTTATCTGCTAATTTTTCTGAAAAAGCCGCTAGATTCTGCTCAATGAGCGCTTTCTTTTGCTCCATATCATTTACCACATTCATCACAGACCTACTGTGTGCTTGCGGAACTGCCGTAGCAGTAGATACCATAATCAATGCAATAGCAATAACCCCCCAAACAATCAATCTTCTTTTCATTTCTTTTAACACCATATTATATAATAATTTCTACCATATAAGTTTTACGTCTTGCTTTTATAAGTAATCCACATAGCTTGCATAGCGTCAAGTATGTATAAAACAAGTTTAAATCAATCTGAAATCTAGTGATAAAACTAAAAAAACAAAAAACATGGCTTTGCGTTTCCTGTTTCTAAAAAAACCAGTCAAAATCGGTGATTTCTTGGTATACCCATATGTTCAGAAGGTGCTGGTGCTTCATCTCAAATAAAATTGAATGTCATATAGACAGGTATCACCGGCTAAAAAGAAAACTATATGTTATAGAAGCTTTATTAGGTATCTTATGGCAACTGGATTTGCATTATTGACTATAAGCCCCCTGCATGAGAAGGAAGTATATGAAGCACTTAATAAAGAAATAAGCGAAATAGTAGAAGTTCACCCGCTGTTTGGAGAATATGACATTTTGCTAAAAATCGAAACAGCCGATATCGATTCGATAGGTGATGTGGTTATCAATAAAATAAGATCAATTAAAGGTGTGATGGACACAAAAACACTAATTGGAACCCAGAGCTTATCTGGCGAAAAATAAAACCTTTTATTTCTTTTAAATGTGTTTTGCTGGCATCCTGAGTTCCGACTTTTGCAGTTGTGAATGTTTGGATAATCTATATAATTTTTATTAGATAAATTTATGTATAGCAATAGGGTTATTATTTTGGGGCATTTCATGAATAAAAAATTATTGCCAATAATGATATCTCTTCTTCTACTGTTAACAGGCGCAAACCTGACGGTTGCAAATGAACAATTAGAACCGGGAAATATAACACCATTAAACAAAACAACAATATATGTGGATGGCGACAACGTTGAAGGACCATGGGTTGGAACGCCTGAGTACCCATATCGGCATATAACAGATGGAATTCTAAATGCAACGAGAGGAGACACAGTTTATGTCCTTACTGGAAAATACTATGAAAATATTGTTGTTGACAAATCAATTACATTATTTGGTGAAAATAGAAATGATACTATCATCGATGGCATGTACGGGGAATTTGTTATCCATGTTGTTGAAGACTGTGTTACAATCGAACAATTTACAATTAGAAACTCTGGTGGGTACATGGACAATGCAGGTATCAAATTAGATTCGGAAAACAACTCAATAGGTAGATGCACCCTATATCGAACCAAAAGTGGCGTATATGTCAATGGAACAAAAAATAATGAAATGAATAACTGCTCATTTCACACCAATGGAGAAGGAATCTATCTTAAATCATCCAATAAAAATAAAGTTACAGATTGCTATTTTTACCATAACGCCTTAGGGATAAACATAGGAGATTCTGACGGAGTTGAAATAACTGATTGCTATGCACAGACCAATGGTATAGGGTTCTTTTTCAACAACTCTTCAAATATTGAGGTGTTACAATGTGCTGCATACAATAACAATGATAACGAGGGGGGTTTGTTCCTAAATTATTGTCGGAACATCGATATTCTAAATTGTATAGTTAGTCACAATGGTTTCGGCATAAAAACTGCAGATTGTTCGAATGTTTGCATCTCTCATTCCGATCTTTTTTGGAATACGCATGCTGGAATTTCTATTTGGGAAGATTCAAAAGATATTGAAATCAAAAATTGTGAAATTACAGAAAATTTTAGATTTGGGATATACGTAGAAAATAGCAAATGTAATCTTGTAAACAATAACATTTACAGTTCCCTATTTGAAATGTATTCTGAACAATCTTTGTGCGATGCAAGGGATAATTGGTGGGGTTCACCCCTAGGACCCACATTTCTAGAACATATAAAAAACGGCAGGCTTTTTTTCAAATTTAATAATATCCAATTTTTCCCATGGCTTTTGAAAAGGATTAAAAATGCTGGTTCAAGCTGGGAAATAAATTATGATCGATACAGTGTAGAAATCAACAACTCGCGATATGTTGAAATTGAATTACCTGGTACGGACAGCGATAACGATTGCGTTCCCGACTGGTGGGAAGAAAAATGGGGATATGATCCATTTACATGGAACAATCATAAACATCTTGATCAAGATGGAGATGGGCTGAACAATATAGAGGAATGTTTTACAGATCAATGGAACTCAAGTCCGTTCCATGATGACATCTTCCTTGAGTTTGATTGGGTAAAAGCACAGGACCCCAATGCTCCAAACAAACCGTGCTGTAAGTTTATATCCAAGATGACTTCTGCATTTGAAAAACATAATATTACACTTCATGTAGATAATGGAAATCTTGAAGGTGGTGAAGAAATCCCATCTATCTCAAATTTCTCATTTGCAGATTTGCGTGATCTATACTGGAACTATTTTTTACATAACGATTTGAATAATCCAAGAAAAGGAATTTTTCATTACTGTTTGGTATGTGATTATGGCCCTGGTCCGGGATTTGCTTTTGTCGGATGGGACCATCTTGATTCATTCGATATCTCTGCACAAATGCTACAAAACAATCAGCCATTCTTTAGTAGAGAGCGGTTAATAATTGGCGGTTCCATTCATGAATTAGGTCATACTCTGGGTCTTTTTGTTGATGACCATGGCGGAAACGATAACAAAGTTGCAACATGGCCTTTCACACTGCAATGGTGGAAATATCAGAATTATAAAAGCTGTATGAACTATCGTTATACATACAAAATAATTGATTATTCAGACGGAACACATGGACATGGTGATTTTGATGACTGGGGTGAATTAGATTTTTCATTTTTCAAAAACACACATTTTGAGTGGCCTAAGATCTAGTCTTCTTTCCATTTTGTGAGGAGAATACCTACCATAAAAAACACAGTCGCAAAAACGAAAACGAAAGCTGAGAAAAATAGTGTTTTATCAATATCTGCATAAATCATTGCATTTCTCATTGCTTCATTAACATAATACAAAGGTAAGACTCGAGCAATTGATTGCATGAAATCAGGCATACTCTCAAGTGGGAAAAAGGTTCCAGCAAGAAACATCATTGGAAATGTGATTGCCCCACCAGCCATATCCGCGGTTTCTTGTTCTTTTACAAACCGGCCAATAATCATTCCAATACCTGAAAAAAGAAAACTTGTTGCAATTACCAATAGGAAGAAAAATATGTTAATTTTAATACTGATGCCCCATACAAGAATTCCAACTAATAGAATCACTAATGTAGATACAAATGAAAGAAACAGCATGAATAACATTTTTGATAAAATCCATTCTGCCCGGGTTATTGGCATCGTTAATAGTTTTCTTAAAATCCCATCCTTTCGATATTTAGTATTACGTTCAATACTTCCATAGATACATGATGTCATAATAGTAAAACCAATCATACCTGGTAAAAAGAAATCAATGTAATCAAAATCTTCACCAACAGAACTTTCTTCATTTATACCAATGACACTTTCCCCACCAACAATGTTCATATTTAATTGATAAATCACACTAGCGATAATACTTCTGAGAATAGATGTTGTAGTTTGATCCGATGGATCAACATAAAGTGTGAGATTAAAAGGAAGATTTGTATCATCAAATTCAATAGTGGGATCATATTGTGATTCAATATATTCGACCATAGTGTCGTTAAAACCTTTAGGAATTACAAGTGCAACAGGTTTATCTTCATCATGCATAAACTCAGTAACATTTTTTCCGGATTCAAGTTCTACAACACTTACACAGGAAATATTATTAAGATTTGCGACAAATTCCTCCGAAATTGTTGTTTTATCTAAATCCTGAACAACAATATCAAATTCAGCTTCATTCCCACCAGAAAAAATTGCTCCAAAAATCAAAATAAGAAGGACAGGAAATAAAACAGTCCAGAAAACAGTACCAGGACTGCGCAACCATGTTTTAATATTTGCATGCAAATCATGGAGTATAAATCTAAAATTCATTATTTCGCCCCCGAAAGTCTAGCACCAGTAATCTTAAGAAAAATTTCTTCTAAGTTTGAACGGCGGATATCAATATTTTCATAATCAATACATTCATGTTTTAATATTGATAAAATGTTAAGTACACGTTCTTTTAACTCAATTTTGATTGCAACATCACCATTTCCTTCAGTGCGGGCATCAAAACCATTTTCTTTTAAAACATCCACTGCATTTTTAGAACTGCAATTTTTAATTCGTAATATACTTTCTTCCCCGTGCTTATTAATTAATTCATCAAGAGTGCCTTCAGCAATAATTTTACCCTTATGAATAATTGCTATATGATCCGCCAAATACTCCGCTTCTTCCATATAATGAGTGGTTAAAAACACTGTTTTTCCCCGATTTCGTAAGCCTGCGATAACTTCCCAGACTTCACGTCTTGCTTTTGGATCAAGACCTGTTGTTGGTTCATCAAGAAAAACAATATCGGGGTCGTTTACAAGAGAAATTGCAACACCGACTCGTTGTTTGAGCCCGCCTGAAAGATCCTTGTAATATTTTTTTTCCTCATCTTTAAGATCCATAGCATCTATAATACTGTTAATATCTGCTGTTTTTTTGTAAAGCTTTGAAAAATACACGAGTGTTTCTTTCACAGTAAGTTTTTCAAATGAATGAAATTCCTGCGGAAGAACACCGATTTTTTCTTTCACTTCATTAAAGGAAGTTTTGATGTCTTTGCTGAAAATCTTGATGTTACCAGAGGTAGGCTGACGTACTGATTCTATCATTTCAACCGTTGTTGTTTTTCCAGCACCGTTGGGTCCTAAAAATGCAAATACTTTTCCCATTTGAACTGTAAATGAGATATCGTCAACGGCTACAAGGTCACCATATACTTTTGTTAGATTTGTAGCTTCTATCGCAGCATTTTGGGTTGAGACTAACTTTTCAAACGTAACCTTCCCTTCAGTGCCGCACCCTGTGCAGACGATTTTAACAACATCACCAGGACTACCAGAACAGGATAATATCTTGCGGCAATTTGGGCATTGAACAGTCTTTTGAATCATGATAGTCTGCCTTTTAAATAATCCAGACCATATAAAGGAGCGTATTTATGTTTTGAGGCTTCAACAACTCTCTCTAAATACTACGTCAAATTTTACATCTTTTTAGTTTCTACCATATGGCGAGAGGTTATTCCATTAAAAAGGACGTTCATGGACATCATAATCTTTATTAGCAAAAGTAAATTATTGGAATCATATCTTGATCTTAAAGACACGGGTAAATTTAAGTGAGGAAAGTGAGTTGAATATGGAGTTGGATTTTATACAGAAGTTAGTAAAACCGGCTGGAACAAAGATTGTTTTATTAGTAATGGATGGTCTAGGAGGCATTCCAAGAGAATCAGATGGTCTTACGGAACTTGAAGCTGCAAATACGCCAAATTTGGATATGCTAGCGAAAAAAGGCATATGTGGTTTACAACAACCTGTAGGGCCCGGGATTACACCTGGAAGTGGCCCTGGGCATCTTGGAGTATTTGGGTATAACCCAGTAAAATATCAAGTAGGGCGTGGAGTACTTGCTGCGCTGGGCATAGGTTTTGACCTGCAGTCAGATGATATAGCAGCCCGTGGAAATTTTTGTACAATTGATGAAAATGGAAATATTATGGATCGTCGTGCAGGGCGCATTTCCACTGAAGAAAACCAGGAACTTTGCAGCCTACTTAGAAATATTAAAATACCGGGTGTCGAGATTTTTGTTGAAACTGTAAAAGAACACAGATTCCTTATTGTATTGAGAGGAGAGAAACTATCAGGTGATCTAACCGATACTGATCCTCAGGAAGTAGGGAGGAAACCTTTGCAACCCAAGGGTTTAACTACGGAATCTGAAAAAACAGTAAAACTGATTGAACAGTTTTTAGAACAAACTAGAAATATTCTTGCAGATCATCATCCTGCAAACATGGTGCTTCTGCGTGGTTTTTCAGAAAAACCTAACTGGCCAACATACGAAGAGGTTTTTGGCATTAAAAGTGCTGCGATTGCAGCATACCCTATGTATAGAGGCGTGGCAAAATTAATAGGCATGAATGTGCTTGAAACAGGAGCAACAATAGAAGAAGAGTTTAGTACGCTAGAAGATAATTGGAATGATAGCGATTTCTTTTATCTGCATGTCAAAAAGACTGACAGCGCTGGAGAAGATGGTGACTTTGATAGAAAGGTATCAATAATTGAAAAAACAGATAAAGAAATACCACGACTCCTAGATTTAAATCCTGATGTAATAATTGTGACAGGCGATCATTCTACGCCGTCACTTATGAAAGCCCATAGTTGGCATCCGGTACCTGCACTACTTTACTCTAAAAATTGCCGACCTGATAAAGTTGATTCTTTTGGAGAACGTGCCTGTATAACTGGAGGACTTGGCCCCAGATTTCCTGCCGTAGATATGATTCCGTTAGCTTTAGCCAACGCCAAGCGTATAGAGAAATTCGGAGCCTAAACAAAATATGAATTACACTTCGTAAAGAGAATAATATTTGTCCTTTAGATATCCAATAAACACCTTGGAATTTAACCCCTCACCACATGTATTTTTAATTATTTCATCAGCAGTCATCAAGCGACCATATTTATGAATATGCTCTCTAAGCCATGCAAGAATGCTTGTGAAATCGCCCTGTTCAATTTCCTCCGTTATGCCAGGTTTTTCCTCTGAGATTTGTTTGAAAAGTTGAGACGCATAGATTGTACCTAGGGCATATGTTGGGAAATATCCAAAGCTACCGCCACTCCAGTGCATATCCTGCAACACACCTTCTCTGTCATTTTTTGGAGTTACTCCTAGCATCTTATCCATTTTTTCGTTCCAAAATCCTGGCAATTCGGATACGTTTATTTCTCCATCGATGAGAGCTAATTCAAGCTCAAACCGCAATATGACGTGTAAGCAATATGTTAGTTCATCTGCCTCAACTCGGATTAGGGATGGTCTCACCTGATTCACGCATCTGTACCATGCGTCCAAATCTACATCCTTAAACTGTTCTTGAGAGGTTTTTTCAAATACAGGATAGAAATACTTCCAAAAGTGTTTATTACGAGCAATCATGTTTTCCCAGAAACGAGATTGAGATTCGTGCAATCCCAAAGAAGGAGAATCCGATATCACTGTATCTTTAAAATCACCCTGCGGAAGTCCTAATTCATATAATGCATGACCTCCTTCATGAACTGTAGAAAAAAACGAAAAAAGTGGGTTTTCATGTTCAAAATTTGTTGTTATTCTAACATCATCGTTTCCCATGGAGGTGGTAAAGGGATGAGTTGAAACATCAACTCTCGACCTCTCTTTGGGAAGGTTCATTTTCTTAATGACCAGATTACATATCTCCCTTTGTTTTTCAACATCAAATTTCTTATTGAAATTTTGCTGTTTATTGTAGATATTACTTGAGGTAATTTTCTCTAGAATCTCGATAAGTTGAGGCTTGAGGTAGTCAAACTCTCTCTTTAATTTTTCAACAGTCATTCCTTCTTCATAATCATCAAGAAGACTATTGTATTCAGGACCTGGTAGATTGATAAATCCGCAGTACTCCTTTTCGAGTTCTACAATTTTTTCCAGATGCGGAGCAAATAAAGGAAACTTACTTTTTTCTCTTGCCGCTTGCCATGCAGTATAAGCAAGTGTTGTCGTTTTAGACACTTTTTCTACAAAGTCAGAGGGAACCTTCCGTGATTTTTCTATATCCTGTTCCAGTCTTAAAACAACATCTCTATCTTTCTTCTCTAACTTTTCTAGATTACCCGGACTTGCCAGTTTTCTCACATGATTCCACAGCGTATCGGAGGTAAATTTTTCATGAGACAGTCGAGATATGAGCGATATTTGATCCGATCGTTCCACTGCCCCTTGCACGGGCATATACGTCATCTGATCCCATCCAAGAAGTGCTGCTATTCCTCCAAATTTTGAAAGTTCCTTCTGTTCTTTGTATATAAAGTCAAGCGATTCTTTCATACGTTTCCTCCTACTATGCCTCAATTTCTATACCAACAGGGCAATGATCAGATCCCATAACGTCCTGCATAATAAATGCTTTTTTAAGATGTGGTGAAAATTCTTTATTTACGAAAAAGTAATCTATCCTCCAACCAACATTTCTTTCACGAGATCGGGTCTTTAAATCCCACCAAGAATATTGATTTGATTCTTTGTTGAAATGTCTGAAGGTATCAACATATCCGTGATCAACAAACGTGTCCATCCATGCACGTTCGATGGGAAGAAAACCTGATCGACTCTCATTTGCTTTGGGATGCGTAAGATCAATTTCTTTATGTGCCGTGTTGAAATCACCACATACAACAATGTTTTTTCCTTCTGCCTTTAGGTTATCAGCGTAGCCGAGAAAAGTATCATAAAAATTAAGTTTATAATCAAGTCGCTCATCATTCTTTTTCCCATTTGGAAAGTAAATATTAAAGAGAATAAATGAAGGATATTCAGTAATCAACATTCTCCCTTCCTTGTCAAATTTTTCAATACCAACTCCCTTTTTTATTTCAAGTGGCCTTTCCTTAGTAAAAGTAGCAACTCCGCTGTACCCTTTTCTTTCTGCAGAATTCAAAAAAACATGATAACCCGGCGCATTCCTTAGGTGTGGCGGCACCTGTTCAGATAATGCTTTTATTTCTTGAAGGCATAAAATATCTGGTGACTCTTTCTTTAGCCAATCAAACAGCCCTTTTCGATCGGCCGCTCTTACGCCATTTACATTCCAAGAAATGAGTTTCATACTGAGATGTAAATACTAACTATAGTAATAAGATTAATTCCTTTATTGTAAAAGCTTCAACCCTAAAATATATAATAGGGACGTTTCCTTTCGTATTTTTTCCTAGTAAATATTATCAATGGAAAAATGACAGAGGGAGAACATGGAAAAAAAGAAATATGATGACTCAAAGGTTACCGATAGTTTAGGTAAAATAAAACACAAAATTGTTGTATTAAGCGGCAAGGGTGGCGTAGGGAAAAGTACTGTATCTGCGAATCTTGCACTTTCGCTAGCGGAAAAAGGCTATGAAGTAGGATTACTGGATAGTGATATCCATGGCCCCAGTATTCCAAAAATGCTAGGTCTAGAGGATAGAAAACCAGGATCATCTGAAACAGGTATCGCTCCGATTCTTGCAGTACCGAAACTAAAAGTTATGTCTATGGGGTTTCTTATCCCAGATAAAGACGCACCTGTTATCTGGCGTGGACCTCTAAAAATGGGGGCTATCAAGCAGCTTTTAGGGGATGTCGACTGGGGAAATCTGGATTATTTAATCATTGATTTACCTCCAGGAACCGGGGACGAACCATTAAGCATAGCACAATTAATCCCAGACAATGATGGTGCAGTTATTGTTACGACTCCTCAAGATATTGCATTAGTTAGCGTAAGAAAATCTATTAATTTTGTCAAAAAAATGAACATGCCAGTTATCGGAATCATCGAAAACATGAGTGGATTTAAGTGCCCATACTGTGGTAAGTCTATTGATATCTTCAAAACAGGAGGGGGACTAAAAGCATCAAAGGATTTCAACATCCCGTTCCTTGGTAAAATACCGATAGACCCACAGATTGTGGAAACTGGAGACTCCGGAAAACCGTTTATGACCAAAAATGAAAACTCAGATGCTGCTAAGTCATTTAAGGAGATTGTTGAAAATATTGAAGAAATTGTAAATAAAAAGAAGGTGGAATAAACATAACCTTGTTAAAAAATCAATAAAGGAGATGAAATTATGAAACATGTGCATTACACTGAAGTGGAATTGGAAGAACCCACTGAACGGGGAGTAAAGGATGTAAAATTGAGATGGCTTATTTCAAAAAAAGACGGGGCTGAGAATTTTGCTATGCGTCTTTTTGAAATAAAGCCTGATGGGTATACACCACTTCATCAACATGACTGGGAACATGAGGCATTTATCCTTGAAGGAAATGGTACCACCAAGAGCAAAACAAGTGAAGAACCGTTCAAAGAGGGAGATATCTTTTTTGTTCCATCTATGGAATGGCATCAATTTGTGAATACTGGCAAGGAAACTTTAAAATTTCTCTGTTTAATACCTTATAAAAAGTAAACGACCAATGTGATAATATGGGATTATTCGGACATGGAAAAAAGAAGCGTAATCTAGATCATAAGCCTCTCTCAAAAAGCGAATGGCCAGGTTATGTTATAACTCTTGAAGGGAAAAAATTCAACGAGTTTATAGAAAAATATCCGTTGTCGGTGATAGATTTCTGGGCCCCATGGTGTGGCCCATGTAAAAAAATGTCACCTCGCCTAAGGAGACTGTCAACCATTTATAATGGAAAGATAGCTTTTGGAAGACTCAATACCCAGAGCAACTCGGACATTGCAAAGCAATACAAAATTATGGGGATTCCTCATTTTGGATTTTTTAGTTATGGAAAGAAAATTGCTAGTATGACTGGTGTAAAATCAGTTGGTGACATAAGAGATACCATTGAAGATCTACTCAAGCAAAAGAAGTGAGTATATTAACAAAGCAGATGGTAGATTATATGCAGGAAATCAACATTATACTGGGATTTTCAAATTTATTCGTTGGCCTGCTAATGATAATACTGTCCATTCCACTCAAAAACGGATCAGTAAAAATGAATAAACTATACGGTTTTAGAATCGCAAAATCCTTTGAATCTGAAGAAAACTGGTACAATATCAATAAATATGGAGCTGGAAGATTAATATTTTGGTCAGTTCCTCTGCTAATTATCGGCGTGTTTACCTTTTTTATTCTCCCACATACCAGCAAAATACCAATTTTACTTTTTTCTCTTGCACCGATGATTATGTTTATACCAATTGTAGAAACATTTCTTTATGCGAAAAAAATATGACGGCTCATCTTGTGGAATTGTTTTATAAGCAGAGAAAACTAGACAAAATGTAAGTTGTTATATGCTGCAATCAGAACTGGAAAAGTTGTATATGTTATCAGATAGTTGCATAAGGTGAATGTCGAAGGCACCCTATAACTGAGAAACAGCAAAAAGAAAGGCTGCCTCAAAAAAAGTGGTAAAATGATAACGATAAAGTGTGCAAGATGCAAAAGAAAAATATTTAGATATATAAAAATTGGAGAGGGTAGATTATTACATTGTTGGAAGGCACGAATAGTAGAAGACTACAGTGTCCATGATGGTAAAAAGGTAAAATGTCAGTGTGGCAATTTCATTGGTATTGAGGGAGAAAAATGGATAAAGATGAAGCAGCACACTTTCACATATTCGGGATCGGTAACAAAATAGTAGGTCGAGAAGAAGGTTTACCTAACATGCGACGTAACAGTCAATTTAGTTAAAGTTGTTGATCTTGTCTAAACATTACAGAAGGCCCAGTTTTGCCCTCTCCACTCCCTAATCCTGGCAAATATTTCTTAACCAAATATTTAACGTATTCTTCCTCTTCCTTGGAATATGGCTCAAACATTTTTCCCAACCTTTTAAAATTCCATAATATTTATTCTTTTATAAAACATGTCATTTGGACACTTTTTCCCCTGCCATGAACCTATAAAAAAATTATATGTGGAGAAAGGCTGAATGAAGTTAAATTAAATTGAATTAATATTTTCAAATTTATGATCTGCTTGAACTTAACCTGGGGATAAACATCGAACTTCCGACAAGAAGTACTATTCCATTTTTATAATCTAGACCAGCATCACCAAGATTCATGTAAAGACCTTTGAAACCCAATGTTGTTAAGCTGTGTGCGCCTAATTTACTATTATATGCCACTCGTGGCAAAATTAGATTTAAATGTAACATCGCGCTAAATCCAAATCGATACTTGATAAAGATGGGTCTAAGTATTCTACCTACAGACGTTTTGTATGCATAAAAGGGTATCAAAACATTGCCATAACCTACACTGACTATTGGAACTCTAAAAAATTTTAAAGGAAATATACTTTTAAACAGTTCCTTAGGGTTTATATCAGATAAATCAGGAAATATTTCCCTAATCTTTTCTATTACTATTGCCAGTTCCACAGCAACTTCTTCCTGTTCATCACCATCAAAGTTATAATCCTTCCAGAACATCTCAATATTTTCACTGAGATATTCCTTCAAGTTGTCTATCATTTCCCTTAGTTCCTGGAAATCACTCTCAGTTAATGTTATCTCTCCGGTAGTTTCTACTTCATTCTCGGACATCATTGTTATTCTTAACACTTTATTTGTAATATTTTCATCTACGATTTCCACATCTGGCTCTTCAAGGGCCCCTTCCACATTTGCTGAATCTACTGTAGCCACTGATAATACTGACGTATTTACTATTATAAAAGCAACCAAAATCGAGATTACTAATTTGATAGATTTCATTTCCTTTTTCTCCTTTTAAATTGTCTATTGATACATATACTCTTCATCTGGTGGAACCCAAAGTCGGATCTTTAGCAACTTCGCAAACCATCCTTCATATCTATTGTTTGCCGATTTCTACTTATAAAATCTTATTGTACAATCGTTATCTTCTTTCCTTACAATACTTATCAAAAAGCAATTATGACGGTTTTTCTGTAAAATACATAAAAAATTGTTGATATTGCAATAGATCACATGGCAAAATAAAAAAAGACATTAGTTGTTTGAAGATGGAATCGTAGTAAAATACTATATCTCATTTCAAATATGTTATTGGGAATTATCAAAATGATTCAGATGAAATGTCGAGGATAATATGAAGGAAGCAATGTTTTATGATAAATTAGAGGGGGACAAAGTCAAATGTAACCTTTGTAATCACCAATGTGTCATCTCTACAAGTAAAAGAGGAATATGTAATGTTAGAGAAAATAGAGGAGGCATTCTTTATTCATTGGTTTATGGGAAAGTAGCGGCCAACAGTATTGATCCAGTTGAAAAAAAACCATTGTTTCACTTTTACCCAGGATCAGCGACGTACTCAATAGCAACTGTAGGATGTAATTTTCGTTGTTTGCATTGTCAAAATTGGAGTATTTCACAAGTTGAGAACGGAGAAATATTCGGAAAGGAAATCCCTCCTGGTAAGATAGTAAATAATGCTATCGATAGTAGATGTAAATCCATAGCATATACATACACTGAACCAACAATATTTTATGAGTATGCATATGACATTGCAAAACTTGCGCATAAAAAAGAGTTAAAAAATATCTTTGTAACAAATGGGTATATCTCCAAAGATGCCTTAGAGGAATTTTCTCCCTACTTGGATGGAGCAAATATCGATTTAAAAAGCATGAGCGAGAGTTTTTATAAAAATGTTTGCGGTGCAAAGCTTCAGCCAGTTTTAAACAATATAAAACTCTATTATGACCTTGGCATATGGATAGAAGTAACAACACTTATCATACCTGGTTATAACGATGGTTCAGATGAGTTGAAAAAAATTGCAGAATTCATAGGAAACATCGATACCAATATCCCTTGGCATGTTACAGCATTCCGTCCAACATATAAGTTAACCGATGCACCATCAACGCCAGTAGAAACGCTAAGAAAAGCTGTTAAACTAGGTAAAAAAGCAGGGTTGAAGTATGTATACCAGGGCAATGTAAGAGAAGGAGAAAATACATATTGTCCAAAGTGCGGGAAGCTTTTGATTGAAAGAAATATTTTCAGTACGACAGAAAACAACATTAAAAATGATAACTGTTTATTTTGTGGGGAGCATATTGAAGGTAGATGGACTATATGAAAATAGGGTGATTTCTTTTATCCCTCCAATTGATTATCGCATACTCATTAAAGACTTGACTATATTGCTTCCCCCAATATATATCTCAGTGAGCTCCTTAGCTGTTGATTTATCTATTCCTTGCTTGGCGAGTTCCCTTTGAAAGACGTGCCCTCCTTTTTTTGCTTCTCGTTTGAAGCGTAAGAAGGCACCTCCGGATTTGAATAACAAAGAGGGAAGTGATATAAGGATCGCGCCAAATAATTTGAAAGGCATCTCCCTACGACTCTCTTTGATTTTTTTAGTCATGCTTTTATCTCAGAATTCTGTTTTCAGTCGTGATGATGTTGCCCAAAATTCCCCATCATTTTTCCAAGATTCAAAGTCGACAGATACTGGCTTGTAAGTTCAAATGCTTGTTCATCTGTCATGCCTGCACCTTTCAGTTCTTTGTAAAATATTGCTGCCGCCTCTGCGTACTGTTTAGCGCTTTTTGGACTATAAAGCAGTCCACTAAGCTCTTTTAACAGCCCGGGGATTTTTTCAGATACTACATCTAATATTTCCTTTATTTTTTCTGGGTCTGGCATATCATGCTCATTCATTTTTTATACCTCCAATTTATTTTCAAACTATATTAAAGTGGTCATTTCATATATTGAAACCGAGCATTTGTGACCACTTCTTGACCACTTCTTCACTAAGGACGTATACATATATTGATCCTTTTTGATGTTTTTTAACTATCTTTTTTTCTGTTAATTCCTGCATTCTTTTTCGGATTATTCTTCTAGAAGCAGTTCCTCTTTTGTTCCTTACAAGTTCTGTGATCTGTGAGATGTTCTGCTCGGTTCTATCTATTAATGCACGTACGATTTCCTTTGATATCGGATCTTTTACCTCTGGGAGTATGATATCCGGTGTGAGTCCACCATGATCAAGTAGAAGTCCAGTTAACCTCAGATAATTGCTCGCTGTTTTGCCTACGTCTCTTAGCGGTTGCATTAGCATAGAAAGCATTTTTTCTAGTTCGTTTATGCGCTTGTTCAATTCCTTGATTTCGTCAGCCAGATTTTTTTCCACATAATGAGAACTACGCATGAGTTAAAAAAATTTTGAATGGATCTTTTTGACAAAATTAAATCGTTGCTTCGCATGCTTTAAAAAATAATTATGAAATGTCTATGTCTTTGTATTCATCATATGCCTTATCTATAAAATAGATATACTCATTGATGTCATCGTTTTCTTGCAACTCGCTAGTTGCCTGTTTTTGAAAACTTATAGCGTCTTGTAGATGCCCTAAATTCTCACCAGTTAGATTCATTTTCAGATATTTTTCATATTGACGAAACACATTCTGTGTTCTAAAGAATGCATAATCTGCAGTAAATGAATCCGTAGTTATCTCACTTTCATTAAACATCTGGGATTTGCTTCCCTCATCACAGTCAACATAATATGGATAAACGTTCTCGGTACTAATCCATATCCAACGTTCCTCGCCTTTCATCAATGGGAAGATATAGTCTGTTTTGGTGTTCTCTTCATCTTCTGGATAACAAACCCTATTCACAACCTGTTTTTTTGTATCGTACGGTGTTTCCCCTTTAGTTGGATCTATTAAAACCCACCCATAATCTGGGCAGTAATACTCAACCATATAATGCATCTGAGTCCAGAAGCCCTGATCATTATTCGCCAATAAAACTCGTGCAGGAATATTATTTGACCTAAGTAATGCACATGCCAAATGTGATCGGCCAACGTTTTCTCCATTTATGAATAGCGTCGTAATAGCATCTTGAGAAAAGAAAACACCCAATTTCAACTGGAGAAAAAACAAGAAATATCGATGTTCTTTAATAAACGATGAAATGTTATTTGCAAAGCTAATGAGATTATCGCCTCCCCCACGTAATTGCATTGCAGTATATTTTATGAGAATGCGTCTAGCTTGCACCACATCCGTTGATGAAAGCCATATTTTGGCTTCTTCTGGTAGATCCTTTTTCTCAGGTATTTCTACATACTCTGAAAGATCATTATACTCATGGTTTTTGACAAGAACCCAGCATGAGAAATGTATCAAAACCCTTTCGTCTTTCTCCATAGCGCCTATTGTAAACTTTGCTATCTTGTTCGGTTCATTTGTACCATCATCAATCTGATAATGCAATATATCTGCCGTGCTATCCTCTAAAACCTCCAATAAAATTGGTACTTGATACTGATAATCTGGCGGAAATACATACCTAACGTCAAACACATTCGTATTATCTTCAGCGTTAAGAAACAAGTAGTGTTCCACGCGAAGCATGGAAATCTCCTCATCGTCATCTAATAAACTTACATTTACATTAGTTTTGCCAAGCTGGTTTTCACTACTTACCAGCGGCGAGAAAATCGTCAAAACGAATAGAGCGATAATACCCAAAGCTAAGATTTGTTTCTGGCAAGATTTCATATTAGTTACCTTCCCAATATCTAGGTTTGTTTGTAATCTATAATATTATTTATCTTATATATTATTAATAACTTTTGCATGAATATGCATTTTATTTTTTTATATAAACGGACTGTATACTGTGAGAGCTACTCAGATAAAAAGACTTAAAAGATATGTGAGATTCACCATAAAAACCATAAAAGAAGCAAGAAGAAGAGCTGAAAAAATGCCAGGGGGTTTCTACGGATCTCATGGGACATGTAGTGCTTTTCAGCGGACACTTTCATTTTTATCAGCCGGGTTACAAATGCAACACTGCCTTCTGAAAAGGAATGGAGATTGAGCAATCAAAATCGCTGCGAGGACTTTACCCGCGATAGCAAATCAAGGTGGACCGCGTTGTTGTAGAAGAGGCAGTTTCATATCCATTATATACGCTGTGGATTTTTTACGTAAACATCTCGGAGTTTCTTTAAGTATCAATCAAGAATTCTTCTGTGAATTCTCAGAAATCAATAAGGAATGTAAAACAACGGATTGTAAGTTTTATCACGACTAACCTGTTGGACTACGTAAGTGGGACGTCTTTTCTCAAATCGTCTTTCATTTTTCTACCAGTTTGTTTTTCCCACTCCTTAATTGAAATGGAATGCTTTTCACGGATTCTGTCACCGATACCAAGGCCATTATATGCACAGAACGGTACAATCCCATCAAGAGTTGTATAATGTATTACACAACGCTTCAAACGATCGATGTTGAGGTTAAATGCATCCTGAAACCACATAGAACCTATAAACAGGCTTTTGTAATGAAATCCCCGTAACGAATCATAGCTGCCGCCTATAGCAGCGTCTTTTAAGAGTTTCTTCAAATCAAAACCATGCGGTGCCTTTTCATAATCCACAAATTTATCAATATTTTTTAGAAATGAAGAGGCCACTCGTATCTTCTTAAATGGTCCTTTAATCCCACTTTCCTTATTGATAAACTCCAATAAACCTTCCACATCGATAAAACGAGTTACTGGCAACGGCTTTCCATCTTCCATAAAAAGATATGTTGCCCCTCCACAACCCGGATGAGCAGTAAACTCTACCTGAGTCTCTCCCTTAAGCATTTCAATTAATTTTGAAATAGGATACACAAATGGAACAGGATAGAAATCGTCTCGAGATATACCGCCATCAAATTCCTTTTCGAGTTCTTCCATCATCATAACGTAGTCTACCCTCTGTTTATCCCGCTTTTCATCTTTTAGTTTTGTTACTCTGCCACAGAAGGAGATAGGCTGGAAGTTAACACCTCTTACAATGTCCATGTTGTCAAGGGCAAAGCGGACGATCTTACCAGCCTCATGAATATTTTTACCTCCAATCAACACTGGCACAAGGACTACTTTTAAGTTGGCTTTTCTAAGGTTTTCTATTGCTTTTTTATTTGGCTCCACCCATGAATTTGTCTCCTTTGTTACACCATCAAAGCTCATGTAGATGGTATTTACCTTTGCATCTTTGAGACGTTTGCAATACTCAACACTATCAGCAAGTTTTATCCCGTTGGTGTTGACCTGGACATGTGAAAAGCCTACTTCTTTTGATATTCTTATGATTTCAAACAAATCATCTCTCATTGTCGGTTCACCGCCGGTAATCTGTAGTGCCTTAGAGCCCATTGGTCGTTCGTTTCTAGCCTGAATCAATAACTCCCTAATTTGATCCAATGTAGGCTCGTAGACATTACCAGAGGCACCAGCATTCATAAAGCAATAACTGCAGCGTAAATTACATCTGTTTGTAATTAAAAGATTTGTTAGGACGCTTTGAGATTTGTGCACATCATATAGAGCAGGATAATCAAAGAATTTTGTTTTAACATCAGGAGAATCCTTTCCATCAACTTTGTATTTCATCCATTTTTTGTAGAGATCGGCATCGCCAAAGTAAATCTCCTTGAAGGAACCATGTTTCTTACACTTTTTTGTTATCCATATCTTTCCGTTTTGTTCAACTATTTTTGCATCTATTTTTTGTATCTTACCTTCTTGATAACACACAGGGCAGATAGATTCTGTTTTTTCCAATTCTTTCATATTTCAACCAACCTCGGAGAGGATTTCTATGTTTATCCACACATTATTTCATTATAAATAAACATTTACCAGCACTATTAGCATATACCTTTTACAAAAACCACTGTAATGTACAATGAAAACAATAATTTAAAGATTTCTATGCTGCAACATCCAGACAGATTCTTTTTGTGATTTTTTACTATCAACCTATTGATCATCTTGTTCTTTTAATGGACATTCTCTGTATTCTCCAGTTTCATAAAAATGTTTGAAATGATCCAGCCACCTAGGTTCCTCTCCAACATGTCGGGCAAAGTCAACAAACTTTGTTAATCTAGCCATTGTCTCTGGGTTTACAACATGTTCGATCCTACAGGCATCCTCGTTGGCTATTTTTTTATTGACCCCAAGCATTAATAAAAATTTTTTTAGAGTGTCGTGTTTTTTTCTTGTTTTTTCGGCAATTTTTTTGCCCTTCGATGTTAAGGTTACACCGCTATATTTCTCATAATTAATGTAGCCTGTTTCACCTAGCTTCTGAAACATCTCTGTAACACTTGGAGGTCCAACCCCCAAAAGTTTAGACACATCCTTTACTTGTGCATATCCTTTTTCAGATATGATAACATCCAATGCTTCCAAATAATCCTCGGTTCTTTCTGTTGGCATATTTAACTCAACCTTTTAGGGCATCCAAAATATTTTCGGTAATTGTAACTTTAACTCAATATATAATGGTTATGCCAATAATGATTGATCTTGATTTATTATAGTGGAAAGATTTAAGTTATGCTATTGCATATCATATATTAAGGAGGGAGTAAACATGCAAAGAAAAATTATTGGAATATTTGTTTGTACGCTGATGCTTGTACCAGTCCTTTCAACAACAGCAGTGGCCGACCCAGGGCCTGAATTGAAAGTAGAAGTCTTTGGTGGAAGCATATTGACAGGAATAAGCCGGGCTGGTGGAGTCATCTGTAACGGCGGAGATGGCACAATCAATGATATAACTATTACACTTACAATAACAGGGGGGTTTGATGATTCCATTGATGAAACATATCAAGATACAACATCTGATGAACTGGACAAAGATGGTACAATCGTGTTTTTGACGAGTGGGGCACAAGGGTTCGGACCAGTGACAATAACATTTACTGCGACATCATCCAATGCTGGTGAAGAAACAGCAACGATTAAGGGTTTTCAATTAGGCCCAATTACAATTGGTCAACCCTACTTCATTTCCTTCATCCGTGCTTGTTATCAGGATATCAAGAGTTAGTCTCATTATTCTGAAACAATTGTCGACATTAAGTAGAAACGATAAGGCCAAATTGGATTCTCAAATCAAACTTGGGATATAGATTGCCAATCGATGAAAATAATGAAGAGAAGTTAACTCTTATAAATCTCAAAATCTAAAAAGCCAAAATTTATATTATATATCTCATATATTAGTATATATTTGGGAGAAAATGAAAAGAAAAATAGAATCTCTCTGTATCTGTATATTGTTGCTTCTGCCTATAATGCATCTATCAATAACAGCAGTAGAAGAGTCTGCTTCAGTAAACACGATCTATGTTGATGATTCCGGCGGAGCAGATTATACAAGCATCCAGGAAGCGATCGATGCAGCTTCTGATGGCGATACTGTTTTTGTTTACAATGGCACATATGTTGAGAATGTCTTGATAAATAAATCTATAACTCTGCAAGGGGAATGTAGAAACAATACGGTTATCGATGGCGGCAAAAGTAGAGACGTTGTAAATATCTCTGCTGACCGAGTAACCCTTACTGGTTTCACCATACAAAACAGCGGAAGCAACGGAGGCAATACAGGAATTAATGTAAAATCAAACTTTACAACAATCACTAGCAACACCATTAATTGTAGTGATAATGGGATCTACATTACAAACTCATTCAATAATACGATAAAAAATAATAAAATTCAATCAAGTTTATCAGGAATATACCTTTTTTCTTCACAAAAACAAATACTGAGTTATAACATAATAACAGACTGTGCCAAAGGAATATATCTAGAGGAAAGTTCAGATAACACAGTTAATAACAATCATCTAACTGGAAATCAAGAAGGATTATTTTGTTCATATGCATTAGATAATAGGATCCAATACAACAATTTTATTTCCAACGAAGAGAACGCAAAATTTGCTAAATTCTTTCATCAAGATTTTCTAATTCCGAACAAGTGGAAAAATAACTACTGGGACGATTGGATAGGTTTTGGAGTGAAATGTATCCCAGGAATCATGTACATACCATGCGGTAACCCAATAGGTACATTCATTCCATGGATGGAGATGGATTGGCATCCAGCAAAAAAACCATATGAACTCGTGGTTATAATAAAAGTTGGACCATACACACAAAACGTAAATGACAATTCTATAACAATTGTATGGGAAACAAATATTCCGACAAATGATAACTATGTAATGTTTGGTGAAACAATTGACTATGAACATGTTGAGCAGGGAGAATCAAATTGCTATCATCATGAAATAACCATAACCCCTGGTTTTTCTTCTGGTTATTTTAAAGTCGCTTCAAATGATGAAGAAAGTAATGATTTGAAGTTTAAACTTGCAAGTCATTGCTATAACACGCAGAAATTCAAATGCGTAATCCTCGGCGATAGCAGAGGAGTGTGGGACAATTGGGTCCATGCAACTGAAGTAGCAAATGCAGTTAACACAGAATCTCCAGATTTTGTTATTCATTGTGGCGATATGGTGAATGATGGAACTGTGCTTTCTGAATGGGATAGTTGGCTTACACTGATGAAACCGTTAATGCAAAACTCAACAGTGTTTGGAGCGATGGGAAATCATGAGCGAAAAGGTAGCAGGTATTACGAAATTTTTGCGCTTCCCAACAATGAAAAGTGGTATAGTTTTGACTACGGGGCTTGTCATTTTACAATACTTGACAATTATGAACCTTGGAATGTTGGTTCATGCCAATATAAATGGTTGGAAGAGGACTTAGCAATGACAGACAAACCCATTAAAATTGTTTGCTTTCATGAGCCCATTTATTGCAGCGGAGGACATAATCCAAGAACTAATGTTAGAGCTGCATGGGAGCCTTTATTTAACCAATACAATGTTGATTTGGTTTTTCAGTCACACTGTCATTATTATCAGCGTACAAATCCAATAAATGGAACAATCTATGTTGTCACTGGCGGAGCAGGAGCGCCATTATATTCTCCAAAGGATGAATCGTTTGTGAATATCAGTGAAAAAGCACATCATTATTGTGTTTTAGACGGTTCATTGGAAACCATGGAAATGACAATTTCGGCAAGATATATAAATGGAACCATCTTCGATGAATTTGTTGTTTGTTGATACCTATGAAAGTAAAATGAACGATTTTTTTTTTATTAGTTTTTGGTGAATCCAACTGTCGTTTTTTACATTTACTAGGGGATTTTAACAGTTACATCAAATATTTACAATAAATCTTTATATTATGATTTGCATTATAATTATATAAGATAACAATATAGGAGGCGAACAAATTGAAGAAAATATTACCCATAACCGTAGTAGGAATTTTAATAATAAGCGGATTAGGAGCTGTTGTAACGGGATATACATCCAGTGATGTAAACTCTGACAAACAAACTAACATGATCAGTATGACATTTTCACCGATAACAATAAAGGATAATTCTAACGAATATGTTGAGTTGTGTTTTAATGATGAAACTTCTTATTTTATGGATCCTGGACAACCTATGATGCCAACCGTTGTGAAGGTTGTTGAACTCCCATTTGGTGCACAAAATGTACAGGTCAACGTATTACCAAAAGGGATCAGCGAGTATGAAATTGAGAAGGAGATACGCCCATCCCCTACACCATTGCCATTAACATCTGCAAATAGTGTTGCTGTAAAAAATGAAAAAGATGAAACAACATATGCAAGTGAAGAACTGTTTCCATCTGCTTGGCATAGCTATCAGGTTGGATGCGGACTAAATGACGCTACCGAGCATGTAACACTTGTATCAATACACATGTTCCCGGTGAGATATGCTCCTGCAACCGGTAAAATATATGCTGCAGATAGTGCCGAAATTACGATAACCTATGAAGAACCCGAAACGGATCCCTTCCCAGAAAACAGCGAATATGATATGGTAATTATTGCCCCATCAAAGTTCTCTGGCGAACTACAAAGATTGGTAAATCACAAAAACAATTTTGGCGTAGATACCACATTAAAAACGACCGAAGATATATATAACGAATACTCTGGTGTGGATAAGCCAGAACAGATTAAATATTTCATCAAAGACGCGATGGAAACTTGGGGTATCAAATACGTCATGCTTATTGGGGGGCTAAACTCAGTTGTCTATGCAAAACCTCGTGATGATGCCAACCAAGGATCAAAAGATTGGTATCTTCCTGTCCGGTATACCAACCTGTATGACAACCCTGCATTCCCACTCAGCTCTGAATCCACTATTCATGATCCAGGTGTAATCAGCGATCTTTATTATGCTGACATATATGATGGCGATGGCAATTTTTCTAGTTGGGATCCTAATAATGATGGAGTTTTTGCAGCTTGGAGAAAACCTGGTGTAGACAACGACACAAATCTGGATTTCTATCCCGATGTCTGTCTTAGTAGACTTGCCTGCCGAACTGTTGATGAAGTAATCACTGTTGCTGATAAAATCATCACCTATGAAAGCAGCCCTGCTGATCCATCGTGGTTTAAAAAAACGATCGTGGTTTCAGGAGATGGTTTTCTTGACCAGACAGATTTAAACATACTATGGGATACGAATGGATTGGAGACAGGATCGTACACTATTTACGCGCAAAGTTCAAACCCTGATGGTGAACACGGACCAATAATAAGCATTAATGTTACAAAAGATAGTACCAAAGAATCTATTATTACATATTCACATGATGATAATCTTAACCCTGCCATCCAAGATGCTTTTGAAAACGGTTTTCCAACAGTACCAATCGCAGAGATTGTCTCTGTTTCAGAAGGAGACATCCTTGGTAACACTGATGTGGCATTTGAACCAACGGCAAACGCATACTGTAATGAGTTTTATTATTGGGCCAATGTGTCCTATGTTGATGAGATATTAACCATCCGTGGGAAATCATATGATCCAAAACCGTATGGAAATCTGAGCAGCATTCATGTCTGGATTGAAAACGATGGAGGACAAACCGTATTTTCTGACTGGCGGAATGATACTGAAATGTATTATGAAGGCGAGTGGACCACAGGTGAGAAAACCTTACTTGGCCGTGGTGGCGCCTTGTATTACATGCCAGAGGATTTCGAAAAGGAAATCCTGTGGACATCTAATGGTAAATTCACCGGCATGGATGATGTCATCAACGCTGTGAACAAAGGTAGTGGTTTTCTGTTCCTCTCAGGACATGGCAGTCCAAATTCCTGGGGTGATCAATATCCTGGTATCCCCGGTGACCGAGGACCCGCAAGTGTGACAGGATTGCTGGTGACAACTTTGCGGCCATGGGCACCGTTTTTCAGTTTTCCATTATTCCCAATGGATACAATTTCCAATGGCGAAAAACTACCAGTTGCAGTAGTAGGCGGTTGTCATAACAGTCAGTTCAATGTTTCCATGGTTCCTGGAATACTTGAAGGCTTACAATTTATATTTCCCTCTTGGCCAGAATCATATATGTGGTGTCATGGAACACCTGTTCCTGAATGTTCCAGCTGGCGACTTATCAGAAACCCAAATGGTGGTGCCATTGCTAGTATGGGCAACACTGGACTTGGGTATGGAATGCCTGGGAAAGAGTTAACTACCGGTGGTGGTGACTCTTGGATTACCATAGAATTTTTCAAACAATATGGTGAAGAAGGACATGACATTCTAGGAGAGGCGTATCAACAAACATTGACTAGCTACGTTAACACCTTTGATATGAATAATCTTGAAGCAGGCCATCCAAAAACGATAGAACAATGGGTACTTTTAGGAGATCCAAGTCTAAAACTAGGAGGATACTCCTAGTCTCTCACTTTTTTACCAACGGCGGTTAGAATATATCTCAAAGTGATAGAATGATGAATTCGATAGATTCATACCCAACGTGGGAGAAAATACTGTGAAGAAAACCATAGTGGTATTGACCATAATTGTACTAGTAAATATTCCATCAGCCATTTCAGTAACTGAAAATGGAGATCAGTTTGTAGATTTACCAGATTATTTTAATTGGCGTGATATCAATGGGACAGATTTTACTACACCAGTAAAAGACCAGAGTCCTGCTCCAACATGCGAAACATATGCATTAGTTGCTGCTCTTGAAACACTTATGCAATATCAAGTTGGATCTCTTTTTGAACCAGATCTATCAGAGGCACATCTATATTTTTATGCAGGGGGAACCTATGAGGCTGGAGGTGTCAATGTTCAGGATGCTGCCAATTATCTAGTGGAATATGGAGTTCCTGACGAGGGGTGCTTCCCAGATCCACACAGACCATATGACTATCCCTTTGAAAGTTTACCAGGATGGAGAAGTAGAACAGTAAAAATACAAAATTGGGGATGGATTGAAAACAATGAAGACAACATAAAAAATGCATTGATAGAATATGGGCCATTGATTATTTGCATACACATATACGAAGATTTTTATCAATATCGAGATGGCGTGTATAAACATACCTCTGGTGAAAGGGTAGGAGGACATCTAGTAGCCCTTGTAGGTTACGATGATAATAAACAATGCTGGATTGTCAAAAACAGCTGGGGACCGAGATGGGGAGAAGATGGTTGGTTCAAAATGGCTTATGATCAAGATATTTTCATACCAAGATGCTATGGAGGAACAGGAATAATGTACATTGATGGTGTTTATGGAAATTTCATGCCAGATGTACCAAAAATCCAGATAGACCAACCAAAGATATACCATACCTATATTTTTGGATTTGAATTCCCATCATTATTCAGAAAACTACCGGGGCTTCAAAATGCTGCTCCACGTATTGTTGGAAAATACACTGTGAAAATAAATGCAACAAATACAAACAAGGTTGAATTCTATCTTGATAGTGAACTTCAGTTTATCGATGAAGAGCCACCATATGAATGGGAGTTAGATACAACGTCTGGATTACATACTATTGAAACACTAGCATATAACGAACAAAATATGTCGAAAGATATTGTAGACGTGTTTGTTTTGATTTAGCACATATGTAATGTAAATAGCGGTGTTGTTTAGAAACAGCAGTCGGTGTTTCGTAGAAAATTATTTTGGAACAATTTCCTTAAAATCTACATACTTCTGCAGAATTTTTGGTACTGTTACACTACCATCTTCCTTTTGATAGTTCTCTAGAATGCATGTCAGTCCTCGTTGAATGGCTATAAGGGTTGAATTAAGAGTATGACACATTTGTGTTGGCATACCGTCCTTTTCTCTATATCTGATCTTTAATCTTCTTGCCTGATAATCAGAACAGTTACTTGTGGAAACAAGTTCCCTATATTTCTGTTGTGCAGGATACCATGCTTCTAAATCGTATTTCTTTGCTGCGACAATTCCAATGTCCCCGGTGCAAATGTTTACCTTTTGATAATGGATCCCTAGAGATTGCCAGAACAATTCTGCTGTTTCAAATAAGTAATCGTGTTCTTTCCAACTATCCTTGGGACTAGTTATCGAAATCTGCTCTATTTTTTCAAAATGATGTGTTCTGAAAATCCCTTTTGTATCTTTTCCATGCGCGCCTGCCTCAGTCCTAAAACAGGTAGAAAAACCAGCATATCGTATTGGAAAATCCTTTTCATAAAGAATTTCATCTGAATGCATTCCTACCAAGGGTGCTTCAGATGTACCGGCAAGAAACAGATCCTCATCTTGAATCTTATACACATCTTCTCTAAACGTTGGAAGAAAACCGCCCCCTTCCATCACAAATCCTTTTACAAGTGTTGGAGGGATTACTAGAGTATATCCTCTTTTCTTGAGTAGCTTCATCGCATGCAGCATCAACGCAAACTCCAGTTCAACTAACTCATTTTCTAAGAAATAAAAACGTGCTCCAGATGTTTTTGCCGCTCTTTCGATGTCCGCCAGTTGAAGATCTTCCACCAGATCAACATGAGATTTTGGCGTGAAATCAAATTTCGGTTTTTCGCCCCATTTTTCAACAATTTCGTTTCCCTCATCGCCTTCACCATATGGAACGCTTTTATGAAGGAGATTCGGGATGCGCAACAAAAGCGAGTTTTTTTCTTCTTCAACTTTCTTTTGGAGTTCTTCCATCACCTTTATTTTTCCAGGAATCTTCTTGGCTTCTAAAACAACTTTTTTAATATCTTCTTCTTTACCCTTTTTTTTCAGGTTCTGAATTTCCTTGGTTAAATCATTTCTCTTTCTTCTTAGTTCATCTACCTGTATCTTCAGTTCTCTCCACTGTTTATCTTTTTTGATTAATCGTTCAAGCATCTCAAGATAATCTTCTTTTTTGCGTTTTTGCAAATTTTTTCGTACTAATTCAGAATCTTCCCTAATGAGTTTAATGTCTAACATACAACTGGAATCTGTAAGTGATAACTTTTTAATAGTGTTTTGATGGATTCCTTCTAAACCAAGATTAACAGTCTTTTCTCAGCCTAGCATTTATATGATCAATTAGGTCTAAAATGTTAAAATATTTATTAATTGGGAAAGATTTAAGTTGTGCTATTGTATATCATATTTTAGAGAGATGTTAAAAAATGAATAAGAAAATGCTATTTGGAAGCCTGTTGGCTGTTTTTTTAATGCTGATGATACCATCTGTATCCGCAGTTAACTATCAAACTATCATGAGATCAAATACATTACAACCTGTTAGTCGGACAGATGACGGAAGCGAAGATACAGAGACCCTAATCAATGCGATACAACAGAGACTAAACGAATTGGAAGAACAAAACGTAACATTTATGGACATTGTTCCCTCCGGGCTTTTTAACGACTCAGATGGTCCCTATAAAGGCGGACTGGATGACATCTATGACTGGATCGATCTAGCAGTCGCTGTGTATTCCGTTTATATTCTCCTAAAGACTGCTGAAGAATCCCCGCCTGTAGAAATATTGGAAGATTTCTTTGATGCGATAAAAGAGTTAGATATTTTTAGAATAGTAGATGATATCATTCTCCTCAACGGATACATTTCCATTTCCATTGGTATTCTACAAACGCTAGGGGACGCCTTTGATATCATTGACCCGGATGAAGATGGATATTAAAAATAGATGCTGGTGAAGCGTTCAATAAATATGCTATATTCTAGACAGTCCACTGTGCCATTTTTCTTGTAAAATATTACCACCCCAACAGGATAATTCTAAGTATAAATCCCACAACTGCCGCGGTACTAACCATTATTGCCACAGATTTTATCATATCCTTAATTCCCAGTTCTCTGAGAAGGACAACAAACGTAGCAACACAAGGGAAGTACACCGTAAGCATAGTTGCCGCAACGACCAATTGCAATGGACTCATACCCAATGGAATTAACATACCAACGGCAAGATCCTTTCTAAGAAACCCCACCACCATTGCAATACTTGCATCTCCAGGCAAACCAAACAACCCATACATCACAGGCGAAAGGACATCACCAAGCCATCCAAGAAAACCTACATAATATAACAAATTGATTGCCACCACGCCAAGAAACAAAAACGGTATCGCTTCTTTTAAAAACCAGCGAACTCGCATCCATGTTTTTTTTAGTGTGGTCTTGAAACTCGGACGGCGATACGGCGGTATTTCAAGAAAAATCTCGGGGCTCTCACCTTTGACAACTCTGTTCAGTATAAGTCCCATAATAATATAGAGAATTGCAAGTGTTAGAAACACTAAACCAATGTAATACATTCCATACGGTCCCAGTATGCCAAATACCATTGCCGTCTGAGCCATACACGGCACAGCGATAGCAAGTAACGTCGCAGAAATAAAGCGTTGTTTTCTAGTCTCAAGTGTCCTCGTTGACAAGGCACCAGGTACGTTACAACCAAGACCAAGAAACACCGGAACAATCCCATGACCGTGCATACCAAGTTTGTGAAAGATATTATCCACCAAAGTAGCAAGTCTTGGCATATATCCGGTATCTTCTAAAATTGATAGCATAAAGTAAAACGCCATAATGTACGGCATTACCATAGCAATTGGAACATATAGTCCAGTGGTAAGCATGCCTAAGGACTCTTCAAAAACAATTTCTTTTCCATATTCTCCAATGAGAAGAGTGTGAACAAGTCCTGGCCCACCTATCCATTCACTTAAGTTTTCAATCAACGGCAAGTATAGATTATAAAATATCGGATCAAACACATATGCAATAAGATTCTCCCCAATGAGTCTCACAAGCCAGAACGCAAAAAAAACTATGCCAACTGCAATAGGTAAACCCGTTATCGGTTTGATAGTCAAATCCGAAATTATATCCTTTATTGAGTGGTGCCGGTGTTCAAGCTGTTCGACTTTTTTTATGATTGATCCTATCTCAACCCATCGTCCCTCTTCACTTGTCAATTTTATTTTATCATTGGTTTTTGCATTTTTTATTTGGGAAACTAGTTCTTTGATACCCTCCCCCGTCAATGCAACTGTAGGTACAACTGGAACGCCCAGGATCTTTTCTAGTTCTTTTTTGTCAATGTGTATTCCAAGATGTTGTGTTTCGTCCCAGATATTCAATGCTATGACAACAGGTATATCTCTTTCCAAAAGTTCGAGTGTTGAATACAGGTTTCTTTCTAGATTTGTCGCATTAACAACATTTATAACAACATCAGCTTCCTTTAACATTTCAAGGGCGACTTCTTCTGCTTTGTTTGTAGGTTCAAGGGAGTATGTTCCAGGTGCGTCGATAATTTCAACATGCTCTCCATCTAGTCTCATCTTTCCCTTAGAGAAGTCCACTGTCGTTCCTGGATAGTTAGATGCAATTACATTTGCACCAGTAAGTCTTGAAAAAACAACACTTTTCCCCACGTTAGGATTTCCCATTAAGACGATTTTTTTTATTAAATCACTTCCACCAGGATTTTTCTTGTCATGCCTCTACCTAGAGTCATTTGACTTCCACAAACCTCTATTGTGAGAGGCCCTCTGAATGGTTGTTTTGAAACGATTTTTATCTCTTGACCTTTTCTGATACCCATTACCTGTAATTTTCTTACGAGCCCGGCTCCTCCCTGTATATTTACTATTCGTGCTCTTTTGTTGTTTGGAACGTTTGATAGAAAAATGCCTTGCTGATCCATTGTATCCGCCAAATAAATTTTTAATTGTGTCTATTAGTGTAGTATGTTAAAACAAGTATATAAATTTTTTTGGTTTACTGAATAATTTTTGGTATACCGAAATATTGATGTTGTCATCCAATAATCGCCTTCATATCTTAATTTTAACAAATCATCAATGCAAAAAACATCCGACGGTTTGAAAAATTTAAGTGATTTTTTTTCTCTTAATCAATGGTACAAGATCTTTCACATACATATAGATTTACACCAACATGCTTTAAACAGTAATCATACACCACATCGGGATCTGTAGGTACTCGAGTTTTACAAAGCTCCATTGTATAAGAAAGAATTCCTCTTTCGCCATACAACCAATTTTCAGAAGTACCAAGTGTGCCACCAAATCGTGGAATAATATACGATTTGTTTCTCCAACCATTGATTAGAAGTTCATACTTATCTATCTTAGAAATGTTTTCTCCAATTGAAATAAATAGGTCTTCATCAGGTGTTTTTAAACTTGTATGAGTCCAAGGATACATAATGACTTCACTATATGAGTGATAGGATAGAGAGATTTTGATATTAGGATGGCCAATGACAAAATCGCGTACAGCTCTAGTTTCATTTTCAGAAAATGGATATTCGCCACGATAATTCCAACTCTCATCAAATAAGGTAAAAGCAAGATTATACTGTACGGGTAAAATATAGTATAAATACCATTTATATCCATAATTTCGGTTTAAATCAACGCCGTATGATGTGATTTCATCTTTTGTTCCAAATGGACCATGATTCGGCGCACGATTTTTTCTCCAACCATATTCGACACCATCTGGATTCACCATTGGAATCAAAAATATCTGGGTATTATCAACGACATCTCGAACTCTATCTTCTGAAGGATCCTCATCAACATCGCCGTCTCCATCATTATCAACCCCATCAACCGGGTCTTCATTTAAGATCCCATCACCGTCATCATCAGTATTTTCTTTACCATAGTTTTCGACCACATGCTGAATGAAAAAAATTAATGCTTCAAATGAAGGTTTCTCATTACCATGATGGGCACCCATAAGTAAAACTCCCGGTTCACCATCATCTTCCTCAACATTATCAGAAAGTTTAACCAGCCATATGTCCCTCCCCTCATATGTTTTACCAATCGATGTGATAGACATGATATCAGAATGATCACTACTTAGATTTTGAAGTAAGTCTGTCATTTCTTGATAGGTATAATAGTGGTGTGGCTCAGTATTGGTACAGCCGTACAGTTGGTCTGATTTAATTGCACCCAAGACTGGAAAAACAGAACCTAGTATAAACAGACAAATTATCATCGAAGACAGCAACTTTATAATCAAAGTGTTTTTGTTCATTCAAAATATACCCATTATATTATTATTGGTGATGCATATATAACCTTTTCCAACATAAAGGCAGTTTTTCCCACAAAAGGGAATGTCTCAAAAGTGAAGAGTTTACAGATCTAATCAACTTGGAGTACATATATTACACAACTGTAACGGGAGAAAGTTTATATTGCATTGTAGCATAATCGCAAAATTATGTGTCTGGCAATACCTGGAAAAATCGTAGAAATCGACAATAAAAAAGAGAGTGCAACCATAGATTACGGAGATGGTACCAAACGTAAAGCTAACGTCACTCTTGTCGACGTGGAAATTGGTGACTACATACTTGTGCATGCCGGTTTTGCAATCGAGAAATTAGACGAAAAAGAGGCTCAAGAGACACTAGATCTTTTCAGGGAGATGTTATCCGCAGGGGAGGAAAACTAGTGTTTTCACTTAGGGATAAAAAACTAGCAAGAGAAATAGTTACAAAGATAAAAAAATTGGATGTAAATCTTAAATTTATGCATGTCTGCGGAACACATCAAGACACATTGGTAAAACATGGCTTGGACGTCTTGCTTAAAGAATGTGGCATTGAGATCGGTCAGGGGCCTGGGTGCCCTGTCTGCGTCACAACTCAGAGAGAAATTGAAGAAATGCTACTACTGGCGCAAAAAGGTAAAACAGTGGCAACTTTTGGTGATATGATAAATGTTCCTGGCGAAACACAATCATTACAAAACATGCGAACTGAAGGGTACGACGTTCGAACAGTATATGGAATAGAAGATGCTGTGTCCATTGCAGAAAAAAACAAAAATAAGGACGTTGTTTTTATGGCCGTTGGTTTTGAAACAACAGCTCCCTCTACCGCTTCTGTTTTACTGAAAAAACCTCCGAGTAATTTTTCCATTTTATGTTGCCATCGTACTATACCACATGTCCTGAAGGCTTTACTTGACATGGGAGAAATAAAAATCGATGGTCTTATTGAACCAGGTCATGTCTCAACAATTATTGGAGCGAAGCCCTACAAATTTATTTCTGAAAAATATAACGTACCTCAAGTTATCACAGGTTTCGAACCTATTGATATTCTGATGGCTGTATGGATGCTTGTAAAACAGATTAGGAACGGAAAAGCATATGTTCAAAACGAATACGCTCGCGCCGTAAAAGAAGAGGGGAACATAAAGGCCCAAAGGGCAATTGATGAAGTCTTTGAACCAGGGGATATAAGGTGGAGAGGGTTCCCAGTTATCCCACAGTCAGGTCTTATGCTAAAGAGTAAATTCGAAAAGTATGATGCACGGAACAAATTTGCAGATGATCTAGATGAATTGAGAGATAAGGAGATTAAAGAGCCTAAAGGATGTCGATGTGGGGAATTATTAAGAGGGTTGTTGTCACCACAGGAATGCCCCCTATTTGGAGTGAAATGTACGCCTGATAACCCTATTGGCCCTTGTATGGTAAGCATCGAAGGAAGTTGCAATATTGAATACAGATATTCCGATAATTATAAAAAATAGTGAATTGATAAGATTCTTAAGGTATGTGACCTTTAATAGTAATAGAAAATCTCCAAAAGAAGGCATCTATAATGTCAAAAGCAAGCAACAGAAAACGAGAACTTGACAAAAAACGGAACGAGTGGAGGAAAAAGCATAGATCTCTTGGTGGAAAAATTATATTGTTTCCCAATAAACCTCCAGAACATATTAATGCACGTGGGAGTAAAACATATAATTGGTTTTGGAAAAAGATACTTCTGACAGTAACTCTTCAAGAGATTCCTGCAATCATTTCTAGTATTAAAGAGCAAATTAGCGGCGAGAAAGACTCTAGAAAAATACAGACATTTAGAACGATGATAGGAATGGCTGAAGATGCATATAAATTCAAACAATTAGAGGATATCAAAGAATATGATGCAGAGCTTCAGTTAGGCGAAAAGCCAGCATATGACTCCAATCTAGGAATAGTCTACAAAGATGGGAAAATATACACAACTGATTATAACGAAGATGAAAGTAAAATTATTCTACGTGACATGGAAGGTGTGATTGTAGATACGCAATATTCAGACAACAATGGAAAGCAAAAGACGAAGGAAACTAACACAAGCGGCTCATAGGAAGATTGAGAATATACAGGAGAAAAATAGTTCGCCAACATATATTATAATGAGGACTAAGGTCCAGGGGTTTTTTGATATTTGTTCAATAGCGGAAGTTATCAACGTATTTTACCGCACAGCTTGAAAATAATCAACGTTACAACTATAGAAACTGCATAAGCAGTTATAGTCCCAATAATAATATCATAGGCAGGAAAGAGGAAATGAATCGTTGTAGCATACACTGCAACGCTGGAAATACCGATCGTCATTGATTTTGCCATGCCTGCAGCAAACTTAGGACCATGTTCTCTAGCAGAGATGAGCATTGTCAATGATAAAATCGCAGGAAAAACAGAAAATATCCCGCTGAGTGCTGGCCCCACATTTGAAAGTAAAACAGCAATTGAAATAACGGCACCTGCAAGTACGCCACGAAGTGCTATTTTTGCAGGAGTATAATGAACCTTTACATTGCCAGATGATGGTATTTTCTTGACTCGCTCAAGTACAATAACAGCAAAGGTCAATGCAACAACATATGCTGCAACTGAAATGAATACATTCTCCACATTAAAAATAAAAAGTAACCACGATAATATGGCCCATACCGTTAACGAAACTGCAAAGGCAATATACGTGGAGCGGTGAACAAGTAATGCAAAGAGAAGCAGAAACACCACATTTATCCCCAATTCTGCAGGAACAACCGCAGCCGATTGAGCAGCAAAATCAACGTTTTGGTTAATGGCGATAAAAATAAATGCAATAACAATAGTTGATGGTAGGGTCCCAAAAATGCCTCCTGTTTTTGTTCCATAACGTTCAGCGATAAACATTATGATAATAACAACCAATGCTGAAAGGATAAATGGCAGTACTACTTGAAATAGAAGGGAAAACATGCATGCATGAGATACTGTCAGGCTATAAAATGTTTATTTATTCGCTTTAAAAAGATTTAATAGCAAGTCAGAAATTTTGACATCGCTTAATATGCAGTATAATGAGGTAATTATAAAATTAAAATCCCTAAAAAACCCTGAAGCAGTAAAAGGGATGGAACGTTTTGGCATTAATCCAAAAAACAATTTTGGTATTCGTGTTACAACATTGCGTGAGTTTGCAAAAGAAATTGGAAAAGACCATGATCTAGCGTTAAAACTATGGGAATCTGGCATTCATGATGCAAGAATGTTGGCAGCCCATATTGATGATCCAAAGCTGGTCACAGAAGAACAGATGGAGAAATGGGCAAACAGTTTTGATTCTTGGGACGTTTGCGACAATTGCTGTATGCATCTTTTTTACAAAACACAATTTGCCTATGAAAAGATAGTTGAATGGAGCAAACACGAAAAAGAGTTTGTTAAAAGAGCTGGGTTTACATTAATTGCCTCTCTTTCCATCCACGATAAAAAATCTGATGATAAAATATTTGAAGAGTTCTTACAGATTATCAAAAGAGAATCAACTGATGAACGTAACTATGTTAAAAAAGCTGTGAACTGGGCATTACGCCAGATTGGTAAGAGGAATTGGAATCTTAACAAAAGGGCAATAAATATTGCAAGGGAAATTAAAAAAATAGAATCTAAATCAGCCAGTTGGATTGCATCTGATGCAATTAGAGAACTAACAGGCGAAAAAGTTGAACATAGACTGAACAAAAAAAAGAAATAAAATTATTTTTTTGGTTTGTATTTCTCCATATTTTTACTTGCAAAACGGTTAGTTATGTTAAAATATAGATACACAACCCCAAGCTCTATTCCAAAAATAAGTAAGAAATATCCAAATGTTGAACATATCTTCATCAAACCGACCATGCTTGTGAAATCTAAACCATAGTTGATAGTTATTGATCCAAAGAATGGGACAAACATGCCAACTATAACAAGTGCTAATATCTGTATCAAATCTCTATTTTTTCCCATAACAGTCCACTGATAAACAATTCACTATTAAAGTTATTTCTCTTTTTGGTTAATAAGAGGTGATTAAAGGTTTTAAATGGAGGATCTTTAATCTCCTACCTGCATAATTACCTGCGAACAAAACTTAAATGAAGGGCATGGTTTTTTCAATTTGTCTATGGGGGAATTGAAAATGACAAATTGTAAAGAACATCACGAGGATGATGAAGAAAATAAGGAAGCAACTCAGCAGGATAAACCATTTTCGCTATTTACATGTAAAAAAGAGGAATTCAAAGATTGGTTTGATCCGTTATAAAAATCTTTTACCTGGGTTTATTTCATAAATAACTTCAGATCACTGACCAATATCCACTTTTTTTATTATTTCAAGATGTTCCCAATGTCCAGATTTGTTTATATAAGAATATTTATCTAAATTTATGCCCAACTATAACATTCTGTCCTATCGATATACCACCATCACCATTGGGGACACGATTATGAACAGAAAGTTTTAATCCGGCAATTTTAACCTGTTTTTCAACCATCTCTGTGATTGGTATGTTGTATGATATCCCACCTGTCAACCCAACACTTTCAATACCGTTATTCTCTGCATACTCAATTGCAATATTTGTAAGGCCGTCGACAATAGTTTTAACCATAGAATGTGAAATATCTGCCTTTTGTTTTTCTGTAATGGGTTTTTTTATCTCATCGGCCTGTCTAAATAGATCAGTCGTGCCAACAACGCCGTTTTTTATTTCGGCATCGAAAGGATATTTTGGTTTACCATTCGCAAGATATTTCTCAAGCTTCATAGCAGGTTCACCATCATAGGTTCTCTTTGTACAGATATCAAGATAACAAGACAAAGCATCTAAAACCCGGCCAAAGCTACTAGACTGCGGTGCTTTATCCATCATTTTACTCAGAATGAGTGCCTCTTCGTCCGTAAAGTATTTTTCTTCGTCAAATTTTTTAAAAATGGCAAAAACCAGCCGTCGAGGATCATGCGTAGCCTGGTCACCACCCAACAAAGGAATATATTCTAAATGACCTATTCTTTCAAAAGAATCAAAATTTGAAGCTAATACCTCTCCTCCCCAGAACTTACCATCACTACCATAACCAAGTCCGTCAAGAGTTAAGACAACGCTCTCATCTATATCATTGTCAATTAAAAGGGATACTGCATGTGCCCAGTGATGTTGCACTTCAAATAGAGGTACTGAAAACTCCTCTGCAAATCGTTTGGCTACTTTTCTTGAATCGTAGCCGGGATGTAAATCCATGGCAACCGCATCAATTTTCTCTTCCCTCATTGTAAGTTTCATCAAATGTTGTAGACTTTCCTCTAAAAACTCTAAAGTTGAATAATACTTTGAGTTACCGATGTATTGCGTAGCATACAATTTTTTACTGCAAGAAACAGCACCACAGATATTATTTCCGGCACCGACACTTAAAACACGCTCACCATATGATACGTCAAGTGGTTCTGGTACAAAGCCCCGTGATTTACGCAGGAAGAACGTATTTCCTTTCCACAGCCTCAATACTGAGTCATCGATCCTGTTTGGTATATCTCTATCGTGAAGGAGGTATACATCAGCGCCCAAGGTGAACGCCTCCTCATTACATATCATCATAGGTTCCCTAGGAATATTAGCTGAGGTCATGACCAAAGCATCAGATTCTAAAAACGAGAAAAGAAGATAATGCAAGCCAGTATAAGGAAGATACAAACCGATTGTGTCTAAACCAGGAGACACCTGTTCTGCTTTTTTCTTTCTCACCAGAACAACAGGTCTTCTATTTGATAGCAATAGTTTTCGTTCACCCTCTGTTATTTCACCATACTGTTCTGCTGTTCGTATGTCCTTTACCATAACTGCAAAAGATTTCTGTGGCCTACCATACCATTTCCTAAATCTCTGCATTTCATCAATTTTGCAGCAGATATGCATGCCACCCCAGGACTTTATAACACCTATTTTACCTGAATCAATATGTTCTGCAAAGCGTTTTATTGCATCTTTCCCCCCTAAATCACTTTGATTTTTATTATACAATCTATACGTTGGGCCACAACTCGGGCACGATATTGTCTGTGCATGATAACGACGATTCAGTGAAGTCTCATACTCTTTTTTACATGTTTTACAGAGAGGAAATTTATTCATCGATGTCCGTTCTCTATCATATGGCACATCTTTGATGAGGCTGAAACGGGCACCGCATACCGTACAATTCGTAAAAGGAAAATGATACCGTCTATTATTTGGGTCAAATAGTTCGGAGAGGCACTCATCGCAAATACTGATGTCAACTGGAATAAGTGACTGCCTTTTTCCCTCTGTGCTGTGTAGAATACGAAAATCATCAAACGTTCTAGAATCTTCCTCCAATAAAACTTCAGTTATTTTAGCTATTGAAGGTAATTGTTTTTTTACTTGAGCAATAAATTTATCTGAATCTCTATCAATTACTACCTCCACCTCAGAACCTTTATTCAAAACATAGCCTTTTAAGCCTAACTCGTTTGCAACTCGATAAATCGTTGGCCTAAAACCTACGCCTTGTACTATACCTTTAAAGATGAGTTTCATCAAATCTTACCATTCTATTCAACAATTAAATCCTTAGAATACTTGTCAGCATCAGCAAGTAAAAACTCATTACTCATACTAAGACATTTAACCGGACAGATATCATTGCATTGAGCACAGAACACGCATCTTGCAAGATAGATTTTTACTTTCTTTTCATCAGGTTTAAATTCGATAGCACCAGATGGGCAGACCTTAATGCAAAGCTTACATCCAATACATTTATCTTTATCGTAGACAATCTTTCCACGAAAACCATCTGGTGTTTCTATTGGTGGGATAATTTCTGCTTTACCGCTGCCAACATCCTTTAAGAACTTAGTGGTAGAAGAAGGTATATACTTTGCAGGAAATTTGTTGGTAAACGGTTTTTTGAACATCTGTACAAATACTAGAGGGAGCATTGAAAATTTCATGCCATAAGCCTCCTTGTTTTTTCGACACTAAGTCGATGAAGCTCTTCTTTATTCAACTCATATTTTTTACCGCTATCGACTATTGCAACTCTGTTAGTACACGACATACAAGGATCTGTTGATGCAGCAACTATTGGTATGTCCGCAATCTGCTCACCCTTAAGCATCGGAACCCATGGCATGATATTATTATACGTTGGAGCGCGAACCTTCCAAGTAAATGGATATTCCTCACCCTCTATAAGTTTCACATAATGAATGACCTCTCCACGAGGTGCCTCCATTCGACCAATGCCTTCTCCACCTGCTTTCTTAAGCATTGCCAGCACTTTTGCAACATTGGGTTCAGAGATAATATCTCCAGCAGGCATTTTATCAATACACTGCTCTATCAAATCAATTGACTGTTTCACTTCAAGAAGACGGACAATGATTCTATCATAGACATCACCATTGACTTCACCGGTAAGTACATCAGGAGTAATACACTCAATATCAAGGTCAGCAAAGGAAAAGTAGGCTTGATCAACACGAACATCTTTTTTAACACCTGAGCCTCGAGCAGTAGGTCCAACTGCACACAATTTTAATGCATCCTCTTTTGTTAAAATACCACACCCTTGAGCTCTCATTCTAAAGGTTTTATCATCCAAATAAACCTTGCGAAGCTTTTCAAAATTATCTTTAAGATAATTTAATGTTTCAAAGATTTTGGGATGATGTTCTTTTGTGATGTCTCTACGCACACCACCGATGGTGATAATTCCTTTGGTAATTCGATTTCCTGTTAAATATTCAGTGAGATCAAGTACTTTTTCTCGTATTTGCCAGGTCAAAAACAGCACTGAATCAAAACCGATCTCGTGAGCTGCTACACCAGCCCATAAGATGTGGGAACAAATCCTCTCAAGTTCAGCGTGTATAACCCGGAGATATTCTGCACGTTCTGGAACCTCTATATTTGCAATGTTTTCAACTGCAAGAGAAAATGAAGCAGGATGACAATATGAACAAATCCCGCAGATCCTCTCTGCCAAATAAAGTATCTGGATAGGATTTCTTTTTGTAGCTGCCCATTCAACAGTTCTATGAACATGACCAAGACTCACATCAACATCAACAATTCTTTCTCCGTCAATTTCAAATTCAAACGCCACTGGTTCTTTAAGTGCCGGATGGATGGGACCAATTGGCATATGATAGGTTGTTTTTGTTGTCTGTTTTGTCTTCATTTTTTTACCTCATGTAAGTTTCTAATCAATTTTTGTGGTCCTGTTTCGTCTTTTCTCCATGGATAGACTCCCTCAGGAAAATCATCAGTTAAAAAGACACGTCTGCTATCGGGAATTCCTTTTATTGACACACCAAGCATTTCTTGTTTTTCACGTTCCGTAATGAGTGCCCCCGGAATAATATCACAAATTGTTTCAATCTCTGGTTTTGACTTTGGTAGTTCTACAGAAATATTTATTGATATCTCACCAAGAGGTACGCCATAATATATTGAAAAATGATAGATTAGTTCAATAGTTTTACCAAGATCATTTCCTGACGCAACAGCAAGATGAGGATACTTTTGCAATGTCGTGAGATGTTTTACAGAGTCTTTAAAAATGCTTTTATCAATTTTCATCCAAATATGGACAAACTCGTGTTTCAAAGGCCCTTTCGTCCGTCTTTCAATACGAGTATCTTTAATTTTTGCTTTAAATTCATCTTTAAAAGATTTTACGATTTCTTCAGGGGTGAGTCTTTTATCTTTCGCCATTATTTCGCCTCCAATGTTTCAAGTTTTACCCAAGCTTTTGCAATCGCATTGATGATTGCTTCAGGCCTGGGTGGGCAGCCAATAACATAAACATCTACTGGTATGATATTGTCAATGGGACCTACAAGATTATAAGATTCATAAAAAACATCACCAGTATTACCACAATTACCGACGCAAATAACCGCTTTTGGGTCAGGAATTTGTTCATACACTCGCTTTACTTTGTCTACCATCTGCCGCGTCACAGGACCCGTAATTAAGAGTACATCAGCATGACGTGGTGAACCGACAAGTTTAATACCAAATCTCTCAACATCATAACGGGGACAGAGTGCTGCAATTATTTCTATATCACATCCATTACAGGAACCAGAATTTATATGATACGCCCACAATGATTTTTTAAACGATTTTGGAAGACCTTTTGCCATAATACTTTACCTTCAATGTAGTATGAACTTCATTAGTTTCGCTTGTTGTAATCCTATAGACTATTTAAAAATTTGTGGCCTAAGGATATATATCAGCATATTCTTGGAACAGGATCTCCAATAGGCTTATGAAGAATTCTTTTACCACCAATGGCTGTGTCTAATACTACACCTTTCACCGTGTCTGTTGCTTTACCTATAATCGCCGCATTTTTACCAAGGGGATGTTTTTTAAGAACTGAAAGAACTTCATCTGCTTTCTCTTTTACAACACCAATTACAACCTTTCCTTCATTACCGATTTCAAGAGGATCAATTCCAAGCATATCACAAGCAGACCGTACACCATTGGGAATTGGTATTGCTTCCTCGTTGAGTATAATCCCAACTTTTGATTTCTCGCTAAACTCATTTACAGTATTTGCAAGTCCTCCTCGCGTAGGGTCTTTTGCAGATACAACACCACCAACTGAAAGTATTTTTTTGATGAGGCCATTTATTGGAGCAACATCAGATTTTATCTTAGTTTCAAAACCGTAACCCTCTCTAAAAGACATCAAAGCTATACCGTGCTCACCAATATTCCCGGATAAAATGAGTTTATCTCCCTTTTTTATATTTGAATCAATGAGCCATCTTTTTTTAAACGGCCGGTAACGTTTAACTTCATCAATGTTCTTATCGAGAAGTGGGCTTCTTTTACCAATACCACTTGTGTTGATCATGAACTCTTGAATTGCACCCTTCTCAACAACTTTTGTATCGCCTGTGACAATAGGTACGCCTGCCTTATCTGCAAATTTGCCCATGCTTTTCACTATTGTATCGAATGTATCTGCAGACAGCCCTTCTTCAACGATAAAACCCGCAGAAAGGCCAATGGGTTTTGCACCCATAACAGCCACATCATTAATTGTTCCACAGATAGCCAGTACACCAAGATCCCCACCGGGGAAAATAATCGGCTGCACGGTATGAGAATCAGTCGAAAAAACGACATCATCAACAACAGCTGCATCATCAAGCATTGAAAGAGGTACTTCTGCTTGTTCTGATTGTTTTGTAAAATATTTCAAAATTTTTTCTTTGATAAGATTGTCCATCAGTTCTCCGCCTGCACCTTGAGCAAGTTTTATTTTTTCTACCATTATATAACTCTCATGTTATCTTTTTTTGACTTTCTGCAAAACATGTACAGTCCTAAAAGTTTTTCTTTTTCATTGGGCTTCAAAATAAGTAAGATCTATGTTTTCCCAATCATCATAATCGCCCCTGCCATGTGTGCCATCTGAATAATCAAAAATTCTGTACGTATATTGGTAGTTCATAATGCTTTTATAATTTCTAATAAGCCAAAAACATATCTGCCAAGGATATTTACCGATCCAGTTATCACAACCAAAAGGTTCACCAAATCTAATACCAAAATTATGCCCCATCTCATGCATCATTGCAGACCCATAAAAATATTCTAATGGTTTGTTATAAATCATCTTTTTTGTATTTTTTTCCATTTGACTACTTGATATTACAAAACTATTCGTACTAGGCATATACCCCCAATATGGTGGAGTATCTCCACTAAAAGCATACCCCTTCATGTTACAAAGATTTACTATTATTCCATAATGGAATACCCCTCGTCGCCAATTATTTTCATCATTATGTATGAAATAGTTATCATATATTTCTAGAATCTCGGCTTGCTCGGATTTATCAGCAAATGGTATTAATTCTCCACCACTGACCTCGCCAGTATCTAGATGAAAAACAATATTCCGTCGATGAAATGGGTTTTTTAAAAGTTCTTCTGCCTTTTCTGGCATAGCACTCTGTTCTCCATTGGACCCTTCTTCCATCCAGTCAATTTCTAAAAAAATATCTTGTCTGAACGGATCGGAATCAAATGATGATGTAAGATATTCTTCAATATTTGAAATACTGTCATTATCATCGTCAAGATGTTGATGATCCTCCCAAGCTAATGGGTCATAACCCCATCTATGTTCCCATTCAATTGGAATATCATCGTCATCGGCATCATCGCCTGTATCATCTACCTCTGGGTCTGTTCCATACACATTTACCTCCTTCCAGTAAGGCAAACCATCACCATCAAGATCATTTTGATAAATATCAAACCAAAGCTCACAGTCTCTTTCATTTTCATATATGCTTCCATCATCGCAGCCACACAACCTTCCATAACCACTGGGATCCTTTAGTTGGTCGTCTCCCACCCAGTGTGCAGTTTTGATACTGTAAAATAGCTCTACATCACCATTTTCATCTCCAATATCACAGAGGATATCTGCATCATCATTAGAGTCCCATAACTGGATTTTTACTGTTACAAATTCCTCATCGTCAGGGACGTTTAATGCTGCTGAAAAATGTGGTTCATACACATACCTTGTGTCATGCCAAATATCGCTTGTAAACTCCTCGCCATTAATGAACACTTTAACAGAGAAATCTGGATCGGATGATCTATCGAACCCATCAAGAGATCTAATAGCTAAGATATCAACAGTAACGTTAATATCAACCAGTTGGTCAAAATCTTCCATTAGTGTTTCTATTGATGATACATCAACTGCCCATACTCCACTAAGGAGTAATATCCCCATACATAGTATCGACGTTATTTTCTTCATGTTATGCCTCGCTTTCTTACAAATGAAAGTCATTAACGATAATAACCTGTATTATTAAATATATATTGGCTAGTATTTATTACAGCAAACTATTACCGCCAACAGTCGTTGCATCCCTTACACAGCATTTTCTATTTCCAAAAAAGTGCTTTTGCTTTTTCTAACGTATCTTCAGAGACAGTTGCAAAACGATAAGCCATCAGAT
>Ga0222701_1000032_pt1 | contig 67289 bp, 60 predicted proteins | sample AntAcemetage1502_FD_179825 | JGI IMG/M metagenome (GOLD analysis project Ga0222701, IMG submission 179825) | Saline water microbial communities from Ace Lake, Antarctica - #1502 | ecosystem: Environmental > Aquatic > Non-marine Saline and Alkaline > Saline | place: Antarctica: Ace Lake... | reverse complement strand
CCCGGAGCGAATGCCGCCCGGGAAGATGGATCACGTTGTTTGGAGTTACAGCTGCAAGGCAACACCGAGATCCGAGACGGTTGCGACGAAGATCTCGATGTACTCTTCGAGGGTCTGCGCGGTCACGCCACCGGCCAGCAGAAGGTCCAGCTCAATGGCCGGATCCCCCGTCTCATCCACGTAGGCCCTCCCGAATCGGGAGCGCCTGTTCCAATCGTTGATCGCGGACAGAGACACCTGAGTCGTATCGGGGGCCCACCCGGCGTAGAACAGGAGCGACGCGTAGCGGCCAGGCGTCGTCTCGTCGTACGACGCGATGGTGACGGTGATCCCCGAGAAAGTGAACGTCCACACTGGATCGGCGTTCTCGTCCAGGGTCACCGTAAACTCGATCTCCATTCCATCCAAGACCTGACGGAGAAGCGCTTGGTCCGCGGCGAAGTAGACGGTAGCTGCGAGCGCGGTGGTTGACAACCCCAACAACGCCAGCGCGAAGACCGCAACAAGCCTAACATGCCTCGATTCCACGGGTTCCCCCTGACCTTCAGCCTGCTTGAGATCTGTCTGCCGGAAGCCGCTATCCGTTTCCGCTTCTGCCGTTTCCGGACCGCGAACCCTGCTGTCCCTGATTGCCGCTGTTCCCGTTCCCGCTACCGTTGGCATTGCCGCTTTGCGTCATCTTCCGGGTCGACGTCTTGTTTTGGTTCTTGGTTTCGTACGCGTACCGGTTCTGAGCCATCTGCTGTGTCAGCGCCTGGCTCTGAACCATCTTCCGGTACGTGAATTGGCTCTGAGTCGACGTTTGAACGGTACAAGCCTTCTTCTCCTGCGCCACTTGCGCCGCTGCAGCCATTGCTACCAGCAGAACGCACGCGACCAGGCAACAAATCCAGATCGTGCGTTTCACACTCATGGTCCTCCTCTCAGGGTCGCGTGCCACCGTCGTGGTCTGCGACACGAACTGATTATTCCTTGCGAGTGCCATGAATAGCCAAGGGGCGTGGAAGTCCGTGAACCGCGTCTTCAGTGCCGCAGGCATCGCCGTCCTTCGGGGAGGAGAGACGCCGGATCCACGCGTTCGCGCCGGATCCAGCTGATCGGCACGGAACACGGCCTGAAGCTCGATCCGGGAATCGCGAGGAGCAGGGAAGTTCTGGAGCCGGGAGGACTTCAACGCCACCAACAGAGATCCTCAACGTGGCACGGGGATTCCTACGCTCCGAGCACCAAGCGAGGTGTAGCGTCCCCTTAGGTCTCGCGAGAAAACGCCCTTTGCAAGGCCTATCTGGTATTCCAGATGTGAGGACGGCAACTCTGCGAGTTGCTTGGAGTTTGCGCGGTGGGTCCGATGCAAACTCCTGCGATCACCGCTCTGGGAACCGGCCACCAACGAGTGGACGAATTTGGAACTTCCCGCTGGCCGAGCCGGGCGGAGATCGCAGCGCTTCTCGCGTGAGCCGGTTCGAGTCCCCTAGGCTCCAAACCGACGTTCGTATCTCTGTCTCCGAGATCCTCGTCGTTCGCATGCCAGAATCCCTCCCCGTAAACGTGAATCGATGGCGATTTTGACATTATGCTTGGACCGGATTCCGGGGTGAAGGTCAAGTCGCCCCGCCTGGACCGATCCGCGCAAGTTGTGTGGAAGGTCCGGACAAGTCTAGACTAGCTCTGGAAGTGGACCGGCTGTGGGGGGCAGGTCACTGGCTGCAGAACCCCCGCGTGTTAGCTACGCCGTGTGCTCGCGTGCCATGCCGAGCCCATCTCATCCCAGGTCAGGTAGTACCCAGGGGATCCAATCCGATCAGCATGTCAAGAAGAGTCACACTGAACCTGTATTCACCCTCGCTTGCGGCATGGACTTGAAAGGCACACCGCCTGACTGGCGTCATGGACTGCACCGGCAGCTGGAAGCTGGCTACCGGAATCAAGTCCACGTACGCAGCCACACGCCTGTCCTCCGACGTGTACCGCAGCCGCAGCTCGCGGACCCCTTGTCCCACGTATCGCTGACCTGGATCGCACTTCCATTCCCACGTGTGGACCTGGTAGCTCACTCCCCAACACACCACCGTCCAATCGGCCGAGAGCTTGAGATCGATCTCGTATCTCTCGCCATTCGTGGCCATCAACCTCGCGCCGAGGATCAGGGCCGTTTCCCCCTCGATCTCATGGATGTCGAAGAGCGCAACGGCCTCGAAGCCGCTCGATACCGCGAAGCTGCTCGACTCGATGCCGGTGAGGTAGAAGGCGTTCTCTGGATCGAGGCTGGCGCGATCGCCGATGTGGACTCCGCTGTCTGTCACCTCGACCCTCAGCGCAAGGTCGACATCCTCGTTGTACGGCACGTTGGCTCTCACCCGCCAGTTCGGCAGATCCACCCACCCGAACTCCTGCTCGAAATCCGGGCGATAGACCCGCTGGTAGGTGTCGAGAAGCAACAGCTCGCCCGATTCGGCAATACCCGAACACGTTGCCCCGGAGAACAGCAGCAGACTGGACACAACAGCTAGAACCCTCCAAGTACGGCCCCTCAAATGCTTCATACCGGGAATCCTCCATTGACAGCAGGTGACCACAGAAGTGTACTGTCTGACAGCCAAAGGCGTCAACCGCGTCATCCTCTTCGTGAACATGCAACCGGCTCCCCGGAAGCCGGCCCGGGTCCTAGGCTGATGCGTGTAGGGCCGGAAGGAGCGCGCAAGCGGCTGCAGTAGGTTGCCTCTGTCAGCTGTGTGCCCGTTTGCCTTTCGCGGCTTCCTATAAGGTGAGGAAGTGCTGCACTGCCCCCTCCCGGGGGGCCAGAGGATTGGAATGCGCAAACCCTGACAAAAAAGGGGATTCCGCTACTTGCTGGGAGTGGAGGACGCTCTTAGAACTCTTCCGCCTCGGATCATTGACGAGATCGCTTCGCTCTCCATGGCCGAAACAGGCCTTCTGTAGCGCGTTGCGCGTGCAATCTGGTACGCCCGAGAGGACTCGAACCTCCGACCTTCGCAGCCGCAGTGCGACGCTCTAATCCGCTGAGCTACGGGCGCATGCGCGCTTCTTCGAAGCGCGTTGGAGTTTCGCTTTGCGAAACTCCTGGCTATGGTACTCGTTTCGAACGCCAAGCGACTCGGCGCAGCCTGCCCGGCTTCCGTGCGCCCCAGCGCACGGAAACGCAATGGCTTGGCGTAGCCAAGTCGCCCGTGGCGGAGGGACGGGGATTCGAACCCCGAGGCCCTTGCGGGCGTGCCGGTTTTCGAGACCGGTTCCTTGCCATTCGGTCATCCCTCCAAGCGGCAATGGTAGGCCGGGTGCCGGACTCGATCAAGCCCTCAGAGCCGCAGGATCGTGGTCGCGCGAGCACTCCGCAACTGGATCGGGGATCGATGCGCAGGAGCCTTCCCGAAGTGCATCCTCGATGGACGCACCGGACCCCGTGGCGAGGATCAGGGACGGGCCGAGAGGAGGTAGAAGGCGACGACGAGACCGGCGACGCCGAGCAGCCCGACCCACCACGGGATCTCCGATCCGCCGGTGTCGGGAGGCAGGGTGGGCGTGATCGTATTCCAGATCGGAACGTCGCCCCCTTCGGTCGGCTGGAAGTCGTCGAAGTCGGCCGGCGTGATCGAACACGCATCGCACTCGGTGTCGATCAGCGGCGTGGCCCCGAAGATCTCGGGTTCGGTGAGGAAACCCATCCCCGTCCATTCCCGCGGCACGGGCCGCAGCGCGTTCCCGTTCAGTGCGATCGCGCGGAGAGACGGCGTCGAGAGATCGACCGATCCGGAGCTTCCGCGGTCGAGGCGCAGCACCTCTGCGATTCCGAGGAACGCCGAGTACGGACCGATCAGCGTTCGGACGGCCGTCTCGATGATGATGCGCGGGAAATCGAGCGAGATCTGGAGGATCGACGAGAGCGGGACGTCGTACTGCACGTCGGGCCCGACGAACGGGACGTCGACGGGGCGCATGAGCCGCAACACGGGCCCAAGGCCGGTGAGGGATCCGTCAGCGATCTGACCGGTATTGGTGAGCACGACGGCCGGAACTGCACCGGCCGTCACGAAAAACGTCGCGCACGCAAGGAAGACAACGACTGCACACCGAAGCTTCGTCCGTCTCATCACATCCGACCTCCGTAGGCACGAGGAATCAATCACTCGAGTACGATAGCGGTTCGCCGCCCGTTCCGTCAAACGGACGCTTCCGCACATCCGACGTGTTCGGCCGTATTCGCCTGCGCTCCCGGCGCGCCGAACGGGCTCCCGTGGACCGTGTTTGCCATCACGGACACGTGTCTGTCGCGGAGGGTCCAACCTCCCGGATTCGCCCCGGTCGGTCGTTGTAGGGTAGTCTCGTGACAATCAACCTTCGACCAAGGGGGTGATCCACAGGTGAAATGGCCTGGGACCGGAGTTTTCGGGCGATTCGGATCAACGCGAGCGCGCAACGCGCCCCAAAGGCCTGGATGGGCGTTGGGAACTGAACAGTTCGGGCTTGACAGGCGTCGCCATCGTGTGCTAAGATCCTCGGGACTTGTCAAAGGTGGGGTGGGTTTTGCATCCCCTTGGTCTTTGAGAGAACGAGAAGCGGACATTGCATGACAAGGCGATGTCCAGGTCTGTGAGAAAGGGCGTGGGTGCGCCCGAGCGGAGCCGTGAAAGGTACGAAAACTTCACCTTTTGGAGTTGGGCTTCGGTGAGGGAGGTGGTAGAATCATTAGGACCATGAGTGTTTCTACGCTTTTGGAAGGAGGCCAGCGAGGGTTGAACCTCGAAATGAATACGCAAGCGAGATTTAGGACTCGAAAAGGAGGTAAGACGTTGAAAAAGCGACTAGGTGTAGTGAGTGTCGTGACGGTTCTCGTCATGACGCTCTTCGCCCTGTCTGCTCTGGCGACGACCGCGGAGATGTACTTCTCTACGGACACGAACGGGCAGAATCGGGTGACCAACATACAGGAAGGTGATGAGATCTTCATCATCATCTACGATCCGGACGAGAACTTGGACTGCGACACCCGCGACAAGTTCACGGGCGATGTCAAGATCATGGACCCGAAGACGGGCGCCTACATCGTCTGGGAGAACTGTGCGGACTTTGACGCCGACACCAATCGGTGCGGCGACTACTTCGAGGAGACGGGCGCGGACACGGGTCTGTTCGTCTCGGACCGTCAGTTCCAGATCGGTACGCGCGAGAGCTACTCAACAGGGGCACACTCGTTGGGGAAATACGTCTACTTCACGCACGTGGTGGATGAGGACGTCCCTGCGGTGGACTTCCACTGGGGTAACTTCATCTACGACGGCGCCGCGAGTGGAACCAACGTGGACGGCGACGACCGCGGGTACTTCCAGGCGAATGGCTCGTCCGTGTGGACCTTCATGCCCTTCGCGACCGAAGTCCTGGAATGCATGGCGCAAAGCCCGTCGAAGCTTCCTCACGCTGCGTCAATCTCCGAAAACGACTTTCTGCGTGGCCGGTTCGAGAACATGGACACGCTGGTCGGCATGTACCAGGATCATAACGACGCCACTGACGTCGCGGTTGCGATGATGAAGATCATCGACACCGAGGCGACGATCACCTGGGACGCCGAGGTCTACAAGGACGCCAACGGTGCGGCCAAGATCACGGTGGTCGATCTTGACGAGAACCTGAACTGCAACAAGATCGAGTACGTGCCGGTGTTCGTTCTGGTCAACCCGGGTTCGTGGAACCAGACGGGCAGTCTTGTAACCGTCAACAGCTTCTGCTCGCTGAAGTTCAACGGCGGCTGGCAGACCGGCGGCACAAGCGGTACAGCGGTGAAGCCGACGATGCGCTGGTTCAACATCTACGAGGACCGGTTCATCCGCTACCCGCAGCTCGGGACCGACGCTGTGGGGACGTTCAAGACGCTGTTCGACACGACGAATCTGTTTGTACCTGTGGTGTTCTTCGCCCAGGAGACGGGCGTGTCGACGGGCGTGTTCGAGTTCGACTTCAACAGCCTGTTGATTGACCTTGAGTTCAACACCCTGAACGTCCGCGACGTGTTGGTCGCGTACTACCTGGACCCGAACGACTTTGACGACTTCAAGCTGACGACGGCGTACATCGAGGAGCGACAGCACTCGATCACGTCGTTCACCGACGCGACGCGAGCGGACAAGAATCTGTACTGGATCGGGCGCGACCCGATCTACGTTCAGGTGATTGACTCGAACGCCAACGTCGATCCGTGCTGTCCTGAGCAGGTCGTGGTACACATCTGCGACCCGCACGCCGAAGATGACGCTGAGTGGGCAATTCTCGACGAGACGTCGAGCAACAGCCCGGTGTTCTTCACCAACGCAGGGATGCGACTTCTGCCGGTGTGGGATGCGTTGGGTGTCGGCCTGGTGAACGGCATGGGCGGCTACCAGCTGCAGCTCGACAACTGGAGATTTGAGGTCTTCAACGAGGACGACGTGTACGTGCGCTACAACGACGTGTACTACACGCAGGCCTCGATGAACGGCCTCGGGGACCAGTCGACGGGGACGGCGTTCCCGCCGCAGATCGATCGGATACGGGTGTCCAACGACGTCTCGTTTGACACGATGTCGATTGGCGACACGCAGGTGTACGACGGACAGAGGACGCAGATGTGGTTCCTGGATCGACAGGGGAACCGCGTCAGCGGATACGTGAACAGCGATTGCATCTTCCTCGAGGTGCTCGATCCTGATCAGGATGAGGACCAACTGCGCCGCGAGCGAATCGACGGCTACTGGGACGGTGGGCAGAACGTGCCGTTCGGACCGGTAGCGACCGAGCCGTTCAAGTGCGATGAGACGTATGACCTGAAACGCTGTGTGAACCATCTGCTCGGTCGAGTCAACATCTTCAACGACAACCCGGCCGACAGCTTGCCGCATAAGTATCCGAGTCAAACGCAGGTTGAGGACGCCGGTTGGGCGAAGATCTACGTCATGAACCCGCGCAGCGGCATGTGGGCGGCGCTGGATCTGTTGGAGACGGGAGTAGGCACCGGCGACTTCGTGAGCACGATCTGCGTCGATCTGACGAGCGTCTACCAAGGCTGTGTGCCGACGCTGAGGGTCCTGCCTGGCGACACGATTGTGGCCGTCTACCAGGATCCGTCGAACCACAGTGACTCATCGTGGATTTCGGTCAAGGTAGGCATCGGTGGTGGCGGAACGCCTCCGACGCAGCAGTCGTCGACGAGTTTCGTTGACAGTGCGGGCGTCGAGGTTACCAACTACACCGACGCTGACACGGTCTACGTGAAGGTCGCCGATCCCTCGCACGCTGGTGCCACGGTACTGGCGAACGCGGTGGACATCGATGGGACGACGTACGATCTGGCTCCGCTTGCCGGTGCGCAGAACGATACGTTCATCACCGCTGGTCTGAGCCTGGCGCTGGTTGCCGGTTCGCAGATCACGGGGACCTACACCGATCCGACCGACCCGACGGACACCAGTTCCGACACGATCACGATCATCGCGAGCGAGCTCGATGTAGTGGACTTCTACGCCGGTCCGAATCCGTTCGACGGCGACACGACGTTCGGCTACAACGGCAGCGGCATCGCGAGTGTGATGTCGGTAACGGTGTACGACCTGTCAGGGAAGATCGTGTGGTCGGAAGAACTGGCCAACGTGACCGGGATCGACTGGGATGGAACGAACGAAGGCGGCGCAATGCTGGCCAACGGCGGTTACATCTACGTGATCACGGCGACGGACGGGACGAACACCTTCAACGGTAAGGGCACGGTGTTCATCAACCGATAAGGGGCACAAAGGGGACTGCCGGGACGCGCCCGGCGGTCCCCGCCCTGATACCCATACGAAGGGGGTACAAACGACGATGAAAAGAGTGATGGTCGTAAGTCTAGCGCTCATCATGGTCCTGTCCGCGGTCGCTCTGGCCGATGGGATTGGGGCGTTCAGCGCGTTCAAGAACGGTATTGGCGCGCGGGCGTTGGCCATGGGTGGAGCGTTTGTTGCGGTTGCGAATGACGCAACGGCGATGCTGTGGAACCCGGCGGGGCTCGCACAGCTTGAGGACACGCGCTTGTCGGGGATGTCGACCGACCTTTACGGACTGGGTCTTACGCACCAGTTCATTGGCGCAGTGACGACGTTCGCCAACCTCGGGATCGGGCTTGGATGGGAGCGAGCTTCCATCGACGGTCAGATCGTTGATGAGGATGGCGTACTTGGTGGAACGTTCACGTGGGTTGAGCAAGCGATCATCGGATCGCTGGCGACGAACGTGTTGGACGTTGCGATGGCCGGGGCGAACGTGAAGTACTACCTGGCCGACAACGGACTGGGCGACTCCGCATCGGGCTTCGGGTTTGACCTGGGCCTGCTGGTGAGCCTTGGAGACATGTTCGTGATCGGTGTGAACGCGATGGATCTCGCCGGCAGCTCGGTAGCGTGGGACGGCGGGACAACGGATGTTATCTCCGGTCTCTACAAGGCGGGGCTTGCTATGAAGCTCGCCGACGACCGACTCATCCTGGCGGCGGACGTCGACTTCGACGGAACCGACCTCGGCAACACACATGTCGGTGTAGAGTTCCAGGTGATCGACGAGCTGGCGCTGCGCGGTGGCGTGGTGCTGACCGACAACTTCCAGGACTACTACTTCGCCGTCGGTGCAGGGATCAACGTTGCGGGTCTGTATGTGGACGCTGCGTACATCCTTGAGGAGACGTTGGGTAACACATTGGTTCTTTCGGCCGAGTTCTCGCTGGGTGGCCTCCTAGGCGGGGACGAGGAAGATACTTCAACCGTAGGAACCGAGTAGGGTACGGGTTCTAGATTCCTGCTTGTGGCGGGGTGGAAGGCTTCGGCCTTTCACCCCGCTCACCTTTCTCGGCCGGTACTCCGCTCCGATCTCTCCCATCTACGGTCGCCCGTGACGATACGCCTGTCACGCGTCGTGGGGACACGTGTCGTTTTCGCGGGTTCCCGATACGGATTGACGTAGGCGGGGATTGAAGCTACCTTATCTTGCGGGAGATACGTGATTGGATTCCCGTGGCCATTCGAAGGAGGCCCAAGGTGATCGCTATGAGGAGAGGAAGAGTCTGGTGGAGCAGGGGACTGGGGGTTGCGCTCCTCGTTCCGTTCCTCCTTTGGCTTGGCGGCTGCTGGCTGTTCAACATGGCGCCGACCGCGGTGTTCACGGTGAGCGTCCCGGTGGTCGAGGTCGGCGGCACGATCGACTTCAGCGCGATTCGGTCGGAGGACGAGGACGGCGTAATCGTCAGCTACGAATGGGACTTCGGCGACGGAACCGACGGGACCGGACGAGCGGTCTCGCATACGTATGCCCAGATCGGGGCCTTCACGGTCGTTCTCCGCGTTACGGACGACGGCGGTGAAACGGGGACGACGCAGAGGATTCTCTACGTGGAAGCGGGAGAGCCGCCCGGGCCGGCCGCGAGTTTCACTGCGTCGCCGAGCTCCGGTGGATCACCGCTCTCCGTCTGGTTCGACGCGTCGGCGACGACGTACGGCACGGGCCCGGGCCCGCTGATGTTCAGCTGGGACTTCGGTGACGGGTCGACCGGATACGGGAAGACGACGAGCCATCTGTACGTTACGTCATACGGGCGGACCTACACGGCGACGCTGACGGTCACCGGACCGGACAGCAAGACCGGGACGGCGACGGCGACGATCTCCGTTGCCGGTCCAGGGGGGACTCCCGCACCGTCGGGGTCTCCATCGGCGCGGTTCGACATCACGTTCCCGGACACGAACGATGACGTGGCGCCGGTTCGCGCGCGCCTCGACCCGGAGGACTCCGAGGCGGACACGGGCCGGGTGCTGGCCACGTACACGTGGAGCTTCGGGGACGGCAATGCCGCCAACTCGATCACGGCCGACGTCCAGACGCACACGTTCATCACCGACTCGGCCTCCGAGATCTTCTCGGTGACGCTGGTCGTGATCGACGACCACGGGGCGAACGGCAGCATCACCAAGACCGTCCGCGCGAAGAACTACCAGCCCGTCGCGGGATTCGAGATTCTCGACATGGTGGAACAGAGTAACAGCTCGGTCTTGGATCCCGAGGTCGATCCGGATGACGTCTTCGCCGGTTTGACGGACGCAGATTGGGAGGCGGATGACGTGCAGATCACCGGTCTGGGCGCCGGCAACTATCGCGCATGGATCCGCTCCCAGGACCTCGATGAGCACGAAGACACCGACTGGGAGTGGGACCGGGATTCGGACAACCCAGTTCCGAACGCCAGCAGCGCGAAGCCCGCCGGCTACGACGACAACAACTTCAGTTTCGATCCGGAGGGGCAGACCTGGGCCCCCACCGCGGCCGGTCCGGACTGGTTCCCGAACCGGGCGTGGGGGATCCGCCGGCTGTGGGTCGATTGGGACGATGGCAACATCGACATCGTCGACTTCGTGGACGGCGACGACACGACGGCGAGCCACGTCTACGCGTTCCCGGGCACCGTCTCGACGTACACGATCACGGTCACCGCGGAGGACTGGTTCGGCGCCCAGGACCTGTTCCAGCGAGACCTCATCCTGTCGCCGTAGCCCGGGTCGATCGCTTGTCGATCGGCTCGGCTGACCGTTGAGGGAGGGAGACGATGAAGGATCGAGAACATGCCGTGCGGAGATGGGGAATCCCGATTCTCGGGGTCGCCCTCCTCGGGCTGCTCGCGGGCTGCGTCCTGTTCAACCAGGCGCCGGTGGCGCGGATCACGGCGAGCGTCCTCTCCGGTACTTCACCGCTCGCCGTCGTCTTCGACGCGTCCGACTCGACCGACGCGGACGGGGCCCTCGTCGGCTTCCTGTGGGACTTTGGCGACGGGGATACCGAGACGGGTGAGTCGATTGTCCACACCTTCCTCGCTACGACCGAGACCCGGCGGTTCACGGTGACGCTGACCGTCACCGACAATCGAGGCGCCCGGTCCGAGACATCGCAGACGATCGAGGTCCTCGCCGGCGGGGGCGGGGATCCGACGGGAGAAGGGCTTCCGGTCGCCTTCATCACGACCGACAAGCTGGTGGGGCTGATCCCGCTGACGGTCGCGTTCGACGCGGTCGGATCGATCGGCGGAGTAGGGAACATCATCGAATACGATTGGGATTTCGGAGACGGCGACATCGCGATCGGATCCCGCGTCACCCACACCTTCGAGCCGGAAGAGACCGACGAGTTCACGGTGACGTTGCTCGTCTGGAACGATCAAGGGGCGGTCGGCACCGCGCAAGTCGAGATCGTCGCGATTGTGCCGGGGCAACAGACGGGCGACGACGAGCCGGAGGCGTCGATCACCGTCTCGGACCCGAACATGATTCTGGAGTCCGAGGGCCGTCCGACGATCCCGTCGTTGTTCGAGGTGGACTTCGATCCGCGCGGGTCGTCGCCAGACGCGGGGCACCAGATCGAGTACTACGTGTGGGACTTCGGCGACGGCGAATTTCTCGTACTGGACAACGGCCTCGAAGTGACCCACATCTACGAGCTGCGCTCACTGACGCACACGTACGCTGCGCGGTTGACCGTGTACGACGACCAGGGTCTCGAAGGGACCGCGACCGTCAACATCACGCTCACCGACGCCTTTGGAGTTGATGAAGAGGAAGAGAACTGAATTCCTGAAGGAACTCAGTTCTGAGGGACAAGCGGGCCACGGCGTGGCCCGTTTGTCTTGCCGGCCGCCGCTCTCTGGCTGATCGCCGAACCCAGCCGAGAGAAGGCAAACCATCCTTCCGTGCCTTCTCCCTAGCGACTGCCTGCGGCAGTCGCCATCAGCCACCGCAGCTGTCGCAGCCGACGACGAGGATCTGGCGCGTTCGTGTGCTCTGCCCGCCGTCGTCGTCGATGACGGTGAGCGTGATCTGAGGGCGCCAGCCGCTTCCGCCGGCGGTGGCGTACTCGTGCTCGACGAAGATCCCCTCTCCGACGTCTCCGTCACCGAATGCCCACAGGTAGTCGACGATCTCGCCGTCGGGGTCGTAGGAGTCCGATGCGTCGAATCGGACGGGCTGGTGTACGGGCGTTGTGTAGATGGACGGCTTGAAGTCGGCCACGGGAACGCGGTTGAGGGCCTCGACGGTGCGCGATCGTGCCCCGCTCTTCCCGGCGGAGTCGGTCACGGTGAGCGTGACCGCGTAGACGCCCTTCTCAGGGTACGTGTGGGAGACGGTGACCCCGCCTGCCGTTTCTCCGTCGCCGAAGTCCCATGCGTACGAAACGATTGCGCCGTTGGGACTGGAGGACTCGCCGGCGTCGAACGTGACGACGAGCGGGGGGTAGTCGAAGCGCGGTGTCGCCTCGAACGCGGCGCGCGGAAGACTCGAGATGCATCCGGCCAGCGCGAGCAGGCTCAGGACGATCGCCACCGCAACCGCTTTCTTCTCACGCATCAGGAGGCTCCTCTCGCTGCGGTCTCCGGAATGGGCGGCGGGCCGCCGGCTTCCGGCTCGTCATTCTCATCCTCGTTGAGCTTCTTCTTGTTCGTCTCCTCGTCCTTGTCGTCCTTCTTCTCTTGGGCCTTGCGCATTCGCTCGAGGCGCTCAGTGATCAGGGCGAAGACGCTGTCTGCGGGGTAGCTTCCATCCTCGCCGCGCGCTCCGGCGGCCACGCCTGTCAGCAGTTCGATTCCTTCCTCGACGGTCGCTACGGCGTAGACGTGGAACTGTCCCGTCTCGACGGCGTCGACGACCTCGTGATCGAGCATCAGGTTGTCGACGTTCGCTGCCGGGATGAGGACGCCTTGATCGCCCGTCAGCCCCTTCGCCTTGCAGACCCTGTAGAACCCCTCGATCTTCTCGTTGACGCCGCCGATCGGCTGGACCTGCCCCTTCTGGTTGACCGAGCCGGTGACCGCTAGGCCTTGGCGAATCGGCAGGCCGGACAGGGCGGAGAGGATCGCGTAGAGCTCCGTGCTCGACGCGCTGTCTCCGTCGATCATCGAGTAGCTCTGCTCGAAGGCGAGACTGGCGGAGAAGGCGAGCGGTCTCTCTGAGGCAAAGCGCTCGCCGAGGTAGCCGCGGAGGATCATGATCCCCTTGCTGTGGGTCTTCCCGCCGAGCTTGGCCTCCCTTTCGATGTCGATGATGCCGGCCTTGCCCGCCTGGACGGCGGCGGTGATTCGGGACGGCTTGCCGAACGCGTAGTCGCCGATCTGAAGGACGGCGAGACCGTTGACCTGGCCGGCTTCGGCGCCCTCGGTGTCGACGAAGAGTTGGCCGCGCTCGATCATCTCGCGGATTCGTTCATCGATCCGGTCGCGGCGATAGTCCTTCTGCGCAAGGGCTTGCGTCACGTGCTCGCCGGTAACGACGGGCGAGCCGTCGGTCCGCGCCCAGTACGCGCCCTCCTTCACGAGGGAGATGAGGGTGCCGAATTGGCAGGAGAGCTTCGTTCGGTCCCCCGTCAGTTCCGTCGCATACTCGACGATCCGGGCGACCCCGGATGGATCGAACGGGAGAACGCTCGGATCTTCCGTGCAACAGCTGCGCAGAAACTGGGCGAACTCCTGCTCGCGCTCGGGTGTCCGATCCATCTGCATCCCGAAGTCGGCCTTGACGTTGAACAGCTTGCCGAAATCCTCGTCGTAGAAGTGAAGAAGCTCGTAGATGTACGGGTTCCCGATAATGATCAGCTTGATCCGGAACGGGACCGATTCGGGACGCAGTCCTTCGGTCGTCGAGTAGCCGAGCATCTGCCACGGATCCTCGATTCGGATTTCGCGGCGCTTGATGGCGATCTTCAGCGCCTCCCAGCTGATCCCGAGGCGGAACAGGTTGTTCGCGTCCAACACCAGGTACCCGCCGTTCGCGCGGTGAAGCGATCCCGGCTTGATCATCGTGAAATCCGTGATGGCGACGCCCATCTGGACCTTCCGCTCGATGGAGCCGAACAGATTCGGGTAGGTGGCGTTCTGCTCGACGATCACCGGTGCGCCCTCCGTCTCCGTGTTCTCCACGAGGAGGTTCACGGTGTACTTCTTGAACGGGTCGGCCTGGGGCATCGGGAACGGGAACTGCGGCTTCTTCGCGGCCGCCGAGTTCTGGAAGATCTCGAGGTTGTCGACGATGTCCGACTTCAACGCGTCGAGGTGGGCGATCACCTTGGCCAGATCTTCGTACCGCCCCTTCAGCTGAACGAAGTGCGGCTCGATCATGAACAGGACGGCCTCTTTGGCCAGCTCCTTGACCTCCGCCTCGCGCTCCTCGTCGAGCCGTGCTACGTCACCCAGCTGCTCCTGGACGAGCGACTGCACCTCGCCCTGGTGCTTGCGGATTTGGTCGCGCTTCTTCTCGGGGAGTGCCTCGTACTCTTCCTGGCTGAGGGGCTCGCCGTTCTCATGGAGCGGGAGCGTGTTGATGCCGATCGGCGTTCGTTGAATCGCGAAGCCGAGCTCGCGTGCCTTCGTCTCCATCTCGTCGAGAAGCGACGTTCTGCGCTCCCCGTAGCGGTCGGCGATCTTCTTGTTGCGTGCCTTGAACTCGTCGGACTCGAACACTTTGGGGATTTCGCGCCGCAGGCGCTTGATCTGCTGTTCGAGGTCCGTTCTCAGCTGACACCCCATGCCTGCGGGGAGCTCGAGATACTTCGGGCTGTATGGGTTTTCGAAGTTGTGGACGTAGCAGACATCGGGCGGTGGCGGCTCGTCTGCGCTGGCTTGACTCAGGAAGTGCTCGACGGCCGACATCTTCCCCGTTCCCGGCCCGCCTGCAACGTAGATGTTATAGCGGTTCTTGACGTCCTTGATGCCCAAGCCCAACTTGAGGGCTTCGATCGCCCGTTCCTGGCCGATGATCCGGTTCAGGGGTTCGAGCTGCGCCGTCGTCTCGAAATCGAAGTTGGTTGGATTGCACGTGTACCGGAGGTCGCGGCTTGCTAGCTCTTTGACCATGAGGCCTCCTTTGGACTAGGATTCTATCGCAGATGCTCCGAGTGATTCAATCCTGGACTGGGAAGGCGTGCCTCCTCTGCCTCCTCTGCGCCTCGGGCGCGAGCGGGGCACCGACGGTCGTTCAGCCGGTCATCGATCGGCCGGGGGCGTGCGCGTACTGCGATGTGGTCGAGATCGCCTTCTCCGAGGCGGTGGAGTCGATCGACCTGTTGCTGGGGAATGCACAGTTGGAGGGCAACCCGCTCTTGGCGCCACTGATCGCCGCGCACGAGCGGGGCGTCCGCGTGCGCGTCCTCCTCGACGAGAGCGATTGGGCCGCGTCGATCACCGAGAAGAACAGGCCGACGCTCGATTACCTCGTCGATTGCGGAATCGAAGCAGCGTTCGACGATCCGTCGGTGACGACGCACGCCAAGCTCGTCATCGTCGATCGGACGGTCGTCATCCTGGGTTCGACCAACTGGAATCGATACGCATTCACCGACCAGGAACAGGCGAACGTTCGCATTGTCGATGATCGGGTCGCCGGCGCCTTCGCCGAGTGGTTCGATCGCCTGTGGACCGAGGAGGATGCGGAGACGGTGCGGGTCGCGGTGGACGCGGCGCGGCCCGCCGCCGACGGGCCGCTCATCGTAGCGCTACCCGACGGGGACGGCTCGACGACGTACGCATCGTCGGTCCTCTCCTGGATGAGCGGCGCGAGGGAGTCGATCCACGTGGCGCTCTACCGCATGTCGGTGTACACGAGCTACGCGGACAGCGTCGCCAACAAACTCCTCGATGCGATGGTTCGGGCGGCCGGGCGTGGGGTTGACGTGCGCGTACTGATCGACGATTGCAGCTTCTACGCAGAATCGGCCGAAGCGAACCTGAGCAGCGCCCTGTTCCTGTTCGAGCACGGGATCCCGGTACGCTTCGATCGGCCGGAGGAGACGATGCACGCCAAGCTTCTCATCATCGATGGAGAGCACGTGATCCTCGGATCGACGAACTGGAACTACTACGCCCTCGAGCGCAACGTGGAGGCGAACGTCGCGCTCGTTGGGATGCCGGAGGTCGCGGGGGTGTTTGACGAGTATTTCGAGACGCTGTGGAGGGAAGGGCGGGCGATCGGTCCCTAACTCGGACGGTCGTCGGCAGGGCCTGCGCTCACTTCGTGGGTCACGGCGGGGAGGCGGTCACGGCCTCGCCACACTGGGGGCAGATCCAGTCCAACTCTCCGGTCCATAGGTTCCAGCGTACCGGGACCATGGTCCCGTCACACGTCGGACAGGGGAGGAAGGACAAATCGGTGTGGATCGGGCCTCCCTCGGGACCGGTCGTGATCAAACGGGCGGGTTCGGGCATCCGGAGGGTGATCGGCTCGATCATCCGAAGCGGAAGGGCATCGAGCGCGCCGCCGAGGGAGACCACTCCGGTGTGTTCGACCCTGACGCCGCGCCAGGCAATCGTGATGAGCGTCGCAAGGATCGCGACGAGGAGCAGCGCGATCATTCCCAGAGCCGTCGACTGCAGCGTCCTGTTCATCGGTCCGTGGTTCCTCCGATCGTCGGTCGGCATTATGATACACGGCGGACCAGAAGGGTGCTCCCTTCCATCTCCTCGACGCGGATGTCCGTACCGGGTGGCAGCGTGCCCTCGAGGGACCGCGCCGACCAGTACTCGCCTTTGACGAACACGGTCCCCTCGGGATGGAGTTCGCTTCGAGCGGTCCCCGTTTCGCCGATGAGGGCTCTCTGACCCATCGCGGGGCGCTTTGCTTGAATCAGAAGGCCCTTTCCAAGAACGAACACGGAGAGGCAGGTCATCACGCCGACGACGGCGAGGATCGTGGCCCAGGAGAGGCCGAACCGGCGGTCGGCGATGTCGAACAACGTGAGCGAACCGACGAGGAGAGCGATGACGCCGCCGGCGGTCAGGATGCCGTTGGTCGGCGTGAACGCGTCGAGAACGATCAGCCCGATCCCGAACAGGACGAGGACGACGCCGACGATGTTGACCGGAAGAACCTGAAGACCGAACAGGGCGAGCAGCAAGCAGACGCCACCCGCCGCGAGGCCGAACCCGATTCCGGGATGGAAGAACTCGTAGATCAGGCCGTACAGGCCGAGGATGAACAAGACGTAGACGAGGTTGGGGTCGGCGAGCAAGCCGAGGAGTTTCTCTCGCAGCGTCGGACGGAGCGTCTCGATCGGAACGTGCGCGGTTGCGAGGACGCGGCCGTCGGCAAGGACATACCCGTCGAGCGCGACGAGAAGATCGTCGAGATCGTCGACGACGAGGTCGATCACGCCCATTGCCAACGCCTCCGTTGCCGTGATCGAACTCGATTCAAGGACGGCGGCCTGTGCCCATTCGACGTTTCGTCCGCGGTACTCGGCGATCGACCGAGCGAAGGCCGCGGCATCCTGCGCCGCTTTGTCCATGGATGTGGTTTGGTCTTCGTCCTCTGCTCCGGGCGCCCCGATCAGGCCGACAGGGTGTGCGGCGCCGATGTTTGTGCCGGGCGCCATGGCCGCGACGTCCGCGGCGAGGGTGATGAACGCGCCGGCTGAGGCGGCGCGCGCACCGGCCGGCCCGACGAAGACGACGACTGGGACAGGCGATGCGAGTTCGGCGGCGACGATGTCACGCGTCGAGTCGACCAAACCGCCCGGCGTGTCGAGTTCGATGATGACCAGCGAGGCTCCTTGATTCGCCGCCTGTTCGAGGCCGCGGACGACGAAGTCACGGCTGATCGGGTTGATCGAGCCGTCGAGGGGTACGCGAAGAATCGTGGCGGTACACAGCGTTCCCGCGAACAGAACCACGAGAACCGCGACGGTTACGTGACGAAGCGGCTTGGTCATTGCAGTTGAACCCTCCACGAGGAGGCGGACCCCGCTTCGAGCGAAGCGGGGTCCGCGCACCGCCTATCGGCAGCAGAGGCTCGTCGAGTCCTCGTTGTTGCCTTCGTCGCACTCATCGACGCACTTGGGGGAGACATCGACCTCCACCTCGAGACCCTCCGGGCAGTTGGGTGGGTTCTTCGGGTCGAACGTCCACGTGGCCACCGCTTCTTCGGAATCGCCGATGCCGAGCGGGCCGACGGTGTCCACTCGCAGGCCGCCCGAGTCGCTGCGCATGTAGACGCGGATGTGCGAGCACGTTGCGTCGGCGTCTCCGATGTTGGTCACCAGTGCGGTCAAGGTGATTTTCCATCCGACTGCTCCGACCACACCGGTCGTCTCGCAGTACGTCTTGTTGGCGAGAATCTCGACGATGAGATCCGGGCACGTGTCGTCGCCGGGGCACTCTGTCGTGGCGCAAGACGTTCCGACGCCCTCGAAGATACCGCCCGTTGACGTACAGTCGGACTCGCTCGTATCGGAGCAGCTTCCGTCCCGGTAGCAGCAAGCGCCGAGTTCGTCATCCGGCTCGCCCTTGCAGCACACGTCTCCGAAGGCGACGTTGTTGTCCTCCAGGCACTCCGTGATCTCGCCTCCGGCATCGACCGTGACGGTGAACGTCTCCGGGCAGGGAGGCGTTGGAGATGAGATGGTGTATTCCATCACGCCGTCCACGAAACCTCCGCTGCCGGGGATCGGCACAGCCGGACCCCAGCTGGTGACTGCGGGGTGCATGTCGCTCTCCAGGAGGACCGCGAACGGCGCCGTGACGGGCAGCGTTTCGATGTTGTGGACTCTCACGTCCACGGAAATCACCCACAGCCCGCTGGCCGGGCTGAGAACGCAGCTCATGTCCAGAATCTCAACCGTCAGGTCCGGGCAGTTGTCGAGGTCGAGTTCGCCGGGTCCGGTCGTTCGCACGGGAATGAACGGCGGCCGATCGCCGTTGAAGATCAGGGTCCCTGGAGCAGGCGGCGGCGGTGGGCAAGCCTTGACTGCGGCGGGAACCCACATATCCACCGTCGGGCCGGGCACGGTGATCGAGAAGACGGCGCTCTGCCCCTTCTGGATGCCGCAGCTGCCAAGGGGCGCCTGCCAGGACCACGCCCACGGCAGTTCGGTGAACGGCCACAGCGGAGGCCCGCTGTGAGCGACCGACGTGAACCCGGAGTTGGAGACTCCGAAGTAGCACAGACCGCAGCCCATCCACAGGAAGTCGATGTTGGTGACGATCCACTCGTAGGTGTCGAATCCACCCTCGCGGGTCACGCACTCCTCGATCCGTATCGAGCCGAAGGGCGTTGGGGTCACCGTCACGTGATAGGCGAGCGCGTCCTCCGGGCAGATGTACGCCATGCTGGAGAATTCAGGTGTATCGACAGGGGAGAGGGCGAGCATGAACTCGACCGGCGTCCAGCCCATCCGATAGTCGAGATAGAGGCGATCGTCGGTCATCGCCACCGTCTCGAGAACCCTGCCCTGGTGGCCGGGCTCGAAGCGATCCTCTTCCGCCCACGCGAGGTCGACCGGCGTGTAGCCATCTGAGGTTTCCTCGAACAAGTACGAGCGACCGGAGAAGTACGTGTTTCGCTCTTCGGATTCCACGAGCCCGACGATGACGCCCTCGGACGTCTCCAGCTCGTACTCGTAGGCCGCCAGCGTCGGCTCGCCTTCCAGACGAAGCTCGATGCCCGGAATCGCATCGGGGGCAAACTGGGCAGACCCTGCGGCTGCGAATTCCTCAGGGAAGCCTGCGTCGTAGATCTTGAGGACGAACTCGTCCGGGTACAGGTCCGCGACGTACTGGGCCAGTCCGATGACGAGTCTCGCGTCGGTCGTGCCGATCAGCGAATCCGTCCGCATGACGCCTCTGCCGAGGATGTTGGCGAGTTCGATGGTGTCGAGTTCGTCGATCTCGCCGTCGCCATTGAGGTCGCGCAAGAATCGCGCGTAACCGTGCTCGTTGAACCAGGCGAGGATCGTCGCCGCCTCGATCGGGCCGGTCCACGCCGGCGACCAAGAATCTTTGCTCTCCTGACTGATCAGCTGCAGGTCGCTCCGAATGTAGCCGGTCGGCGGTTCGAGTTCTTCTACCTGCGAAGAGATCGACCAGCCGATCGCGGCCAGCAGGAGTGCCGCACCGAGTAGTGTGAGTACGTTGCGCTTCATCTTGACTACCTCCTCTGCGGATGATGCCATGTGTGCCGTCGGAAAGGAGATGGGCGCTCCGGTGGAATCCTCCTCGTCAATGGCGTCATCTTTCCCAGTATAGGCTGCGAGGCACCTCCGACAAGATGTACCCGCGTGGCAGACCGGGTGTGTCGATGCAGGGCGAAGGCGTGTAGGATGATGTAGGGTCGCTGGTCCTCAGTCCGCGACGCGGGATTGTGCACACGTCCGGACGGGCTGAATCCAACAAGGAGGTCGTCAGACGATGCAGAAAACCGGATTCGAGTTCATGGAGAAGACGAGATACCGCCACCTGGGCCCTTCGGCGCAGGAGCGAGGCGAGGCGCAACCTCCGCTTGAGGCGATCCTCGCCGATGGAGCGTCGACGGCGCTTCCCGCGGCGGCCGACATCGGGTTCGGGGAGATCGGGCTGCGAGACGCGATCGAGCGACGCAGAAGCCTGCGGGAATACGACGACCGGCCGGTCACGCTCGAGGAACTCTCGTTTCTGCTGTGGTGCACGCAGGGGGTTCGCAACGTCGTGTCCGAGAAAGCGACCTTCCGAACCGTGCCGTCGGCAGGCGCGCGTCATCCGTTCGAAACTGTGATCCTGGCCAACCGCGTCAGCGGCTTGAGCCCCGGACTCTATCAGTACGGAGCCCTCGAGCATCATCTGATCGAGTTGCCGTCGAGGCCGAACGTCGCTGAACGTCTGACCGCGGCGTGTCTCGGTCAAGGGATGGTGCGCGTGTGTGCCGCCGCCTTCATCTGGGTCGCCGATTCGGCCCGGATGACGTGGCGCTACGGCGAGCGAGGCTTTCGGTACCTGCATCTCGACGCGGGCCACGTCTGTCAAAACCTGTACCTTGCGGCCGAGTCAATCGGCGCGGGGGCATGCGCCATTGGCGCGTTCGATGACGACCAAGTGAACGAGCTTCTCGGACTAAGCGGGCAAGAGCGATTCGCCGTCTACGCCGCTACCGTCGGGAAGCGCGCGCCCGGCGGCTAAGTCTCCGCTGGAGCGCCGGACCTCTTGGCGGAGCGAATCCACGGATTCCCCGGCGCACTCGGGTTGGGGTTCGCACGCTGGCTAGATAGGAAGCAGGCTCATCGCGCTTCTGCAGCCGCCGTTGGTGTCCCCGCCACGGTGAACGGTGACCGTGTGCACGGTGGATGCCGTGCCCCCGGTGTCGTCCTCGATCGTGAGGCGCAACGAGCGGACGGCCGGCTCCGTGTAGACGTGGCTGACGCGCGCTCCGCGCGCGGTCTCACCGTCTCCGAATTCCCACGTGAAGTCGATCAGATTCCCGTCCGGATCGAACGAGCCGGACGCATCGAACTGAACGTGTTCGCCGACGACGGGCGCGTCGTTCGAGAGCAGACAACTCGGAACAGGTGGCCTGTTCTCAACGATGATCGCCACCGACTCCGAGCTTGTCATCCCGTCCTCGTCGGTCACGCTCAGGCGGACCGCGTAGTCGCCCGGCCGTTCGTATCGGTGATCGGCGAAGATGGCGTCCGGAGACGTCTCGGTCGTCCCGTCACCGAAGTTCCACGCGTACACGACGATCCGGTGGTCATCGTCGGACCGGCTTGCATCGAACTGAACGATGAGCGGCGTGGGGCCGCTCGTCGGCGAAGCCGTGACGACGGCCGTCGGCGGCTGTCCGGTCAGGATCCCGGTCAGAGCTGCGCAGCCTGCGAGCAAAAACAGGCAGGCGATCGTGATGAGCGCGGTGATCGTTCGCACGGACTCCCTCCCGTTTACGTGGAAAGCCCTCCTGAAGGATTCTGACCGCCCGACGGCGTTCTGCCGCGTTCACTCGACCGGGCGGTATGCGAAACGTCTCCCGTTCCAGGAGGGGACACAGGCGACCTGCCGAGGTCCGTGATGGGCGGCGGTCGAATCGGGTGCGGAGGGTCCGATCGGGATTGCGCAGGCGAGCGGCCGTGATGAGCGATACGGACAGGCCATTGCCGAGCATCGGGACGGGTCGAGGAAGCCTGGCTAGAGTGCGGCGGCGATGCCCCGGGCGAGCAGCGCGATGATGAGGGCGGTCGTGGTGGTTGCTCCGATGACGAGGGCGGTCTGCCGCCATCCCAGTTCCCTCCGCAAGACGGCGATCGTAGCGATGCAAGGGACGTAGAATATGACGAACAGCGTGAAGGTCATCATCTGCCCGGCCGTGAGAACGGTCAGCACCTGGGTCGTTCCCAACGCCTGGAAGAGCATGACGAGCGAGAGCTCCTTCCGGAAGACGCCGAAGATCAGGGTGACGCCGAGTGCCGCGGGAAGGCCGAGGGCCCAGGTGATCGGGGAGACGATAAGGTTCAGCACGTCGGTGGCGCGAACGACCTCGAGAAGCGCGAGGATGATGCTGCCCACGACGAGGACGGGAAGGGCATGGCGCAGGAAGTCGTGGACTCGCAGCCAGACTTTGGCTCCGATCACGTGTGCCGAGGGGATCTTGTAGGACGGGATCTCGAGAATCAGCCCCGGGGTAACGGTCGGAGCGAGACGTGTCAGAACCTTCCCCACGATGGCGATCACGACGATGTTGATCACGTAGAGCAGGAACGCCAAGTGAGGGCCGAGGAAGTAGCCGATTAATCCGAAGATGATCGTCGTACGAGCGACGCAGGGAACCATGATGGCCAGCGTGGCTGTGACGAATCGGTCACGCTTTGATTCGAGAATGCGGGTTGCCATCACCGCAGGAACGCTGCATCCGTACCCGAGGATGAACGGGATGATCGATTTGCCGTGAAGGCCGATGCGATGCATCAACCCGTCCACCAGATAGCCTGCGCGTGGGAGATAGCCGACGTCCTCCAGAAGGGCAAGCCCGATCAGGAAGGGAACGAGGTAGGGGAGGACGATCCCAAGCGCGCCGCCGATGCCCTGGATCAATCCCGACACGGCGGCGAAGGCGACGGTGCCCTCGGGCAACGCGGTCCCCAGTAGCGCGATGGCGCGATCGAACAGGCCGATCAGTGGCCTTTCGGCGAGCGATCCGACCTTGAACACGAACAGAAAGAGCCCGTAGAGGATCGCTCCGAGGGCGAGGAGGCCGATCACGCGATGCATGAGGATCGTGTCGATCCGATCGCGCAATCCGACGATCGGTTTTCCGACGGTCGAGACGCGTTCGAAGATTTCCATCGCCTGTGCGTGCCGCTCGGCGGCGATGACACCGTCGGAGGTTCTCCCTCGCCGTGCCGCGAAATCCTCGGATAGGTCCAAAGCGCGCTCTGCGAGACTACTTCCGCTCGATTCGGCGATAGCGATGAAGTGCGGATCGCGTTCGATGAGCTTCACGGCGATCAGCCGCGGCGTGTGTGGGAGGGTATCCGAGATCGTTTGCCGAACCTCCGCTTCGAGCGTGCTGATCGTCTCCTCGATGTCGGGACCGTACTGCGGGGGCGGCGCGTGCTGGCCTTCACGTGCCGTCTTGACGCAGGCGGCCGCGGCGCCCCTCACGCCGATTCCGCGAGTGGCGATCGCGGGTACGACGGGAACGCCGAGGATCTCGCCGAGCGCGTCGGCGTCGATCTGGATCCCTTTCCGTCTCGCCTCGTCCTCCATGTTCAGACAGACGACGAGCGGGATCCCGAGTTCGAGGAGTTGAAGCGTCAATTCGAGGCTTCGCGACAGAAGCGAGGCGTCGACGATGTTGAAGACGACGTCGATCGATTCGTTCAGCAGGTAGTCGCGCGCGTGTGCCTCGGCCTCGTCGAGCGAGGTGAGCGAGTATACGCCGGGCAGGTCGATCACCTGCGCGTGTGCGCCGTTGACCAGCGCTTCGCTCTCCAGGTACTCGACTGTCGTGCCGGGGAGGTTCGACGTGTGCGCCTTGTAGCCCACGAGGTGATTGAAGATCGTGCTCTTTCCGCAGTTGGGCTGGCCGACGAGAGCGATGCGGATCATGGCTACTTGCCTTCGGGTCGGTGCGGTTGGCGCGACAGTTCGGAATCCCGTTGGCAGGCCGGGCAGTAGCCGATCAGCTCCAGACGGGCCTGGAGGACCTGGAAGTCCTCGGCCTCGACGAGCGATCGCGGGTCGCCAAGGGGCGACGCCTCCTGGACGGCGCCGCAGCGGAGGCAGATCATGTGGATGTGGTCGTCACCGCGGATCTCGTAGTGCCCGTGAGTTTGCCCGAGGGCGCTGACGTCCACCAGATCGAGCTCTGCGAGGAGACTGAGGGTGCGGTAGACCGTTGCAAGGCCGATCTTCGGGTTCACGTCGGTCGCCAAGCGGTGGATGGCCGATGCGTCGAGATGGGGGTTTCGGGCGATGATGTCGAACAGAAGCCTTCGCTCCGCGGTGATGCGCTTTCCGGCTTCCCGAAGACGATCTGTGATCCGAGATGAGGTTCGAGAGGTCATCGGCCGCCTCGTTTGTCGGAGGGTCCGACCGCGACCGGCTCGATTTCGATCTTCCTCGCGATCCCACGCCCAATGGCGATTCGCGATCCGTGGAAGCTTACGAGAAGCGGACCGCGAAACGCACCACGCGAGGAGACGAGGACGACGTCTCCCGGATGAAGGCCCATCTGCTGAAGGTGCCGTTGAAGCCCGTGGCCGCCCCCTATGGCGACGATCTTCGCTGTCTGGCCGAAATGTAGCTGATCGAGTGTCATGAGTGGACCGATAATGATAACGATTCTCATTATCGAATCAACAGCGCTCCGCCGAATGGACGGATCCACGTTCGCGGTTATCCTTGATCGACCCGATGAGACAGGAACGGCTTCTCACACTCTTTCGCGTCCTGAGCGACGCCTACGGTCGGCAGGATTGGTGGCCGGCCGAGGGGCCGCTTGAGGTGGCCGTCGGCGCGATCCTCACTCAGCGAACGTCTTGGACGAACGCGGAGCGAGCGATCCTCGCATTGCGAAACGAAGGTCTGCTGTCTCTTCGGAAGATGCACGCCGTGTCCGCGGAGACGATTGCGCAGGCGATCCGTCCGGCAGGCTGCTACAACATGAAAGCGACCAAGCTGAAGGCATTCAGCCATTGGATGTTCGCGCATCACCGAGGAGACCTTTCGCTGTTGCTTGCATTGCCGCAGGAGGATCTTCGGCGGGAGCTGTTGGCGATCTACGGGATCGGTCCGGAGACGGCGGACGCCATCATCCTCTACGCGACGGGAAAGCCGAGTTTCGTCGTCGACGCGTACACGCGTCGCCTCTTCGAGCGACTCGGGCTTCTCTCCGGCAACGAGAGCTACGATGCCGTCCGTCTCGCCTTCATGCGCGCGCTCCCGCGGGATGTCTCCCTTTTCAGCGAATTTCACGCGTTGATCGTTCGTCACGGCAAGGTTCACTGCCGACCGGTCGCGAAGTGCGATGGGTGTCCGCTGCACGCGCTCTGTCCGTACCCGGCGGGAGGCGGCGAATCAACGCGATGACGGTGCGTTTCGACCGAGCGAGACTACGGCTCGGCGATGGTCGCAACCTGATGCTCTCGTTGCTCGAGGACGGTTTCCTCGCGGTCGATCCTGATCGGCTCGTTCGCTCGGCGCTGTCGCTTGAGGCGGACGTGCTCGGCGCAGAGCGGGTGTGGGTTCTTGCCCTCGGGAAGGCGAGTCTCCCGATGGCGAGGGCGGCGGCCGCGAGTCTCGGTTCTCGCCTTGCCGGAGGCATCGCGATCGCGCCGACGGGCTACGGCGGAGAGGCGGAGTGGATTCGTGTCTTCGAGGCAAGGCATCCGGTCCCGGACGAGGGCGGCCGTGTCGCGGCCGCCGCCGTCGAGCATCTGGCGGCCGCCGTCGGGGAGCGCGACGTCGTCCTCTGCCTCCTCTCCGGCGGAGGCTCGGCCCTTCTCGCGAGCCCGCCGCCCGACGTTTCGCTCGAGGACCTGGCTTCGATGACCCGACTGTTGCTTGCGAGCGGAGCGACAATCGACGAGGTCAACACGGTCAGGCGGCACGTCTCGGCGCTGCAAGGCGGAGGGCTGGCCCGCCTCCTTCATCCGACGTCGGTGCGGACGCTGATTCTTTCCGACGTGGTCGCAGGACGACGGGAGTCGATTGCATCGGGGCCGACGGTGCCGGATCCGACCACGTTCGGCGACGCGGCCAAGGTTCTCCGGCAGTATCGATTGTGGGAGGCCGTCCCGCGCTCGATCCGTGCCCACATCCGTCGCGGATTGCGGGGTGACGAGCGGGAGACGGCGAAGCCGGGAGACGTGGTCTTCCGGACGGCGTCGGCGCGCCTGCTTGCCGACAACGGGACGTTCGTCGATGCGGTCTGTGCAGCGGGTGCGAACAGCGGACTGGCCGTTGTCCGGATCGAGAAACCGATCACGGGGGAAGCGCGCGATGCGGGGAGGTGTCTCGGAGAGCGGGTCGTCGAGTTGGCACGCACGGCGAGCGGGTCATCGATTCTGGTCGGCGGGGGAGAGACCACGGTGACCGTGCGGGGCGACGGACGAGGCGGGCGGAACCAGGAGACTGCCTTGGCGGCGGCGACCGTGATCGATGGACGGACTGGAGTCGCCCTGGCCTCGTTGGCGACCGACGGAGTCGACGGCCCGACGGACGCCGCCGGTGGGATCGTCGATGGGGAGACGATCGCTCTCGCGGGGGACAGGGGATTCGAGCCGGGCGCCTCCCTCGAGGAGAACGACGCGTACCCGTTGCTGGCTGCAACGGACGATCTGCTCTTCACCGGGCCGACGCGGACGAACGTTGCCGACATCTTCGCCGCCCTTGTCGATCCGGCTAGACGATGATCCGCTTCCACCCTCCGCGAGCGAACTTCCAGCTCATGATGGCGGCGAGCGCCGTCCAGTAGATGAACTCACCGGCCCAGGCGCCGATGAGTCCGAGCTTTGTCCTCAGACCGAGCACGTAGACGACGGGGAGGTAGAGGGTGCTGCAGGTCACGAGTTCGGCGGCCATGACGAAGCGCGTGTTGCCCGCTCCCTGGAGGGCCTGGGAGAGGACGAGCGCGATCCCAGCGAAGGCCTGAATGAACCCGAGGAAGAAGAGCGGCGTTCGCCCGGCATCGATGACGCTTGGGTCATTCGTGTAGATCTGAAGGATCAAGCGAGGGACGAGGAGGAAGAGGAGGCCGGCCACGCTCATCGAGATGGCGGCGAGCTTGGCCGCCTCCCATCCGAGGCGCTCCGCCCGTTCCGGGTCCTTGGCTCCGAGCTTCTGCCCGACGAGCGCTGCCGCCGCCGTACCGAGGCCGACGCCCAGCATGATGGTGAGATGGTAGACAGACCGTATGACGTTGGTCGCTGCGAGTTCGATCGTCCCGATACGTGACACAACCGCGAAAAAGGCGAACCAGCTTCCGTTGGCCAGCACGCGTTGCGCAGTGATCGGAAGTCCGAGGCGCAGGATCGGCGCCACCCACCGCCGAACCGATAGCGGACGTTGCAGGAGGGCGAATCGATCGCGATGGCGGACGGAGAGCGCGACGCAAACTAGATAGAGCGTCCCCATTGCGATGGCGAGGCTCGATGCCACCGCCGCTCCCTGGACTCCCATTCGCGGGAATCCGGCACGTCCGAAGATGAGAACGTAGTCGAGGATGATGTTCACGCCGGTCGTCACGATCGAGGCGACCATCTGATGTCGCGTCTCCCCGATGCCGGCGAAGAAGCCCCGCAGGACCCAGTTGGCGATCATGAACGCGGATCCGAACAGCCGATAGTGAAGATAGACACCGCCGAGCGAGACGACCTCAGGGTCACCCGAGAGAATCGGGGCGAGGAGCCTGGCGAGCCACGGCGCGGCGATCGAAAGCGGGATCCCGAGCAGGAGTGCGAGTGCAACGCCCGAGTTGACGACCGGGCCACAGCTCGAGAGGTTTCCCTCCCCGAAACGGCGCGCCGTCAGCGTCTGGACGCCCACGCCGATACCGGCGAGTGAGAAGACGATTCCGAAGTACAGAACGCCGGCGATTCCGCTTGCCGCGAGCGGGGGCGCTCCGAGCCGGCCCAGCATCGCGGTGTCGACGACGCTCAACAGCGTGAACGAGGTCATGCCGATGACGACGGGCGTGGCGAGGCGGATGACCTGGCGGGAATCGTCATGGTGGAGGGCGAGGCGCCCCAAAGCCGCTCGCACATCCATCTCAGCCGGTTCGCTCCGATACGCGGTGAGGTTCGAGGGAGGCCGGTCGAAGCTGCGTAAGAACGACGCCAAGGATCGTGAGTAGTCCGCCGAGAGCCTTGATCGGAGTCAGAAGAACACCGAGAAGCAGAGCCTCCGCGAGGAGCGTGACGACCGGCACGACGTTGGCCGAGACGGCGACGCGCGTCGCCGAGATGTGCGACAGCGCGTAGTGCATGGCCAGGAATGCTGCGGCGGAGCAGATGACGCCGAGAAACGCTACCTCGCCCCACAACAGGGGCGTCATCTGTACGACCCACGCGAATCCGCTCGTCGCCGCAAGCGGGCCGAAGATCACCAGCGAGAACAGGAACTGATAGAACGTCAGCTGCAGCGGAGTGACCCGGCGGAGGGCGTCCTTGATCAACGTTGTCCGCGCTGCGGCGCAGAGAACGGCGCCGAGGACGAGGAGGTCTCCGACGAGGCTTGCGCCACGTTCTCCGGACGCCGAGACCACGATCGTGAGCACGCCTCCAAAGGCGAGGAGGATTCCGGCCGTCTTCCTCCACGTCGCGGGCTCCTGTTTTCGGGTGAAGGCGATCATGTAGACGGCGATCGGGATCGCCGCGATCAGAATCGACGCGTGGCTCGCTTGTGTCAGGGAGATACCGTAGGTTTCGAACAGAAAGTAGCCGACAGGGCTGAGAAGAGCGAGCCCCGCGAGCGTTAGGAGCTGGCGCCTTGGGACGACGAGCTGGCCGCGGGCGAGGGCGAGCAGGCCGAGGAGCACCACCGAAATGGCGAACCGGACGAGAAGGAGGGAGAAGACCGGGATCGTGGCGACGGCGTCCTTGACGGCGAGGAACGAGAATCCCCAAACGAGCATCGCAAAGAGAAGCGCGCCGTACACTCGGATTGACGTTCGCAGGTCCATCGAGTGCATCCCTCCTTTTTCCTCCAGCCGGGTTGGTCCGGCGATTGTGCGGCGAAGGGTAAAGCCGATCAACCGATCGTACGTCGACCCTCGACCGCAAGCGGTCGGCGGGTTCTGATATCATCCTCGGCGTGTGACCAGGGAGGGAAGAGCGGATCGAGATGTCAGAAGCGATGAGCGTCGCGAACGAGAAGGCCCTGCGCGATCTGGAGTTCGAGCGTATGCGGGAGATTGTGCGGACCTACGCGTCGTCGTCCCTCGGCGAGGAGGCGGTGGACGGGTTGGCCCCGACCGCCGAGCGCTCCGACATCGAGGCGAGCATCGCGGAAGTGGGCGAGGCGATTGGTTTCCTGGAAGGACACGGTCGCTTCTCGCTCGGCGCGGTGAGGGATCTTGCTCCGCTGCTTCGGCGGGCGCGAGAGAGCGCGCTTCTCGATGGCGAAGAGTTCCTCGTGGTGCTTCACACGATCGATGGAACGCGCCAGATCCGCGATCAGTTCGCGGAAGCCGAAGATCATCCGCTGCTGCGCGGGTACGCCGCACGCCTGACCGGTGGAGGGGATGCGTTCCGGAAGCAAATCTCGCGGGTCCTCGACGAGCGAGGAAGCGTTCGAGATGACGCGACGCCCGAGCTGAAGCAGCTGAAGCGGAGGTCGAGAACGCTCGAGAGCCGCGTGGAAGCAAAACTGCGCGCGCTGATCGACGGCAGTCCGGAGCTGATCAGTGAGGCCGTGATCACGCGCAGGCGCGGGCGTCTCGTCGTCCCGATTCGAAGCGGCGCCACCGGCGCGATGGAGTTCGTCGTCCACGACCGCTCGTCGAGCGGTCAGACCTTGTATGCTGAGCCGACGAGCCTCGTTGGCGAAAACAACCTTCTTGCGGAGCTTTCCGGCGAGATACGCGACGAGATCCGCCGGATTCTGCGCGATCTGACGGAGACGTTCGTCGGCGCGGAAGCGACCTTCTTGCGGGACCGCGCGGTGCTCTCACATCTTGACTCGCTGTTCGCCCGAGCCTCGTTCGCCGGCGCGTATCGGTGCGCCTTCCCTCGGCTCGGGAGTTGCGTGTCGCTTCGCGATGCGAGGCATCCGCTGTTGCGGGCGGAGTCCGTTGTGCCGATCACGCTCTCGTTGGGCGACAGGCAGCGAATGGCGGTGATCACCGGCCCGAACACGGGGGGGAAGACGGTGACGCTCAAGACGCTGGGCCTGTTGACGCTGATGGTGCAGTCGGGGATCCCGATTCCGGCCTCTCCGGACTCAGAGATCGCCGTCGTATCCCGGGTTCGCACCGACATCGGAGACGAGCAGTCCATCGAGCAGAGCCTGTCGACGTTCTCCGCTCACATGATGAACTTGATCTCGGTCCTCCGCGAAGCGGACGGCGACTCCCTCATCCTTCTCGATGAACTCGGAGCGGGGACCGATCCCGAAGAGGGCGCGGCCCTCGGTTTGGGGATCCTCGAGGCGCTGCTGGAGAGTGACGCACTCGCCGCAGCTTCGACGCATCTTACGCCGCTGAAGTTCTTTGCGATTCGGCATCCGGAGATTCGCACCGCATCGATGGAGTTTGACCTGGAGACTCTCTCGCCCACGTTTCGAGTCATCGAGGGGCTTCCGGGGAAGAGCAACGCGTTCGTCATCGCGCAGCGGCTCGGCCTCGATGAGGGGTTGGTGCAGCGAGCTCGAACGTACCTGTCGCACGGCGAGATCCGAGCCGAGGACATCATCGACGAGCTACATCGGGAGCGCCAAGCCCTCGCGAAGCATCGAGAGCAGGCCGATCGCGACAGGCAGGAGATGCGACGCCTCAGGAGCGAATACGAGCTGAAGCTGGGCGCGTTCGAGGAGGAGAGGGAAGCGGGGCTCTCCGAGCGCCTGCGATCCCTTGAGACCTCCCTTCGTGACGGTCAGCGCCGTCTCGAGCAGATCCTGGCGGAGGCGAACGCGGCCGCGCCTCCGGAACTCGTTCGCAAAGGCCTTCACGAGGTTTCGTCGCTTCGTCGTGAGGTGAGCGGCTTTCGCGAGGATCTTGCGCGATCGGACGAAGACACGCGTCTCAGCACTGACGCGCTCGAAGCCGGACAGATCGTCCACGTTCGGAGCGTCGCGGCCGATGGAAGAATCGTCCATATCGACGCTGGCGGGAGGGTGTCCGTCGATCTCGACGGCATTCGCGTGTCGACCGAGATCGACGATCTCGGCCCTGCTGCGCGCGGCGCGAGGCGCGAAGATCCACGAGAGCGACGGCGAACACGGGTCCGCCGCCCTCGGCCGAGTCAGGTTCCCCTGCAGATCAACGTCCGCGGGAAGACGGTGTCCGAAGCGCTTCGCGGCGTTGAGGAGTACCTCGATCAGCTTCTTCTTGCCGACATCCGGAGCGCAAGCATCCTGCACGGCAAGGGGACGGGCGCTCTGCGAGGAGCGATTCACGCCTATCTTGGATCGTGCTCGTTCGTCGACTCGTACGGGTTCGCCCCGCCGAATCTGGGTGGCGATGGGGTCACCGTGTTGGAGCTTGCCGGCAACGGAAACCACGATTGAAAGGCCTTCGCCCTTTCGCTACCATCACTCGGGTCACGACTGACCGAGAGAGGTTCAGTGGTGGAGATCACGAAGGTAGAGATTCGACTGATGCGGGACGAAGGGAATCTCAAGGCGTTCTGCTCGGTTGTGTTTGACGATGTCTTCATTGTGCACAGCGTGAAGGTCATTCAGGGGAAAGAAGACCTTTTCGTCGCGATGCCGAGTCGGGAGGTTCGAAGCGGCGAGTTTCGCGACACGGCACACCCGATTGACAACGGCTTCCGGTTGGCGTTGGAGCGTACGATCCTTGAGAAATACCGGGACGTCGTCGGTGGGGACGGGCAGCGGCCGGAACCGAGCGTCCCGACCGAAGACGTGACGTTCTAGGGCGTAGCCAAGCGGTAAGGCAGCGGCCTTTGGAGCCGTGATCGAAGGTTCGAATCCTTCCGCCCTAAGTAGAGGCCTGAGGAGCTTCCGGCTCCTCAGGCTTCTACTTAGGAGGGGTGAGATCCTTCGTAAGCGAGTGGAGCGAGCGCCGAGGACGGAGTTCGCGTGAGCGAACTCCCAAGCAACTGGAGAGCCAAGGAATTGCTCCAGTTGCCATCCTTCCGCCCTAACAAGGTTTCATCTCGTTTTCGTGGGCCAGGATCAGTTCGGACATCCACCCTCGTACTTCTCGTCGCGGAATCCAATCGTTGTCGTGTCCTTCGGCGGAGGCACGTCGCGTTGTTTGACGCTCTGTTGCGCTTCGGCCCGGCAGTGGACGAGTGCGGCACGACTCGTGGGTATCGATCCGTTTTGGTATCATGCCGCAGGGACTGAAATCACTGGGCAGTGTGGTTGGTCGATGAGATGCCCATCAGGGGACACGCCGCATGAAGTACAAACACAAGCCGATCGAGGAGCTGGCGAGACGGCTCCATCTTCGTATCGCTCCTGATGCGCTCGAGAGAGCCTTTTTGCACAGCTCCTACGTGAACGAGATCGGCGATTCTCGCGGATCGAACGAACGGCTCGAGTTCCTCGGGGACGCGGTGATCGATCTTGCGGTTACGTCTCACCTCTACACTGAATACCCCGGTGCAGACGAGGGACGACTGACGAAGGCGAAGTCGGTCGCTGTCAGTCGGCCGATCCTTGCGGAGAAGGCGGCCGATTTGGGTTTCGATGAGTTCATCTTTCTTGGGCGAGGTGAAGAAGTGAACGGTGGGCGGAACCGCCCAACGAATCTTGGAAACGCGTTCGAAGCGCTGATCGCCGTCATCTACCTTGAGAGAGGCTACGCCTACGCGGCGAAGTTCATCATCCGTCACCTGCACGAGGACATGCAGCGCTACCTCGCCGAGCAGTCGGCGACTGGAGACTACAAGAGTCTGTTACAGGAGACCGCGCAGCGGTTGTTCGATTGCCGCCCGGCCTACAACGTGATGAACTCGGCGGGGAAAGAGCACAAGAAGGAGTTCACCATCAACGTCGGTGTCGCCGGCCATCGAGGTGTGGGGCGAGGCCGGAGCAAAAAAGAGGCCGAGCAGGCGGCGGCGAAACAGCTGTACTTGATCCTCGAGGAGTTCTAGCCTACGGGGGCGGTGCCTGCGAAACACGTTGCGGGATTCAGTTGGGGTGCATGCTGGCGATGCCGAGAAACGCAGCCAGCATATTGATCGCAGACTTCGTGTTATCTATACTGAACGCATGGATGCAGTCGGCCAACACATTCGAGATCTGAGGCAGGAACGCAGTTGGACGCTCAAGGAGCTTGCGGACCGATGCGAGCTCTCGACGAGTTTCATCTCTCAAGTCGAACGGAGTCTGTGCTCGATCTCGATCGCGTCGCTTCACACCATTTGCCAGGCACTCGACGTGAAGCTGGCCGACTTCTTTGCGCAAGTCGACGCGCCTGTCGGTACGTTGTTGCGGCGCAATCGAATGACGGAAGTCATGAAGGCGCAGGATCAGACGGCGATCATCGTTTCCGATGCGGCGATCAAGTACCGGTTCCTCAGTCGTGACTTCCCAGGGCGGGAATTCGAGATCCTGATCGGCGAGATCTCTCCCGGATACTGCTACCCGCCGGCGCCGCACAAGGGGGAGGAGTTCGGTTATGTCCTCGAGGGGCGGCTTCGTCTTGCGATCGGCGACGCGACGTACGTGCTCGGCCCCGGAGACAGCTACCACTTCAATGCGATGACTCCGCATGGGTACGAGGCGGAGAGCGGCGATCCTGTGAAGGTCCTGTGGGTGGGAACGCTCCAGTACTTCCAGCTTCGCGACGGGCTGCCGGCAGAGCCTAGCGGCGAGAAGAAGGCGTCCGAGGGCTAGAAGCTTCGAGGAGACGACTCAAGTCTCCAGGGCCAAGCGTTACGTCGCGGTTCGCGTGGACTGCCAAGCGGTCATCCTCCACTGATCACCGTCGCGCACGTAGACGCTGGTGAATCGAATCGGGATCTTCAGGAGTTCGCCCGTGTCGGTCCGCACTCCAAGATCCGCGGTTCCTGTGACGATGGCAGCGCCTTCCGAAAGGGCTTTGACGAGAACGTTGCCGGTCTCGATCGACGCGTACCTGTAGACGCCCGTTCGGATCTTGTCAATTAGCGTGGCCTTGGAGTCGAGCGCTCCGTTCGTGTGCGCGTACGTGAGATCTTCGGTGAAGCAGCGCTCGAGGGCGTTCTCCTCCCCCGCGACCATCGCTCGGATGCGGGCACGGTCGGTCTCCATGAGCTGGTGGGCTGTGTTCACTGACGCCGTCCTTTCGTTTCGGATCTTGCTGCGCTTCAGATCAGTCCTTCGAGTGCTCCCTGCAAATCGAGTGCTGCGATGACGTCGCAGATCTCCTTCCTCGTCTTGGGCTCGGCCGGCGTGATGGGGAGCCGATGCGCGCCGACAGGGAAGCCCATTGACTCCAGGGCCGCCTTGGTCGTCGCGTGCTCGTAGGCGACGAGCGCGCAGAGCGGCATCACGTCTGACTGGAGTTTGCGCGCGGTCATCAGATCCCCCCGCTGGAACGCATCCCAGATCGCGACGAAGTGTTTCGGCGCCACGTTTGCGGCGGTTCCGATGAGGCCGATCCCGCCCATGACGAGGATGGGGAGAAACTTCGCATCCATTCCCGTGAAGACGGCGATCTGGTCGCCAACCTCTCGGATGATGTTGACGGTGTGATCGGTGTCGTCGATCGAGTCCTTGATGCCAGCGATCGCTCCGTCGTGGGTCAGTCGGCAGATGGTGTCGAGGTCGATGTCGATTCCCATGCCCGCAGGATAGTTGTACACCATCACCGGGATCGAGAGCGCCTTGCCCAGTGTGCGGAAGTGCTCGTACAGGCCTTGCTGTGTCGGGCGTGGGTAGTGTGGGAGCGACACCAGCACGCCGTCTGCTCCGACGGAGGCCGCGTACTGGCTCAGCTCGAGCGCAATGTGCGTGGCGTTGTGCCCGCTTCCCGCGAGAACAGGAACGCGCCCAGCCGCGGTCTCGACTGCCAACCGGATCAGATCGCGCCGCTCGTCGAGGGAGACGAGCGTGTAATCGCCGGTGCTCCCGGGGCAGAAGATTCCGTGCACGCCACAGTCTGAAATCAAGTAGTCGATGAAGCGGCCTGTGCGCGTTGCGCAGATTGAGCCGTCCTCATTGTAGATGGTCACCACAGGCACAAAGACCCCGTGGAACTTCTTTATGTCAGTCATCCCTCTTTCTCTCCTCTCTTTCTCGCTTTCATGGTCCCGCCTCTAGTCCATCCGCAGGCCGCCGGTGACGTTCAGCGTGTGTCCGGTCGTGTAGCTCGCGTACTCTGACAGGAGGAAGACGACGGCACGGCCGACCTCTTCCGGGGTCGCAAGTCTGCGCAGTGGGATCGAGTCGACTATTTCCTGCTCGATCTCGCGCGGGCTGCGTCCAAGAAGATCAGCCTCCCAAGCCCACTCCCTCCTCAACATCGGCGTGTCCACCTTGCCCGGCGCAATCGCGTTGACCGTGATCCCGTAGGGCGCTAGCTCCAATGCCAGCGACTGGGTGAACCCGATGACGGCGAACTTCGAGGCGCTGTAGTGCGAATACATCTCCCCTCCGACCAAGCCGAGTCGAGAGGCAATGTTGACGATCCGCCCCCGACTTCGCTCGATCATCCGACGGGCGCAGATTCGGGCGCAGATGAACGTCCCTTTCGTGTTTACCGCGAAGTGCTGGTCCCACTCCTTCTCGGTGAGATCGACGGCGAGCGCCGTCGAGGAGACCCCGGCGTTGTTCACCAGGAAGTCGATCTCGCCCAGTTCCGTCTCGATCTGGCTGAACGCTTCTTCCATCTGCGCGTGATCGGACACGTCGCCACGGATGGCGATCGAGGCGACTCCCCGCTCGCGGATCTGGTCTCGTGTTTGCTCGGCGAGTTCCAGATCGAGATCAATGATCGCCACTGCGGCGCCGTGCTCGGCGAGGACGTGCGCGATCGTCTTGCCGATCCCCGCACCACCTCCCGTGATCACACCGTTCTGTCCGGTCAGATCGATCATCCGCTCTCCCCTGTGAGTACATCGACGACATGCCCGATCGCAATCTCGTGCATTTCGTCCATCGACGCTTCCGAATAGCAGGCCATGTGTGGCGTGAGGATGACGGAGTCGATGTCGAACAGCGGGTTGCCCGGTCTTGGGGGTTCGTCGGCGAAGACGTCGAGCCCTGCGCCGGCGAGGCTCCCGGATTGCAGCGCAGCGATGACCGATGGCTCGTCGACGACCCCTCCGCGTGCGGTGTTGATCAGGAACGCGCCCGGCTTCATCCGAGCGAATTCGTCTGAGCCGAGAAGCCCTGCCGTTGCGTCGTTCAGCGGCACGTGAACGGAGATGAAGTCAGCGCTCGGCAGCAGTTGCTCCATGGTTACGGGCTCGACCCCCGCTGCCTTGAACACGCATGGGTCGACGAACGGGTCGTGGGCGACAACGTCCATTCGGAGTGCATTCGCCTTCGCGGCTACTCGCCGCGCGATCGCTCCGAACCCGATCAAGCCAATCCGCTTGCCTGCGATCCGCTGGGTCTCTTGCTCTCCCGCATATCCCCAGTTGCCGCTACGTACCCAGCGGTCGAGTGGGAGAAGCTTGCGCGCCAACGCGAAGACGAAGGCAATGGCGTGGTCGGAGACCTCCTCCGCCGACCAGCCCGGAAGGTAGCGAACCTCGATCCCCTTGGCCACGGCCGCGTCGAGATCGATCCGATCGAGACCGACGCCGTAGCGGACGATCACTTGGCATCGCTCGAGTTCGGAGATGACTCGCCCCGTGATCGGCGCGTAGTCGTAGAGAATCGCATCGGCGTCCCTCGCCAGATCGAGGACGTCCTCCTCGCTCCGACAGCTTCCGACGAGCAGGCGTCCGCCGATCTTCGTCACTTCTCGCTCTTCGATTGGCAGCGTCGTCGCTTCGGCGTCGGTCACGACGACTTTCCACTTTCGATCCATCCGATGCTCCTTTCCCCAGGTGGCTACCGATTTGGTCTGTGCGGAAGCGACAGAACGTCCTTGCGGAACGCGGGGAGCCGCCGGCAGCCGTCGTCGGTGACGACGACGAGATCCTCGTTTCCGAACGGGCCCAGGTTCTTGGCGCTCTGGACCGAATCACCGTAGGCGAATCCCGCGACGTCGTATTTCCAGATCTCTACGGCGAGAACCATCCCTTCCTCCAAGACAGTCGGTTCGCGGGCCGTCAGCATCGGCGGCTCGTGTCCGGTCAGGCCCATGCCGTGACCGATCATCTCGATCTCGATCGGGGACCCTTCGTCCTCGAAGACTTCCTCGACGACGCGGATCAGCTCGGCCGTGTTGACGCCTGGGCGAATCGCGTCGATCGCGGCGGCTTGGGATCGTTCGATGATTCGCACCGATCGCTCTGACTCGGGGCTGAGCGGACCTACCTGGAACGTTCGGCAGCAGCTGCCGCAATACCCCTTGACCATCGGAAGGGGCTCGATGACCATTCGGTCCCCTTCGGCAATTGACACGTTCTCGTAGAATGGCGGCGTGTCCGGCATCGGGTAGCGATGCTCGGTGCAGCGCACGTTGAGCGCGTCGATCTCGTGGGCGTGTTGAACGAGAACCTCCTGCAGGAGCACGCCGACGTCACGCTCGGTCATTCCAAGGCGGAACGAAGCGACGAGCTTGTCGAGCGACTTCACGACCGCCTCGGTCGCCAGACTGACCGCCTCGACCTCGAGCTCGCTCTTGAGCATCCGTGCCCCCCAGATCAGATCGGTCGCTTCGACGAACGATGCGTCGGGGAGGCCGGCGCGGAACCGGTCGATGTCGTTGATCGGTCGGGGAACCGTCATTCCACCGAGTCGGCCGGCTTCGATGCCAATCCGGCTGGCTCCGCAACCCAGGTCACGCACGGCGCCTGCGACGTCGTCGGGCAGCTCGCGAATCTTCTCGGTGGAGTGCGGGTCGTCCTGTCCGCGGATGTCGGCGACGTGGGTGAGCCCCTCGGCGACCCCTCGGAAGAACTCGGGGACGATCAGCACTGGGTCGCGGTCGACCGGGAGGATCAGCACGGCCGGTTGGATGCTGAGGGCGGACCAGTGAATCGAGTGAAACCCGGTGTAGTAGCGGATGTTCGACTTGTCCCACAGCACGAGCGCATCGACGTCATCCTGCTGCATGAGCCGGTGTGTTCGCTCGATGCGATCCTTGTACTCCGCGGCGGGAAAATCCGCATAGGGCGGCGACGGATACGATGTCCGGCTCGTCTTCTCGATCAGCATGGTAGCTCTTTCTCCTTCCCGTTTTCGTAGAGGATGTCCTTGGAGCGCAGGCAGGCCGCGTAGTGCTCCGCGCCGACCTCAATCAGCTCCGGTCTCGTCGTGCAACAGGCGTCGATCGCGTACTTGCAGCGCGGATGAAAGCGACAACCGGAGGGCGGATTGAGCGGGTTTGGCACCTCTCCGCGGATGTGCTCCAATCGAGATACGTTCTTCACGAACGCCGGGATGGAGCTGATCAGTCCGTTGACGTAGGGGTGTTTTGGATGCTCGATGATCGCCTCGGTTGGGCCATGCTCGACGATACGACTTGCGTACATCACGTAGATCCGATCGCAGGTGCTACCGATGACCCCCATATCGTGTGAAATAATCAGAGTTGACATCTTCGTGTCATTCATGGTTTGCTGAAGTAGTTTGAGGATCTGTAGCTGTACCGATACGTCCAACGCCGTCGTAGGTTCATCGGCAATCAGGAGCTGAGAGCCACAGCTGAGCGCCATGGCGATCATTGCCCGCTGTTGTTGGCCCCCGCTTAGCTCATGCGGGTAACGCTTCAGCATAGTCCTTGGGTCGGGAAGCGCAACCGTACCCAAGGCACGCTCCGCCTCACGAAGGGCTTCGTTCCGGCAGATATGTTTGTGGAGACGAAGGACGTCAGCGAACTGCTCTCCGAGCGTGAACACCGGATTCATCGAGGACATCGGTTTCTGGAAGATCATCGCGATTTCGCGACCTCGAACCTTGCTCATCTCTGTTTCGCTCAACAGCATCAAGTCGCGCCCATTGAGAATCACTTCACCAGACTTGATCCGCCCCGGGTAACCAATCAGTCGCATGATTGCATGCACCGTGATCGTCTTCCCGCACCCGGTCTCGCCTACCATCCCCACGACTTCGTTGCGCTTCACGTGCAGAGACACGCCGTCCACTGCACAGATCACGCCGTCCTGAACGTGGAAGTCCACCGATAGCTTCCGCACTCGCAGTAGGTCCTGCGTCTCAACCGGGGTGTTGCACCCCTTGCGATACCCTGCTCTTCCTGTTGGCTTGTCCATCATGCGGTCGTCCAACGAGCTGCCACCATCCGGTGATGTAACCACGCGGAAGGCCTCACCCCACATTCGGAAGACAACACCCTGGCATCTACCAAATGCGACGGCCTTGGCATCTGTGGGCCTTGTTGTTTCGGATTGCTCATGCTTCCCCATCCGTCGTCGCACCGGCAGTCGGTTGCTTCATCGCCGTTCGTCGCGCACAGCGAACGAAGTGCCCTGGCTCAAGCTCGACTTGGGCGATTGGCGCTTCGTCACAGAGAGGGGCATGCTCGTTGCAGCGGGGACCAAATGCACACCCAGCGGGAAGGTCCACCGGACTTGGGGGGGATCCGTGCAGTACGATTTCGCGGTCAACAATGCGACCGCTCGGTGTCAAGACCGCATCGCAGAGCGCTCGCGTATACGGATGCGAGGGATTCGCGAAAACCTGCTCCGTTAGACCGATCTCGACGATCTCGCCGAGGTACATCACTGCCACTGTCTCGGACAGGTAGCGCGCCACGGCAGCGTCGTGAGAGATGAACATGTACGTCAGATGAAACTCGCTTCGCAACTCGACTAACAGGTCAAGGACACGGGCTTGCACGGAGACATCGAGGGCTGATGTGGGCTCATCCAGCACGAGGAAGTTGGGCCGCAGGATGAGTGCGCGGGAAAGACAGACCCGCTGCTGCAGACCGCCGCTGAGCTCGCCCGGATAGCGCCGGATGTAATTGCGCGGAAAGCCCACTCTGTCAAGCACGGTGCCGAGCCGCTTCTTCCCTTCTCGGAGCCGACCGTGGATTCGCATTGGCTCAAGAATTGCCGAGCGTACGTTCATTCGAGGATCGAGCGGCTCCTGCGGGTCCTGGAAAATCATCTGCGCGTCCTGCCGGAACGCCTTCATTTGGCTTGGTCTCAGGGCTGTAACGTCATATGCGCCGATCCGGACGCGACCTGCAGACGGCTCAGTCAACCGCAGTATAGCGAGTCCACAGGTTGTCTTCCCGCACCCGCTCTCCCCCATCAGGGCAACAGTCTCTCCTCGTTTGGCGCAGAACGTGACGCTACGCACCGCCTTGACATCTCCCACCTTCTTGCCGAGAAGACCACGCTGGATCGGGAAGAACTTCCGCAGACCATCAACTACTAAGAACGGCGTTGTACCATCTGACGGCTCCGTGGGCAGACGAGTCTCCTTCAGGTCTGGACTCATCCAGGCTCCCTTTGTTCTTGGGACGCGGAAGCATTTTCCACACTCGACGTACTGCGAAGATGCGCCACCACACTGTCTAGAGCCGTTCGGAGCATGCGCCCTCTGTAGTCGCCAGCCAGGGCAGCGCAGTGCGGCGTCATGAGAACGTTCTGCAGTTCGTGGAACGGCTTTTCGTACGGGCGATTTCGGAAGTACCAGACCTCGTTGTCGACCGACGGGTAGTCCCACCAGACGTCGAGACAGGCGGTGAACCGTGGATGCCCTCGGAGGTGATCGAACAAGTCTTCCTGAACGACGAGGCCACCCCGGCCGATGTTGATCAGGCAACCATCGTTCTTCATCTGGTGAAGCTCCTTCGCGGCGATGACGTGTCGCGTTTCCTCGGTCAGGGGAAGGACGAGGACGAGGAAGTCGGACTCCGAGAGGACGAACGCGAGATCGTCGAGCGTTCCCATGAAGTCGACGGGGACCGAAGACGCCTTCCGACGGTTGATGCCGAGGATCCGCATATCGAACGCCGCCGCCCTCCGGGCGAACTCCTCACCGATGCTGCCCAAACCGACGATCCCGACCGTGCTCTCGGCGAGACACTCGGCTGGCTGTCTTTGATCGAAGACGCCGTCTCGCATCAGCGCGTCTCGTTCTCGGAGGTGCTTCGCGGCGGCGAGCATCAGGGTGAACGCGTGTTCGGCGACGGCCGCCGAATTGGCTCCGATTGCTCCACTGGCATCGACGCAATCCGGAATTGTCTCCGTCCGGCGGATCGCATCGGTCCCCGCGCAGAGCAGTTGAACGTGCTTGAGAGCGGACATCTTCGCGAAGACGGCGTCGGGGAATGGCTTGTAGCCGCCGTAGCGCAATACCACGTGGATTGAAGGAGCCTCCTCGTCGAGTTTGCCCTCCGCCATCTCGTCGAGGAAGAGGACCTCTGCAAGTCCAGAGAGTCTCCGGCGGGTGAGCGCCTTTTGCTCCTCCGCCAGTTCGGTCGCAATCAGGACCTTCTGGGTTGGCATCGTTCGAGTTCGCATTGGGGCTACTTCACCTCCCTAGCGGTGTAGTCGCGCAAGTAGTCGCCTAGCAGCATGAACCCCATCGACAGCACCAGGATAGCGATCCCTGGGAATGTGCTCATCCACCAATGAGCCGGCAGATACGTCCGCCCGTTCGCGATCATGTATCCCCAATCCGGTGACGGCGGGGGGGGGCCCAATCCGAGGAAACTCAATCCTGCAGCAGCCAGAACGACAAGACCGGCCTGCGTCGTCGTTTGAACCATGATTGGGCCGGCGCAGTTTGGAATGAGGTGGCGGAAAAGAATCCTCACGGGCGACGCACCCATTGCCTGTAGTGCTAGGACCATGCGTGTCTCCTTCAGGCGAAGGACCTCCCCTCGCACGATGCGCGCGTGCCACGTCCACCAGCTAAGACCAAGGCCCAGCATGACGTTGTAGAGCGACGTTCCTAGGGCAGCGACGGTAACAATCGCTAGCAGCACAGGCGGGATCGCAAGGAAGACATCGACGATGCGCATCACGGTCATGTCCGTCCGGCGGCCGAAGTAGCCTGAGACGGCGCCAATAAACGTCCCGAATAGCGTTGCCGTCGCGACGACGACCGCGGTGATCGCCAGAGACGTACGTGAGCCGTACGCGATTCTGGAGAACACGTCCCGTCCTACGTTGTCCGTCCCCATGATGTGAGCAGGTGAGGGAGCTTGCAGGCGGTCCTTCATGACGACGCGGTACGGATCGTACGGTGCAATTTGGGGAGCGAAGATCGCCACCACAACAACCAACAAGAGCATGAGAATCGACACAATGGCTAATGGGGACTTCAGCAAGGAGTAGAGGGCGTAACGAAGCGCCTTCGCCGCGCCAGACTCGGCGACTTCCTCACGTGCGACCTGGTCCATCGTCTCTCCTCTGTTTCCCGTTTCCCGCTTACTCAATTGTACCGAACCCTCGGGTCAAGCCATGCGTACATGATGTCGACCAGGACGTTTATCACCCCATAGATCAGAGAGAATAGCACGGCGCACGCGACCGCGGGCTGGTAGTCCCGATAAACGATCGCCGTCATGGCGTAGAGGCCGATTCCGGGGAACGAGAACACCGTCTCAATAAGGAAAGTGCTGGCGAACAGCCCTCCCGTCATCAGTCCTAACACGGAGAGAATGGGCGAAAACGCGTTCTTCAATCCGTACCGTAGGATCAGCGCCTTCCTCCGGAAACCGTACGCGCGATGCGTCAGCATGTAATCCTGCGAGAGCACGTCGAGGAACGAGGTGCGGGTCATCCGCGTAATCGCAGCGAGCCGCGTCACGGTCAGACTGATCACCGGCAGAATCATGTGAAGAATCGAGCTGCCAAGTGCTTTCCAGTTCCCAGCGAGAAGACTGTCCAGCATGTACATCCCGGTGATTCTCTTTGGAGCACCAATCAATGGAGCGATTCGTCCGGATGCTGGAAGGAGACGCCATGCGAAGAAGAACAAGAGCGAAAGCATGAGGCCGAACCAGAACTCCGGCATCGAGTTCCCCAGAACTGCGAATCCTCTCGCAAGGAAGTCGGGCCACCGGTTCTTGTAGATAGCGCTTACAATTCCCAACGCAACGCCAACGACAACAATGCAGACAATGGACACTAGAACCAGCTCCAGCGATGCGGGAAGGTATTGAGCTAATTCCTGCGTCACCGGGTGCCCTTGCGCCATAGACTCCCCGAGGTCGCCACGGACAACGCGGCCCAGATAGTTAAAGTAACGATACCAGATTGGCTTATCGAGGTGGTACCGCTCAGTCAGCGCCACGATTTCCTCTGCCGTGCCACTCAACCCGAGGCGAAGATAAATGGCCCGACTTGGAGTTAGATTAGTCAAGAGGAACACTAACGTCAACACTCCAATAACAAGTACTGGGATCACAAGAATCCGGCGAATGATGTAGGTCCTCATCAGAGGCTAACCCTAATCCTTCTTATCACTCGTTCTTTGATTCCTCACAACAACGTAGCACCATGCGGCAGGCCGCCAAGAAGTCACCGAGCCTGCCGCACGGGCAGTTTACCCTAATCCGGTGGGCTCCAAGTCGCAGCTATTCCTGATGTAGCATATGGAAGAGGACTAGGGCCCGATTGATCGGGATGCCTTGGTACCCGGTGATGTCGTTCCGCATTACGACTACGTAGGGCACCGTGAACAGCCACACAAACCCAGCATCTTCAACAAGGATCTCGGAAGCTCGGAATGCAAGCTCCGCCCGGGCCACGCGGTCCGGTTCCTTCGCCAATTGGTCGATCCAGCCGGAGACAAGTGGGTTGACATACCCGTTGTTAAAACCGTAGTTCGGGTCAAGCGCCGACTTGTCACCGTAGTTCAAGAGCATGACATCGTACGGCTCCGCGCCTTGCGCCGCGCCGTACTGCGTAGACATCACGTTCGAGATGTCCGCGTTCTTACTCTCAGCGAAGAAGTCCGGCCAGCCCTTCGGCTCCAGGTTGACCTTGATTCCAATATCGCCGAGGTTCTGCTGGACGATGAGACCCAAGCACTCGTGGAAATCTGTCTCAAGGACGATCGAGAAGGCAATCTCGAGCTCCCCAGGCGCGACTCCAGCTAGATCCATGTAGTACCGCGCCATCTCCAGGTCTTGGTCCTGGATACAACCGCAGTCCGTGGAGGCTCCAGGCAACCAGCTCGCCAACGGTCCACACGGTTCGACGGAGTAACGCATGCACTGACGGACCGCATCGTAATCCACAGCGTACGCGATGGCCTTTCGCAGCATCTTGTTCGCTAACGGACCCTGATGGCACTGGAGGTAGATGGTCTGAATCGACGACGATTCGGTGACGTACACCGTGTAATTGGGATTCGCCTCGATCGTTGGATACAGGCTATTCGACACGCTCGTGCTGGATGTCACTTCTCCGGCAAGAAGGGCCGTTCCGCGAGCGGCAGGCTCGGTCATGATCCGGAGCACCACCTTGTCGAACTGGTCGTCCTCCCATCCGCCCCAGTAGTCGGCGAATGCATCCAATATGACGTATTGTCCCAGGACGTGCTCGGTCATCATGTACGGACCCGTCCCAACGACGTTCTCGGCGAGCCATGCCTGGGCCCAGGGATCATCCGCCGTCTTATGCGCATTGGCGGCCGCCGGTGAGACAATCCTGAACCCGTCGAATCCGGCGAATGCGTTCTCCCAAAAGGCGAATGTGCTGTCAGACGTGAACCTGACTGTGTACTGGTCAATCACTTCCAGCCCCGCCACACGCAGGAACATCTGCGCAGGTCCGGCATTGATCCCATTCATTCGCTCCCACGAATACTGCACGGCCGCGCTATCGAAGTTGGTCCCGTCGTGGAACTTCACGCCGCGGCGGAGATAGAATGTGCACGCCGTTCCGTCTACCGAAATCTCCCAGTCTTCCGCTAGCGCGCTCTTGGCCAACATGGCTGGAAGGTCCCAGGTCAATAGACCCTCATACGTGTTGCCGGTGACGATCGTATTATCGACCATCTGACCCGAGCTGGGATCAATATCGAAGACTCGATACTCGATTGCGTGTGTGAAAGTCCTCTCTGCCAACGCCAGCGGCGCGACTGAGAGCATGAGCAGCGAAACACTTAGAAGGCACCATAACACTTTCCTATGCATATTCCACTTCCCTCCCTTTGCCGAACAGACCAAGCGAAGTTGCTTACCTCCAAACGGACTGCTGTTCTCGATCACCTCCAGACCTCTTCGGGCTCTCTCGAGTCGGTGCTCAACCATTCACTATAGTGGAAAACTGCAGTGGTGTCAACGTCTCATCTGCGTGCAGGAACCGCGCATGCTATGGCCATTACACTCATCTAGAGCATCCTCCCGAATGTCGCCTGTGCAGGATTACTTAACGCGTGCTACATCCAGGGAGGCATTCTGCGTTTCCTCGAGGCGCCGCGCTAGCAGGGCTTCTTGACGAAGCAAGACGGACGGAAGATAGTATTGGAGAACTCGATTCGCCGGGGAGCAATATGCGTTAATCAATCAAAGAAGGGAGAATGATGGAATTCGACCATGTAGCGATTCACGTACGTGATTTGGAACGAAGCATCGTGTTCTATCGGGACATCCTGGGACTGGAACTCATCGAGGCGGAGCCGGGCGAGGAGTTGTGTACCGGAACGTCGATTGCCCCGTGGCGACACAGGGGCAACATCACGTTCTGCTACTTGCGAGGGAAAGGTGATCGCTGTACAATAGAGCTTATCTATGAACATGAGCGCACAGAACCTTATAATGTCAAGGATATGAAGGTTCCTCATATCTGTTATCGTGTGACTGGCTTGGATGCGATGGCGGAGAGGCTGAAACGGCACGGAGTCACGTTCCTTGTCGAAAACGCGCGGCCGAAGTACAGCAACACTATCAAGAGAATCGACTACATCGAAGATCCCGAAGGGTATCGGATCGAACTGATGGAATTCGAAGAGCAGTCGCCGTCGGCGTGATGCCTAAGGTCCTCGTGCGGGCGTGTCCTACGATCCGATGTAAGCGACGGCCTGCATCTCAACGCGTATTCCGGGAGCCAGGGACGCGACTTCGACGCATGCTCTGGATGGCGGTTCGGTTGGGAAGAACGAGAGGTAGGATTTGTTGACGTCCAGACCGTCTGCTAGATCGATTAGGTAGATTGTCAACTGGACGACGTCCGCGAGAGATCCCCCTCCAGATTCCAGCACTGCCTGGATGTTCTTCAGGCATTCGGCCGTCTGAGTCCCCACATCTGCAGAGGGTGAACCACCGGAGGGACTTATCCCCACCTGAGTTGTGTAGATAAACCCGCCTGCGCGAATCCCTTGGGAGAACAGGGGAGACGCGATAGGTGCATCCTTCGTCCGAACCACGGTCTTGGACATGATGTGTACCCCCTCTATCGACGCCCTGGGCAAGGCCGAAGACGTCCTATTGAAGTTCTGAACCACTGTGCGGCCAGTTGTCCTCCCAGCATGCCTGGGGCCAGTCCTTGGCGAACAGAACGCCCGTTCGCCTGGCGCGATCCGGCGATGCCTGGAACGCGGCGCAAGCCGCTTCGTCGAACTCGATCCCCAGCCCCGGCCGATTGGGAAGAGGGAGCTGACCGTCGACCAGTCTGGGCAGCTCACCGAATAGATCTCTCCGCAAGGTCGGGTGGTCGTAGTCATCGAACGTCTCCTGAATGAGCGCGTTTGGAGTGCAGCCGTCGAGATGCAGAGACGCGGCGGTGATGATGGGGCTGTTTCCGGTGTGCGGCGCGACACGTGTGCCGAAGGCCTCGGCGGTCGCCGCCAGCCGCGCTCCCTCCAAGAGGCCGCCCATGTGGCTGAGATCCGGCTGGATCACGTCCGCGCGGCCTCGCTTCATGAGCTCGGCTCCTCGATCCAGTAGGGCCGTAGCGGCTCGATCGCGCGCAGGAAGTCTCTCCCCGCCGAAGGCGAGAGCCGACCGTGCAGGTCGAGGAGGATGTCGATGTCGTCTCCAACCGCTTCGCGAATTGACTCCACGACGGCGACCGCGTTGCGGAACCCGGCCGGCGTGAATTCCCCTCACGTTCTGCCGAGAGGCTCGAGTTTCAACGCCGTGTAGCCGTCCTCGACGATTGCGCGGGCCTCGTCCGCGAACTGGTCAGGTCGATTGATGGAGCGATACCAACCGTTGGCGTACGCGCGGACCGATGATCGACAACGCCCGCCGAACAGGCGATGAACCGGTTGTTCGAGGAGCCTCCCGGCGACGTCCCACATCGCGATCTCCAGTCCGCTGATCGCGCTCATCAAGACGGGGCGGCCTCGCCAGAACGTCGCTCTCAGCGCCGACGCGACGAAGCCGGAAATATCGAACGCGCTCCAGCCGATCACGTGTGTGTCACGCAACCCCTCGATCACGGTCCGCACAGCAGCCGATTGCCTCTTGAGCGTGGCGTCGCCGATGCCCGTGATCCCCGCGTCGATCGTCAGCTTGACGAGAAGCCAGTTCGAGATGCCGCCGCGGACCGAGCACGTCTGAACCTCTGTGATGATGGCGTCTCGGCCAAATGCCACTCGGCTACTCCCAGTCCGGGAACTGCATCGTGGCGAACGGGAAGACGGCGATCGAGGGGTCGCCGTAGCGATCGGACAGGATGGCGATGATCTCGCTCCACGTGCGAGCGAGCTGAGTCTGCGGCGGGTAGATCTCGTGTAGATCTCGCTCGCTCAGGTTGGGGGAGAAGACGATCGTGTGATACTGCTCGAACAGCGCGCGGTGAGCCGGAAACTCATGAGCCGGTGTGTACAAGGACATTCCGCGATCGTAGAGATAGTGCAGCCCTCGACCCTCCGTGGACGCGGTCATGACGACGGCCGTTCCCCCCTCGTTCAGGATCGCCGATTCTTCGTTTTTGCCGAAGGCGTTGAACGCATTCGGCGACTGGATCAGCTCGGTGTCCTTCGGGTACGCGTTGAGGATTGCCACGTCGTATTTCCGGTCCGGCATCGGCGTGGCGTACGTCTTCCGTGCAAGATCGACCGCGGCCCGGTGCGCGTCCACGACGTCTCCCACGAAAACGCCGGCCATCTCGCGCTCGGAATTGACGACGGCGTTGACGATCGCGGTCAGTCCGATCCGACGTGCAAATTCCTCCATGTCGAGGCGGGTTGCATTCCCATCAATGACGCCGATCCCGCCCGTCGCGTCGCCTTCACCGCGGGAGACGGAGTAGTGATTCGCGCGGATCGTGTCGATCCCGGCCACGCCGGGGAGGACGATCTTGGCGCCGCCGCTGAAACCGGAGTGCCCATGGGGAAAGACGGTCCCAACGCCGATCTTGACGTCGGCTTCGTAGAAGGTTCGGTTGACCATCGCCGGACCGGTTCTCGTCTCTCCGGCGTCGACGAGGTCATCGAACGGATAGTGGTTCATCGTGAGGACCGCATCGACGACATCCTCACCGTACTTCGCCACAAACTCTGGCCGCGTCATCGGACGGTGGGCACCGAGAGCGGCAATCAACGTGATGTCGTCCTCGTCGATCCCTCCGCGTTTCAGTCGCTTCAAGAGCGGCCGAAGGAGCCGCTCGGCCTTCGTCGGCCGACTGATGTCGTCGGCCGCGATCGCAACGGTCCTGAAGCCGGCGACCAGCTCCTCGATCGGCTTCGAGCCGATTGGGCGGTCGAACGCCGCCTCGATCTCCGCGTCGTCCAAGGTCGGCGCGTCGTTCATCCGGAGGACTTTGACCTCCCACCGATCGGGAAAGGCCAGTTCGACAACCTCGTCGCCGTGCCACGCCTTCCAGAGCATCTCTATGTTCATCGGCCTGCGCTCCTCATTCCGGATCGTCTCTTCCGAAGCGCTATTCGAGAATCGCGCCCCGGCTCGCAGAGCCTACGTTGCGCGAGTAGCGAGCGAAATAGCCCGTTCCCTCGATCGTCTTCGGCGCCCACTCGGCACGCCGCTCGGCCAACGCCTCGTCCGGCACGTGAAGGTTCAGTTGCCGCGACGGGATGTCGATCTCGACAACGTCGCCGTCCCGCACCAGGGCAATCGGTCCGCCGGACTGCGCCTCGGGGCAGACGTGGCCGATGGCCGGTCCGCGCGTGTACCCGGAGAACCGTCCGTCGGTGACTAGAGCAACGCTCTCGTCGAGGCCGCGGACGCAGAGGGCGGCTGTCGCATCGAGCATCTCGCGCATCCCGCGTCCGCCGGCCGGCCCTTCGTATTGGATGACGATCACGTCGCCGGGGCGGATGCGCTCCGCCTCGATCTCGGCGAGCGCCGCCTCCATCCCGTCGAAGACCCTCGCCGGGCCGGTGTGTCGATGCATCTTCTCGGAGACGGCCGACTGCTTGACGACCGCCCCATCGGGAGCGAGCGAACCCCACAAGACGGCGTGACTCCCCTCCGGATGCACCGGATCTTCGACCGATCGAATCACGTTCTCATCGTAGATCGCAGCGTCTTCCAGCCGCTCGCCGACCGTCCGGCCGTCTACCGTCAGCAGACCGGTGTGCAGGACGTCGCGCAGTCTGCTCATGACGGCGGGCACGCCGCCCGCGTTCTGCAAGTCCTCCATCGTGTACGGCCCCGAAGGGATCACCGGGCACAGGTGAGGGGTCTCACGCGAGACCCGGTCGAACTCCTCGAGCGGCAGTTCGAATCCGAGCTCGTGGCAGAGCGCGGACAGGTGGAGGAGGGTGTTCGTCGAACCGCCGATCGCCGCGTTCACTCGCATTGCGTTCTCGATCGCTTCGCGGGACATAATCTGCGATGGGCGGAGATCCTTCTTCAGGAGCGCCATGATCGCCTTCCCCGACTCGCGTGCGATCCGCAGTTTCTCGGCATCGGTTGCGTGAACACAGGCGCAATGCGGCAGGGACATCCCGAGCGCTTCGATCAGACAGGCCATCGTGTTGGCTGTCCCCATCCCGAAGCAACCGCCGGGGCCGAGATGGAAAGAGTTCTTGAGCGTTCGCTGCTCGTCTTCGGGGATCCGTTGCCCGTCACGCATCCCGGTGAGCAGGGCTTCTTGATCCGCCGCCGTGCAACGCCGCCCGGCGTAGCGGCCGAGGTACATCGGGCCTCCGGTGACGAAGATCGCGGGAATGTCGATCCGAGCGGCCGCCATCAGCTGAGCCGGCTCAATTTTGTCGCAGGTCGAGATCAGGACCATTGCGTCGAATTGTGGCGCCTCGACCGCCGTTTCGATGGCGTCGGCGATGATCTCGCGGCTCGGCAGCACGTAGTGGTGGGCCGGCGCGATCCCGTCGCAGAGGGCGATCGTGTTCAGCTCGAACGGACTCCCCCCGGCGATGCGAACGCCGATCTTGACGGCCTCCGCCAGTCCGCGCAGATGGACGTGGCCCGGGTGCAGCTCGCTCCATGAGTTCACGACGGCGATGAACGGGCGGTCTAACTCGTCGTCGCAGACGCCGCACGCTCGGATCAACGTCTCGGTCATCACGCGCTCGCGGAGGCTGTCTGATCGCATCTTCCTGGAGCGTCCCTTCAGCGTTGTCACGTTGGTTTTGCCTCCTTGGCTCGGACCGTGCCTCGACCGTTGTCGAGGCACGTTGGCCTGCTGATCGCAGACTATACCAACAGCGACGCTGAAAAGGAAGTCGTCTCGGCATGACCGGGGTAAGATGCGGAAAGTGGCTGACATAAAGCCTTCTGGTTCGATTCGCGCATCCTCACAGCGCGCAATTTGTTGAAACCGCGTTCACTCCCACTATAATCCTGGCAGGACAATAATGTACCGAGACATGAGGAGGCTAGCATCGATGGCCGGACACAATGACTGGTTGACGAAGGAGGCCGAAGGGCCGTGCCCGAGGTTCGACGATCCGCGGGACTGCTTCCTGCGTGGAGTACACATCCTGACGGTGAAGACGGGCGCGAGGACGAACGGGATGTCCGTCGCTTCCGTGACCCAGGCCTCGCATGAGCCGCCGCTGATCTCCGTCGCGGTTGCGGTGCCGCAGACCACGCACGAGCTGCTCTACCAGGCGACGCACTTCGCCATCTGTTCTCTGCGGGTGGATCAACACGATTTGGCAAGCCACTTTGGAGAGGTTCACGGGCGAGACGTCGACAAGCTGAAGATGGTCCCCCATCATCCGGGAAAGAGCGGCGTGCCGATTCTCGACGACTGCCTCGTCTTCTACGAATGCAAGAAGTACGCGACCCTCCCCGCTGGGGACCACACGATCTTCCTCGGCGAGATCATCAGCAAGGGAATCGTCAATCCGGGCAAGCAACTTCCGTACAGCCGGTTTGACTACGAGAGCCAGAGCGTGATCAAGTACGTCGAAAGGGAGGGTGCGGACGCGTAGGCCGTCGCCGACGAGCGAAGGGGGCGGACAGTCGTGGGAGCAGATCACTCGAACCAAGAGCAAACGGCGATCCTCCTTCACCCGGACGACAACGTCCTGATGCTGCTTTGAGACCGATCGAACGGCGAAGCGGTCGTCGCGACATTGGCCGGCCGGAACGTGAGCGTCGTGCTGACCGAAGGCGTCCGTTTCGGCCACGAGGTCGCCGTCTGGCCGATCGAGGCGAGCGCTACGGTCACGAAGTACGGAATGCTGATTGGCGAGGCGCTCTTGGAGATCGAGCCGGTCACATGGGTCCACGTTCAGAATCGCCGAAGCCATCGCTACGGATTCCGCCAGGAGAAGTACGGGGTCCGCGCCTGAAGGGGTCATGAGTGACTGACACGGTGGGATTCTCGGATTCCGAAGGCCGGATCGGCATCCGCAACCACGTCGCCATCGTCTACACGACGAACTGCGCCGAGGTCGTCGCCCGTTCGATTCGCGAGCGGTTTTCGGGTGGCACACAGCTGTTCGGGTATCCGAAAGGCTGCTCCTATCAGGACGCACTGGTCGCCAGGATCGTCGCCATGGCTCAGCTCGCGAACTACGTTGCGGTGGTGCGCGACGTCCGCGAGGCGATCGGGCATGCGGAGCGCGAAAGCTTCAAGGCAGGCCTGTTCCACATCGGTTTCGGGAACATCGAGGGCGGCCTGACGACGATCGAGGAGAAGTCGTACGGTTGTGCCTGGCCAAGTCAGGCTCTCGCCCTCTACAGGGCGTACTGCGCGAGTACGGTCCGCCGCCGGGCGGCATTCTCCCCCATGATCAAGGTGATGGCGAATCCGCATCGGATGCAGCTGATTCGGGACAACGTCGATTTCGACGCCACGTCAATCACGCGGGGGGGAACGCTCAACGAGATGACCGACGAGCTGTACGCAGAAGTGACCGCCGTCGCCGCTGGCAAGCTGACGAAGTCCGAGAACCGCGAGCACTTCGAGGGGTAGGCGAACACGCTTCCCGGCAACTGCCTAGTCCGACTAGCTTTTCAGGTACTCGATCAGGTTCTCTAATACGACGTTTAGCATCCGTTCCCGAGCCCGCCCTGCGTACGCGGCCACGTGCGGTGTCATGGTCACGTTGTCCAGAAGGTGAAACGGGTAGTCAAATGGGTAGTCCCAATGGGACTCGATCAGCTCGGTGGGATACGTCGCCGGGTACTTCCACCAAACGTCGAGCCCGGCACAGAATCTCGGATGTGCAACCAGGTGCTCGTACAGCGCACCCTGGTGGACCAGCGCACCGCGTCCGACATTGATGAGGCAGCCCGTCTCCTTCATCAGCGACAACTCGCGCGATCCGATGATCCCATTCGTCTTATCCGTGAGCGGTAGGGAGAGAACAAGGAAATCGATCTCCGGAAGGACGCGGTCGATGTCCTCCATTCCGCCGAGGAATGACACAGGCAGCGGCGTGCTTTTCACCATATCAATCGCGAGAACCTCCATCTCGAACGCGAGCGCTCGCTTGGCGATCTCCGCTCCGATGCTGCCCAACCCGAAGATGCCGATCTTACTTTCCGCGAGGCACTGTGTCGTCCCGCGCTGATCGAACAGCTTGCTCCGAATCATTCGATCGTGTTGCGAAAGCGTCTTGGCCGATGCAAGCAAATGGGCCATCGCCTGCTCAGCGACCGCAGCGGAGTTCGCTCCACGCGCGCCCTGGATCTTCACGGTGTCGGGGATTGCCGGATCGACCTCGAGAAACTGCGTCCCTGCGGACATCACCTGGATCAGGCGGAGCTTCTTCATCCTCGAGAGAACCTCATCGGGATACGGCTTGTGGATCCCATATCGAACGAGGATCTCCACCTCAGGAACCAACTCATGAAATTCCTGCTCCGGCAGTTCGTCGAAGTAATGCACCGAAGCCAATGTTTCAAGTTTCTCTCTCCCCAGCGCCTTGTGTCTGGGCTCAAGTTCAAGTGCCATCAGTACGATCGGCTTCGACATGGATCCTCCCTGCAATCGGAGCCGGAGAGACTCCGCATTGCGTACGCTGCACGACGCCCACGCGAAATATAGTAACACTGAAACGATAGGTGCACAACTGATGTCACGACTCTGCTGGCGGAGGACTGATGATATGGCTGTACCATCGAACAGGAAAGAACTTCGGAGGACAGACGATACGGGCGCGATGGCTTGCCATCTCGTTTCTTGGTATGCTGCTGCGTCTGAGTCACTCAATAAGCACCACTGCACGAAAACAGCAAGGAGGCACTCGATGGGGGCAGGTTCAGCATCAGCTGCGGAAAACGATCACTCATGTCTTGGCGCATCGAAAACTGCACCTAACGTGATCGAGAAGGTCACCGGCGCCCCGATCTATGTCGATGATCTCACCTTTCCGGAAGCGGCGGTTGGCAAGATCGTTTGGCCGACGGTTGACCATGCCGAGCTTCGACGCATCGATGCGGAGGCCGCCCGGAAACTTCCTGGTGTTGTCGCGGTCTTGACTGCTGTCGACGTACCTGCACTCAATGGTTTCGGCCCTGCCATAGCGGATCAGCCGGTGCTCGCGGAAGATCGAATCCGATACCGCGGCGATCCGATCGCCCTCGTTATCGCAGAGGACAAACGTACTGCCGAAGCCGCCGCCCGGTTGGTGCAAGTGGACTACCAACCGCTCGCATCGATCCACGCCGCGGAAGACGCCCTGCTGGAGAACGCGCCGAAGCTCTTTCCCGCGGGGAATCTGGCGATTGAGCATAGCCTCGCGTATGGAGACATTGCCGAGGGAGAGCGAGAAGCCGAGGTCATTGTCGAGGGCGTGTTCTCCACGCCGGCGATCGAACACGGGTACTTGGAACCTGAGTCTGGTGTTGCCGAATGGGAAGACGGTCGGCTAACGGTCTACTCCGGCTGTCAGAATCCGGAGGCGATCCACCCGCTGCTTGCATCCGTGCTTGGCATTCCCCAGGAGAAGATCCGCCTCATCGTTCCTCCGGTTGGTGGCGGGTTCGGCGGCAAGCTGGGCATATCGATCCAGGCACTGCTTGCCGTCGCCGCATGCGTCACGAAACGGCGAGTGAAGATCACGCTGACCCGCGAGGAATCGCTTCAGTTCACCGCGAAACGGCACCCAATGCAACTGTCCTATCGAATGGGGTTCGACCACAACGGCCAATTGCGTTTCATCGATGGCGACATACTGGCAAATTGCGGTGCGTATCAAACGTTGAGCAGTGTGCTCGTGACGCACACGGTCAACTTCTCGACGGGGCCGTACCGGGTCCCCCACGTACGGGTCACCGGCCAAGGCGTTTTCACGAACACGCCTCCGTCGGGCGCAATGCGCGGATTCGGCGTCCCGCAGCCGACGTTCGCGGTGGAATGTCTGATGGACGAGGCAGCGCACCAGCTGGGGCTTTCGCCAATCGAGATCCGAAGACGCAATGCGCTTCGCCCAGGCGACCGCGCTCCGCTGGGCGAGGTCATGACGAACGACTGCTACTTGCTTGACACGATCGACACCGTTGAGCCGAAGTACCAACAGGCGTTGAAACTGACACGCGACAAACCTGGCTGGGGCGTCGGGTTCGCCTCCGGGTGGAAGAACTACGGTGAGGGGCTTGGCCGTCACGACTTTGCCGAAGCCGAGGTCGAGATCTTGTCCTCTGGGACCGTCGAGGTTCGCGTCGGATCTATCGATATCGGACAGGGCGTGACAACGATCATGGCGCAAATCGCGGCCCACCGGCTGGGCATCCCGTACGAATCTGTTCGCGTACGGCTCGGCGATTCGGATCTTCACATTCAAGGTGGAACGACCGCCGGCTCCAGACAGACAGCGCTTTCGGGGAACGCGGTCCTTCAGGCGATCGATGATCTGCTCCGACAAGTCTCAGATCGATCCGATTTCACTGATACAATCGGTGGTGTCGAGCTGATCCGTCGAGTCCAAATGACTGGAAAGCAATTCGTTGGGCGCGGTGTATTCGAATCTCACCCGACGTATCCAGCGAGATCTGGGCTGGGAGACAACATCTACTTCGGATACGGCTTTTTCTCCACCGTGGCTGTTGTCCACGCCGACGCTATCACCGGCGAAGTTCGCGTGGAAGCACTGCACTCTTGCTTCGACGTCGGTCGCGCGATCAATCGCTGTACGATCGAAGGCCAACTGGAGGGCGGTGCGATGATGGGCATCGGCTATACGCTGTCCGAAGCGTACTACTCTGATGAAGCGGCCCGTACGACAAGGTTTCATGATTGTGGACTGCCGCATTTCGCCTCGCTGCCGCCCGACATGTCGTTCCAACTGATCGAGCGCGGCGATTCGCTCGGTCCGTACGGTGCAAAAGGAATCGGTGAGGCTCCGGTGGTTCCCGTCGCGCCCGCCATTTCGAACGCGATTTTCGATGCGCTGGGCGTCCGGATGTGGGATCTTCCAGCAACTCCATCGAAGGTGGGGCAGGCACTGGCCTAGCAGAAACGAAGCTACCCATTCGCTTGGTTGAGCCATTCAGTCGGGCGCGTTAGTCCTCCATGTCAATGACGCGACGGTACTGCCAGCCGAATCTCTGTCGCAGTTCTACTAGCAGCTCGGCGAACTTCAGTGACGTGATGATCGGATCCAGCACGGGGACGCCGACCGCTTCCTGAATCCGCTCGTACAGCCCGAAGTAGTTAGTGCATCCGAGAAGGAGAACGTCGGCGCGATCGGCCTCGACGACATGGCGTGCGACATCGATGAGGCGACGCGCGGTTTCGTCTGGATCTTGCTGGAGGTTCTCAGTTGAGATACCGATCGCTCGAAACGACGCCAGCCGATCAGCGAAGCCATAGCGGGTGATGTTCTCCTCCATCTGGGGGATGTGGTCATTTCGCACAACCAGTATGCCAAACCGCCTGCCTAGCGTCGTTGCGATATGTAACGACGCTTCGCACGGCGCGACAACAACCATTTTCGACACCACCTCGCGAGCCTCGACCAGCGCCGGATCGTTGAAGCATCCGATCACCGTAGCATCGTACCCGGCTTTTTCGGCCTTTCGGACCATAGAAAGCGTGTCCGCTAGCGTCAAGCTTTCATAGCGATGAAGCTTCACTTGGTGAAGATAGTCACCTTCGGAGCCGTCCTTGCTTTGAGGAAACGACCAGACATCGACCACCGTCCCATCCGCCTTGGCTGCGTCGACGACCGCCTGGTAGTCGGCGTCGTACAGATGCCCCCGGAAAATATTCAGAAACATGATTCGCTTAGACATCGCACCTCCTCTTGAACCTTCCTGCAAAGGGAGCACCGGACGAGCTATGGCGCACCCTCGCTCAACCACCCCAGGCCGAGTTCGAGCAGTTTCGCTCGCGTTACGCGTCCAGCTTCATCCCATCCGGCCATCGCGTAGTACAGGGAGCGGGCGCTCTCGAACTCGTCACGATCGACGGCGACTCCGTCGCTCGGCCCGCCACGAAGCGGCTCGAAGACCTTCGGTGGGAGCACGTCGGCATCCTTCCCGACCCCCTCGCGCTGATTGAACACACGCATCATGTTCAACCGCCGCTCCCCAACCTTCATCAGATTCCACACGCTGAAGCTCCAGCCGGTCGTCATCGCGACCGCCTCGGCGAGCTGCCCGGTGCTGTAGAGATGGAACGAGGGGCCGAAGATGAACTGGCAGGCGCAGACGCTGTCCAGACATCCGTAGAGCCATTGGGTGTAGAGCGCGAAGCGAACCTTCTCCGAATTGAGGCTTTCCGAAGGTCGCGGATCGATCAGATCGAGTTCGGCGAGCCGCTCCTCGTAGCCGCCCTCGTACGCCGGATCGTGCTCGTGCGATTGATGGTCGGCCCCGAACGGATTCACCGCATAGATCAAGGCGAGGCTCCGCTTCACTTCGGGCATGTGGGCCGGGAAATCGTGTCCCTTGGCAGCGACAACGAGCTCTTCCCCGACGCCCAGGCTCTGGGCGGCGCGCGCGCTCCCTTCGGCAAGAACCTCTCCGAATCCCGTTCGCTCGCCGATTGCTTCGACGGCGCGGACCATCGCTTCGGCGTTTCCAAACCGCAGGTCCAGGCCGCCGGTCTGTTCCTCTGTCAGGAGGCCCCGTTCGGTGCAGTCCATCGCCCAGGCGATCGCCGCACCGCACGAGATCGTGTCCATGCCGTACATGTTGCAGAGCTGATTCGCTCGGGCAACGGCCGCGAGATCCGAGACGCCGCAGTAGGAGCCGAGCGCGGCCAGGGTTTCGTACTCCGGGCCGCCGTAACGGCCGTCGACGACGAACGGTCCGTCCGACACCTCGACGACGCGCTTGCAGCGCACGATGCACCCGAAGCAAGTGTCGTTCCCCGTCAGGATCGTCTCGTTCATCCGTTCGGCGCTGAGCGCCTCCGCCCCCTCGAAGACCCCGCTCGACCAGTTTCGGGTCGGCAGGCCGCCGGACTCATTCTGGGGAAGGAGAACACTCGGCGTTCCGTAGGTCTTCAGGTCGGCGACCCCCGACTCGGCGAAGTGAGCCGCACCCCACTGAGCGAGACGACGCACGGCTTCGGCGTCGGCCGCCTGATACGGCTGCCCGCCGCGCACGGCCACCGCACGAAGATTCTTCGAGGCCATGACGGTCCCCATTCCAGTTCGACCGTTAGCGCGGTTTGCGTGGTGGATCAGCGCGCCGAACCGCACGCCGCGTTCGCCGGCCGGCCCGCACTGAAGGATCTGGATCTTCGAGTCGCCGAGCTCCTCGCGAATTGCGTCCTCGACGTCGGCGGTGAATCGGCCTTGAAGCGACGCGGCGTCACGGAGCTCAGCCTCGCCGTTGTGGATCCAGAGGTAGACGGGCCGGGAGGACTTCCCGTGCACGACGATCCCGTCGTAACCGGCGAACTTCAATTCCGCCGGCCAGAACCCGCCGGATTGGGAATCCCCGACGAGGCCGGTCACCGGCGACTTGGCGACGGCCGTAACGCGCGATTGCCCGGGAAACGGTGCCCCGGTGATGACGCCCACCATCAAGGAGAGCGTGTTCTCCGGACCGAGAGGATCGGCTCCCGGTGGCGTATGCTTGAGGAGATAGTAGAGGCCCATCGCGCTGCCGCCCAGGTAGCGACGGTAGAAAGAGTCGTTCGGTTCTTCGTTGCTGATCGTCTCTTCCGTCAAGTCAACGTGGAGGATTCGTCCGCGATAGGCATTCGGCATGGATGGCTCCTTTCGATCCGGCTCCGGACCGCCGATGACAGAGTGTTGGAGGTCGGCTGCTTGCGCTCGCTATCAAGTGCAGCTTAACGTATTGTACACGTCACTGTACAGCCCGCGATCGGTGCGCCTTCCCGGATGGGCGAAAGGACGGTAGAGATGATGGATGGGGCGATCTGCTACGTCGAGTTCTTCACCTCCGACCTGAAGCGGAGCGAACGGTTCTACGCGCACGCCTTCGGATGGAGGTTCCATGCGCGCGAGGGTTGGGACGCGTTCCTTTTCTTCGAAACTCCGGAAGGAATCGGCGGAATGTTCAAGGAGAAGGCGGAGGCGATCACGCAGCTTGGGTCCATCGTCCACGTCAAGACCTCGGACATCGACGCGACCCTTGACGGGGTCGTGCAAGCCGGAGGCACAATCATCATGTCGAAAACGGAGAAATCGCCGCGAGACCCTACGGCAGGTCATTTCGCACTCGTTGAAGACGACGTCGGAAATCGGATTGGCCTCTCGACGTAGGCCGCGGGATCCGTCGGCTGTGCAGACATACTTAACGGACCTTCGTCCGATCCGCAACGCGAGTCCGCCGCAAAGGAGAGAGAATGGAGAACCAAACGCCGGGGCGACCGATAATCGTCGGATTGGCGGCCAGTACGAGGCGCGGTGGCAACTCCGACACGCTCCTCGCCGAGATGCTCAACGGGGCAGAAGCGCGGGGAGCGAAAACGGAGACGGTCTTCCTGTCGACGCTTGACATTGCCCCGTGCATCGGCTGCCAGAGCTGTCAGACCACCGGGGAATGCGTGTTCGAGGACGACTTCCAGAAGGTCCGCGATCTGCTCCTCAACGCAGACGGGGTCGTCCTCGCCACGCCGGTCTACTTCTGGAATCTCCCGTCGCCGGCGAAGGCGTTCGTCGACCGGAATCAGGCGACCGGAGCGCGCAAGGCGCTCGCCAGGGCGCGAGGAGCGTCCGTTCGTCCGTCGGGCGAGCCGGCTCGCGGCGTGCTGGTGGCGGTCGCCGCCGACCCGACCCCGAAATTTGCCGGGCTGAAAGGGACGGTCGAGGCGCTCTTCCGCGCCTACGAGATCATCCCGTGGGACGAACTGCTCGTCACCGGCCTGTTCAAGCCAGGCGACGCGCGTAACCGACGAGACTACTTGGATGCGGCGTTCGCGTTGGGCGAGCGGCTGGCACAACCGGATTCGAGCTGACGACCGAAGCGAGGAGGCCGCCGCTTACTGAATCCGCGTGGAGCCGTAGCGGTTGCTGTACGCCTCCTCGACGTGCAGCAGGACGGCCGCGTGTCCGGGGAACTTCTCCGGGTCGGGCAGCCACGTCTTCATCTCATCGAACGCCGGTCCGCTCGTCAGTCGCTCCAAACGTCCCTTCACCTGATACGACCGACCCTCGGCGGTGAGGAAGACCACGGCGCCTCGGCTTCCCGAATCGATGTTCGCCTTCGTCTTGTCGAAATAGTTGTCGGCAAGGAGCAACGCGTCGCCGAACTGCTTTACCCAACTGACGTAGATGACGTTCGGCATCGCGGCCGGGTCCACGGTTCCGAAAACTACGGGGCCCTTCCGTTGTTCCCATGCGCCGGCCAGTTCCTCGATCCATTCGGCCATGTCGAATCGTTTCTCCTTAGGGAAGCGTCTGTCGCAAGAATCGCTCGAGCAAGTCGCCGACCACTTGTCGGCGATAGCTCGCGGTCGCCCGAATGTCGTCAATCGGAGAGACCGATCGTGCAGCGGCCTTCACCGCGTCTCGGATCCGGGCATCGGTCAACGGGCCTTCAATGAGCGCCTCCTCCGCGGCGCGAAGCCGAATCGGCGTCGGGGCGACCGACCCTGCCGCGAGCCGGACCAGCCGGACCGATGATCCGTCGACCTTGATGAGCGCTCCCAGAGAAGCGATGGCGATGATCAGCGCCCGTCGTTGCCCGATCTTGTGGAAGAACCCCGAGCACCCGACCGGGGGCTCAGGCACGGCGATCGTCTGTACAAACTCGCCCCGGGCGAGCGTCGTCTTCCCCGGCGAGAGGAAGAAGTCATGCACCGGAAGCCAGCGATCGCCTTCCGGTCCAACAAGGCGTAGACGCGCTTCGTAGAGGAGAAGAGGAATGGCGCTGTCCGCCGCTGGCGAGGCGTTGACCAGGTTTCCGCCAAGCGACCCCCGGCTTCGAATCTCGACGGCGGCCAACCTCTTCAGCACATCCGACAGGAGCGGCAGTCGCTCGACCACGATCGGATCGCTCAGGACATCGTTCTCGCTGACAGCGGCTCCGATGTGGATCTCGCCGTCGACTTCGGCGATCCCTCGAAGCTCCTCGAGACGAGACACATCGACGAGCGTCTTCGGAGAGACGAGACCGTGTCGCATCTTCACCAGGATGTCCGTCCCTCCGCAGATGATGGCCGATCCATCCTCTTGCAGATGCGAGAGAAGCTCGGCGACCCCCGTCGGGCGAACGTAGTTCATGGCTTCGTCTCCTGCGCGTTTGGCCCGTCTGACCCGATCAACTTGCTGGCGCGGCGGACGGCGTCCATGATCTTCTGGTAGCCGGTGCACCGGCAAAGATGACCGGCGAGCGCCAGCTTGATCTCGTCGTCGCTCGGATCCGCATTCCGGCGAAGGAGCGCGACCGTCGACAGGATGAACCCCGGCGTGCAGAATCCGCACTGGACTGCGCCCGTCTCGGCGAACGCCTGTTGCACAGGATGCAACTCTCCGTTCGCCGAAAGGCCTTCGACCGTCGTGATCTGAGCCCCTTCAACCTGTGCGGCCAACACCAAGCAAGAGTTGGCCGGATTCCCGTCGATGAGGACGGTGCAAGCACCGCACTCCCCCTCGCCGCACCCTTCCTTGACGCCCTTTGCCCCCAACGTGTCACGAAGAAGGTCAATCAGACGGACGCACGGATCCACGTCGCACGATACGGGCTCGTGGTTCAACACCAGCTGCAGCTGCACGGTCAACCTCACTTCGCCGGAGAGCTCGAATTCCGTATCACTTCACACGGCGACCTTCGACTAATTCATTTTCGCCCCTCGCAAGCCGATTGACAAGCCGGAGACCCGCGGCGAGCAGGACAGCGATTCGCCATTTCGATCAATGGATATGGATTCACACGCGGGGCGGCGTACGCGCGGAGGACTATCGCACGAGACCGCAAGAGATTAACTGATGCTGAAATCGGCCGTTGGACCGTCAAAGGCTGCAAGATCGGACGCCTCGCCTGCACGCGGCCCGGGGAGAGCATCAGCGCAAGCTGATCCGAAGCGGCCGACTCCGTATACTGATTCTGGATTAGCTTGCCCCCGTAGCTCAGTTAGGATAGAGCAACGGTTTCCTAAACCGTAGGTCACAGGTTCGAATCCTGTCGGGGGTACAGACGGGACGGGCTTTGTGCCCGTCCCGTCTGTACTTCCGGACGCTTCGAGCCTGCCGAGCTTGGCGAAGGCAAACTCACAAGCCGTCCGAAGGACGGCCGAGGTTACGAATCCTGTCGGGGCATAGAAGCGGAGCGGGGCAGAACCGAAGCAGCTGCCCCGCTTCGCTTTTGACTCCTGGGAGCGGTGATCGTCAGGAGTTTGCATTGGGCCAAGCGTTCGCGAACTCTGAGGAACTCAATGCCCAGCAGTGAGTTGCCATCCTCATCGGGGGTGGATCGCCCGAAACCGCCTTCGGAAAGGCCTTTCAGGAGCAGCTTCTGTGCAGGTTTGGAACTCTGTCAGGCGCGAGGTCGCATTTGGTGGTGGAGCCTGGAGGACTGATTGTAGAACGCGTTCGTTGGCTGTTTCGTGGTGATGGATGCCCACAGGGGCTAACCACCGAGTTGTGGAACGCTTTTCGGGACGGGCTTTCAACCAGTGGTTATCACATGGAGTCAGGCGCTTGTCCGTCGCCGGGTACCAGCTCCACGCTTGGACCAGTCTTCGGGGGTCAGGTCAAAGGTCATGAAGGAATCGTGGTTGCGGAGGTCATGAGCGTCTGATTACAATCGCGGCCAGCGATTGAGTGCCTAGGGACTCGTTCACGGCAACCGCGTTTTTCACAGGGACAAGGTTTTGCCCGAGCGGATATTGGGTTGGCTCGCAGTGCCAATGGCTGATAGCTGGGAGACAGAGGAGAGATCGCCATGAGCACCATGATCATCACGTCTGGTGGTGGCAGGAAGGTGAACGCCGAATACCGCGGGTTCACCATTGGAACTGATCAGTCCGCAGACAATGGCGGAGAAGGGGCCGCGCCCGAACCGTTCATGTTGTTCCTCGCGTCACTGGGTACTTGCGCTGGTATCTATGTGTATTCCTTCTGCCAGAGACGCGGGATTCCGACAGACGAGATAAGAATTGTCCAGAAGCATCATAAGAGAGAGGATGGCAAAGGAATCGGCAAGATCACTCTCGAGATCGAGGTGCCTGCGGATTTCCCCGCGAAGTACCGTCATGCCCTTGCCGAAGCGGCGAACCTTTGCGCGGTCAAGAAGCAGATTCAGAATGCTCCGGAGTTCGAGGTGCAAACAAAAGCTGCCGGCGATTAGCGTTCCTCGGGAGTCTATGATGGAGACATGAGATAAATGAATAGCAATGAGGTGCCGTCTGAAGCTGGCAAGGCTCTTCGATTGCGGAACTTCCACATCACGTTCTTCGCCGTCGTTCTTGGCATGGCTGGCTTCTCCCTCGCAGTCCAGAAGATCGCGGGAACGGGCGGGTCCGCTATCTTGCCCGCGCTTTCAGCTCCGGCGACAGTGCTGGTCTATGTCACTCTCGCGATGTTCGCCCTCACTGGGCTCATCTACATGGCCAAACTAGTTCTCTATCCCGGAAGCCTGAGAGAAGAGATCAATCATCCGGTGAAGGTCAACTTCTTCCCTCTGGTTGCGAAGATCCTTCTTGTTCTGAGTGTTACATTCCTCGATCGTGATGTTCGGGTATCCTACTACCTGTGGACGGCCGGAGCCGCCCTGCAGTTCGCAGCGTCGATCGGGATCATCTCAACCTGGATCCGCCACACACACTTCACGATCGAGCACATGACACCAGCATGGTTCATTCCCATTATTGGTTGTCTCATCGTGCCCATTGCAGGCGTTCCACATGGCTTCATCGAGATTTCGTGGTTCTTCTTTGCCGTCGGGCTGATCTTCTGGATCGTACTGTTCACGATTGTTATGTACCGGCTGTTCTTCCATCCCCCCATTCCCGACAAGTTGCTTCCGACTCTGTTCATTCTCTTTGCCCCGCCAGCGATTGCATTCATCGCCTATACAAAGCTTGCAGGGCTATCAGAGCTTGGCGCTAGGGCTGGCGCATTCCCTCGGATCCTGTACTTCTTCTCGCTCTTCATGTTCATGCTGATCCTTTTTAGGATCCGGATGTTCGCAAGGATCAAGTTCTTTCTCTCATGGTGGGCGTATTCGTTCCCGCTTGCTGCGCAAACCTTGGCAACGGTGTTGATGCTTCACTTGACGCACAACGCCTTCTACAGGTACCTGGCGTTGTTCGAAGTAGGGCTCCTGACCCTGCTCATCGTCATGTTGCTCGTTCGAACCGCCAATGCTGTCCGAAGGGCTGAGATCTGCGTCGAGGAGTGAACGTAGCGTGCTCGATGCCGTGACACTTGACCTTCGCTTCCGAAGTGACCAGCTCCCATGGCCGCTCAATGCCAGTCAGCGTCTCCGTTTCGTAAGAGGTGTGCGATGACTTACGCGACATTCATCTGGTATGGGGTCTCTTCCTGTCACGCTGGCGATGTGACCTGACCCACGAAGTTGGTCCAGAAGCAGAACTAGGATCTGGATCAAGTGACCTCCACCCCGGAATCCGGCCCAAACATGATGTCAGAATCGCCATGGACTGACGTTTCGGGGACGACAAGAAGGATGCGAACGACCAGGTTCTCCGAGACCGAGATCGTCCACGTCGTCAAGCAGCTTCAGATGCGCGTACCGGTCGACTAGGCCAACACAAAGGAGGCGTGCGACGTGATGTGTATCACGTTTATCGGGCACTAGAAAGTCGAGTTTAGAGCGAGGCGCTGAGCGTGATGTACATCACGCTCAGCCGAGGGAGCATTAATGGCCGATAGCGCGAAATCGGGCTTCGCGGCTTGTGGAAAACTCCCTTGTCAAGGGGCTTTTCAACGGTTTGGGTCTACTGATGCAGCTATGGGCTTCTCACGTATTGTAAGATTCGTGCGGAGGTTGATCCTGCGGCCGCTGCTGGCCGAAAACGCGATGGACGAACGCACCGGAAGCCGTAGGACTCGCGTCATGTCTACTTGTCTGAGTCCCGAAGCACTCAAGAAGGCTGCCATTCTCTCGGCTATCGACCAATACGATGACGCTGCCTATGGGCTGAAGCGATTACAGAAGGTCATCTATCGCGCCTCGAAGGAAGCATCCGTCAAGCCGTTTTCCTATTGTGTGTGGCGTTTCGGACAACACTCCAGGGATATGACAGCCATGCTGAGCGACATGGTGCGGGATGGACTGGTGATCGCGGAAGACCTTCCACGCAAGACGGGGAAGTCGTATCGGTTGTCTCCTGTTGGTCTTGCCGTGAAGGAGTGTCTTGAGCCCGTAGACCGTGTATTGCCTGGCTTCGGCAAGGGATTGCACGTTGCTATGCGAGAGGTCGGTCTCCAAAAGGACTCGGCGATTGATCGCTGGGCGAAAGGAAGCCCAGAGGTGAAGGGGCGGCCACAAGGTACGCCCCTAATGGCAGAGGACCTTCCTCGCTCAACAGACAACTTGGGCCTAAACGATGGCCAGATTGAGGACCTAGAGTTGGCGCTGAACACCGGGTTCGTGTCGTCTGTCTGCAAGGTAATGGATGCCATGAAGGAGTCAGACTTAAACCTGTCTGCTATACATGAGTGGAATGGCGAGCCGTCCGTTTCGGCATCTGGTTCATGAAGGATTCCTAGAAGACGCGGAGACCCTGGCGAAACGCGGGGCGGATTACGAAGCCTCCCTGTCGAAGCAGTTGGAGAAGCTTCAAGTCGACCCGTTTGGGGCGTGTGACAGATACGACTGTGATGCCCTCCCTGAGGAGTACGAGGACTGCGTTCGGAAGTGTGACATCAAGGGAACGCGTGGCCCGAAAGTCTTCTGCCTGATCTGGCGAGAGCAGGGAATCGTCTTGCCGTTCTTCATTACGCCTGAACTGCGGAATAGCATTGACTATAGGCGGTTGCAGCCACGGATTGAGACGCATGCCAAGACAGTAATTCAGGTCATTGAAACCTGGCCGGACAAAGCGAGTGAGTGCGAGGTTTGGATAATCCAGGACGGAGCCAAACTCACAATCAACGCAGCTGAGGCGTTGGAGCGATTCGGCCATATCTGATGTCAGCAACTAGCCAGCACAAGATCCATCAACGCACACTTCTCATGCCTGTGACTGTATCTGAATGCGAACTCATCGAGGTAAGCCTGCAAGTACTTCGCCGAAACGTGATGGAAAATCCCGACCAATCCGCGCTTGAACAAGCTCCAGGCGTTCTCGATGAAGTTGATGTGCACATCGCCGTCCGCATAGGTCAAGTAGTGAGCCACGACGTTGTGAGGGGCGATTCGACCGACGAAGTCATACCGGCTCGTGGCGTCTGAGATGATGGCCTGGACGGTTTCTAGGTTCTCTGCAATGACTCGCTTGACGTGTACATTGCGTAGGCTCTCCACGATCACCATTCGGAGCAACCCGGTCTCTCGGGAAGTCATGCCGACGACATGCTGTGCTCCATAGGTGACGTTTGCGAAGGCGCGTCCGCCGTCAGCCTTGATGATGGCATCATCGATCTCGACCGTCCCGGAGAACGTCTGTAGGTAGCCCTCAGTAGCCATCGCCTTGCGGAGCCTGTGCGCCATCGACCATGCGGTCTCGTAGTGAACGCCAAGGATGCGCTCTAGCTGTTTGGCCGAACAGCCTTTCGGGGAGTGACAGAGAAACCAGAGGGCGACCATCCATTTCGTCAGAGGGAGCTTGGTGCCGTGGAAGATTGTGCCCGCCGTGACGCTGTACTGATAGTCGCAGTGTTTGCAGTACCACTTGCGGTATCGCGGCATGTAGTGCTGATGCTTGCGGCCGCATCGAGGGCAGGTGACGCCGTTCGGCCATCGTCGGCGAGCTAGGTACTCCTCGCACTTGTGTTGAGTAGAGAACTCTCGCTGTGCTTCGGTCAGGCTTCGGATTTCGTGCATTCCGGCTCACCTCAAGAGCCATTATATACATCACTAACTAACGTGTCAAGGGGGAGGGGGGACTCTCATGGAACGCATTTACAGCCTTGTCGTCGACGCTCTTGCTGAGATCATTTCAGACAGCTGCGTTCAGGCAGAGACGCGAGTCGGTGCGGCCGATACGCTGTTGCTACTGCTTCGTTCTAGCTTTCTTGCTCGGAGATGTACGGACGCTTTGGGCCGAAGTAGCCGTCCGGGCCAATAGGCTTCTTGCTTTGGAGAATCAGCGCTTCTGGCGTAAATTCGTCGGTATGCCTCTCGTCCTTCTTGTCGAACCACGTGCATTCAATGAGGCCACCACTCAGTACGGCGATTACGGTCATTGCCGGACCGGCTGTCCGGGGCTCCACAACGTCACCCTTCTTGAACTCCTGTTCGCTCATTCTTCCTCCTTCTCCAGATACTTCTCAATGGTCTTGAGGACTAGGTAGTTGAACCGCCCCGGGATTGCCGGAGACCGAATTCCTTGAGAGGATGGGGTCATGGCAAGACCGAGCAGGTACTCTCCCGAGGTCCGGGAACGAGCGGTGCGGATGGTGTTCGAGTGCGAGCGTGAAC